>Ga0307379_10006375_pt1 | contig 16224 bp, 8 predicted proteins | sample UN2MG_FD_202237 | JGI IMG/M metagenome (GOLD analysis project Ga0307379, IMG submission 202237) | Soil microbial communities from Risofladan, Vaasa, Finland - UN-2 | ecosystem: Environmental > Terrestrial > Soil > Coastal area > Acid sulfate soil | place: Finland: Risofladan, Vaasa | collected... | reverse complement strand
GGGAGACTACGAATTGTATATCTCAGTTGGCAAAAGAGATGGCACTCCGGTTTTGGAATTACCATATGAAGGAAATGACGGACATAGACGCTATAAGCTGGGTGAAATTAAAATAGTCGAAAGATAAACTACGTAAAAAGAATTTTCTTTGAAACCTATTAGAAATTTAAAACTAACACTCTTTATAAAATGAAAAACATAGTAAAATTATCTAGATCATTCGGGCTGACCTTTTTTGTAATGTTCATGATACTTACAGGGAACAATTTAGTTGCCCAGGTCTCCCTGACAGAACAAGAATGGATTCTTCCTACTTATCCTGTTGAACCAGCGGATAAAAATCCCATGTTTTTTAGGAATGAATCCTACCAGGGTGCTTCAAAATATATATATCCCCTGGGATTGAACGATATTATCTCTTCTCAGAGAATTGAAAAAGAATGGAAGGCTCTTATACTTGAAAATGAGTTCATCAAATTATGTGTAGCTCCGGAGATCGGAGGAAAGCTTTACTATGCCACCGATAAATCGAACAACTATAATTTCATATATAAAAATAATGTTGTTAAGCCTTCAAACATAGGAATGACTGGTGCCTGGGTATCAGGAGGAATTGAATGGTGTGTATTTCATCACCATAGAGCATCCACATTCCTGCCAGTTGATTATACTCTTGCAGAGAACAGTGATGGCAGCAAAACAATATGGATAGGGGAAACAGAACCTCGTCACAGCATGAGATGGACAGTCGGAATCACATTATTCCCTGATAAATCATATTTTCAGGCAGAAGTGAAGATAATTAATCCGACACCGTTGACGAATACCTTTTTGTACTGGGCGAATGTTGCAACTCATGCCAATGAGAATTTCCAGGTAATATTCCCTCCAAGTGTGCAGTTTGCCACCTATCACTCCAAAAATAGCTTCACCCGCTGGCCTATTTCTACAGAGGTATATAGTGGAGACGACTTCACAAGGGGTGTTGATATAAGCTGGTGGAAGAATGTTACTAATTCCAATTCATTCTTTGCATATGACCTTAAGGAGGATTTCATGGGAGCCTATGATCATGGGAAAGAAAGCGGTACAGTTCATATTGGCGATCATAATATTGTCAAGGGTGCAAAACTGTGGGAATGGGGATCAGGTCCACGCGGACAGGCAACTGAAGGCAGGCTAACAGAAAATGACGGACCCTACGTTGAGATAATGGTTGGTGCATTCTCTGATAATCAGCCTGATTACAGCTGGATCAGACCATATGAAGTAAAGACTTTCAAGCAATACTGGTACCCGGTAAAAGATATTCAGGGTTTTAAAAATGCTAACCTGAATGGCGCAGTGAATCTTGAAAAGAGGGAAAAAAATACAGTATTCCTTGGTTATTGCTCTACACAAAAAGTGAATAAGGCGAAAGTTACATTGAAGAATCGAGAGAAAATAATTCTCCAGAAAGATATTGAAATTTCACCTTCAAACGCTTTTATTGCTACCGTAAAAATTGATGGTGCATATAGCATGACAGATCTCTATACAGAATTGATCAATGCAGAGACTGGAGAGGTTCTGATATCATACCAGCCCGTTGAATATGATCGAATTGAAGATCTTCCGGAAATTGTTAAGAGTCCTCCTTCACCAAAGGATATTACTACTATTGAAGAACTATATTTAACAGGGAGCAGGATAGAACAGTTTTATAATCCCAGGATAAAAGCTATGGATTATTATCTGGAGGCACTGAATCGTGATCCGGCTGATGTACGATCGAACGCTGCAGTCGGAAATATTTATCTTAAAAACGGTGATTTTGTTACCGCTAGAAAGTATTTTGCCAATGCTCTTAAGAGACTTACAAAGGATTATACAAGACCCTCAACGTGCGAAGCTTTTTATCAGCAAGGGCTGACGCTTAAAGCTCTTGAACTATACAATGAAGCGATAGACACTCTGTATCGAGCTACATGGGACCATGCCTGGCACTCTGCTGCTTATCTGGAACTTGCAAAAATATCAGGCCTTAAAGGTGAATTCGAAAAGGCCTTAGATCAGGTAAATGAATCACTGTCAACCAATTCCAGAAACAACCGTGCAATTGGATTAAAAATATCCCTTCAAAGACGACTTGGCGATTTAAAGGGAGCCCTTACAACACTTGGGAATCTGCTCGTGACAGATCCCCTTGATTTCAGGATCGAGAATGAATACTATTTGATTATGAAGGAATTGGGTGATTCTCAAAAAACAGTAAATATTCTTTCAGATCTGAATAAAAAAATGAGAGATTATAATCAGAATTACCTTGAAGTGGCAGTAGTTTATCTGAATGATGGCTTGTTTAAAGAGGCTGAAGATGTTCTGAGTAGGTTTAATGGTGAAAATCCTATAGTGGATTATTACCTGGGTTATATTCAAGACAAAGCAGGTAACAGGGAGCAAGCTCAAAAATTTTTCAAAAAAGCCTTCGAACAACCTGTCGATTACGTTTTTCCATTCCGACTTTTAACTATAAAAGTATTGAATACAGCTTTGGAATATAATTCTAACGATGGTAAAGCTAATTATTACATCGGTAATATACTATATGACAAACAGCCAGCGAAAGCCATCGAATACTGGGAAAAAGCAGTAAAATGCGACCCGGACTTTGCAATAGCTTACCGGAACCTGGGCTGGGGATATTATCGGCATTATGCTGATCTCCCAAAAGCAATCACATCATACGAAAAAGCGATATCGCTGAATAGAAACGAGGCTATTTATTACACCGAACTCGATAATTTGTATGAACTTACAAATTCTACTCTCGATAAAAGATTAGCGCTGTTTGCTGGAAATAAAGAAGTTGTACAAAAGCGTGATGATGCTTTCGTGCGTCAGATAACTGTACTTACACTCGCAGGGCAACCTGAAAAAGCTGTCGAATATCTGACCGGTAAGAAATTCAGCTACCGGGAAGGAAGTTCAAGGGTAAGGGAAGTCATAATTGATGCTCATCTGATGCTGGGTAAGAAGTATTTCGCTGAAAAGGACTATGAGAAAGCTTTGGAGAATTTCCTGAAGGCACAGGTTCCGGATGAAGAAGCAGGAAGTGCCCGATCAGGTAACAGGGATATTCAGGTGAATTATTACATAGGTTTAGCTTATGATGCCCTGGGGAATAAATCCAAAGCGAAATCATTCTATAAGCTTGCTTCAGAACAAACAATAACAAGGTCCGGTTATATGACATATTACCAGGGCCTTAGCTTCGCCAAGCTCGGTAATACAACTAAAGCGAAAGAAATATTTAATGCCATGGTTTCTGATGGTGATAAACAAATACAAGGTTCAGGTAGCGGTGGAGATTTCTTTGCCATATTTGGAGAACGTGAGATTGAAAATTCCAGGAAATCTCTGGCATACACGATAAGAGGACTTGGTTATAAGGGTCTTGATGAAGCCGGGAAGGCAGAGGAAGACCTGAAGAAAGCAGTCGATCTCTCACATAGTAACTTATGGGCTAATGCCGAACTATAAGACAAAATATCCTTAATTCAGTAAAGAGTAATTAATAATAGAAAACTAAGAAGATGATGAAAAAATACTTTTATAAAGTTTGTGAAATGAAATCTTTTTCATCAGGTTTTTCATTTCACTCTACACGATTTCTGTTCATTGGTTTATTATTTGTTTTGATTTCCATTTCCTGCCAACAAAATGGCAAAGACTTTGTCAGCGTGGATGAAGAAATCCTGACTATTCCGACTTATATTAAAGGTGAACCTAATCTAATGCCTAGATTTTATGAAGGCAGGAGTCATCAGGGCGTCCAGCGAAGAGTCTATCCACATCCAATGGATAATATGCTGACCAACATCAAAGAAAACAGAGATTATGAAATTATTCATATTGAGAATAAATATCTTGATATCGGAATAATGCCAGGTGCAGGTGGACGCATATATTATGCTGAGGATAAAACCAATAACTATAATTTCTTTTATCGGAATAATGTAATTAAACCGTCTTTGATAGGGATGATTGGGGATTGGAGATCTGGATCACTTGCATGGGGTTATCCTCATCATCATGGTCCCAATACTGTAAAACCGATGCCATATAAAATTCAACGAAACGGTAATGGAAGTGTTACAGTTTGGATAACCGATACAGATCAGAGGCATAGGTTGAGCGTTCTAATTGGATATACAGTTCATCCGAATTCATCAATAATTGAAATGTCCATACATCCGATAAACAAGACTCCCATTTCAAATTCATTTTTATTCTGGGCCAATCCGGCTGTTCATGTTGACACGACTTACCAGGTCATTTTTCCTCCTTCCGTACAATATGTCACTTACCATGCAAAAAGGGAAATGGCAACATGGCCTATAGCTGATAGTATTTTTATTAATTATGATTTTACCGGCTTGGATATCAGTATGTGGAAGAATACAATGGTCCCATCATCATTCTTTTCATGGGATCCAAAAGAGGGGTATTTTGGAGGTTATAATCATGGAAAAGAGGCAGGTGTCGTCTGGCTGGGTAATCGATACATCAGTCCCGGAATGAAATATTGGGCTGATGGCAATAATCCTGCAGGTGTCAAAATCAACAAGGGTCTTACCGATGATGATGGTCAATATCTTGAACTTATGGCAGGTTTGTATACTGACAATCAGCCGGATTACAGTTGGATTCAACCATACGAAAGTAAATTTGGGACAATGATGTGGTTTCCGATTCGTGAATTAGGTGGTCTCAAATACGCTAATACTAATGGAGCACTGAATCTCGAAGTAACAGAGGAAAGAGTTATCCAGCTTAAATTGAATACTACAAGACCATACAAAAAAGCAGAAATCCTTTTAGAAGCAGACAGTAAGGTTTTAGTTCAGAAAACGATAAATGTAAGCCCTTCAGAACCATTTAAAATTGATTTTCCATTACCTGAGGATTTAAGTGAAGATGATCTTCATGTAGCCTTGTATGATAAAAACGGAAGCACCCTACTGTCTTATAGTCCTGCTGATCATCACCCTCCTGATTATCCTAAGCCTAAACCTTTAAAACCAATCCCGGCACCTAAAGAGATAAAAACAGTAGAAGAACTTTATCTGGCAGGATTAAGGTTAAATCAGTTTTATAATGCTTCCGTGGATCCAATGCCTTATTATAAGGAGGCTTTAAATAGAGATCCGGGCGACTACCGTGTCAACACCCAATTAGGAATTCTATCCATTAAAAATTTAAATTGGGAAGAAGCTGAAAAATATCTTCGGATTGCCGTAGAACGCATAACTTCTAATTATACACGACCTAAGGACTGTGAGGGTTTATATTATCTCGGAGTAGCCCTGCGAGCTCAGGGCAAGACAGAGGAGGCTTATGATTATTTTTATAAAGCCACCTGGGGTTCAGCATGGACATCCTCCTCTTATTATCAGCTTGCAGAAATAGATTGTCAACGGGGTGATTTCACTCAAGCACTAGAGCATTTGAACAGATCTCTTTCAACTAATTCGGAAAATCTTAAAGCACAAAATTTAATTACCATCGTTTTAAGAAAATTAAATCTTGTGGATGAAGCTACCCAGCAAGCGCTAAAGACTCTTGATAATAATACAATTAACTTCCAGGCATTAAATGAATTATATAATATTTATGATGCGAATGGAAAAAACAGAAAAGCTTCTGCTAAATTGAAAGAATTAACAACGTTATTAAGAGATGATGTGCAGCCTTATATAGAACTGGCGACTGAGTATAGTAATTGTGGCTTTTACATGGAGGCTATTGATATTCTTTCACGTCTTGAGAAGATCGGGAATAATTTTCCGATGCTTTATTATTTTTTGGGTTATTATTGGTCGATCAATGGAAATAAGGATAAAGCTGTATATTACTGTGATTTAGCGACTAAAATGCCTCATGATTATTGTTTCCCATACCGTGCTGAAGAAGTTATCGTTCTTCAAAACGCTATTCAGCTGAATCCAGAAGATTCCCGAGCTTTTTATTACCTCGGGAACCTTTTATATGAGCCTCAACCTGAAAGGGCTGTTATTATGTGGGAAAAATCACGGCAGTTAGATAACACATTCTACATTGTCCACAGGAATCTCGGGGTTGCATATAAAGATTTAGAAAAGAACAATGAAAAAGCACTGGCAAGCCTGGAAAAAGCATTGCAGTGTAACGGTGATGATCCCAGATTGATCTTTGAGATGGATATGCTTTACGATTTAATTAATGCCTCTGCTAAAAAGAAATATGAATTCTTAAAGCAGTATGCCGAAACGGCTAATAAAAGTTCTGAATCATTATTACGTTTAGCTACGAGGTCTGTTGAATACGGCAAATTTGATGAAGCCATAGATATACTGAATAACAATACTATTGTCGAATCTGAAGGCGCTCGTGAATTTCAAAGCACATATTTAAATGCATATACGTTAAGAGGTTTGGAAAATATTAAAATTAAAAAATATGAAGAGGCACTCAAGGATCTTGAAAAAGCATTGGCATATCCATTAGGTCAGAGTAGCGTCTCCTGTCATGCACAACATAATTATTTGATAGGAATTGCATATGAGAAAATGAATAACCCTGAAATGGCGAAAACTTATTTTGAAAAGGCTGTTTCAGTTCCAATTGGCACAAGAGAAACAGATCGTGAATATATTTATTATCGTGGACTTGCTCTTCAAAAAATGGGCAAATCAAAAGAAGCAAAACAAGCATTCCGGGATATCCTTAGTTATGCTCAGGAGAGAAATGAAAGCAGCCAGTTTTTCACACAATTTGATAGAGGTCAGTCAAGAGATATTCGGTTAGCAACAAACCATTTCCTTGCAGGACTCGGGTATAAAGGATTGGGAGAGGCAGCTAAGGCTAAAATGGAATTTACTAATGCGTTAAAACTAAATTCCAGCCATATATGGAGCAAAGCATATCTTGATTCTGAATAATCCACGAAATCCGGGAGTTTGAAGTCACTGTCATTAAGAATGGGAGAAATTCATGGAGGCATTTATTAAGTTAATCTTTGTAAATAATTGTTCAGCAGGGATTTTTGGAAATCTTACTATTTAGTTTCAATCAATCACGCTATTTTTTAAACAATATTAATTTATAACACTAAAAAAATGAATATGATCCGCAATATCTGCATATTAATCCTTTTGATTTTATCTACCATGACTGATTCTTTCTCTCAGACAGACAGTACTTTTAAGATATTCCAGTTTCCAGCTGATAAAATTCCGAGAATTGATGGTAATGCTGAAGACTGGACAATAGTCCCGGATGAATATATCATAGGATCTGCTGAGCTAACGGACACAAGGAAAAACGCAGTTCTTGATACAAATAATATTAATATTAAAGTACGTGTTGGCTGGGTTAATGGCATGAACTGTCTTTATTTCCTTTATGAGGCGTATGATAATTTTTGGCATTTTTCAAGAACAGATGTACATCATGACATCTTTGAGATTGTTGTTGATGGAGATCAATCCGGAGGTCCTCTTATTGAGGAATTTCATCCGAATTCACAATTGAAAAATACAATGGAGGGATATTTCAGTTATCATGGTGTCCATGCCCAAAATTACCATATCTACACACCGGCAGAAGGCCAGGACTGGTGTCTGGCCTGGGGAAGTCAGCCATGGGTAAAAGAATTGCCATATTCAAATGCAGCCTATTCATATGATTTTAAACATGGTGAACCGGGAAAGCTTATACTTGAGTTTTGGATCACTCCTTTCGATTATGCTGGTGCTGAGGGACCAGATAGAGCAGTTGAATCAATTCTGAAGGAAGAAAAGAATATTGGCATATCCTGGGCAGTTATTGACTATGACGAAAGAGGAAGCAGTGGATTTTGGAACCTGTCGAAAGTGCATTCAATGTATGGTGATGCTTCCTATTTAAGAACTTTCAAATTAATGCCTCTTGAACCTCAGTTCTTAAAGAAAATTGAAGCTCAATGGTCATTTCATGTTTTAGATATGAACAAAAGATTAGTTTCATTTCAGGATAAATCATATGGCAAAATAACATCCTGGAAATGGGATTTTGGTGATGGGAACACTTCTTCTGAGCAAAGTCCAATTCATACGTACAAAGAAGCTGGCAAATATATTGTCACATTATACGTAGAGGGTCCTGAAGGACAATCGAGGCGTGCCAAAGTATGGGATGTTGCATTGAAATAGACTAACATAGCACTGATCTAGTTTCAAATTAATCGTTTCTAAAATTATCGTCTATGGTTAATTATCAAAAATTAAAGTTTTCGGATTAGCGAAGGTTAATTAATTACAATTATAAATTTAAAACTTACTTTCAAATGAGAAAGATTTTATTCGTATTGCTGCTATGCCTTTTCTCCAAATCTATTTATGGTCAGAATATAGACAATATTGAAGTAAAAGTGCAGAATTATATGGATCTACCAACACTTATGATTAACGGACAACCTGATGCCGGAATGACATATATGACTTATAGGCCAAAGGAGCAATATTTCAGAGATTTTGGAGAAGCGGGAGTGCGTTTTACATCTTTTAAAATATCGTTAGATAGAGCTTGGATTCGTCCTGATTCACTAGACTTCAGCAATTTTGATATGATCGTGAATATGATCCTGAAAGCTAATCCAAATGCCTTAATATTCCCAAGGGTATATTTATTTGCGCCTGAATGGTGGATGGCACAGAATCCCGATGAATTAATGGTGTATCACGATGGTCAGAAATTTAAGCCAACACGAGGGTGGAGACGAGGCACAACCCTCCCAGCCTGGGCGTCAGAAAAATGGAGAAAAGACACAGGATATTGTTTACGTATGCTAATTCAGCATGTCAAAAAACAAAAATGGGGGTCGCATATTGCAGGTTATCATCTGGCCTCAGGAGGGACAGATGAATGGTATTATTATAGTTATTATAATTGGTTTTTTAATGCTCCCCAAGAAGACTTTCTCGATTATGGTATACCTCAAACCAAAGCATTCCGAAAATGGCTTAAAGAAAAATATGGTACAGTGGAAAACTTACAAATAGCCTGGCATAATGATACTATTACATTCGATGACGCAACTATCGCATCGAAGAGAGACAGACAGAATACTACTTTATTTTTATTATATGATCCATCAGTAAGTATGCATGTAATAGATTGCTGGGATTTTGAGAGTGAAATGGTTGCGGAAACTATAGGATACTTCTGCCGTGTAGTAAAAGAAGAGACTCAAGATCAGGCATTTACAGGCGCATTTTATGGTTATATTCTTGGAGCCAATGATAAAGGATATTGTGGCACAAGAAGCTTATTGAATAACAAATATATTGATTTTCTTACAGCACCATCAGGATACTGGTTTCGCGAACCAGGGAATGGCTATAGCGCTTATCGTACTCCAGTTCGTTCACTTCAATTTGCGGGTAAATTATGGTGGGACGAAAATGATTATTATACTTATCTGACTCCTGCATCAAAATGGGTAGAAGGTTGGACTGGTCCTCGTGACCTAAATACGACTATTAATCAGGAAATGCGTCAGTTAGCCGCACAGATACAGCATGCTTCAGCTGGCTGGTGGTTTGATATGGATGGTGGTTGGTTTAATTCACAGGAGGCGATGGAAATGATTCGCAAATTGAATGTGATAGGATCAAATAGTGTTAATTTCGATCGAAGTTCAATTGCTGAAATCGCTGTTGTTGTAGATGAAAAGAGTCTACTATATTTAGGTTTGGGAAACGATCTTTATAATTCCCTTATTCTAGAGCAACCTCTTGAATTCGGGAAAATTGGAACTCCAGTTGATTGGATATTAGTTGATGATATTGGTAAAAGCGATCAGTATAAAATGTATGTGATGCTTAACCTTCTGCATGTAACAGAACAGCACAAAACACAAATTGCAAGACTGCAGAATGGCGGGGCAAAATCAATTCTATGGGTGTACGCACCAGGTCTTTTGACTGATAAAGTTGATATTTCAAATTGTAAAAACCTTACCGGAATTAACTTAAAATTGCTACGTGATAAGGCGCCTTTACAAATTGAGATAAATGAATCTGGAAATGATATGTTCCCCTCCTTGAATGAAGGATTTAAATATGGAACTCAATATAAGATAGGTCCAATACTGGCTGCAGATGATCCTTCTGCTCAAATACTAGGCACTATTTATGGATTTGATGAGGCTGGGCTTGTTTATAAAAATATTAATGGAGTGCATACTTATTACAATGCATCGACAAAACTTTCAAGCGAATTGCTCCGCGCAATTGCTGTCAGGTCTGGAGTACATGTTTATAATGATACAGATGACGGAACTTACATAAATAAATCATTTGTAAGCATTCAAACCATCAGAGCAGGAAAACGAACGCTGTCTTTTTTAAATCCCGTAAACCTATATGATGTCTATAATGATAAAACAGTCGCAATAAATTCAAAACAAGTAATTGTTGAATTACCGGTTCGTACTACTGTCATTTATTTTGTTGGGACAAAAGAAGAATGGGAAAGGTCTATACCAATAGCAAAATGAGGAATAAATTGCAGTGAGTTAAGTTAAAACTTTTATAAAGACAGTTCCTAAAATGTTCATAATCTGAAAAGTACAGAAGATATAAAGAATAATATTTATAGCTAATAATTATTTAATAAAATATTGTAAATCATTTATATAGTGTTGATATAAGTCGTTCTCTTTATTAATTTTGTATCTACGATTAATGAAAAATTTATCAGGTAGCAAATTGAGTTAATTAATAAATTCTATGGATCCAATCACAGGTATATTGTTAATTGCAGTTGGAAGTATTGGAGCTGCAAGTTTCTATGTTCCTTTCAAAAAGGTCAGGTCGTGGGCATGGGAGTCATACTGGCTGAGCCAGGGCGTTTTTGCATGGCTTATCATTCCCTGGATCTTCGCGCTCATTTTCATCCCAAAAGGTGAGCTTATGCCGATTATCAGTGAAGCCCCGCGATCAGCCAAACTTATGGCAGCATTTTTTGGGTTTTTATGGGGATTTGGAGGGCTTACCTTCGGACTGAGTTTACGTTACCTTGGAGTAGCCCTGGGTCAGAGTATTGCGTTGGGTCTTTGTGCTGCCTTTGGAACGCTTTTGCCTCCGATCATCGCCGGGCAGAATTTATTTTCAACCACAGGAGGAATTCTTACTGTTCTTGGTGTTGCCATAACCGTGGCCGGAATAATTATAATTGGTTATGCTGGATCGCTGAAAAGCAAAGAAATGACCGAGGAGGAGAAGAAAGCCGCCGTGAAGGAATTTGCATTGAAGAAGGGTATCCTTATAGCGATTTTCGCAGGTATCATGAGCGCATGCTTCAACTTTGGCTTTGAAGCCGGCAAACCTATTGAGGAAATAGCATTGGCACATGGAGCAAATCCTCTTTTTCAGAAAAATCCTTCACTGATATTCATTCTTCTGGGAGGTTTTATCACTAACCTGTTCTATTGCGGATTTCTGAATATAAAGAATAAGACGTACAAAGATTACTTTACTGTTTCGGGAAGCCTGCTGATAAACAACCTTTTCTTTACATTCCTGGCAGGCTTATTATGGTTTCTCCAGTTCCATTTCTTCGGAATGGGTTCAAGCAAGCTGCCTGCGGGTATGGCTGTTTTCGGGTGGAGCATCCTGATGGCGCTCAACATCGCAATCAGCAATATATGGGGTATTATATTAAAGGAGTGGAAGGGTGTCAGGACTAAAACTATTGTGGTTCTGATAGCCGGAATAGCCGTTCTTATACTCTCTACATTCATAGTAAAACTGGGCTAATCTGAAGAATATGGTAAAGAGATTTGGTTTTAAAATGACACTCTATCCTGGCTTTAAGGAGGAATACCGGAAAAGACACAGCGAAATATGGCCTGAACTGGTTAAGTTGTTAAAGAATGAAGGCATCGGGAATTATTCTATCTTTCTCGATAATGAGACAAATACACTTTTTGCCTACCAGGAACAGTCAGGCGAAAGCTCTTCACAGGATCTGGGCTCAACGGAAATAGTGAAGAAATGGTGGAAATACATGGCAGATATCATGGAAACAAATCCTGACAGTTCGCCGGTCAGCATACCATTAGAACAGGTGTTTTATATGGAATAATTCCGGCGACGGGTTTCCGGCATTTTATTCAATGCATTCTGCCGGTAGCCATTAATTAATTGAATTAACATAAATTTGAACTAAAAATAAATAAAATGAAAAAAGCTTTGATCGAGAAAGCATACCAGCTTGCCAAACACCAATATGCTGAACTTGGAGTAGATACAGGGAAAATCCTTAAGGAAATGGATAACATCGTTATAAGCCTGCACTGCTGGCAGACTGATGATGTGGGTGGATTTGAAAAAGAGGGCGCTGAACTTGGCGGAGGCGGAATACAGGCTACCGGAAATTTCCCCGGGAAAGCGAAGACAATTGCCCAGATGAGGGCTGACCTTGACAAGGTAATGTCTCTTCTGCCTGGTAAACAAAGACTGAATCTTCATGCCATATATGGCGAGTTCGGTGGAAAACCAGTGGATCGCGACCAGATCGAGGTGAGACATTTCCAGGGCTGGATCAACTGGGCTAAGAAAAGGAAGGTAGGCCTTGACTTTAATTGTACCTGCTTCTCGCACCCGCTTGCCGACGACGGATTTACACTTTCCAGCAAAAATCCGAAAATAAGGAGATTCTGGATTGAACATACAAAACGCTGCCGCAGGATCGCCGCTGAAATGGGTAAGCAGCTGGGAATACCGGCCGTGCATAATATATGGATACCCGACGGGTCCAAAGATACTCCGGTGGACAGAAACTCCTTACGGAAGCTGCTTAAGAAATCGCTCGACGAAATATTCTCAGTAAAATATCCGAAGAAATATCTGAAGGATTCAATTGAAAGCAAGCTCTTCGGTATAGGATCAGAATCAATGGTAGTAGGATCACATGATTTCTACCTGGGATATGCAGTCAGTAACAACACAATGATAACTCTTGATAATGGCCATTTTCATCCCACTGAACAGGTAGGAGATAAGATATCTTCAATCCTGCTCTATATTGACGAACTGCTTCTTCACCTTACAAGGGGTGTCCGCTGGGACAGCGATCATGTCCTTACCTTTAATGATGAACTTCTCCTTATAGCCCAGGAAATTGTGCGTGCAAAAGCTCTTGGGAGGGTAAACATCGGTCTCGATTTCTTTGATGCCAGCCTGAACAGGGTAGGTGCATACGTTATAGGTACACGTGCGGCACAAATGGCATTCTTGTATGCCTTGCTCGAGCCTTTTCAAACACTTCTTAAGTATGAAGAACAGGGGAAAAACTTTGAAAGACTTTCACTAATGGAGCTGATGAAATCAAAGCCCTTCGGAGCTGTATGGGACTACTATTGCATGAAGAGCAAAGTTCACGTTGGTCAGGATTACATTGATGAAATAATCAAATATGAAAAAGAAGTACTTGATAAAAGATGAAAGAAAAGGTCATTGCAGTATTTGATATCGGGAAAACAAATAAGAAAGTAATTCTTTTCAACCATGATCTGAAGCTGGTTTGGGAAATTGAAGAAAAATTTGCTGAAACAACAGATGATGACGGTTTCCCATGTGACGATATTGAACATATTGAAAGCTGGATACTTGAATCAATAACAAGCCTGGTCAGATCAGATAAATATGATCTCGCTGCAATAAACTTCGCCACATATGGTGCTACGCTTGCATATCTTGATGCAGAGGGAAAAAGAGTGACCCCTGTCTATAATTATCTCAAGCCCATTGATGACAAAATCCCCGAAAGAATTTATAAAAAGTACGGAGGGCAGGATGAGTTCTGCAGAAAGACTGCAGCACCTGCGCTTGGTATGCTCAACTCAGGCATGCAGGCGCTCTGGCTTAAATATACAAAGCCGGAGCTGTTTTCAAGAGTAAGGCACATACTTCATTTTCCTCAATATCTTTCATACCTCCTGACCGGCAGGATATATTCTGAACATACTTCCATAGGATGTCATACCGCTCTCTGGGACTTCGACAATATGACCTATCATCACTGGGCAGCAGGGGAGGGACTCAGACTTCCTGATCCTGTCGATGTAAGTACTCTTAATGATGTAGTTATTGAAGGAATGAATATCAAAGTAGGGATCGGAATACATGACAGCTCTTCATCACTGGCGCCTTATTTCGCGGTAAACAGCGGAAAGTTCCTGCTTATATCCACCGGAACCTGGTGCATTAATATGAATCCTTTCAATGCAGAAATTCTTACTACGGAACAGCTTGACCGTGATTGTCTCTGCTATATGAGCATAACCAGACAGCCTGTAAAATCATCGAGATTGTTTCTGGGTCATCTGCACGAGGTTGCCGTAAACAGGTTAAGTGCCCATTTCAAAACACCTCCAGATTATTACAAAAACATAAAACCTGATAACAGGCTTCTGGAAATATGCAGGAAGAAATGTGGAGAAAACAGATTTTTCTTCGATAACAAGCCATATTCAAGGGAAGTGAAGGAAAAGCTTGATTTCTTTGCTTTTAAATCTTTTGCAGAAGGTTATCATCAACTGATGGTTGAACTGGCGGAACTCACTGTGGAAGCTATAGATCTTATAATACCATCTGATGATGACATTGAGAATATTTATATCACGGGAGGATTTTCAGGTAACCAGCTTTTTACAAAGCTTATATGCGAAGCTTATTCCATGAAAAATGTCTTTACCTCTGAGGTATCCAACGCTACGGCCCTTGGAGCAGCCCTTGTCATCCTGCGTTCGCTCGATCCTTCATATAAGACTATTCCTGATCTTGGACTGAATCAATGCTGAAGGATGCCATCAATTGGTAAAGAATATAAGCATCAGAGAAGCAACTGCTGTAATAAAAAGCCCAATGGGAACGGAGAGCCTGAAAAGTTTCCTGCGATTTGTCTCTTCATGATCCCAGGTCCTCAAAATGTTTCTGAGGCTCAGATAATATCCTGTTAATACCATTAACGCCTGCAACCATGGTATAATTCCGGGCAGGAACTGGTGCCACGGTATGTTCGCTGTTCCAAAGAAATCCCATCCCCACCCAAAAGGATCAGAAACCGACTGCAGGATAAAAGTTGTATTGACAAAAAACATGGGAATAACAAATGCCACCCATATCATAATCCCAAGCGGCAGAAGCGATCCTGCATAACCGAGAAAAACTTTCCTTGTGCCGATTGCTTTTCCCGATAACAGAGATCCGCAATATGAAAGCAAACAGATCAATAATGGGATGACTACCAGAACCAGTCCCCATAAAACTATCGAATATATGCCAAAAAGATCCCAGTTTTTCTTATCCAGGATGTTTACATAATCCCGGATCTCCGGCCAGTGTCCAAGGTAAACGATACTGTATACTATAGCTACCGCAAATATTGCGATAGTCATCCATGCTTCCCCTATATTTCTGGACCCGGTTTCTGATGCAAATGGCCTCCGGTAAACTGTAATATTGTTATATGAGCATGTCCTTATACATTCAAGACACAATCCGCAATCGGAATTTTCGTTCAGGGTACCCACATTGATGCCATATGGACATGCCCATCCGTTGACATTTCCCTTTTCGCAGAAGTTCTGTTTGCATTGATCACAGGTTTTCTGATCTTTATTTCTGAGAGCAAAGAAACTCATCCTGGAGAAAGGAGCAACAAACACGCTTACGGGACAAACATACCTGCAGAATGCTCTCAAACCCCAGACCAATGACATAAAAGTTGGTACAAGTAAAAGCATCAGTACTGTGATTCCTGATATCTTCGGAGTAGCAACCAGTGTGGTTGAAAATGTAGCCAGTACCATGAAGACTATAAGTCGTAACCAGTTATTGCTCAGGAAACCTGTCCATTTCAGGGATAAGCCGTAGAACTTGTTATTATAATTTTTTGTCCGGCCTTTATTCGGATTGAAAAACGACCTGCGTTGCAGAAGGTCGCCAAAAAACGGAAGGGGACAGATTGTGCACCATATCCGTCCGAAAAACGGAGTCATTACCGCAACGAGCAAAAACAGCCACACAGCCCACATCAGAAGCACACCAAGATTCCTGCCCGACATTTTGGTGCCAAATACAGATGTCAGTATTACAATATATATCATCACCATTGCAAATAGCATGACTATCATCTGCGGCCACCTCGACTTCA
>Ga0307379_10006373_pt1 | contig 16226 bp, 12 predicted proteins | sample UN2MG_FD_202237 | JGI IMG/M metagenome (GOLD analysis project Ga0307379, IMG submission 202237) | Soil microbial communities from Risofladan, Vaasa, Finland - UN-2 | ecosystem: Environmental > Terrestrial > Soil > Coastal area > Acid sulfate soil | place: Finland: Risofladan, Vaasa | collected... | reverse complement strand
ACTGGAGAGTGCCAAAGGCAAGGATTGGATGAAAAGGAACGTAGGTTCTATTGTCCGTATGTCTTTCACTAGTCGTGAAGCGAAAGCTAAAGATAAATTTTGCTATGACATATACAATGGCGTTCAAAATGAAGGAGACTTTGATTATTTGAGAAAGGTAGATGAATATGAATATCCTGCTAAAATACGTTTCGTTCCTCTTCTTCGTCCAAAGTTAGATAGACTAAGAGCTGAAGAGACCAAGAGACCATTTAATTGGAGAACATATTCTATTGATAGCTCTTCAGTTGATGATAAGCAACAAAAGAAATTTGAAAAGATTGTTGGTCAAATGGCCGCAAAGAAAAAACAAATAAGCCTGGAGTATCAACAAGCACTTGCGAACATCGAACAGATGGAAATGCAAATAGCTCAAGTTACACAACAAGCTACCGAGGAATTAGGTCAAGTTCCACCAGAATTACAATTCCAACTTCAACAAGCTCAAAAAGAATTAGCTACTGGTAAATTTGTAATCTCTCATGAGAATATGATCTCAGACAAGGAGCTTGAGGATATTGAAACTTACTTCAAATATAAATACAAAGATTTCTTAGAGATAGTTGCAGAGAAGGGCCTCAAGTATATGATTGCCACTCAAGGACTAAAAGATTTATTTAATCTTGGATTTGAAGATAAGCTCGTTGTTGATAAGGAATTTTATTTTGCCGACTGGGAATCAGATTCAGGACACGAGGATCCTATTGTTAGGAAGGTTAATCCAATGGGTTTTTATTACGCAGGTGACAGTGAGGTTCAATGGGTAGGAGATGCCGAGTGGTGTATGGAAGAAAGATTCATGTCTATCAATCAAGTTATTGAAGAGTTTGGTGATAAGCTAGATTTTCAAGATATGGAGAAGCTTAAAAATAGATCTGACTATATCAATACACAATCTGGTTATGGATATGGATATCACGGAGTAAGTGCTGGCGGAGCAAATGGATCCGTAGATGGATGTGATGATGTATTGTATTCTGGATCTGAAGACTATTCAAGTACAGTTCGCGTATGTAGATGTTATTGGAAATCTGCAACAAAGGTTCGTGCAAAGAAATCTCCAAATCCTCATCAAGAAGGAGAATATTTCACACACCTAATGAGTGATGATGAAAAAGTTAAACCTGAAAAAGGGGAGAAAGAAGAGGTTGGATATAAAAATGATATTTATCAAGGAGTTCTTATCGATACGGATATTTTCGTTGACATGAGAAAGAAAGAAATTGTAAGATCTAATGATAATTATGGTCGTGCAGAACTTCCTTATATTGGTCGTGCTCATAATTATTACACAAGAAGACCTTATTCTCTTGTATGGGCTGCTAAAGATGTTCAGATCTTATATAACATTATCCATTATCACAAAGAATTGTGGTTGGCATTATCTGGAGTAAAAGGATTTATCATGGATAAGTCGCAGATCCCTGAAGGAATGTCAATGAAGGAATGGATGTATCAAAGAAAAATTGGAGTTGGATGGATTCAGTCGGTGCGATCAGGAATGAATCGTCAACCGTCATTCAACCAATTCCAAAATTTTGATGATTCTATGGGGCAAGGTATTCAATACTTAATAATGATGCTTCAGCATCTTGAACAATTAGCTTCAAGTATCACAGGAGTATCTCCTCAACGTATGGGAGATGTTGCACCAACTGATCAAGTTGGGACCACAGAACAAAGTATTAGAAATTCTGCACTTGTAACTGAGATTATATTCTATGATCATGAGCAAGTTAAACGAAGAGTGTTGACGAGAGTCATTAATCTTTGTCGAGGTGCCTGGAAGACTGGGAAAAAAGGATCTTATATTTTAGGAGACTTCGCACAAGAATTATTGAACATACCTTCTGAAACTCTTGAAAGAGCAGACTATATGGTTTTCGCTACTGATAGCGGAAAAGAAGAAAAAGCATTACAGGATCTAAAAGGATTTGCAATTGCACAACAACAAAAGGGACTTCTTAGTTTTAGTGATGTTGTTAAATTGTATAATGTTGATAGTCTTAGAGAGCTTGAGGCTAAAGTAGAACAGTATGAAGAAGTTGCAAACAAACGTATGCAAGCAAATACTGAAGGAGAACGTCAACATGATATGCAATTAAAGCAGATGGATCAAGAGTTAAAAGTAATGCTTGATAAACAATCTGAAGATTCTAAAAACATGATGGCACAAATAGAAGGTGCAAAACTTGAATGGGAAAAACAGAAATTTGGAATGAGTCAAGCATTTGAACAACATAAATCTAATCTTGAAAATCAAGTTGATAATAAGAAAATTGATGTTGAACAAGATACTGAATTACAATTTTTAGAACAACAAAAGAAAGAATCTAATCAAGAGTTTCAACTTGGAAAAGCTGACTTAGCTATGTCCGGAGTAGAGGCCGCAGAGAAAAATATTGGAGCACGCTCCAAGGAACAAGTTAAGGATTAACAACTAATTGTTGGAAATCACTATATTTGTTACAGAGATAAGAAAAAAGATAAACAGATTTAAAGCAATTAACTATGAGTCAAGAAGGAGAAACAAATCAGTCAGGAGCACCGGTAGGTGGAGGAACAGCCGTTAACATGGATGCATTGAGTGCACCAGCAGGCGGTTATGATCCATTTATTCATAACTCAGAGTCAAGTTCAACATCTGATACAGATGCTGGAAATGGAGGAGACATGCCAGGTGGCAATGGAATTCCAGAAGGTCTACCCAATTTAGATGAGGAAGGACAATTTGGAAACCATAACGCGGAGCCAGAAGCAACTCAAACAGATCCAGATGATTACACTCAAACGATCGATTCTGTTAATCCAGACGAAAACCAAGATCCCAATGCAGGAGATCCTAATTCAGGAGGAGACTCCTATTGGATGAGGCCATTTGATAAACTCAAAGAGCAATATCCAGACTGGGAGATCCCTGAAGGAATTAATGAGGAAAATTACCTAGATGTTTACAGACAGGTAACACAACCTCAACAGCAGCAAATACATCCTGATTTACTCAAGATGCAAGAAGCACTGAATTCCGGAGTGGAACTTAACGAATTAGTTCAACGTATGAATGACAGTAATGTAAGCTCTATGACAGATAGAGATTTATTAGCTGCCAATTATAAGGAGAACTTTAAAAATTGGGACGATGGAAAAATCTCTCAAGTTCTTGACAAATTAGATAGTAATGGTATGCTTGAAATAGAAGCTACCAAACTAAGAAACGCGATGTCTCAGCAAGACAACCGTGTGGTGGAACAAATGACGGCACAACGTCAATCAGAGTACCAAGAGCAGCTAAAGCAAATGGATGCTGAACGAGCAGTTCAAATCAACGAATCATTGGATATTATTAACAAGGCAGAAGATATTTATGGCCTCCCGATCAGCCAAGCTGAAAAGTCGGAGTTTAGTCAGTTCTTCTCAGAGTTAGTTACTCCAGACGCAAAAACAGGTGTTGCACCTATGATGGACATGTTGCAAAGCAACGAGACATTAGTTAAGGTAGCAATGATGATGTGGAAAGGTGATGAGAAAGTTCGTGGAGCACTTACAAATGCTAAAGAATCCGGTAAAAATGCTATGCTTGGTAAACTGGACAAAAAACCTCAAACAACACCACGAGGAGGAAATGCTGGGGATCCAACGAAAGTTGACCTCGATGCTTTATCAGCACCTGAAAGAATTGGCAGGTAGCTATTAAAATCGAGATAAAATGAATTTGTTTAATTAAAAAAAAAAATTAGCGATGAAAATTATCGGAACTGGCACATACGATGCCAATAGAACAATGATGACGAACTCTCTAGCGGCTGCTTTACTGACACGCCCGGAGATTGCTACTAACGTAGTAAACCTGTTTGAAGACAACTTCTCAGCGTTCTCATCTTACCTTGCAAGACGAGGAATGGTTAAAAAGGGATTGACTCCAAATATGGATTCAAGTGATTTCCGTGTAATCGGAAACAGAAAATTCATGTGGGCTCTTAAAGGATATCCGTTCAGAAAAGGAACTGCTGTCTTAGATGCAACTGATGCTACTGGAGGTGCAACAGCACAACCTGGTATCAACTCTTCAATTTTCCTTTTGACTTTGGATACAAACTTCTTCTCACCTAACGATACGTTAGAGCTTGGAGATAGAAGAACTATCATTCAGATAATGGATGAGTATCCTATTGAAATAGGAACTGGACAATGGCAATATAAGTGTAAGCTTGTTGCTAATGTTGCAGGAGCTTTCTGTGATCCAACACTAGTTGCGACTGGTGCTGAAGTAGGTTTCAGTTACACTGCCTTTCCAGAGCTTTCTGAGACAGGTTACGAAAAGAACACATTCCCAGAGTGGCATACAAACTACTTAACTATCCAAAGAATGCAGTTCTCAATTTCAGGATCAGCACAAAACACTGTATTGTGGGTTGAGCATAATGGTCAGAAATTGTGGTTCAAGCAACAAGAAATGGATATGTTACGTCGTTGGGCTTACGCTCGTGAGAATCAGTTGATTTTCGGACGTGCATCTATTGACGCGAATGAGAATGTATTCCTTCGTGATTTGAAAGGTCGTGAGATCGTTCAAGGTGATGGACTTGTTGCTCAAGGTGATGCTTCATTGAAGTTCCAGTATAACAACTTGAATGTGAAAACAATCGAGAACATTATGCAGAATCTTCAATTGTTGACAAACAATGATGGGTTAACTGAGGTATTTGTAATGGGTGGTCAAGCATTCGTTTGGAATTTCCAACGATTAATGCGTGATGTATTCAAATACAATCCTGAGCCATTGTTCGTTTCAAAAAGCGATCAAGAGAAAGGTGTTAAAGTAGCTTTCACTAGTTATGAAATGGCTGGTGTTAAAATCGTTGTTGCTTGGAATAAAGCAATGGATGCTGCTTGGAGACCTCAGCAAAAAGATATGTACGGAACGAACTTAGAGTCGCACCGTGGATTCTTTGTTTCTTTAGGAAACACAATTGGTGGTGATGCGAATGTTGATTTAGTTGCCTTGGGTAACGGATCTGACGATCGTCGTTACGTGAAGAAAATCATCGATGGTATGGCTTCTCCACAAGGAACTGGACGTAGAGAATTCGCGTCGAATTCAGTTGATGGATATCAAACTCAAATCTTGTCTGAGACAGGTCTTTGTTTGAAGAACCCATTCGGATTCGCTGAACTTTATAAGCCTAATGCTTAATTAAGTTAAAATAGAAATAAGAAATAAGAACTAAGACATAAGATAAAAAGATATGGAACTTACATCAAATATTAAAAGACTGGTTGCGATTGACAAGAAATTTCATGAAGCACCAGTCTTCATTATCCCAAAGGAGGATCAGAGGACTAAGAGAGTAATCGATTATAAGAGCAGACTTTCAGAGGCAATGCAAAAAGAAGTAACAGTTACTTTAGAGCCAACGAGAGACCGTGATGACAAGATCATCGACGAAGTAAGCATCAGAATACAGCATCTTCAAGTTTTTGACTTGACAAATGCAAATGACGCTTTATTTTTTGAAGTGGTTAAGGCAGATCAAATGATCGCAGGCTCTAAGTCTGAAATTAATCCTATTAAACATCGATACTATATCGAAGATAAAGAGAAAGAAGCCGTGGTTACTATTAGCAAATCGAAATTGAAGAAAAAGGCATTTGATGTCATTGCTTCATTATCGACAGAGCAACAAGAAAACTACTGTAAGATTCTTGGAAAGTTCGTGATTGGATTGTCTGGTACACAAATAGAGTCAGCTCTATATTCTGTTGCAGATGAGAATCCACAAACTATCCTTGATGTAGATAACGATAAGGATCTCAAGTACAAGATCTTCTTACGAAGATGTCTTGAGAAAACCTACCTTCACATGGATAATGGTAAATATATGAACGGGAAAGACCTGATCGGAATTAATGAAGACTATGCTATACAATGGTTAAAAGATCCACGCAACAATCCAATCGTTTCTCAATGGGGAACTGCATTGGAGAGAGGTGTAGATGTCATGCCAAATATAGACCAACACATTGTTCCACAAGGACCAACTCCTTCTGCTGAAGTTTCAGAACCTGTTCTAGCTAGTGAGCCAGAACAAGAGCTTGATTATAGCCCAGATAATATTAATGATATCGAAGAAAACAAAGTAGACTAATGTTAATTACCGCGACGGACATATTCATTTACTTTCTTGACTGCATGAATAAAGAGCAGACAGGAACCTGTACTCCTAGTGAATTCAACAGACTGTTTAACAACTCTCAAGAAGAGTGGGTTAAGAATAAATACAGTGAAGTTGAGCTTACTCAGAAAAGGATAGATGATCTCCGCATTCTTGAATGTAGAGATATTCTACCTAATGTAGGTGTAAATGAACCTGGCGGAGAAATCTTTGAGTTACCATATAGTGAGAACTCATTCGTGACAACTCCAGGAAACCCAAACGGTGATAATCATGGTTATATGTTTCTTCTTAATTGTGCTTTTAAAATTCAGTACATCAATGATGACTGTTGTGAAGAGGGTATCTCTCCAAATTTCTTGGCTTCTAAGCCGATGAAGGCGGATAAAGAGTACGCGATTGCAAGAGATCCTTATAATAGACCGTCTAATAAACGACTTTATTACAAGATGCTTGGCAACACGATCCGAATTATAACAGGAACTGAATCTTTTGGCGTTCAAGCAGCAATTGATTACCTCAGATATCCAAGAGCTATAAATGTACCTACACCAGGAGCTTTGCAAGAAGTGAATTGTGAGTTGCCTTTACATGCTCGGGAAGAGATAATTGATATAGCAGTTAGAAAAAAGTTAGGGATTTATGAGTCTCCTAGATATCAGCAAAAAATGGGTGAAGATGCTCAATCAATTACATAAGTTTAATTTTTAAAAACATAGAAAAATGTTAAGAAGACAAGCAGACAGAATTCTATTGAACACAATAGATCCTGCGTTAATCACAAATATTACAGCTAATGTTGCTGTAACAATCGAAGGGTATGGCACTCTTACGGTTGCAAGTCAAATAGAGTCTCATAAGGAATGTTCAACTCCAGAAACTCCAAAGGAAGTAACAATTGATGTAGCTATACCTACATCATGCGAATGTCCTTATGAGTGGTGTATGACTGTTGAATGTTTACCGAATTTGAAACTTTACGAAGTTCAAACGACGTTCCCATCAAACAGAGTGTACTGTTATGAGGATCCTGCTGGAGGAACTCCAACTGCTGCTGATACTGCTGCTGCAATTGCTGCACGTATTAATGCAGATCCATTTGCATGTGTAACTGCTACTGTTGTAGGTACTGTTATCACATTGGTAGCGAAGCCAGGTGTTAATTTCAATGCATATGCTGCATCAGGAACGGTTGCTGAGACTGTACCATTTATTCCTGCAGTCCTTAGCCCGGAAGATATGGCTCGTTTGTTCCCAATCCGTCATGGTTCATTTGGTTCACAGCCAAATATTGCCATCCCAGGTGCGACTTACTGCGAGTACCATTTCCGTTGGATGAAGGATGGAGCTGTTCAAGATGTTGATGGTGCGAGTCACTTCAACGACTACGAACAAGAAGTTTACTTCTATGTTCTGAACACTGCTGCAAACTTTGCTGCGTTTGATGGACCTGTTGCTGGGTTAATTCCTATTGCAAACGGTGGTACTCTGTAAATGAGTATTGCTGGGACTATACTGATGATATCTCTATTCTGCCTCGGCCTTCGTGAAGTCACTGACGACATTGAAGACGGAAGCAGGATAGGTTATCCTCTCAGAAAATGGTTCGTGGATAACACGCCAATCTGGGTTATGAAGCCTGTAATTGTTTGCTGTACATGTATGGCAAGCTTTTGGGGTACAATAATTTATTGGTTGGTATTAATTCATTATGCCAATAGTCTTATAGAAGAACTTTGCAAATGGGAAACATATGGTCTATGGATCTTTTGCTGTGTATCAGCTTCATATATAAATACCGTTTTTTGGGTTCTACGAAATAAGATGATTGGCTTGTAAATCAAGCACATGTCAAAGACTCTTGCCGAAATAGGATACAGTATTAGAAATCAAGTCAAAGGATATTTTTCCTCTGATGATGAACGGATTGACATACAACTTGTTTATGACAAGATGTGGGATGTTAGATCTATGCTTCTTAAAGAGGAGTATAGACAATTCAAAAAACTTAATGATCAAGACTTTACATCTGAATGTTGCCTGGAAATTCAGTGCGATGTTGTTTCATGTAAGGGTTATAATTCTGGTGAAAAAGTTTTTTATGTTCAAATACCAAAAGTTGAATCATCTCTTGGTGGCAATGCTGTTAAGTACTTCGGATCAGTCGATAAGAAGACTCCTTTTAGAAAGCAAAGTTTTCAGGGACATTTATATTCAGATCACGAGAAATACACTGGAAGAGCTCCTTCATTTACTTTTGTAGATGATAAAGCAATTCTTAAAAATCTTCCTACAAGTGGAATGAAATTCATGTGTATGATCGCGGTATTTGAAAACCCATTCAACATATGCAATGAAGACGATCCGTTTCCAATTGCTAGACATCTTGTTCACAAACTTGAATTATTAATTATTCAACAACTAATGAGCACTCTTCAGATTGGGCCTGACGAGAAAAATGATGCTCGTGACGATAGCCCTGAGCCTCTTCAGAAACAAAGTAGAATAGAATAATGTCGATAGTTAAGCAAGAAGATAGATGTGGTTATGTTACATTCCAAAATAGATTGTACATGGGCGGTGTGTTGTTTAAAATCAACCACCAATTTCCATTTGACCGTATTGTATGGCTTGAAATCGGATGTGGATGCGGAGGAACTAAAAAGGAAGTAGTTAAACATTATAGTGTTTGTGCTAGTGGAAATTCGTTTTTTGTTAATCAGAAATATGTTGTAGAAACAGCAATTCCAATTCCAGAAAGTGCTCAAGATTTTGACACCAACAGAAGAGAAGAGGATGCGAGTAAAGATTATTCTGATATTGTTAGCCATCCAGATCCTGCCGCAATTTGGAGAAAAGCTCAAGAACAGGCAAAGATAAAATAGAAACAAGAATGAATTATAAGACGTGGGAAGCTTATGGGAATCGATTTACATATAAGGTAAACTTACTTGATGATGTATTAGATCTTGATAGGTTTAAGAATCGTTCTTTTGTTGATTTTAAGGAGGTATTGAAAATGCCAAGAGAAAGGGAAGCTAAAAAACTTGCTAAGGATGTATTTACATTTTTCCTCAAGCGAGTAGCAGAAGATCTCATTTATGAAAATGATATTTTTGTTTTACCTATTCCAGCTTTTGGTTATATTAAGATATCGAATACAGCAAATCCAAGGAGAAAAGATTATTTCTATGATATTGAATCAGACGGAAAGATTTGGACACCAAGGATTAAACTGGATCCTATGAATATTAAAAGGACAAAAAAACATTATAAGGTTAGATTTAATCAGAACTTGCGAAATAAGATGCAGGATTTAATTCAGTCAGGCCATAAATACAGATAAGATGAGCAATTTTGACAATCCTTTGTACACAAATAATCCAAACACATCAAACCCTGCTGGGAAGCCGTGTGTTAATCTTCCAGGTGAAAATGGAATGTCAGGAAAATTTCAGGCTACTGGAATTGAACAAATAGGATCTGGTAAATATGTTTCTGTAAAAAATGTTGCAGCAAGAATTGCTCGTAATGTGAAAGGGAAAGAATTTGATATTTATGACATCGCGGAATGGTGTGCTGAATGTGAAACTGATGAGATTGGAATGTATGAAGGTTTTGCAAAATTCCGAAGTGTTGTTCTTCCGGTTAAACACAATAAAGCTTTCATGCCATGTAATGTTTATCGCTTGTTAAGTGTCTTCAAGGACAAATGCTCAGTTCCAAAATATCACTGGGACGGTGCTTATCTTCGTTTTAATTTCGATGATCCAAAATCATTCAATTCTGAATATAGTGTGGAAATCGATTACTTAGGAATCATGGTTGACGATGAAGGTCTTCCATTAATTCTTGATGGACACCAGGAGGCGTGCTATTGGTACATAATGACCAAACTTTATTTTGAAGATTACATGAATAAGCTTCTTGATGAGAATCGATATATGTTTCTTCAGGATAGACTTGGACATTATGTTACTCAAGCAAAAGGATCATTTAGATATGTTTCTCGTGACGATATGAACGAGATCCAAATGATCATGCATAATCTTGTACCTAAAGTTAGAATGTCTCGAAATGTTGACTAATGGAAGATAAAACTAAAATAGGAAAATCTAAGATCCAAGGAAAGGGATTGATGGCAGCGATGGATGTTCGTGCAGGGCGTAGCCTTGGAGAGTCTCATGTTAATAATTGGCCAAATAAAGCTATTGGTGAAAACTATAATCATTCTGAAACTCCAAACGCGAGAAATGTAGATCGAGGAAATAAAAAATATCTTGTTCCTCTTTCTGATATAAAAAAGGGAGAAGAGATTACAGTTGACTACCGTACTATGCCTGAAATGGAACAGCCTGGAAATTTTATATTTGATAAGAATGGACAATGGAATCATCCGGGTAAAAAAACTGCTGTCCCTACTCAGACTGGAAAGATTACAATGAAGGGCGTTAATCAACCTGTTCATGGTGTTGATAATCTAGGTAATGAACAAATGATGCAGCCCAACGGTGAATATCAGTTTCCAGGAAATATTGTTTATGAGACTCCTATGCAGGATGGTGGTGGAACCCCTAACCAACAAGCTTACGATGATAGTCTTTCTTTATTTAATTGGTCAAAACAAAATGAAGCAAAGTTCCATATGCTTACAGAAAGAAATCAGCGAGGAGATAATGAATTATGGAATCAACACCTTACCGATGCTGATCCAATGATAGATGGTCCTTGGGACAGATTAGTTAATCTAAATCAATCTAATCCACAACCAGTATCAAGAGAATATGGAACACTTACTCAGCAAGATGGTCAAGAATATAATCCATCTGTAAAAGTTTATAAAGAACCAGTTGGAGGCCCAGGGATAAAAGTAAAACCAAAAGGTACAACAGATCCTAATCTTTCAGTGGATGTTCGATTAAGAAATATGAATATGGATCCTTCATATGCAAATAGAACTAGGATAGCATCTGAAGCTGGAATTGAAAATTATAAAGGAACAGCAGATCAGAATAAATTACTTAATCAATACGTTCAGGATAGTTATAGTGAAGATGGTAAGTTAAAAAATCAACCAATAAGTACTGAAGCAACACCTACTACTCCTGTTTCAGATCCTAATTTAATTCAAAGTATTTTTTCTCCAGAATATGCTGAATATAAAAAGCTTGCAAATCGAAATAAAGCAATTCAAGAGTATGATAAATGGCATCAAGAACTTCAAAAAGCTGCACCTAAAACTGGTCGTGAATTTGATGAACTAGCTGCTAAAAGTGATTCGTTGAATTTTGCTAAATCTTACTTACCAAAACTATCAAAACCAACTGAAGCCGCATACACTTTTCCTAGCGGAAATGTAATTACTCAGAAATGGGACAAAACTCCAGTTGATAATCCATATAGTGTTCAATTTAACCCAACTCCTTGGGGTGAAGATCAAGCTCAAGGCGATGCGTTTAGACAATGGGTTAATGAAACTTATCCACAGAAAGCTAAAGAATATAAGTTCGATCCAACTGGAGCCCCTGATAATGATTACGCTAGAAGTGCATATTATGAGCTTGGCCAGGACTATGAGAATTCTAAAAAAGAAACTGATACTAATGATATTCCAATTTCATTGGATATGAAAAAACCTGAAATTGTAAAGCCAAAAGCTCAACCAGGAACAATTAAACCAGGAGGTTATAAAATGGTGTGGAAACAGCAACCACAAACAGGTACTTGGTATCAAGATGAGGTCCCATTAACTCCTGAAGAAATGGAAACAAGAAGAATAGGATTCTCATTTTAAATTATAAGATATGCCAACTAATATTAATGAGTTTTTCAAGGGGGATAATCGAGATATCGATCTTCTGAAATTGCCAAACGATACAGCTCGTCGTATTCAAAATATGCGTGTTCTTGACGTTGACGGTAAGGGACTTGTTATGACCAATATTGGTGGTACTGAATATAAATTTAGCCTTAGAAGATCTTTTATTCCAGTTGGAAATTGTGAGTATAATGGTGTTGGATATATTGCTTCTGTAAATCCTGAGACAGGAGAAGGAGAAATTGGATGTTATCCTGCTCCTCGTGCACTTGTCGAGGAAGACTGTACATTATCTGGTTGGGATATAAATAATAAGCAGTATGCTCCTCTTTTTAATTTTACAGGAATAAATCCTGCAAGAGATGAGAATTCTGTTTCTCAAGCATTTAGAACTACACTTTTTGATTTTGATTGTGAAACTCAGATTGATATTTTTTCTAGGGAAGAATATGATGGATCTGTTAATTTATATTTTGCTCAAAAAGGAATTCCATTAAGAGTTTATAATAATGGATTTGATGAAAAGGGAGAATGCACATCTGTTGGAAGACGATATTCAAATACATCATTTCCAAATGCTGTAAACATAATGAATGAAGCTGAAATTCACATGAACTTCAGTTTTCAAGGATTAGGATCTGCTGGAATACTTCGTGCCGGTAACTGGTTTTTCTTTGCAAGATACGCTACTGAAAATTTTGATAGAACATCTTTCAATACTGAAACAAATGCTATTCAAATTACCACTGGACAATATTCAACTGAAGGAATTGGTCATCATGGGTTTATTGGTGGATCAGAAACTGATAAAAGTGTAAAGCTTAGAATTGACGATATAGATCCTACATATACATATCTTGAACTTGGTTATATGTATGTTTTTAATGACGAGCAAGAATTTGGAATTATCGACAAATTATATGCAATAGATCCTAACCAGGTAACAATGGATATTGAAATTACCGGACAGGAAGCGTCATTTATTACTGGATTTGAAGAGATAATAAAAGTCAAGCCAAAATATGATGGAGCAACTACTCATACTCAACTAGAGAATAGATATTTTGCAGGTAATTTATTTGACACAACTGATTTTGACAATGATGCTGTAAAAGAGATTCTTGAGTTTAGTAGAAACATTACATGTCAATTTGATGACAGTCATATTATACAACATCAAGCGAGTCCTTCTGGAGTAAAATATGGAATTTATAATAACGAAAACAATATTTATAATTTCACTGGACATTTTAGGGGAGAGTCTTATGCTTACGCTGTTGTTTGTGTTTTAAATAACGGAAGAGAAACTCAAGCTTTTCCAATAACAGCATCTGATGATTACTCTGGTCCTGGTGGAGCTCCGAACAATTCTGGAGTTTATAGATTTCCTAATGTTAACGTATCACCTACTGTCACTGGAAATTATGTCAAAATAATGGGTATTAAGTTTGATATTTCTAATGCAATAGCTAATATCCCTCAATATGTCCAGGATAGTGTTTCTGGTTTCTATATTGTAAGAGCTAAAAGAAATGAAACTTTGATGTATCAGGGACTTTCTCTTCCGTGTTATAATGCGGATAAGGGTAATGATCCGAGAGGTGCATTTGCATTATTTGCTGATCGTCCTCAAAAATTAAAACGGAATGAGGATATTGTTCCAATGTTTGAGCTTGATGGAGATGACGACCAAGGAGCAAGTTTTCCGTACATTCATAGATTTGATCCTGATCCGACATTTGACCAGGAATTTACTCTTGTTGGTGATAGGTTTAAATTAACAAAAAGAATACCTTATAGATGGGGATTCTTTTCTCCAGATCACTTCTTTAACAAGTCACTTCCAATATCAAATGCATATTGTCACAGATTTGCTGATATTCAATTTAATATTTCTACTACTGCTGATTATGCAAAAACTGATTATTATTATTCGCCATATTCATATTCTTATGTAGGATATGCTCGTAGATTTAATGATGTATCAAATGTAAAGGAGTGGGAGCCTGCAAATAATAATGGCTTTACATCTTATTTTAATGAAGGAAAAGAAACTGATTTTAATAGTATGTTTTATTTCTACGCAAAGACTCTTCTTGGCGGAAGATACTTTGAAATGAGAAATGAAGCGATTGCCTGGAACTCATATGTTGGTATAAAGTCTACTGATGATTTTAGATATAAATTATCTAATATGTACAAAACAGATATCACTTCAGGTGGATTTGATATTGCTGAATTATATGATGTAAAATCAACTGATTATTATAGAATTTCAAAGTTTTATAAACTCTCAGATGTTGTTGCTAACCCATCTCTTGTGAATAATGAAATTTTCTATAAAGGAGATTGTTTTCTTCAAAGAACATGGCTCAAGCAATTGTTTAATCCAAAGTACGGTCCTGGTGTAAAAGAAGACGGAGATCTTGGCGGATTAGCAAATCTATTTGATGGAAATCTACCTTTTGGTTTAGGAGCGAAGTCTTTTAGTTTTGGTACCATGTTCGATATTATCACTGAAAATAAGATTAATACAGAGATGAGGCTTGATACTTTTACTAATAAGTTTTATCCTGGATCTAGTGACGACATTAAAGATATTGCTTTGAAAAATATTGAAAAAGAATCGCAAGATCTTAATCGTGGATATAATGAAGTTCTTTCTATTCGAGGTTACAAAGGAATCGATGAAGATATTCCTTTCTTCCCAGAAAATAAGCCATCAGGAATAATGTATAGTAATAGACATATTCTTGGTTCTTTCCTCGATGGTTATCGCGAGATAGATCTTGCGTCACTTAAAGAATATGATTACAGAATGGGGGCTATTGTAAGTTTAAAAGTCCTAAATAATATATTGATTTCTATCCAAGAAAATGGAGTTAATCGTCATTTTGTAAACGAGAAAGCAATATTAAACCAAGGTAATGCCGCAGGTGAATTACTTCTCGGTACTGGTGACGTTTTAGATTCTAAACATCATAATTTAACTGATTTTGTTGGTACTCAACATCAATGGTCAATTGTGGTTACAGACATATCTATTTATGGAGTTGACTTTAATAAAAGAAAACATTGGAGACTTCTTCCTAATTTACAAGTTGAGATGATTAGTGACTCAAAAGGATATCGACAAAAGCTTCATGAACTTTGTGAAAGAACTGGAACTGATAGCGATATCACTGGTGACATGCTTGATAATCCAGTTTGCCGTCAGGGAATTGTAGGTCATTATGACAGAAAGCATAATGATGTTTATTTTACCTGGGTTAATGGAGATCCTACTACAAATGACGATTGTTCAATTAATCGAAAAATGGAAACAATTGTATTTAACGAATGGTTAAATGCATATCACGGTTCCAGAACATTTGGATCGCCAATGTATATGAATATTAATGAGGACTTCTTTTCATTTAATCCTGCGATATTCCCAAGTACAGATCCTTCTCCTAGTCTTTTAGGGGATGCTTGGATTCATGATATCCTCAAAATTAATGGTGTTGATAATAGTACATGTTTCTATGGATCTGATGAGCCTGATATTTCATATGTTGAATTTGTAGTAAAGGATCCATCTGATATGTCAAAAGTTTTTGATAACATGTTTATTAGTTCTGCTCCGGAAGATCCTTATAGAATTGAATATACAACAGAAGATCAAATAGCAACTCATTTCCCTTGGATAATTGGAGATGAAGCAAACTTCTGGAGAGATCCAATTTATAAAGAAAACCTATGGAGAATTCCTATTATAAGAGCTGAGGCCTTGACTAATGCGGTGAATAATATTTATGATCCTGAAAGTAGATTTAGAGGTCGATACTTAAAAGTGAGATTAGAATATAAAACAAAAAGTGGTATCTTTATCAAGTCAGTTTTGACCATGTTAAGACAGTCACATAATTAAAAAAAGAAGATATGGCGTTTCCATTATTAGCAGCAGCAATACCAATGATAACAGGTGCCTTAGGTGGTGCAGGAGCAGCCGCAGGTGCGGCAGGAGCAGCAGGAGCAGCAAGTGGTGCGGCAGGAGCTGCGGCAGGAGGAATCGGTGGTGCTATGGGTGGTGCCGGTGGTATGATGGGAAAAATCGGAAGTATGATCGGTGGTCAAGGCGGAGGCGGTGGACTCATGAATATGATGGGCGGAAGTGGAAGCGGAGGAATGAATCCTATGCAGATGATGCAACAGAT
>Ga0307379_10006372_pt1 | contig 16226 bp, 13 predicted proteins | sample UN2MG_FD_202237 | JGI IMG/M metagenome (GOLD analysis project Ga0307379, IMG submission 202237) | Soil microbial communities from Risofladan, Vaasa, Finland - UN-2 | ecosystem: Environmental > Terrestrial > Soil > Coastal area > Acid sulfate soil | place: Finland: Risofladan, Vaasa | collected... | reverse complement strand
TCCGCAAAGAATGCATTTCTCTTTTTCAGTAACCGGAATACCATTTTTTAGCTGGATAGCATCAGAAGGACAAATCGTAGAACATGCTCCGCAACCTATACATCTATCTCCCCAAAATATCATTTCCCGCCCGCTTAACTGACTTTCAGGATTTTGGCACCACCAACAATTAAGCGGACACCCTTTTAAAAAGACGGTAGTCCGAATTCCAGGTCCATCATGAATCGAATATCTTTGAATATTAAAAATTATTCCATCAGACAAAAAGATTACCTCCAATTACCATCATATTTTCATTTTTCCAAAATAGTTACGTAAATTAATATCACTCTCTATCCAACTCCTAAAGATCAAGCCACTTGAGTAAATATATTATACCAAATTTTTAAAATTTTTAAGTTTGAGTATTTTGGAACAGATAGATATAACAAATCCAACATTGCGAATTTAGTCGTAAACAAACAATAATTAGTTAATCAAAATTATTTCTTTTGTAAATTTATTTAATATTTCAGTCCCATTATCTCCAATTACGACGATATCTTCAATTCTCATACCAAACTTATTTTGCATATAGATACCTGGTTCTACACTAAATGCCATTCCTCTTTCTAGTATTTGTTTGTTTCCGGTCTTTATATAGGGTGCTTCATGAACACTAATACCTATACCGTGACCTGTTCTATTAAGAAAATATTGGCCGTAACCTTCGCTTTTAATTACATCTCTTGATGCTTTATCCACGTCTTCTGCTTTCGCACCTTGTTTTGCCGTCTCTTCTCCTGCTTTATTTGCTCTTAGAATAATATCATAGACCTTTTTTTCTTCATCAGTTATTCCACCTACAAATACTGTTCTGGAAGTATCAGAGCAATAGCCTTTATATTTACAACCTAAATCTAAAATAACTATATCTTTTTTTTGAATTGCTCTTAAATCCTCACAATAATGCGGCATTGAGCTATTAGGACCTGAAGCAACAATAGATTCAAAGGATAATCCATCAGCTCCTTTTTGCATAAATAGCTCTTCTATCTTTTTCTTAATATCTCTTTCTGTTATGCCAGGGCAAATACAATCAATGATTTCATCCATAACTTCATCAGCTAATTTTGCGGCTTTTCTTAATTTTTCTATTTCACTCTCATCTTTTATAACTCTAAGCATTTCCAAAATACCGTGTCCATTAATAAATTTAGCATTTATTTTTTCTTGAATATCTATTAAATTTATCGCTGCAATACCATTGTTGACACCGATATTCTTACCCGCCAATTTATAATCATTCATTGCAGTTACAACTATGTCAGTAAATTCTTCATAATCTCCCCATTTATAAATATTAGCTTCATCGTCAAGCTTATCCCTAACTTCTTCATATGTAAGTTTTGGCGAAATATAGAAATATTTTTTATCTGATAATAGAAATAGTGCTTGAAATCTTTCATCAGGTTGTGGTGAATAGTTCATTAAAAATTCTAAATCAGCTGAAGGACCAATCATCATAGCATCAATATTATTTTTAATCATGATCTCACAAAGTTTATTACAATATTTTTTGTTTAGCATTTTATTCTCCTTATGGGTTAAGATTTATCTTTCCCTATTTTCCTTATTTGAAGTTCATTTGGTTTTCATTATATCTTTTTAACTATTTTTAATAAAAAAAATTAAAACTAACATAAAATCTACTACCTTTTTATCTGGACACTCTTTCCAAAAAATTTTATAAATACTGTATAATCAAAATCACTTAACAGTTAAGATAAATTCTGACCAGTGCTTCTAGCTTCAATCATTACTCGAATAGCATAACTGGATCCTTAAAATATCTTTTATATATTTTTTCTTGCCTTAGAAAAAGATTCATTTACTCAAATTCATTTTTTGTGACAACTTTTATTTTGCATAAAGATGACATCTAACAGTATGACCCTTACATATTTCTACCATAACTGGGTCCTCTTGCGAACAAATATCCATTTTCTTAGGACAGCGAAAATGAAAACTACAACCGGGAGGAATGTTCACTGGGCTCGGAATCTCTCCCACAGATATTATCTTCTGTGGTTTAAGTACTTCTTCTTCGTAAGAGATTACTGGGATAGAAGAGAGTAGCATTTGTGTATAAGGATGAATTGGATTCTTAAAAAATTCGAAGGCAGTAGCAACTTCACAAATTTTTCCAAGGTACATGATAGCAACTCGGGAAGCAACATTCCTCATTAAACTCAAATCATGGGTGATAAATAGATAAGTTAAATTATACTTTTTTTGTAATTTTATTAAGATATTGATTATCTTTGCTTGTATTGAAACGTCCAAGGCTGACGTAGGTTCATCTAAAATGATGAGAGAAGGATTTGAAGCAAGCGCTCTAGCAATTGCTACCATCTGTTTCTCTCCACCTCCTAGCTCTCGAGGATGCTTATACAAGTAATCTATTGGCAATCCAACTATCTCTAATAAATTTTCCACTTTTCGGTTTTGATCCTTATTTTTTGAAATATGGTGTACCATTAAAGGTAATTCTATAATTTGTTTGATATTTCTACGGGGATTCAGAGATGACCCTGGATCTTGAAAAACAATCCGAATTTCTTTCTTTAAAAACTTCGAACGCTTGCTATATTTCCCACTTATATCCTGTTTATTGAATACAATTTTTCCTTCGGTAGGACGATAAATTCCCGATACAGTATAAGCTAATGTACTTTTCCCGGAACCAGATTCACCAATAAGGCCAAAAGTTTCCCCCTTTTTCACTGAAAAACTAATCCCATCTATCGCTCTAACTACACCTTGCGGGGTAACGAAATATTTCTTTACATTCTCAAAAGTTAATATCTCTTCTGACAAATTAATCACTCCTTATAAAGAAAACACGCAATTCCATGATTATCTCCAGTAGTAAATAAGGGGGGGGGTTTTTCCAAGCATACCGTCATTCTATATTCGCATCGTGGATAAAATCTGCAACCTGCTGGTGGATTTAGATAATTAGGAATTCTACCCTCAATACCTTTAGATATACCTTCACCAGTTAACCTAGGGATAGCATTTATTAATCCACGCGTATAGGGATGTAATGGATTAGCAAAAAGTTCTTTCGTCCTTACCGTTTCTACTATATTCCCAGCGTACATAACATATACTCTATTTGTTAATTCTCTAACAATCCCTAGTGAATGGGTTATTAGTATAATTGACATATTCTTCTTCTCAACTAACCTTATAAGTAATCGTAAGACCTGATCTTGTATAGTGACGTCCAATGATGTAGTAGGCTCATCAGCTATGAGAAGCTTGGCTGCAATACTAATGGCCTCGCTAATGCAAACCCGTTGTCTCATTCCGCCACTCAATTGTATCGGATAGTTTTTTAGAATTCTTTCTGGGTCAGGCATGCCAGTTTCCTTAAGTACAGCAATAGATCGAGATATTATCTCCTTCTTAGATAGATAGTTTCGGTCCCCGTCTCTGGATGAATACTTGACAACATCACATAGTTGTTGACCAATTGTGAAAACCGGGTTAAGGGCTGCAAGGGAATCCTGAAATATTGCAGTTATCTCTCCCTTTCTCAGGTTTTGTATCTCGTTGGGTCTCATTTTAAGAATATCCCTTCCCTTGTAGATAATTTCCCCAGTCGAAATCCTTGCTATAGGAGTAGGAAGAACCTGTAACACCGATTTCATGGTAGTTGTCTTTCCGCATCCTGTTTCCCCTACCAAACCGATTTTTTCCCCCTCACTTATTACTATATCCACGCCGTTCAACACTTTAAGCTCTCCCTCGAATACTCTAAACTGAACGTGTAAATTTTTTATCTCTAATAACGGCATCATCTTCGGAATTATACCTCCTCGACGGCAAACACATCCTGTAGGCCATCCCCCACAAGATTGAACGCTAATATAATAAGTGTAATAGCAATCGCTGGAAATACAGCTGCCCACCATTCGGTGGGTAATCCCCTTGCTCCATTTGCAATCATTGTTCCTAGATCAGATTTCGGTGGTTGTACTCCAAGACCGATAAAACTCAAAGAAGCACCGACTATTATGACAAGACCCATATCTAAAGTCATCTTCGTCAAAATAGGAGCTACGCAATTCGGAAGTATCTCTCTAAGTAGGATATGCGTATTACTTGCTCCGATAAGCTTGGCTTCGTACACAAAGTCTTCATGACACAACGATATAGTCATTGTATACACTAACCTACAATACCAAGTCCACCACACGAATGATATGGCCATCATTTGATTAAATAAATTGGGACTCAACATTGCAGCTATTGCCAAAGCCAAAACTAATGGAGGAACGGCTATAAAGATATCTGTAATTCGCATAATTGTAACCTCTATCCATGTATACTGATAATAGCCGGCAATAAGGCCCAGAATGATACCTGGAGGAATGCTCAAGCTAAGTACAACAACCGCTAAGATCAAAGAAAAGCGATACCCGAAAATAACACGAGTAAATATATCTCTGCCTATACTATCGGTCCCAAAAAAGTAAGTTAGACTTGGAGGCTTACTTGCTTCGCGAAAATTTGTATATGCTCCGGCATGCTCAGGATAAGGAGTAATATATGGAGCAAAAACGGCAACAAAGATAATTAAGAAAAAAATAATTAATCCGAATACAGATAGAGGATTTCGAGAAAACTTATACCATGCTCTAGAAAGGTTATACCTTCCTATAGACAAAGTAGCGATAAAAGATTTTTTCTTAGACAAGGTTTATATGCCTCCTCTTTGCAAGCGAATTCTGGGATCAAGAAATGAAACGATAATATCGACAATGACATTCATCAAAGAATAGGCAACTCCTATAATTAAAACTACTGCAATAATGGCATTAAGGTCTTTATTTAACATTGCGATAACTCCGTAGCGGGAAAATCCTGGCCACATGAATATTGTTTCCACAAGAAAGGCGTTAGCAATTAGACATGCAAAATCTAAACCCATTATTGACACAGTTGGTATAAGCGAGGGTTTTAACAGATATTTAAATATAATAGACCGCATAGGAATACCGTACACTATATGTGCAATTATATAATCCTTCTGTAAATTAGCTATTATGGAAGAACGGGTAATCCTACCCTCCTGTGCTATATTAGCTACTGCCAGGCTTGTAGCCGGTAGAAGTACATGCTTGAATGCCTCAAAAGCGGTATTAAATTGCCTAGCGAATAAACTATCAAGAATGAGTAAGCCTGATATTTGGGGTGGAGGCTTTAGCCCCAGGCTAAGTCTTCCTACAGCAGGAGCAAAATTCAGAATATAGCTAAAAATTAATAGAAAAAATATGGCTATTGCAAAAGCGGGCGTGGCAATCCCAATATATGAAAACACCCGAAACAAGTTGTCAAACCAGGAATCCCTAAAATAGCCTGCAAAAACTCCCATTACTTGTCCTATAATTAGTGATATAAGAAAAGAAAAAATCATCAACTCTAACGTTGCAGGTATAAACTCCTTTAAATCCGTTGTCACTGGCCGTCGAGTGTACAAAGATTTCCCCAGATCTCCCTGCAACACGGATATGAACCAGAAATAGTATTGAACAAAGAATGGTTTATCTAGATGCATCTCTTCCCTAAGTTCCTGAACCTGTTCCCTGGTAGCAAGAGGGCCCAATGCTACGCGAGCAGGATCGCCCGGCATAACCCTAGCAATAAAGAAAATTAATAGAGAAAGGCAAAATAAAACGAAAACTGTCTGTAAAAGCCTTAAAATAATATATTTACCCATTTTATTATTGATTAACTCCCTGGTATAAGGGGAGGCGGAAAGCATATTGTCTTGCTCTCATCCTCCCCCTAATTTATATCAAATTACTCCTCTTACTTTTACTTCTGTGTTAGGTTTATTCGCCAGTTGTGCATATTAACAGTTGGACCTACCACCGAAAATGTCTCTTTGGGACCAATGAGGTAATCCTGGCTGGTGAACAATGCAGGGATTTCATATGGGTAAAATGCAAGAACCTGAGATGCTATCTTTTCTTGGATTCGTCGGTATATTTCAGGTCTTTTCTCAAAATCTAATATTTCTCGCGACTGATCAATCAGTTGACCTAATTCCTCATCTTCATACCAATGAGCTGCATAAATTCCTCCAACATTATTGGGATGATACATATAATAAATAAAAGAATCTGCAGATATGTAATTCAAAGGAAACATAAAGATCGTCAGATTTGGAGTTGTTTCAGGGGTTGCACACTCCGCCGCGTACTGTGGCCAAGTAGGACCAACTATCTCAACATTTACTCCTAATTTAGACAAATCTGCTTGTAATTGTAGGCAAATTTCCTCTTCGGCTTCAAGACCTCCACAATAGTGGAAAACAACCTTCACATCTGCAGGATTATATTTTGACAGTGCCAGTTCTTCTTTTGCCTTCTCCAAGTTTTGCTGTCGCGGTTGTGGTGGAATCACTATATATCCAGGTAGCGTTGATGGGTAGATTCCCGTTTCTTGAGCACCAAAGGGGGCATACTCCCTAAGTATAGCCTCATAATCATAAGCATACAAAATTGCTTTTCTAAAATGCACATCGTCGGTAGGTGGCACTTTAGTATTCATCCACACAGTCCAGACCTGGGGCCAGACCTGATTTAAATGTAGACCTTTTGTGTCCATAATTCCTTTAAGTGCTTGCCTGCTAAAAGCACCATTAGCTTCCAACTGCAGTTGTCCGCTTTTAAGCAACAGCATCAGTGTTGAAGTCTCGGTCTCCATAATAAATTTAAGTCTCTCTATGGGCTCTTCGTTTGGACCCCAATTTTCCCAACCAAGAAAATATTCTTTAAATCTTGTGGCTTCCATAGATTCACCCATTTTGTGGCTTGCCATTATATAGGAGCCACTCCCTGCATCATGGGTCATCAACCAATTTTCACCATAATCTCCAAACTCCCCATATTTGCCGGCTTGGATATTTTCTAGCACAAGATGCTTGTTTAAAGGAAAAAATAGTGTTAAGATCTCTGGGAACACAGTGTTGGGTTTCTCTAAGATGAAATCAACTACATATTTGTCAACGGCAATCGCATTTACCTTGCCCAACATGCCGGAAAAGCCCTTCCCCATAGTGATAAACCTGTCCATTGAAAAGACAACATCTTCGGATGTAAGTTCACTACCATCGTGAAACTTAACTCCTTGTCTCAATGTAAACCGCCAATGATCGGGTTTGCCATCCACTACCCCCCAATCCTGTGCCAAGTGAGGTCTTATTGTCCCTTCAGGTGTCGGGTAGACTAATGGACTATAGAGATTAAATACCGCCTGCATATCGTACCAGTCCATACTTAAAGCCGGATCAGGTTGTATTACTGGCATACCATTGATAACCACCACATTTTCGTCAATTTTCTCCGCACCTACTAGATTACAGAATCCGCAGAATCCAATGATAAGTATTGCTATAATCAGACTTAGATATCTTCGCATTTTCATTACCTTTACCTCCCCTAAATGATTTTATTCATTCTTTTCTTTTCTTTGAAAAACTTCCAAAAAAACGGTTCTATTTACTTTTTCCCCTCCTTTATAGTTTTATTTTGCTTTTCTCTTACCAAAAAAATAAATATAATCTTACTACGTATTTAAGTATTCTTCGGTTAATTTCCTCATCTAATTTCTTACTTTTTTGGTAGCTTTAATATACACCTTCATTTTATTCTCATTATCTACAACTTCATAGATCCATATTCCTACCTCCCTTCTTTAAGGGTGCCATTCGTTCGTTGCATCAAAAAAACCTTTGCGGGTTCCCTTTTAAGTAGACCTCCTCCACCACTCTATAAGCATATCACTTTATTTGGTGTAATGAGCAGGTTAAATACCTTGCGCCAGCGTTTCTGACTACGGTTATTTTCTCTATTATTTTGTAAGTTCTCGTTGCACAAACTTTTGGTTCAGTAACTGCTTAATTCCTCACTTCTCTTTCTTCTCATTTCTTCCCTCAGCTTCTTTGTTGCTTCTAAATCCACTATAAGCTTCTCAAGATTTATGATTATTCCATAACTTTTATTTGCGGTCTCCAAACGTATTAATCCATCCTTGTAATCTTCAAGTACCAATTGAGGATCGCGCTCTAACGGGTCACCCCAACCTCCACCGCCCCCGCTTCTGATACTAACAATATCATTTTTTTTCAATATAAAATTAGACACTCTTCCACCGTCCCAAATATCTTTACCATCCCGTATTACAACTATGTGATTGCATGAACCACTATCACCACCATCAACTCCCCACGGTGGGTACTTAATTCTGTTAATCGAGCATACTAAGTTAGCTTCGTCTGCAAGTATTCTGTAATCCTTCCTCATTCCAAAGCCACCTCTGTATCTTCCATGCCCTACTCCATCTTCCAAGTTGAACTTCATGCATTCTACTCTAATCGGGTAATCTCTTTCAAGGACTTCCACTGGATTGCAGTAGGTTTCACCATCTGCTGCTGCAACAAGGCACGATTCGCCATCCTTATCAATTCCAGCTCCCCATCCTCCTGGGTTAGGCTCGCATAAGATCTTGTATTTTCTATCCCTTGGGTCAATCATGCTGAGGGTTTCACTTACTACAGAAAGGAAATGGCCTGCGGTGAGCTTTTCGGGTATGTGAGGAACTAAAGCTTTCCATATTAGGTCTACTGCATAAAACATGGTCTCCCAATAGCAACTTACCGGAGCAGGGGGAAGAGCGTTAAATATTGTACCTTCTGGACAAATAACCTCAATGGACTCTAGATAACCTTGATTAACAGGTACGTGTGGATCTGTTACTGCAGTAAAAGCTGTCGCAACTGCAGTGTATATTCCAGCAAAAGTTGTATTGATTGGGGCTTTCACTTGTGGTGGATTATCGGTGAAATCCACTATGAACTTGTCGTCTGTAATTTTGACTTTTGCTGTTATTCTAAGATCTTCCTTCATCCCTTCATATTTTTCTATTCTTCCTTCAGCAAAGAATTCTCCTTTTATTAACTCTTTTAGCCTGTTTTTAGCCATGATCCTTCCGTCATTTATTCTATCCTCCATTGCTTTGCGAACCAGTTCCACTCCATACTTGTCACAGAGATCATTTATCCTCCCATAAGCATATCTTAATGCCGAGGCTAAAGCCTCTAAATCTCCATATATAAAATCGGGAATTCTACTGTTATGTAATATCATTCTTACAACTTCTTTGTTCAATTTCCCCTGTTTATAGAAGTGAGATGTTGGAATAATCAATCCCTCTTGGTATATCTCAGTTGCATTAGGGCCCCAGCTCCCGGAGTTCATACCTCCAACATCGTTAAGATGACCTCTTATTGTCCCTATTGAAATGATTTCATCTTTGTAAAATATAGGCATCGCTAAAGCAACGTCATTTAGATGAGTACTAATCCTATAAGGGTCGTTTATTACAAAGATATCGCCTGGGCTTAATCCTAAGTCGTGTTTCTCAATATCTTCCATTACTGCCTTAGCAACAAGAGCCATGACTCCAAGAAATACTGGTATACCTGTTCCAATCGATATTAAATCACCCTTGGCATTCGTAATCGCTGGAGCAAAATCGTATACTTCGTATATAATGCTACTCTTTGCAGTTTTTATTGTTACCCAGAACATCTCTTTAGCTATATTATCTAATGCATTTTTAATGATTCTAATAGATACAACATCCTTATTCATTTTTATCACCTCTTTAGTTTTTTAATGGAGGTTTTTAATGGGGGAATTACAAACCAGAAGATTTTTGCAGGCCTTGAGGACCTATTAAATGTATAATGTGGAGTTCTAGGTTTGTTATAGAGTAATTCACCTGCTTTAACTACCTTTTCTCCTTCATCTGTACCAATAACAACTTCGCCTTCAATTACATAAGCAAATTCGTGAGAATTTTCGTGAATACTGAACCCCTCTGCCGGCAGTTTTGTGTTTGATTCCACTGTTAAAACTCCTAATTCTACTACATTTTCAACTCTCAAGAGTTCTACTGCTTTATTAATAGACTCTTCCCATGATTTTTCTAATGAAAAGATAGAACTTTCCATATTTATCGCTTCCTTATCATTATTAGATTTCCGTATTCATCGTGATTTGCCTTAAAGTTTTCAGTAACAATTATTGTTGAAGTATTGCCCTCGATTACACATGGACCCTCAATTGTAACATTAGCTGGAAGCTTCTCTTTCTTATATACCGGTATTAGAACCTCATTAACACCATTGTACACTTTTCTCTCTTCTAAACGAGCATCCTTAAGCGAACCATGATTAATTTGCTTTTCAATTTTTGGATGCTCAACCCTGTACAAACCAGCTACATGGAAGTTGACTATCTCTATCCTACTCTTAGGTAAATTAAAACCATACTCCTTGAAATGTGCTTCATGGAAGGCCTTCTTTACCTCATTGATCTCTTCAAATCTAAGTTCTCCATTTGGACATGAAATCTTTAACGTATGTGCTTGACCCTCATACTTCATGTCTAAATATCTCTGCATCTCAACAGTACTTGGATTAATATCCTCACCCTCAAAGATACCCTTAATTTTACTCTCAAGCTCTTCATAGATGGAGTTTACGAGTTTCAGAAACTCTCCAGTCTCTTCAATCGGGGTAACGTTTGTCTGAACTAATTCATGTCTAATATCCAAACCAATCATGCCCCACGTATTGAAGACTCCGCTTGGAATTGCAGGGACTACTATTTTAGGTATTGCAAGCTCCTCAGCAATAAATGGAGCCATCATTGGTCCAGACCCACCATGAGCGATAAATGCGAATTCCCTTGGATCGAAGCCTTTTCTAATTGAAATTAACCTTATGAGATTTGATGAGTTATCATTTGCAACTCTAATAGCACCATAAGCAGCATCCCTAATATCAAGGTTTAATTGCTTTGCAATGTCTTTGAACGCATTCTCAGCCAAATTCTTATGTATTTTAAGCTTACCTCCAAGCAAGTACTTCGGGTTTAAGTAACCAGCAATCACATATGCATCTGTTAATGTTGATTTTTCTCCTCCCATCCCATAACAAGCTGGCCCCGGTCTTGCACCAGCTGCCTTTGGTCCAACTTGAAGGGTTCCAGCTCCATCAACCCATACTATACTCGTTCCACCAGTACCAATTTCGTTAATATTTATGACGGGCACTCTCGTCGGATAACCTGCATTCCACTCATCTTGTTCAATCCAGTATTCCGTATTTACTTGGGGCGTTAGGTCTTTAGCAAGACCGGCTTTTGTTGTTGTGCTACCACCATCAATTACAATAAGTTTATTTTCATCTAAGAGACGACCTAAGGTTATACCTCCTATGATTCCAGCTATTGGACCACCTTCTACTGTAGCGATTGGATGTTTTTTGGCATAATCTAAAGTAGCCATTCCTCCGGAGGCAAGGGTTAAGTAAAAGACTCCATTAAATCCTTTTTCTTTTAGTGCTTTTTCAAGTTTTTCTATGTATTTTACAGATATGGGCTGGACATAAGCATTTAGTACAGCAGTATTAAAGCGCTCATATTCTCTCCATTCACGACTTAAATCACTCGAAACCGTAACAAGTGGTTTTTCAATACCGTTTTCTTTAAGTGTTTGCTCGACTATTTCTTTTGCTTTAATTTCGTGAGATGTATTTCGGTAGCTGTTTATAAATCCGATTGCAAAAGATTCAGCACCTTTTTTGAGGAGTGATTCAGTAGCTTTTTTAACTTCTTCTTCATTCAGTGGTTCATGTATGCTTCCGTTAGCATCTATATGCTCATTTATCCTCTCAACCATGTACCTAGAGACAAATGGGGTGGGCTTCTTGTATTTAAAATTAAAGACATCTCTCCTATTAGCTCTCTGGATGTCCAAAATATCATATCCAGTTGTTGTTATGAACCCAATGTTTGCTCCGTCTCTTGTAATAATTGAGTTTATGACTACAGTTTGGCCATGAATTATTTGACTTGCATCCTTAACGTAAATTCCCTGCTTTTCTAGTTCTTCAATTCCTTGAAGAACTCCTTCTTCAAAACCGAGTGGTGTTGATTCAACCTTTACCCATGCGCTCTTTCCGGTTTCTGGATCTAATGCGTACAAATCGGTAAAAGCTCCTCCAATATCTATGCCAATTCTCCAAGCCATTTCAATTACCTCCCTATAGAAATCTATAAACACTACATAAATATCCAAGCCTTTAAAATAAGTAAATATTACATTTATTTTTTAAAGGTAGTTTTGTCTTTCTTATGCTTCTTATGCTCTCGAATTTTATTATATCTAAAAATTTATTTATTGTCAGCAATTTGTTGACATATTTCATTTAAAAATTAAAAGCAAGCCATTTTTTAATGATTTACATGCATTACTTTTAAATTATATTAAATTATTTAGTGAGCTGACAACATCAAGAAGTAATCTCTGATAGTATATAATTTTTCACCCGCTCTAAATGTCGAATTAAAGTAGTAGCAACTAAATCTTCCTCATTTTTTTCTATGGCTTCTATTATAGATAGATGATCTTTTATGGATTCTTTAAAAGAATAATTTTTTATAAACAAATTTATAAACCAGTTCGTGTGATCTTCAAAATTATCCAAGATGTCTATAAGTTTTTTATTTCTACATTCTTCGTTTAATAATTTATGAAAATCTTTATCTAGAAGAAAAAAATAACTCTTATTTTCTTTATTTTCTGGCTTAGAAATAAGTTTTACAAAATCTTTTTTAAACTCTTTTAACTTAGACCTTAAGATTCTAGGCAAAGATTCTTTAGCTGCAAACGGTTCGAGTAATTCCCTAATTTTAGATATGTCTTTTACTTCTTGAGCAGTAATATTAGAAACCATGGTCCCTCTGCGCGGAATAATAGTAACAAAACCTTCTTTTTCTAATCTGTTCAAGGCTTCACGGATAGGACCTCGACTTATATGCATACTTTCAGAAAGTTTTTCTTCGGCTAAAAATAATCCGGGTTTAAGATTTCCTCCTATAATCTCTAATTTTATAACTTGGTAAACTTTATCTTTAAGAGATAATATTTTTTCTAAATTTTTAAAATATTTTATCAAGACCCTAAGTTACCTTTCTTGTAATCTTTGAATTTATTATATCTAATTAATTACTAATTTGTCAACAATTTGTTGACAAATTGCTTTAAGTTTCTTATTTAAAAAACCTTCCCTCGCTCATTAATCAATTCGAGATCTTCGATACGATGACAGCACAATTCTGGATAAGTCGGAGTAGCCATTGGAGTTTCTCCTCGCTCTCCTACAATAAGTTCTCCTTCACCAATAGATATACTTTTATTTTCCAGTAAATGTCTAAAAACTAAAGCACGAAGAACAGGAACCGAAACTGTTCCTTCATACCTATTATACGCCTCAGTTACTAAACTTGCTCGCTCGATAGAAATATAAGGTTGAGTATCTAAACTTTCCTGTCTTAATTTTTCTACTCTTTTATTCATATAAATTAACCTCTTAATTTTACATTCAAATTAAACTTCCTTAAAATCCCGGATATCTCGGATAATTTTTCTTCCGAAGGAGGTTGTGTGGCTGCTAACTTATAGGGCCTTCCCAATCTTCTGTATTTTTCTATACCTATATAGTGATAAGGGAGAAGATTGACCTGTATCTCCCCAAAATATCATTTCCTGCCCGCTTAACTGGCTTTCAGGATTTTGACACCACCAGCAACTAAGCGGACATCCTTTTAAAAAAACTGTAGTCCGAATTCCTGGTCCATCATGAATCGAATATCTTTGAATATTAAAAACTATTCCTGTAGTCATAAGAAAAGACTTTGTCAAATAACCGCCTCCTGTCATGTATTACAAGAGTTGAATGATTTTTTGAGCAATTTTCTCGGGAGTAAAACCGAAATATTCAGCTAACTGCTGACCTGGGGCACTTTTTCCAAAAGATTTCATAAATACCGTATAATAAGAATTATTCAATAGTTGATACCAGCCTTGGCCGGTATTAGCCTCAATCACTACTCGAAGAGCATCCCCAGGTCCTAAGACCTCTTCTATGTATTTTTTTTCTTGTCTTAAAAATTCTTCTCTATCCGGAATAGATACTATCCGACTGGCAATGCCATTCACTTTTAATATAAGGCTTACTTTTAGAGCTATCGAAACCTCGCTGCCACTGGCCATTAATACTACTTGAGGGACTTCTTTTTCTTGGTGAGATATTATATAACCACCACGAGCGAATTCTTTTACTCCACGAGATTTTTCCAGATGGGGCAAATCCTGTCGGGATAAAATCAAGGCGGTAGGCTCTTCTGTCTTCTTTAAGATTTCTCTCCAGGCTAATTTGGTCTCTTCTTCATCAGCAGGTCGAATAATCTTTAGATTTGGTATAGTCCTTAAAGATTCAAGTTGCTCTACCGGTTGATGAGTTGGGCCATCTTCTCCTACAAAGAAAGAATCGTGGGTAAAGATATAGATTACCGGAAGCTTCATTAAAGCTGCCATCCTAATAGCTGGGCGCATATAATCAGAAAAAACAAAAAAAGTGGAACAATAAGGTCTAAATCCCTTATGCACTGCAATACCGTTAACGATCGCTCCCATCGCATGTTCCCTAACTCCGAATCTGATATTTCTACCATCAAAGTTATCCTTTTGAACATCCTCATATTTACTTAAATAAGCTTTGGTAGAAGGTTCTAAATCTGCTGAACCACCGATAAGATAAGGAATTTCATCAGCAAGTTTATTCAAGATTATCGATGACGCTACTCGAGTAGCTACCGGAGATTTTATTTCCAAACTTTCCAATTCTAAATCTTGGGGAAGGACTAAATTTAAGGCTTCATCCCACTTCTTTCTTAATGGGGGAGACTTTTTAGTCCATTCTTCAAATATGTTCTGCCATTCTTCTCTTTTTTTAATCAATTCTTTTTTTCTATTCTCAAAAAATTCTCTTACCTCAGCTGAAACATAAAATTTCTCATCTAAAGGAAGACCTAAATTCTTCTTTAGACCTCTGACCTCTTCCTCACCTAAAGGTGAACCATGGCAACTGCTAGAATCCTGCTTGGTGGGAGCTCCATAACCAATATGGGTTCTGGCCATAATTAAGGTAGGTTTATTTTTGCTTTTCTTGGCTTCTAACAGGGCATCTTTAATTTCTTTTACTTTATGACCATCGACATTTTCTATTACCTGCCAGTTATAAGCTTTAAATCTATCGGCTACCGATTCAGTAAAGGTCATTTTAGTTTCTCCAGACAGGCATATCTTATTATCATCATAGATAGCTATTAACTTTTCCAAGCCCAGATGACCAGCTAAAGAAGCAGCTTCAGAGGTAACACCTTCCATCATACAGCCGTCACTTAAAAGAGTATAGGTATAATGGTCAACAATTTTATAATCCTTGGTATTAAATCTGACTGCCAACATTTTCTCTGCCAGTGCCATTCCTACGGCATTGGCAAATCCTTGTCCCAAAGGTCCGGTGGAAACTTCTATTCCAGGAGTTTCTCCATATTCAGGGTGACCAGGAGTTTTAGAATTTAATTGTCTAAACTTCTTTAAATCTTCTAAAGAAATACCATATCCAGAAAGGTATAGCAAAGAATACAACCAAATTGAACCATGACCCGCAGATAGTACAAAACGATCTCGGTCTGGCCAATCGGGGGTAGAAGGGTTATATTTTAAAATATTTCCAAAGAGTACCGCTCCAATCTCTGCACAGCCCAAGGGTAAACCCGGGTGACCAGACTGAGCCTTCTCTATAGCATCTACAGCTAATCCTCTTACTATGTTAGCAATTTTATTAAACAATTTAGAAATTCCTCCTCCTCTTATATTAGCAATACTTGCAATTTATTTTATACTTATTTCTATCTATCTACAAATATTTTTTACTCTTTATATTATCATTAAAGGTATCTACAAATAGACTAAATGGTTGAGAGGACCATGACCGTGACCAATAGGAAGAGAATTCTTAATAGCTAAAGTAATGTACCTTTTAGCAGTATCTATTGCCTCTTCCACTTCTTTTCCTTGGGCCAGCCCTGCGGCAATAGCAGAAGAAAGGGTACAGCCTGTACCATGAGTATTTTTAGTATCAATCCTTTCCGCTTTAAATTCTTTAAAAGTTTTACCGTCATAAAGAAGGTCTACTGCCTGCTCAGATAATATATGCCCTCCTTTGATTAAAACATTCTTTGGCCCCAACT
>Ga0307379_10006370_pt1 | contig 16228 bp, 16 predicted proteins | sample UN2MG_FD_202237 | JGI IMG/M metagenome (GOLD analysis project Ga0307379, IMG submission 202237) | Soil microbial communities from Risofladan, Vaasa, Finland - UN-2 | ecosystem: Environmental > Terrestrial > Soil > Coastal area > Acid sulfate soil | place: Finland: Risofladan, Vaasa | collected... | reverse complement strand
TAGCCGGCGTACGACGTTTCGCCCTCCGTGGATCTCACCTCAGGGCAGTCGATCCGGCGCTGGATTCATGACTTTTTCGTCGGTCCGTTCGGCCAGATCACGATGGGGCTGAGCTACGCGCTGGCCATCGTGCTCCCAATCGTCACGGTGTTCTTCCTCGTGTTCAGCGTGCTGGAGGACTCGGGCTACTTCTCGCGCATGTCGGTGATGTTGAACCGCGTGTTCCGGGTCATCGGACTGAACGGCAAAGCGGTGCTTCCGATGATCCTCGGGCTGGGTTGCACCACGATGGCCACGATGACGACGCGGGTGCTGGAGTCGCGCAAAGAACGACTCGTCACGACCATGCTGCTCGCGCTCGCGGTCCCCTGCTCCGCCCAGCTCGGAGTGCTGCTCGCCCTGATGGCGGCTCTCTCACCCGCCGGAGCGCTGGTGTGGATGGGAATCATGGCTGGCGTGATCCTGCTCGTCGGCTGGCTCACGGCGAAGGTGTTCCCGGGTGAGGGTTCAGACTTCATTCTCGAGCTGCCGCCGATGCGGAAGCCGCAGCTCGGAAACGTCGTGACGAAGACCTACAGCCGGATCGACTGGTACCTGAAGGAAGTGATCCCGGTGTTCCTGGTCGGAACGGCGATCCTGTTCTTTCTCAACGCCGTCGGCGCGCTGACCCAGATCGCTTATACGGCCGAGCCCCTGGTGGTCGGCTGGCTCGGTCTTCCGGCCGAGATGTCCAACGCTTTGCTGGTCGGCTTCATGCGCCGGGACTTCGGCGCCGTCTACGTGCTGGACGCCGCGACGGGCGCCGGAGCGATTCTCTCGCAGCACCAGATCCTCGTGGCGATGGTCACGATCACGCTGTTCATGCCGTGCTTCGCCACTCTCCTGATGATCACCAAGGAGCACGGCAAGAAGACGGCGCTCGGCATGGTCGCGTTCATCTTTCCCTTCGCCATCCTGATCGGCGGACTCGTGAACAAGCTGGGGCTATGGCTGGGGACTACCTGATCTGCCCGATGTGCGGGTTTGAGTTTGCCCGCGGCGACACGCTTTGTGCCCACGGCTGCCCGCTCGGGTCAATGTGCCGGCTCGTGCGCTGTCCGAGCTGCCAGTACGAGTTTCCGGAGACGCCGGCTGCAGTCGGACTGTTCCGGAAGTTCTTCCGGCGCCGAAAATCTCTGCCGCTGGCGGGAGACGGCACACATCTGCCGGAGAATGTCAGGGCGGCTTCCGAACTGCGCCCCGGTCAGCAGGCCACGGTCCTCTGTCTCGGAGCCACCGCGACCGAGCGGCATCGGACGCTGACCGTGTTCGGCGTCGTCCCTGGCGCCACGGTGACGATCGTTCAGCAGCAGCCCGCCTGCGTGATCAAGGTGGGGGAAACGGAACTCGCCCTGGACCGGGCGATCGCGCGGGAAATCCTGGTCGAGCCAGAGGACGCCGATCTATCCGGACCGCGTCTGGTACCGGAGCCGCAGACGGCCGGGTGAAGCCCGGGTTTAGCCAAACACCGTACCCGTTGATGCCATGAACTCGCTCTTCGCGCTTCAAACGGGGCTGGGAGACGCCCTCCAGGCCAGCCCACTGCTCGCCGTCATGCTCCTGTTCGGCGCGGGGGTGCTGACGAGCCTGACGCCGTGCATCTACCCGATGATCCCGATCACCGCCGGCATCATCACGGGAACGGCGGGCGAGAATGCGAGCCGCGGCCGGATCGCGGGGCTCACGCTGACCTATGTGATGGGCCTCGCGTTGCTGTACGCGCTTGCTGGCCTGCTGGCCGGTCTGAGTGGTTCCCTATTCGGGTCGCTCGCCTCGGCCTGGTGGGCGCAGCTGCTGATCGCGGTGCTGCTCGCGGTGTTCGGTCTCGCGATGCTGGACGTGATCCCGGTCTCCGCGCCGCGTCGGCTGACCGAGTGGGCCGGAAGTCTCGGTTCCGGCTCGTATCCGGCGGTGTTCCTGCTCGGCGCCACGTCGGGACTGGTAGCGGCGCCCTGCGGAGCTCCGGCGTTCGCAGCGGTGCTCACCTGGGTCTCAACGACGCAGAGCGCTGCGCTCGGCTTTCTCTACCTGTTCTCGTTCTCGCTCGGGATGACGGCCCTGCTCGTGGTCGTCGGGATCTTCTCTGGCTCGTTGAGTGTTCTGCCGAAGGCGGGACCGTGGATGGGCTGGTTGAAGAAGGCCTCGGGCGTCGCTCTCGTCGCGATGTCCGTCTGGTACGCCTGGCATGGGTGGCTTGCATGGGGATAGCGACGCTGGAGCGGAGGATATGAACATCTACGGGAAGCTGCTGGTCATAACAGGCATTCTGGTCGTCGCAGCCTGCGCTCCCGACACTCCGGACCGCTCTACTCAGACGCTGCAGATCGGGATCGAGCGCGGGGCCACCCCGGTCGGGGTGACGCTCGAGCGGCTCGACGGAGACGGTGGAACCGTAGACCTCTCGGAGTCGATCGGCCGAAGGCCCGTGCTGCTCGAGTTCTGGGCGACCTGGTGCGAGAACTGCGAGGCGCTCCACCCGCGGCTGCTCGAAGCGCATGCCGAGTACGGGGATCGCGTCGACTTCTACGCTGTCGCGGTGGGAGTCAATCAGTCGCCGGAACGGATCCGTAAGCACCTCGAGAAGCTCCCGGTCCCGTTCCCTACCCTGTGGGACGAGCGGGGAGCGGCAGTCCGTGAATTCGAGGCGCCGAACACCTCCTACATCGTGGTGCTCGACTCGGACGGCAGGGTCACGTACACCGGCACCGGAGCCGGACAGGACATCCAGGCTGCGATCCGGACCGGTCTCTGACGACGATCTGAACCCCTGCCCTGCTCCGTGACGTGGCCGGGCTTGACCCGCCGCGGCGCTCGGGACCACGATTGTCCCGGTCCCGGATCGCGCCATTCACGCCCACAGGACGATCTCGCATGCCCGTGTTTACGACGGCCTGTCCGCGCAACTGCTACAGCACCTGCGGGATGCGCGTGCATGTCGAGCAGGGCGAGATCCGCCGCATCGAGCCGCATACGGGGAATCGCGCTACTCCCGAGGGCGTGTGTCTGAAGGGCCTGAGCTACGTGGAACGGGTGCGGTCTCCAGACCGGATTCTGAGACCGCTCCGCCGGACCCCGGGCGGCACCTTCGAGCCGATCGAGTGGGACGAAGCGCTGGACCTGGTGGTCGACAACCTGCGGCGAATCCGGGACGAGTCGGGACCGCAGAGTGTGCTGTACTACGCGGCCAGCGGCACCAAGGGACTGCTCAATGGCGTCGGATCGAGCTTCTGGCGGCTGTACGGCGGCTGCACCACGACCTACGGCGATCTCTGCTGGCCCGCCGGCCTCGAGGCCACCCGGCTCACGCTCGGGGACAATCGGAACAGCGCGCCCTGGGACATCGCGAACGCAAAGCTGATCGTCCTGTGGGGAAAGAACCCGGCGGAGACGAACATCCACCAGATGCCATTCGTGCAGCAGGCGAGAGAATCGGGCGCCCGCGTCGTGGTCATCGATCCGCGACGCACCGAGACATCCGAGTCCGCGGAGCTGTGGATCCGTCCGCGCCCAGGCACGGATGGGGCGCTGGCGCTCGCCGTGGCGCACGAGGTCATCCGCCGCGGCGCCGTCGATCAGGCATTCGTCCGGGACCGGGTACTCGGCTACGAGGAATTCGCCGCGCTCGTGAGCGAGTGCACACCGGAATGGGCCGCTGCCATCGCCGAGGTCCCGGCGAAGCAGATCCGTGCGCTGGGGGAGATGTTTGCGGACCTGCGCCCGGCGACGATCAACGCCGGGTTCGGAATGCAGCGCTATACGAACAGCGGCCAGGCGATGCGGGCGATCCTCGCCATCCTGGCCATTACGGGGAACTTCGGCCTGCCGGGATCCGGGTGGGTGTACGCGAACCTGCAGAGCGCCGTGTTCGACGACGTGAAAGACCCGGTGGCGTTCTATCCGCCCGAGCAGCCGGACGGAGTGGTGCGCGTATCGATCTCGACGGCCCGACTCGGTCGGGACATGCTAGCTCAGCGCGATCCTCCGCTGCGCATTGCGTGGATCGAGCGCGGGAATCCGGTCACCCAGAATCCGGAAACCAACGTGGTCCTCGCGGCGCTGCGTGGACTCGAATTCCGCGTCGTGGTCGACCAGTTCATGACCGACACCGCTCGCGAAGCGGACCTCGTGCTGCCGGCAAAGTCGATGTTCGAGCAGACAGACGTGATCGGGGCCTACTGGCACCCCTACATTCAACTGCGGCAGAAGGTGCTGGATCCGCCGGGGGAGGTGAAGCCCGAGACCGAGGTCTACTGGCACCTGGCCAAAAGGCTCGACATCCCGGAAGAGCTGCTCCGCGATCGGATCCCGGAGCCGTCGGATGAAGCGGTCGAGGCATTCCTCGAACGCCGACTCCAGCCGTTCGTCGGCCTGAGTCTCGACCGCCTGCGCGAGGGCCCCGTCCTGCCCCCGGGACACGAAGAAATAGCCTTCGCCGATGGTGAGTTCCCGACTCCTTCCGGGCGGATCGAGCTGGTATCGCGGGAAGCCGAACGGCGCTGGGGAATCGACCCGCTCCCCGTGTTCAAGGAGGCGGTGGAATCAGTGCGGGCCCTACCCGCGGGAGGACCGTACCCGCTGTATCTCATGACGCCGAACACCAAGAATCGGATCCACTCCCAGTTCGGCAACCTGCAGATGATCCGCCGGCTCGACCCGGGTCCGTTCGTTCACGTGCACCCCGAGGACGCCGGAAGCCGCGGCATCGTCGACGGTACCACGGTGCGCGTATTCAACGACCGGGGGGAGCTCAGGGTTCCGGCCCGGCTCGACCACGGCCTGAAACCCGGCTGTGTGAGCGTCACGAACGGCTGGTGGATCTCCCAGGGCGGGACGGTGAACTTCTGTTCCGCCGGCCGCGAGACCGATATCGGACACGGCGCAGCGTTCCACGACAACCTGGTCGAAGTCGAGCCGGCCAGTTGAGAGGCGCGTTCGTCTTCGATCCGAACCGCTGCACCGGCTGTCAGGCGTGTGAGCTGGCCTGCTCGATCGAGAATCAGCTCGGTCCCGACCGCAGCTGGAGAAGCGTGCTGACGTTCAACCAGCGCGCGCTTCCCGGCGTGCCGCTGTTTCACCTCTCGCTGGCCTGCAATCACTGCGAGGAACCGGCGTGCATGCACTCCTGCCCCGCCCTCGCGTATGAACGTGACGCCGCGACCGGCGCCGTGCTCATCCGGACTGAGCTGTGTATCGGGTGCAAGTACTGTTCGTGGGCCTGCCCGTACGGGGCGCCCAGCTTCGAGCCCGAGAATGGCGTCATGGGCAAGTGCACGTTCTGCTCGCACAGACTCGCGGACGGTCTCGCCCCGGCGTGCACCTCCCTGTGCCCGACCGGCGCGCTCGACTACGCCTCGATGCCGGCGGAGCTTCTCACCGCCGACATCGAGGGATTTCCGCAGACCGATCTCGGCCCATCGATCCGCATCCTGCCCCCGGCCGGCAGGGCCAGCCAGCGCGAGGATCCGCCGGCGGTGAGCGGCGGGTTCGGGCCGGGACCCGGGATACCGGACGATCTTCGGAACGAGCCGTCGATCGGGCTGTCGAGTGAGTGGTCGCTCGCCGGGTTCACGTTTCTGCTGGCCGTTCTGTTCGCGCTGCTGTCGGCGAATACCGTCGGGACGCTGCGCATATCGGCACTCGTTTTCGCGGCGATTTCCGGTGTCGCGGCCCTGCTCAGCCTGGCCCACCTGGGACGGCCGGCCCGGGCCTGGCGGGCGATTCTCAATCTCCGAAGGTCCCCGGTCAGCCGCGAAGTGCTGGGATTCGGGGCCCTGGGAGCGCTCGGCACACTGTCGCTGGCGTGGCCGGCCGGCGAAATCGCGACGGCTATCGGGTGGCTGGGGCTCGCGGCAGGGCTGCTGGCGCTGGTCTCGGCTGACAGCGTATATCGGCCCGTGTTTCAGGGCGGACGTCCGACGCTGCACAGCGGCGGAGCTCTCCTCACCGGGCTCTACCTGGCCGGGCTGTTTGCCGGCATCGCCTGGCTCGCGGCGCCTGTCGGAGCAATCAAGCTGTACAGGTACGTCGCACGGCGCACTTCGAAGACATCGCGATCGAGCCCGGCGGCTGGCGGCTGGACCGGCCCTGCTGCCCGGCTCGGGCTGGGCCTCCTGGTGCCCGGCCTCGCGTGGGCATGGACCGGCATCCCGCTCCCGGCCTGGGCACTCGGCGCCGCCCTGGTCGGGGAGGCCGAGGACCGGGCCGAGTTCTACTCAGGGCTCGAGATCGTCTCCCCGGCGCGCCAGCTCAGGCAGGACCTCGAGACCCGGCTCGTCGACTACGAGGCCGGACCCGCGATCCGGTCGATGGCATCCGCCAGTTCGTCGTAAGCCGTCGGGTCCACTTCGCGGAACGGAGCCGCCACGTAGCGGATCACGCCCTCCGCATCGATCACGAACACGGTCCGGTTGTCGATCGCGCCCCCGCCGGGGAGTGACCGCCAGGCGCCATACTTCTTGCCGACCGCCGACCCCGCATCACTCCCGAACAGGAACGGGAAGTCCGCGTCCTTCGCCCACGACGCGAGCGCGTCCGCATCGTCGGTGCTGATCGCGATCAGGACGATGTCACGCCCGTCGCGGAAGATTCGTGCGTACTGATCACGGTACGCTTCCATTTGAACTGTTCAGCCAGGGGTCCTGACCTTGTAGAAGAACGCCAGGACGACCGTCTTGCCCCGGTAGTCGCCCAGGCGCACGGGCGCGTCGAGAATCCCGCTGCGGTTCGCCCCTTCGATCTCGAACCCGGGGGCGGCGTCTCCTACCTGGAGAGGCTCAGCGTTCTGGCTGAGACAGGCCGCCGGAGACAGGGCCAGGACGATAGTGACCGCGGCGGCCGTTAGCCGGTGCCGGTGCAAGGATACCTCCAGGCTGAAGTCCATGACTGTCTCGGGCTGGATGCCCGAAAGTCCAACTCGTGGATGAACCTCTATCACAGCTATACTGTAGGAGAGTATCCGTGCCCGCAAACCGCAACCGTGAAGGAGTGGAATGGGATTCTATGTGATCGGCGGCATCGCGTTCATCGCCAGCATGCTCGTCCAGTGGCGATTGAAAACGGCCTATGCCGTCTGGGGAAAGGTACGGAACTCCCAGAACATGACCGGCGCCGAAGCTGCTGCCCGGATTCTCCAGGCCAACGGAATCCGAAACGTCCAGGTGGCGCCGATTCCTGGAAAGTTGACCGATCATTACGATCCGCGGAAGAAGATCGTTCGGCTGTCCGAGGGTAACTACGGTCAGCGGACGGTGGCCGCCCTCGGTGTCGCCGCCCATGAAGTCGGCCATGCGATGCAGGACGCCCAGGGATACGCCCCGATGCAGATCCGCGGGAAGCTCGTACCGGTGGCGAGTCTGGGCAGCAGTATGGCCCCGTACATGATTTTCGGCGGCATGCTGCTGAACGCGGCCGGCCTGATCACGCTCGGGATCGTACTTTTCGCCGCTGCCGTGCTGTTCCAGTTCGTCACGCTGCCCGTGGAGTTCGATGCCAGCCGTCGTGCGGTTGCGCAGCTCGATTCCCTGGGGATTGTGGACCCGGTAGAAAAGGCCGGGGTCACGCGGGTCCTGAACGCAGCCGGACTCACCTACGTGGCGGCCGCGGCCACCAGCTTCACCTACCTGCTGTACTTCATCCTCGCGAGCCGTCGCTGACCGAATCTCCGAGCTCGGCGTCCAGCTGCTCCAGCAGGGCGTCGAGCCGCCGATCCACATCTCCGAGCTCGTCCAGCAGCCCCTGCACCGACGCCATGTGACGCGCCAGGATTTCACGGTCCTGCGGTGCGGCGAGAAGCGCGGCGAGCACCTCGCTCTGACTCATCTTGGCGGGACCCGGCAGGAGCCCGCGGAAGATCATCGATTGCTCCATGGTCCCCGTCCTTACGCGGATATCCTGGAGTCGGTTGAAGGAGTCGATGATGAACACCTGGTCTTCGTCGATTTCGTCCATCAAGCCGGGCCAGGCGGACAGCTCGGCCGCCAGAATGTGATTTCGAATGTCTCCCAGCGTGCCGGCGAACAGCAGGGCCTGAAGCGCCCCGGTGGGCGGATCGAACGTCAGGCCGCCCCCGTAGGCATAATGCAGCAGCTGCAGGGCGGAGTCCGGGGCGAGCCTCGCCACATCCTCCGAATTCAGCGCGAGTACGACGCCGACGGTCTCGACGACCCTCTCGTTTCGGACCAGAACCGAATCGAGCTCCTGGCGTGCCGCCCGGAAGTCATCCCGCACCGCCGACAGGGCCGCCCGCTCCTCGTGCAGGGTGCTGCGACTGTCCCACCAGGCCTCGAGGCTGAACGCGATCAGGATGCTGGACACGATCAGGACCATGTCACGGAATGCGGAGCCCCAGGACTCTCCGACCCGCTGGATCAGGGTACTCGGAGATTCATCGGTCATTCAGAACTCCTCTGTCTGCGCAGCGCTGAACCACTCGTCCGGCACGGCTTCGAACGGACCGTCACCGCGACGAACCCGGAGTGCGAGATCCCGCCCACCTCCGGACTGGAAGAACAGCACGCTGAGCCGGTGATGCCCGCTCGCGAGGGCGACCGCACCGATTTTCCCGGTGGCCCCGTGCCATCCATCATGATCGATTATAAGTATATTTTTCACATATAATTGCGATCCATCATCTGATGTCAATTCAAACGTATACAGCTCGTCGTCCGGAACCTGCAGATATCCATCGAGGCGAAGGCCGAAGTCCTCGGGGCGCTCCTCTCCGGTCAGCTGCACGCGCGGCGTCCGACCACGTCTGATCGCGGGCGCATCGGAGACCTCGCGAGCCGATTCGAACGGGCCCTCCGCATAGGCGAATTCCAGCCCCGGACGAAGCTGCAGACCACCGACATCCTGGGCCGGTCGGAGCGAGGTCCGGGCAAGCCGCGCACGGGCAATCGGCCCCCCCTTCCCCCCCGGCAGGTATACTCGCGCAGAGACGGTGGTGCCGCCCTCGTCCAGCTTCAGATTCAGAGGCTTCCGGTACAAGGGGGACTCCGGTTCGGGGTCGGACCCGTCGAGTGTGTAGCGAACCTCACCGGCGGGAAGCGGGTTGCCCAGTTCGACGATCAGCCTGTCTGACAGCGTGAGCCGATCCTCTTCCAGACCCGCCGGCTGCGGGATCCGAAAATTCACCCCGAGCGCTTCAAGCCGGGAGAGCTGCGCCGGGAGCCGTGCCATGAATCCGGACCAGTCGCGGGTCAGCGCCGGCGACCAGGCGACTTCCGCCAGGGCCAGCGCTCGCGGGTACGCCATGTACTCGGCGTGTTCGGGAGTCTTGATATACTCCGTCCACACGTTCGCCTGCACACCGAGAATGTGCCGGCTTTCCGACCCGGTGAGCTCCGCCGGGACCGGCTCGAAGGCATAGACCTTCTCGAGCGGCAGATACCCGCCGATCGCCAGGGGTTCGGCTGACTGGTCTGCTCCCTGGTAGTAGTCGAAGTACATGTGGCTGGTGGGCGTCATGATCACATCGTGGCCCTGCCGCGCCGCCTCGATACCGCCGTTCACACCGCGCCACGACATCACGGTCGCCTGCGGGGCGAGGCCTCCCTCGAGGATCTCATCCCACCCGATCAACCTGCGATCGTGATCCAGCAGGAACCGCTCGATGCGCCGGATGAACCAGCTCTGCAGCTCGTGCTCGTCGGCCAGTCCTTCCCGGCGCATGACCTCCTGCGCCACCTCGCTCTCCTCCCAGCGCGCCTTCGGGGCCTCGTCTCCACCGATGTGGATGTACGGCGACGGGAACAGCTCCATCACCTCGGTCAATACGCCCTCGAGGAACTCGAACGTCCGCTCGTGCGGGCAGTAGATGTCCTCCTTGACTCCCCACACCGTGGCGACCTCGAACGGTCCGTCCGTGCAGGCCAGCTCCGGATATGCGGCCAGTGCGGCGACCGAGTGCCCCGGCAGCTCGATCTCCGGAATCACGGTCACGTAGCGCTCCGCCGCGTACGCGACGATGTCGCGCACGTCGTCCTTGGTGTAATACCCTCCGTGCGGGATCCCATCACCCACGTACGGATCGAAGTTCTTCTCGAGAATCGTCTCCCTGCGTTGCGAGCTGACCTCGGCGAGTCGCGGATAGCGATCGATCTGGAGCCGCCAGCCCTGGTCCTCCGTCAGGTGCCAGTGGAAGACATTGAGCTTGTAGCTGGCCAGGAGGTCGATGTATCGCTTGATGAATTCCGGCGTGAAGTAGTGCCGTCCGACATCGAGGTGCAGCCCGCGGTATACGAACCTGGGGCCGTCGCGAATCTCGAGCGCCGGCACGGTCCACCCGCCCTCCGCGGCGCTTCGGGCACCCGTGGTGGCACCCGGCGGAAGCAGTTGCCGCAAGCTCTGGATCCCGTAGAACAATCCCGCGTGCGATGCGGCCCGGATCTCGATCCCCGCCGGACCCGACGAGATCTCGTAGCTCTCGGGCCGGGCGAGGGGCGTGTCGGGCAGCCCGGCCGCGGCAGGCGAGGTCGAGTCCAGGCTCAGCCGGATCGCGCCGTCCGATCCGTCCGCCGGTCCACTGACCGGCAGGGGAAAGCCGCCGGCCACCCGAATCGGCTCCGCGAGATATTCGGCAAGGCGCACCAGTTCCCCATCCCCGGGATCGGAAACGAGGATCGAGCTTTCCGGCGTCAGGCGGTACTCGCCCGAACGGATGCTGACGCTTTCGGGGAGCGGAATCAGCCCGGGCACCGTGGGCTCGGATCCGCACCCGGCGGAGCCCAGAATCGCTGACAGGACGAGGCTGAACGGCGCACGACGGAGCATGCGGACCTCACTTCTCATTGAGGGTGTTCACGTCCGGGTGACGCTCGATCGTAGTGCCACGCGGGTCCCACCGAAATGGCTGTCCCGCATGCCCCGCTGCCATCCTGTCACACCGGTTCCGTTGCTCTGCGGTAACCGCTACCTTGCGCGCCGACATGACTCTCTGGTCGGCTCTGTCAGCCCGCGACCGGGTGCGTCCTCGACTGTCGGTCCAACAGTAAATTTGGGGGAATGCATGCAAGCCCTTCTCGACCACCGCCAGCTGTATCGACTTCCCTGGAGTCTGCCCGACAACTCGATCTCGTGGCTCGAACCGACGGCCGCCTGCAACCTCGCCTGCTTCGGCTGCTATCGGGCCAACGACCCGAAGAACCACAAGAGCCTGGAACTGATAGACCACGAGCTGGACGTGTTCACCCGGCTGCGAACCGCCGACGGAATCTCGGTCGCGGGAGGAGACCCGCTGTGCCATCCGGAGATCGTGTCGATCGTGGCCAACATCTCGAACCGCGGCATCAAGCCGATTCTGAACACGAACGGACTGGCCCTCAGCCGGGAGCTGCTCGGCGAGCTGAAGCAGGCCGGTCTGTGGGGGCTCACCCTCCACATCGACAGCAAGCAGAACCGACCGGGGTGGAAGAACAAGTCCGAGATCGAGACCAATGATCTCAGGCTCGAATTCGCCGAGATGATCGCCGGGGTCGGAGACCTGTCCTGTTCATTCAACTCCACGGTCTACGAGGATACGCTGCCCGAGGTGCCCGACCTGGTGGAGTGGGCCCACAATCACATCGACATCGTCAACGTGATGGTGTTCATCGCGTTCCGGGCGGGATTGGTCGGACATGACCTGCAGTATCACCTCGGCGGAAACGATATCGAGCTGGATACGGTGTACTCGACGACCGAGTTCGGCCGCTACGACATCCAGTCCACCGAGGTCCTCGCGACGGTTCAGGAGCGGTTTCCGGACTTCCAGCCGAGTGCATATCTGAACGGCACTGCGCGCCCGGATTCGTTCAAGTGGCTGCTCACCGGCCGTATCGGGACGAAGGAAGAGATCTACGGCTACGTCGGTCCAAAATTCATGGAACTGGCGCAGACGACGAACCACCTGCGGCGTGGCCGGTACCTCGCCTATGCCCACCCGCGCACCCTCAGGCGGGGACGATCGATGATGCTGCTTTCAGCCGTGGATCCAGGCGTGGCGGGAGCGGCCGGAGCCTGGCTCCGCACCCTGCTCACCCGTCCCGATCGGGCGCTCGGACGGGCTCATTTCCAGTCGATCATGATGATCCAGCCGGTGGATATGCTGCCCGACGGGCGGCAGGACATGTGCGACTCCTGCCCCGACCAGACGGTGTGGCAGGATCGACTCGTCTGGTCCTGTCGACTCGAGGAGCCGCTGCAGTACGGCGACTTCCTGAGCACCCGGCCCATCGACCGGTCGGAATCGGGAGGCCACTGAGCGGGTTCGGCGGGCATCGGTTTCCGCGCGACCGTGACAGAGCAAGTTCCGGGATCGTTACCTTCGAGGTTCTCCGCTCGTCTGTGGGTTGACCACTGAATGAGTGAAGCCCGCACAGGGCCTAAAGGAGAAGATCGATGATCCTTCGATTGACAGCTCTAACCGTCGTTCTGGCCTTCGGCCTGCCCGCCGTCCTCACAGCTCAGGAGACACCCGTCGGACCCGACGATGCGGCTGTGCAAACCCAGACCCAGGAACGGGTGCGCACACAGAACCCGGAGCCGGGCACCCGGCAGGGATCGGACACAGCCGTCCGGACTGAGCAGCGTACCCGGACGAGGGTGCACGAGCCCGGAACCGGTACCGGTGACCCACAGGGAAGCCAGGCTGGAGACAGGCAGCGGCAGGGAGGGAAGTCCGGCGCGAGCGGGCAGCAGCAAAGGAGCGGCCAGTCGGCTGCCGGCCGGTCCGGGTCGGGACAGTCCGGCGGGGCCCGCGGCGGAATGCGCTCCGGCGCGAGCGGCCGATCCGGCCGGTCAGGTCCGTAACCGTTGCCCGCTCCGGTCTACCGGTCGGGCAACGATTCCCCGTGTTGTTTGAGCTGGTTGATCAGGAACATCAGCCCGTACCGATTCACGGGGCGTTCTTCCAGGAATTCGTAGTCCTCCCCCTCATTCGTGGCGGGAGCCCTGGAGAACGGCGTGCCATCGATCAGGAATGTGTCATCCCCGTCGAACGTGAGTTCGAAGACGGTCCACGCCGCGTTCGAACCGTAAGGCCTGGACCTCGCGGTATCCGGGTCGGACAGATCCAGTTCGAATACCAACCCGGCGATCGTGCTGTCCGGCCGGAGCGTGGCCGTGCTCATCAGTACCCGGTCGCCATCTCGGACTGTGTACCAGTCGCTCGTCCCGTCTGCGTACCACCCGCGCTCCCACCCGAACTCCTGTTGCGCCTGGCACAATCGCGGCTGTCCAACCAGTGCGGTCAGTACGACCACCGCGGAAAAAACCACCGACTTCCTCATGAAGCAGTCCATTCGGCCTCGCGGATCAGGTAACCTCTCGTCAGGGGTACGGCGTCCTGCCGGCGCGCCAGCTGAATCTGGAACACCACGTGCCCCATGTTCCGGAACGCGTACTCACTCGCTGCCAGGTACCACTCGAACATCCGGCAGAACCGCTCGTCGTACATCTCGACGAGTTCCCCGCGCCGCGCCTGGAACCGCCTCTGCCACTCCTCGAGGGTGAACGCATAGTGCATGCGCTGAACTTCGATGTCGGTCACGTACAACCCGACTTTCTCGACCGACTTCATGATCTCGGACAGCGACGGCACGTATCCCCGGGGGAAGATGTATTTCGCGGTCCAGTCGTCTGTGATCCCCGGACCGTCCGCCCGCCCGATCGTGTGCAGCAGCGCTACCCCGTCGGGCTTCAGACGGTCGTGCACCACCTGGAAGAACGTCCGGTGATGCGGCAGCCCGACATGCTCGAACATTCCCACCGAGACGATGCGGTCGAACGTCCCTTCCATGTCCCGGTAGTCCCGGAGCAGGAACCGCACATGTTCATCTACGCCCCGGTCGGTCGCCCGCTCGCAGGCCAGCTCGTACTGCTGCTTCGACAGGGTGACGCCGGTCACGTCGACGTCCACCCGGTCCCGCAGGTGCAGGGCCATCGCCCCCCAGCCACACCCGATGTCCAGTACTGACTGCCCGGGTTCCAGCAGCAGCTTGGTTGTGATGTGCTCGGCCTTCTCGACCTGCGCTCTCTCCAGATCCCGGTCCGGATTCTGGTCCGAGAAATAGGCACACGAATAGTGCATCTCCCCGTCCAGGAACCGGCTGAACAGCTCGTTCGACAAGTCGTAGTGATGTGCCACGCTCCTCGTCGCCCGCGTGGAGTTGTCGAACTGCGTCAGGAAGTTTCTGATCCGCCGGACCCGGGCGTTCTTCGCGTTTAGCGGATTGCCCGGCTGCCAGCCCATGTTACCGGTGATCAGGTCGAAGAACTCGCGAAGCGTGCCCCGTTCGATCGTCAGGGTGCCATCCATGTACGCCTCACCCGAAGCGAGCTCCGGGTTGAGGAACAGCTTCCAGGCCAGCGCCGGATCGTGCAGCTTGATGGCCACCTGGGAACCCGGCTGCCGGCCGCCGAACACATGCTCCTCTCCATCTGCCGCGATGACAGTCAGACGCCCGACCTTGATCAGTCGAGCCAGGAACTTGCCCAGGAAATACATGGTTCGAACAGCCTCCAGGAATGTCGGAACTCAGCGGTAGTTCCCGAAATTCAACTCCACCCCGTAGTCCTGAGCACGTAGAAACGCGATCACCTCCTGCAGCGCATCGCGCGACGGGGCTACCACTCGCAGTTCGTCTCCCTGGATCTGCACCTGGATCTTCTTGATCCCCTGGTCGCGGACTTCCTTCGAGATTTTCTTGGCAGTCTCCTGGTCGATTCCCTGCTTCAGCCCGATTCGCTGCCGGGCCCGGCCGAGAGACCCCTCTTCGACCTTGCCCTCGTCGAGGTTCTTCAGCGGGACCTTCCGCCCCGCGAACTTCTCCCGCAGGACCTGGCGAAGCGCCTGGAGTTTGTAGGTGTCGTCGGCGTCGAGGGCGACCGCGGCGCCGGCGCGATCGAACTCAATGGTGCACTTGGTGCCCTTGAAGTCGTAGCGCTGCGCGACTTCCTTGCGGGCCTGATTCACGGCGTTGTCGACCTCCTGCAGGTCCACGCCGGTGCTCACGTCGAATGAACTGGTCTTGGCCATGATTCCTCTGAAGCTGGCGTTCGTATGGCGTTCTGCTTGAATGTATCAGGCTCGGGACCCGCCGTTCAACAAACGGACACTCGGGGGTCCATGGGTGTATGGATCTGACACCGGCCGCCCCAACTTCCCGAACCCTGACGGTGTCTAACCGACGGCGACGCGAACATCGATTCACACGTCCTCTCACGGAGCGCCCGACATGAGCCCGGCCCGAGCCTTCACCATCCTGTTCGCCCTGCTGCTGAGCCTCGTAACCGGGGCCTGCTCCGCGAGCGAAGACGCCGACGACTCCCTCGCCTGGGTAGCCGTGCACGACACGATCGGCGACACGGTGGTCGTCAGGACCGTCTCCGGCAGCGTGTGGGGCGACACGGCTGAACTCGTTCCCGAGGTCTCGATCGGCATGCTGGACGGACCCGAGGAGTACATGCTCGGATCGATCGTTTCGCTCGCCGAGGGCGCCGACGGGACGATCTACGCCATGGATCGGCAGGTGCCGGCCCTGCGGGTCTACAATTCGGATGGAACCTACCGCACGACGTTCGGCCGGCCGGGCGACGGACCCGGCGAGTACGAGAGCCCCGACGGTGGACTGAACGTCCTGTCCGACGGCAGAGTCCTGCTCCGGGATCCGGCAAACGCCCGTATCCAGGTGTACTCTCCGGCCGGCGAACCGCTGGCCGAGTGGCGCATCCGCGGCGGCTTCAACACCTCCGCCCGGATGATCGTGGACACGCTGGACCGGGCCTACACCATCATCCTGCTCGACACAGAGGCCGACGTGATGGACTGGCGGAGCGGCCTCGTGCAGATCCTGCCGGACGGGACTCCGGGAGACACGCTGATCGCACCGGACACCGGGTTCGAGGGCTCCCGCATCGAGGCCCGGTTTGAGAGCGAGGACGGCAACAGCGTGTCGGTCAACAATGTTCCGTTCACACCGGATGAGGATACGACGTTGAGTCCGTACGGGTACTTCATTCACGGGATCAGTACCGACTACTCCCTCACCCTGGACAGGCCGCAGGGGCCGCTTCGCATCACGAAGGATTTCACGCCAGTACCGGTGGCGGGGGGCGAAAAAGCGGAGGAGGAGGCGTTCGCCACCCGGGATATGCGTCAGACCGAGCCCGGCTGGCGGTGGGACGGGGATCCGATTCCGGACCACAAGCCGCC
>Ga0307379_10006369_pt1 | contig 16229 bp, 10 predicted proteins | sample UN2MG_FD_202237 | JGI IMG/M metagenome (GOLD analysis project Ga0307379, IMG submission 202237) | Soil microbial communities from Risofladan, Vaasa, Finland - UN-2 | ecosystem: Environmental > Terrestrial > Soil > Coastal area > Acid sulfate soil | place: Finland: Risofladan, Vaasa | collected... | reverse complement strand
CTTGGAGAGGACCAGGTTTCGCATGAGCTCAAAGGCGGAGGTCGGGGAGTAGCCGTGGACCTCGTAGCAGTCGTAGCCGACGAGGGCGGCGCTGAGGTCCTCGGAGCTGACGAACACGAGCGGCTTTCCGGCGGAGTTCAGCAGGGCCCTCAGGCGCGGGGTGTCCTCCTTGAGGCCCTGGTCGACGCGGCTGAAGCGGCGGTAGGTCACCCGGTCGATCTTGGCGCCTTCCTGCTGGTAGATGGGGGTGGTGATCGTCAGCCCGCGGAGGCGGTTAGTGGGCACGACCTGGTCGCCCAGGGCCGTGCCGATCTGCATCGCCAGCGTCTCGGCGGACTCGTTGAACGCCTTGGCCTGCCCGTCGGGCCAGGCGCCGCCGGCGGCCTCCATCAGCAGCAGCCCGTCGTCGCGGACGAACTGGGTGAGGATCTTGACCTCCTCGTCGGAGAGCCCCATCGCGTCGGTGCCGCTGAGGACGGCCAGCTTCGCGCCGCTGGCGGCCAGCTCGGCGATGGCGATCGGGCCGACGACGTCTACGTGGGTCTTGACCTGCTGAGCCATCAGTCGCCCGAACCGCTCCCACGCCAGCGGCTCGGGGTCGTAGTTGCCCTCGGTGCCCTGGCGGTTGCTGTACTTCAGGCGGGCGAGCTTGGCGGTGCGCTCGGGCGTGATCTTGACCTCCGCCGGCCAGAACTTCGTGCCCCGGGCCGCCAGGGCCTTCTCGGCCAGGCCCTTCCCGCTGACGTACATGGCGACGTTGACGGGGGCCTGGAAGTCCTTCTTCTCGGTCTGGGTCTGCTGGAGCTGCCAGGCCCTCGGCAGGTCCTTGTCGGTGTGGACGATCAGCGGGCGAATGCCGTTGTGGACCATCTGGAAGTCGGGGTAGCCGTCCATCTTGAAGTTGATGGAGTACAGCTTGCTGTCGGCCGGGACGGCGGTGAGCTTGTACTGGGGGAACATCTTCTCGTAGACCTTGCGGATGCCCTCGGAGAAGCCCTTCCCTTCGCACTCGGCGCAGCTCAGGATCGTGCCGCCTTGAAGGACGTATCGCCGCAGGGCCGCGACGTGCTCGGGCGTCATCTTGGGGGCCGTCGAGCCGGAGATGTAGACGATCGGCGCGTCGTGCCACTCCTCCGGGGGCACCAGCAGGTTGATGATCTGCCAGTTGACGGTGGTCTCGAACTGCTTGCTGGTCCAGCGGCACAGCGAGGCCAGGTCGCGCGGGCGGTTGTTCCAGTCGCCGTCGAACTCCAGCTTGTTGAACAGCACCGCGTGGCGCCCGCGGACCAGAAACAGCAGGGCGTAGGAGGTGCTGATCGGCGGCCCGTACCCGCCCGGCCAGGAGCCGTCCTTGTTCTGGTGGTTGATCAGCCAGGTCGCCCCGAGGCGGTACCAGTCGGCCTTGCCGAAGTACTTGTACCCGCTGGCCAGCCCCACGCGCTCGATGCCGTAGAGCAGGTAGAAGCCCCTCCCGCCATGCCCGGCGCCGGCACTCACGCCGCCCTGGGTCTTCTGGTAGTAGTCGTCCAGCCACGCCAGGCCGCGAGTCAGCGGGCGCAGGACGGCCTGGGTCTTGGGGCCCTGGTCGCACTTGACGAACCCCTCGGCCAGCAGGTTGTCGTAGCAGACGAACAACGTCGCCAGCCCGGCGGTGGTCATCGTCGCCGTGCTGGCCGAGCGGTCGGCGCGGTAGGCCCATCCGCCGTCGGAGTTGGCCGCGTCCATCCAGTGCTTGAGGATGGCGTACCAGTAGCCTCGGGGGACCTCCTCGTCGGCCTGGGCCGCCGCCCAGACTCCCAGCACGCCGTACTGGCTGTTGGAGTTGTCGCCGCTGCTTCGGGTCTGGCCGAAGCAGTCGTAGCCGTAGCTGCCGTCCTTCGTGGAGCGGATCAGGATCTCGGCGTCCTCGCGGAGGTTCTTGCGGTACTGCCGGGCGCCCTGCTTGGTGGCGGCCAGGAACGCGTTCGCGCGGAGGCCCAGCGAGTAGGTCTTGTGGCAGAACTGCCCCCAGCTCCGCTTGTAGTTGTCGTCGACCTTCGCGGGGGTCTGGCCGGTGAGCCGCTTGGGGGCCTGCCACTTCTCCAGGAAGTCCAGGGCCTTCTTCATGAACGCCTCGTCGAAGCGGCACTCGCCGCTCTCCAACAGGGCGTAGGTCACCATCGCCGACGGGCCGACCGGGTAGCCGCCCCCGCCTCCCTCGCCGTGGGGCCCCCAGGAGCCGTCGTCCTTCTGGATGCCCTTGAGAAACTCCACGCCCTTCTTGATGGCGGCGGTGACCGCCTCGTCGGAGAACTCGATGCTCGCCGGGGCGTTCGCGTTGCCGGCCGCCTTTTTCTTGGCCTGCCCCGCCGCCCGCGGGGCCGAAAGCGTCAGGCCGCCCAGCAAGGCGGCCGCTACGAAAGTCAGGGCTGTCGTCTGACGCATCGTGCGATTCTCCCAGTTGCTGCGCCGCGCGGATTCGCGCGGCACCATGTCACAAGTACTGCACGGGTTGGACACGCCGGACACGCCGACGTAAGGCCTAACCGCCCTCCAGCATACCGCAAACACCGCAGCCCGGCAACGGCCGCCGTGCCGGCCCTATCGTCCTCCCTCGCCGCCCGGGCCGACCGAGTCAGCCTCTTGTCCGGCTGGCCAGGCGGTGCTGAAGCGCCGCGTCGATGAACGGCTGGAGGTCGCCGTCGAGCACGCGCTCGGCCTGGCCGACCTTCAGCTCGGTCCGCTCGTCCCGGACGAGCTGGTAGGGGTACAGCACGTAAGAGCGGATCTGGCTGCCGAAGGCGATCTCGCCTTTCTCGCTGTACATCCTGGCCAGCTCCTCGTCGCGGCGGGCCTGCTCGCGCTGATAGAGCTTGGCCGTCAGCACCCGCCGGGCCTCGGCGCGGTTCTGGTGCTGGGAGCGCTGGTTCTGGCACTGGACGACGATGCCCGTCGGCAGGTGCGTCAGCCGAATGGCGCTGGAGACCTTGTTGACGTGCTGCCCGCCGGCGCCGCTGGCGCGGTAGGTGTCCTCCCGCACCTCTTTGTCCCAGTCCACCTCGACCTCGACGTCCCCGGCGTCCGGCAGCACGTCTACCGACGCGAAGCTCGTGTGGCGGCGGTTCTGGGCATCGTACGGGCTGATCCGCACCAGGCGGTGCACCCCCCGCTCGCACGAGAGGTAGCCGCAGGCGTACGGGCCGTCCACCTTCAGCGTCACCGAGCGGATGCCCGCCTCCTCGCCGTCGACGCGGTCGATCTCCTCGGCCTTGTAGCCGGCCCGCTCGAAGTAGCGCAGGTACATCCGCAGCATCATTTCCGCCCAGTCGCAGCTCTCGGTCCCGCCGGCGCCGGCGTGGATGGAGAAGTAGCACCCCCCCGCGTCGTAGGGGCCCGACAGCAGCGTGCGCAGCTCCAGGCGCTCGAGGTCCGCGGTGATCTTCTCGGCCTCGGCGGCCGCCTCCCGGAACTCCGGGTCGCTGCCGGCCTCCTCGGCCAACTCGAACAGGACCGAGACGTCCTCGATCCGCCGGGTCAGGCTCGCCACGGGCGTCAGCACGCCCTTGAGGGCCTTCAACTCGACGACGACCTTCTGGGAGGCCTCGGGACTGTCCCAGAAGCCCGGCCGGCCCATCCGGCCCTCCAGCTCCTCCAGCCGCTGCTTGCGCGCGGGGAAGTCAAAGAGAGTCCCGGATCGCGATGATCCGGGCGCTGAGGGACTCGATGGCCTGCTTCAACGATTCGACTTCGATCATGCAAGGTTCTCCTGATCGGTGTATCCTAGCACAGCGGCGCGCAAACTGACAAGCCGATTGGGCCTTGCGCTCGGCGGAAGTGCAGACCCCGACATGATCCATCCCGAACTCGAACAGATGCTCCAGGCTGCCGAGGAGATGAAGCATCGGCTTCACTACGAGCAGGCCCTCCGTTGCCTGGAAGCCGCCGCGGAGCGGTTTTCCGACGTCCCCGAGGCCCACGTCGAGATCGGCAGCCTGCTGTTGCGCCTGGACCGCGTCGATGAGGCGGCGGCGTGCTTCGAGCGGGCCCTTGCCGCCGACCCCCGCCATGAGGAGGCGTGGTTCCACCGGGCGATAGCGACGTGGCTCGCCGGCGACCTCCCCCAGGCCGAGGCGCACCTCCGCAAGGCCGTCGAGATCGCCCCGGAGTACGTCGAGGCGTGGCAGAAGCTGGCGGACGTGCTCAAGCAGACCGACCGGCCCGGGGAAGCCGCCGAATGCTATGCCCGGATGGTCGCCGTCGAGCCCGACCACGCCCTGGCGCACAAGGAGTTGGGCGACCTCCACGCGGCGGCGGGCCGGCTCGACGAGGCCCTGGCCGCCTACGACCAGGCCCTGGAGATCGACCCCGAGTACGCCGACGCCCAACTCGGGCGGGCCCGGATCGCCGCCCGGGCCAACGACTGGGAGACCGTCGCCCGCGAGGCCGAGACGGTCCTCGACTACCGCCCCGACCACCCCATGGCCCTGGTGATGCGCGGCATGGCCTACGCCGCCGGGGGCCAGCCGGACCGCGCCCTGGCCTGCTGGGAGCGGGCCGCCCGGCGCGACCGCCACTGCCGCGACGCCTACCAGCAGATCGCCACGCTCCACGCCCTCCAGGGCCGCCCCGACCGCGCCTGGAAGGCCGTTCGCGACGCGGCCTACTGGAACGTCCAGCTCGACGCCGGCTTCCTGCGCGAGCTGGAACAGGCTACCGGACGCCGCCCCGAGGACGCGCCGGGCGGCTGACCGTGCTTCGCGCGGCGGGGCGCGGCGGGTATAAGAACGGGCTGTACGCCGAAGGAGCTGAACGTGCCCCGGAACTTTGCCGACAGGCTGCTGGATGCGATCGACCAGAAGGGCTCCCCCGTCTGCGTGGGGATCGACCCGCGCTACGACCGCCTGCCCAAGGCCCTCGCCGCCGGCTCCGACGCCGACGAGGCCGCCCGCATCGCGCGGATTGGCGAGTTCTGCTGGCAGGTGCTCCAGGCGGTTGCGCCGCACGTTCCGGCCGTCAAGCCGCAGTCGGCGTACTTCGAGGCCTACGGGGCTCGCGGCGTCGAGACGTATCAGCAGGTCGTCGGCTGGGCCCACGAGCTGGGGCTGCTGGTCATCGGGGACGTCAAGCGGAACGACATCGGCCCCACGGCCGAGGCCTATGCCGCCGGGCACCTCGCCGGGGGCGACCGCCCCGACGCGATCACCGTCAACGGCTACTTCGGCGCCGACGGGCTGAGGCCCTTCCTGGACGTCTGCCGGGCCGAGGGCAAGGGCGTGTTCGTGCTGGTCCGCACGAGCAACCCCTCGGCCGGGCAGGTGCAGGACTTCGCCAACGCCGCCGGCAGGAAGCTCTACCAGCACGTCGCCGCCCTGGTCGCCGAGCTGGGCGCCGGCGACGGGCTCGTCGGCGAGCGCGGCTACAGCGCCGTGGGGGCCGTGGTCGGGGCGACCTGGCCCGACGAGGCCCGCGAGCTGCGCAGCCTCATGCCGCGGCAGGTGTTCCTCGTGCCGGGCTATGGCGCCCAGGGCGGCACGGCCGCCGACTGCGCCGCCTCGTTCCGCGCCGACGGCACCGGCGCGATCGTCAACGCCAGCCGGTCGGTCCTGTACGCCTTCGCCGGCGAAAGCGGCGCCGGGACGCCCTGGCAGCAGGCCGTCGCCGACGCCGCCAAGGCCTTCGCCGACGACGTCCGCGGCGCTCTGCCATAGGACCCGCCGACATGCCCCAAACCAGCCGCAACACGCAGCTCTTCGCCCTTCGCCGGCCGCCGCCGGAGACGGTCGAACTGTGCGGCTGCGCGTACCGCCTCGTCCGCGTCTTCAAGCACGACTTCTTCGCGGCCACGTGCCTCTACGAGACCGCCGGACCCGCGGACTCACCGAGGGTGGTGGTGAAGTTCGGGCGCACCCAGCCGTTCTGCGCGCTGCCGATGGCCTGGTACGGGCGGCTGCTGCGGCGGCACGAGGAGGGCATCTACGCCGCCCTGGCCGGCGTGGCGGGCGTGCCGCGGTGGGTGGGGCGCGTCGGCGAGACGGGCTTCGCCATCGAGTACGTCGACGCCGTCCCGCTGGACCACCTCGACGCCCCGCCGAGCGGCTTCTTCGACCGCCTGCTCGACCTCGTCGGCAAGATCCACGCCCGCGGCGTGGCCTACTGCGACGCCAACAAACGCTCCAATATCCTCGTCGCCGCCGACGGCCGGGCGTTCCTCGTCGACTACCAGATCGCCTTCCGCCGCCGTGACGAGCTTCCCTGGCCGCTGCGGCCCCTGCTGGCCGCTGCCGTGCGCTACATGCAGCGGAAGGACCTCTACCATTTCTACAAGCACAAGCGCCGCCTCGCCCCGGCCGATCTGTCGCCCGCCGAGGCCGCCCTCTCCCGCCGCCGCGGCCTGCTGCACGCGCTCCACCGCAAGCTCACGGACCCCTACCGCGCCCTGCGCCGGCGCTTCCTCCGCCGGCAGTACCGCTCCGGCCTGCTCGAAAGCCCCACCGCCGACCGCGAAGACCACCCCCAGCCGGAGAAACGGAACTGGCGGGGCGACTGACGGCCGCCTGCCCGGCCCCGGGCGTTCCACCCCGCAGGCGCTGGAGTCTTGTCTGGTGTCCCGGACACTGCCTGCCCCGAGCATTGCACCGCCGTCCCAACTGCCGGCGCCCCCGGAATGTCCAGCAGCTTGCCCAACGATCAGAACGAGAGAGAGAATGCCGGGTTACAGACCATACGCGGATCTGGAGCGGAGACACAGATGAACAACATGACACGATATGCCGGGACAGTTGCATTCCGTTCACTGGCCATGGCCGCACTGGTTACCTTCGCGGGAGTCGACCAGGGACAATGCGCCGCGCCCGACGAGAGCAGGAACGCCCTGCTCGCAATCTGCGCGAGCGAGCAGTACACATTCACTCCGAAAGTGCGCCAAGCCTTCCTCGCGTACGCCAAGTCGAAGGCACAGGCCGATCTCAAAGCCCAAGGCAAATCACTGCCAGAAGAGTTCCTCGCCTGGATCGACGCCGACCGCGAAATCGAAGGCTCCGTATATGGCGCTCATAACGCACCGTCGGAAGTGCTGCTGCATCTATACTCACTGCGGCTGGACTTGGGGAAGGCCCGGGTCGAGAAGTACCGCCAGCTCGCCCTGGCCACAGCCATAGTGCACGCCAAGAGGGAGTCCAAAGCCGACATCACACCTCGCGGTCCGCTGGAACTCGTGATCAACGGAGATCCCCGCAAGCTGATCAACACCAAAGAGCCCGGCCGCACGCTGGACAAGAACGATCACATCATCAACTTCCTCAACGACAACACGATCGAGGAAGATGTCGTGGTCGGCTACAAGGCTGCGGCCCCCGAACTCAAGTACGACGATCGCGGTGTTGCCATTCCGGCGCCCAAGAGCACGCGGAAGCCCAAGAAGGTGCCGGTCACCGAGAAACGTAGCCGAACGCTGTACGCCGCCGACGTGCTCGCCAGCAAGGCCCTCCAGACGCGATTCAACGCCTATATGAAATCCAGAGGCCACCCCGTGGAGATCGACTGCGGCGACCGGATCATACACTGGAATAGCCGCGACATGGTCCGCGGCCAGCAGAATAGGGACATAACCGCCGCCTACATGCTGTTCCGTGGAGCCTACGAGGCCAAGGGCCTCCTGCCAGCACAGCGCGATCCAATCCCGTCGCCGGCAGAGCGGTGCATTTACATTATCCGGAACTACGAACACACATTCCCCGCAGAGGCCCAGGCCGAGCGCAAGTGGCCTCGCTTTCCCATTACGGCGCCGTGGCCGGTTCTTACTCTGCTGGTGGACGATGACCAACCGTTGCGCGAACGCGAGGAGCGGTGGATTGCATTCCGCGATCGCGGCGAGTTCAAAACGTACGGCGAGTACATCGGTTCGATCGCCCAACAGTATGACATGCAATCCGCCCGTCGCCTGAAGCCGTACCCATTCACCTATCACACCATCCAGATGATGCTGAAGGATGGAGGCGTGTGCGGCACCATGGCCGCCATCTCATCGCGCGGCCACACTATTCTGGGCATCCCCGCCTGCCAGGCCAGCCAACCGGGTCACTGCGCCATGGTCTTCTTCCGGTATGATCCGGAGAGGAAGATCTATATCTGCAAGGGCGGGCAATACGCGACCGGCGGTGACGAGAAGACCACTCCGTTCACGAGATGGTTCTTTGGAGATACCGCCAAGCAGTACCGCAGGAGGCAGGGCTTTGAGGTTCCGTTCCATCCACGCAAACCAATGGTGTACCATCAGAGCGTCGCATGGGCCGTGAACTATGGAATGGTGTCTTTCCTGGACTCCACGATGGCGCATAACGTTTATCAGCTCCTGGACGAAGCCGAGCGCAGATCTGCCGGCAGGACGCTCCTGACAAGCGGGCTGGCGATAAGCCCCTATAACTTCGTGCTGACCGACGCCGCCCTGGCGGCGGCTGACACTCCGCAGGGGCAGATCCAATTCTGGCGAACATTCCAAACCGCACTCCAGGCCGCCGGCGACAAGGCGGGCTGCGCCCCCGACGGACTTTACGGAAGGACCGTCAAGACAAAGGTATTCGCGAGCATCGCGAAGCTGCCTGTGCCGAAGGACAAGAGGGCTGCGAGAGAGGTCTACGCCTTTCTCCAGACCGAGAAGTGCGACGATCCCACCGCTCTGGTTACCTACCGGCTGGCGGTGGATGGACTGTCTGCGGTGCTGGCCCGCACGGAGGCGGACTACAAGGAGCATTTGAGTTCCACGAGGGCCGAGGCCTCGAGCGAGAACGATACGGCCTGCGCGATGATGGCCGCCGCGATCAAAGCCACCGCAGCTTCCATCACGGACAGGAACCAGAGAGAGCAATGGGCCCTGGGCCTCTGGAAACAGTCCGAAGGACGCGAGAAGTACTTCGGGGGCCGGATGCGCGTCGCCACCGACCCGGCAGTGGCCTTCCTGGCCAGACAGGCCGGCCAACGCCTGCCGAAAGACCCCCAACTCATGCAGTCGCTCCTGGACCGGCTCGCCGCTGAACTGAAGACATCCGTGACCGATCAGCGAGATATCAGACACTGTCGCCTGCTGGCCGCCAGAATCGAAGCCGCAGCGCAGTATACCAAAGACCCCGAGCAGAAACGGAAATGGGCGCAAGGCCTCTCAGAGATCATCACAGGCCACGAAACCTTCAAGCCCAAGACCACCCGAAAAAACACAGAGCCGGTACGCGATCCGTGCGCCAATACAATCAAGGAGCTCCTCGCGTCGCCTTGACGCCGCGACGGGAAGGTCCCCAAGAGGTCTACTGCCGCGACCTTCGCCCGCCCACGCATCGGCCCGGCGGCTGCACGGGCTGCACCGATCAGCGGGCAGGTATCACGGCCGCTCGACGAGGGCGCGGGGGCGGTCGACGGACTGGCGGAAGGCGGCCTGGTCGGCCTCGAAGGCGGCGGCGCGGGCCGGCGCGGCGTCGAGGAACAGCACGAAGTCGAGCTGGCGGTCGGCCCGGCCGGCCTGGGCGAGGCAGGTGCGGGCGATCTCGTTGGCCGGCAGCGTCCGCCGGCCCATGATCCGCTGGAGCGGGAAGCTCAGCAACCCCTCGTAGGCGACGTACACGAGCTGCGTGCAGACGAGCTTGCTCGTGTCGTCGAAGTCGAAGTTGAAGTCGTAGGGCTTGCCCACCTGCTCGAACGCCCGCGCGATCGCCGCGGCGATCTGCCCCCGCGCCAGCCGCGGGCGAAGCACGGCCACGTAGTCCGCGTGCGTCGAGTGCGTCAGCGAGTTGAAGATCACGCCCTCGCTGACGGCCTCGATGACGGTGTTCGCCCGGCCGTCCTCCGCCTTGGCGAGATAGCCCGCCTGCTGCTTCAGCACGGCCGGGTGCGTCCCGATACCGAGCTGCTCGAGCTGCTCGATCCGCCCGACGTACAGGGCCGCGTGAGGCCAGAAGCCCGGCAGCCAGGGGTTCGACAGGTACCAGTTCCGCCGCTCCAGCAGGATGTCGCCGGGCTGGAGGCGGGGTTCGAGCTTCTCGATCTGCTCGAGGCGGATAAACGGCGGGCGCGTGACGATCCGCGTGTCGCCCAGGTACGTCGCGACCTTTGTGATCGCCCCGTACTTGTCCTTGCGGAACTGCTCGCGCAGGTCGCCCCCGGCCGCGCCCACCAGGGCGTTGGGGTCGCGGCGAAGCTCTTCCCGCCTGCCCGCCGTGGCCCGGCCGAAGTAGAACCCCGCGACCGCGACGACGAGGTGGCTCATCATCACGGCCCCCAGGGCGGCCCGCTTGCCGAGCGTCCCCGGCCGGGCCGAACGCAGCAGGCGCCGGGCCAGGACGATCAGCGAGCCGATCACCGTTCCGGCCGCGGGAACGGCGCCGATCCAGAGGTACGCCGGCGAGATGCCCGCGAGCATGTCCTTCCGCAGGCCGAGGTAGAGGATCATCAGCCCCGCCCAGACGATGCAGATGCCCGTGAGCATCTCGATCACGCCGCCGCGCCGCCCCGCCCAGACGCGGAGCAGCATCAGGTGCGTGACGAGCACGCTGGGCACCATCGAGACCCACCAGGTGCGCCAGACGAACGTCGACGTCTTCCAGTCCGTCCAGACGAGCGTGAGGAAGGCGACCTGGCTGACGAGGATCACCGCCACGCCGACGGCCGGCAACAGCGACCCGCCCCGCTCCCTCCGCCGGCTGCCGAGCTGGACCTGCATCAGCAGCGAGCCCAGCAGGAGGCAGACGAACGTCAGCAGCACCTGCGCCCGCACAACGCCCAGCGAGCCCATCACCGCCGCGATGAGCAGCATCAGCAGGGCGCCGGCCAGCGAGGCGGCCATCACGCCCGCCAGCAGGCCAATCAGCGGTGTTCTGTCGAGGTGTCTGGCCATGGACCGACCCTTGCGCCCTTCGGGCGCCGTCCCCATTGAATCGGCTGCCGGAACGCCTGGCAATGAAGTATTCTCCGACCTGCAACGACTGTGACGATCAGGAGAACGCCTTTGCGCCTCTACCCGCGATGGATGCTGGGTCTGGTGTCGCTGGCCGCGGCGGCGGCCGTGTGGCTCCCGTGCGTGCACTGGTTCTACCGGCCGAGCGCCGAGCAGGTCGTCGCCGAACGGGGCGTCCCGCCGCTGGCTCGGGGGATCGCCTCGTACTACCTGCACGTCTGGACCGAACCGGCGCTCCTTCAGGCCGAGCTGGCGAAGATGCGCTCCGCCAACGCCGAATGGGACTTCATGGGCCGCAGCTTTTTCGCCTGGGCGCTGGCGAACATGGCCTTGCGCGATCCGTCGCTGCGGCCCGTGGCGCTGGAGACGATCGACCGCATCGTCGACGCCACGCTGGCCGTCGAGGCCGAGCGGGGCATGCACGCCTTCCTGATGCCCTACGGCCGCGCCCGCCCGTTCGTCCAGCAGCCCGCCCGCAGCCAGTTCCTCGACGGCGAGATCGCCCTGATGCTCGCCCTGCGATGCCTGGTGGAGGACAAGCCGCCCTACCGCGCCGAGCTGCGCCGGCGGGTGGAGGTCGTGGTCGCCCGTATGGAGGCCAGCCCGACGCTCTCCGCCGAGTCGTATCCCGACGAGTGCTGGACGTTCTGCAACAGCGTCGCCCTGGCGGCGATCCGCGTGGCCGACCGCCTCGACGGCACCGACCACTCGATCCTCTCCCGCCGGTGGATCGAGAGGGCCGGGGCGAAGCTCCTCGACGCCGACACGGGTCTGCTCATCGCGGCGTATGCCCTCGATGGCCGGCGGATCTACGGCCCCGAGGGCTCGACGATCTGGCTGGCGTGTCATTGCTTGTCGCTGATCGACGAGCCGTTCGCCCGCCGGCAGTACGAGCTGGCCAGGCAGCACCTGGCCGGCAGCCTGGGCGGCTTCGGCTACGCCCGCGAATGGCCCCGCGGGCGCTCCGAGCGGATGGACATCGACTCGGGCCTGGTCGTGCCCGGCGTGGGGGCGTCGGTGGCGTCGAGCGGCCTGGCGATGGTCGGCGCGGCGACCTTCGGCGACGTCGAGTACCTCCGCCGCCTCGTCACGACGGCGGAGTTCCTGGGCTTTCCCGTCGAGCGCGACGGGCGGCGGAAGTACGCCGCGAGCAACCAGGTCGGCGACGCCGTCGCCCTCTACGCCCTCGTGGCCGGGCCGGCGTGGCAGCGCGTCCGGAGGGCCCAGCCATGAGCCCGACGCAAGCCGACACGCCGCGATCGCGGTTCCGACGGGGCGTGCCCGTCACGATGCTCGTGCTGGCCGGGCTGATCGCCGCCGGCTACGGCCTGGCCCACGCCGCGGGCCTGCGCGAGAACGTCTCGCGGCTGTTCGCGACGTCGGGCGGCTCGGGCGATCGGGCCGACGGCGTCCTGCTCGGCGGGCTCTACGTGCTGTTGCACTTGCTTTTCACGCTCGGGATGCCCATCCTTCTCCTGGCGGCCGGGGCGTTCACCGGCCTGGAGCTCCTGCTGTCCCGCCGCCGAGAGGGACCCCCCCCGCGGCGGGCGGGTTCGATCTCTACGGAGCCGGGCGAGAGGACAGACCGATCGTGCGAACCAAGCTCTGGCAGTCCGCGTTGACCCTTGCCTGTGCCGCCGGGGGGGCCCTCGCCGCCGATCAGCCCCAGTGGGGGCGGGCCTGGACGCGCAACATGGTCTCCGACGAGAAGCGCCTGCCCGACTCGTTCGACCCCGCGACCGGCCGCAACGTCAAGTGGACCGCCCCGCTGGGCGTGGAGACCAACGGCTCGCCCGTCGTCGCCGGCGGCAAGGTGATGGTGGGCACCAACCGCCCGTGGGCCGGGGACGAGCGCCTCCGCGGCGACTGCGGGGCGCTGCTGTGCCTCAACGAGGCCGACGGCAAGCTCTGCTGGCAGCTCGTCGTGCCCAAGCTGGAGGACGACCGCTTCGCCGACTGGCACGGCGTGGGCATCATGTCCCCGCCGACCGTCGAGGGCGATCGGGCGTACCTCGTGACCAACCGCGGCGAGGTCGTCTGCCTGGACCTGGCCGGCATGGCCAACGGCAACGACGGGCCGTACCGCGACGAGGGCAGGCACATGGCCGCCGCGGGCTCGGCGCCGCTCGACGTGCGCCCCACCGACGCCGACATCCTGTGGGTCTGCGACATGCGCTACGGGCTGGGCGTCCGCCAGCACAACGGCGCCAACGGCTCGGTCCTGCTGCACGGGGACCGGCTCTACGTCTCGACTTCCAACGGCGTGAACTCCACGCACCGCGCGCTGGACGCGCCCGAGGCCCCCAGCCTGATCGTCCTGGACAAGGAGACCGGCAAGCTCGTCGCGGCCGACGACGCGAAGATCGGCTCGCAGATCTTCCACGGCACGTGGTCGTCGCCATCGATGGCGGCCGTGGGCGGCCGGACGCTCGTGTTCTTCGGCGGCGGCGACGGCGTCTGCTACGCCTTCGAGGCCCTCGCCGGCCGGACCGCGCCGCGCGATGGCGCCGCGAAGCTCCAGACCGCCTGGCGGTTCCACTGCGACCCCGAGGGCCGCTGCGACAACCCCCACCAGTTCCACAACAACCGCCGCGAGGGCCCCAGCACGATCATCGGCATGCCCGTCTTCCACGACGGGCGGGTGTATGTGACCGCCGGCGGCGACGCCTGGCACGGCAAGCGCCGGGCGTGGCTGAAGTGCCTCGACGCCACGAAGTCCGGCGACGTGACCGCCACGGCGTCCGTCTGGTCGTACGAGCTGAGCCGCCACAGCCTCGCCACCTGCTCGATCGCCGACGGGCTGGTCTACGCGACCGACCTCGGGCGGACCGTGCACTGCGTCGACGCCCGCACGGGCAAGGCCGTCTGGACGCACCAGGCCGACGGCGAGGTCTGGGGCTCGACCCTCGTGGCCGACGGGAAGGTCTACGTCGGCACGAGGCGCGGGGACTTCTACATCCTCGCCCACGGCCGCGAGAAACGCCTGCTGCACACTGCCCAGCTTCCGGGCGGGATGAACGCCACCCCGGTGGCCGCCAACGGCGTGCTGTACCTCGCCGCGAACCGCTGTCTCTACGCTGTGGAGAACCGCAAGCCCTGAGGCCTGTTCGCTTCCTTCGGCCTGAGCGTCTCGAAGGCGGCGAGGCAGGCGCGAGAGGAAAGGAAGGCCCACCATGTCCCAATTGCCCCTGAACGTCGCCCTGGTCGGCTGCGGGATCTTCGGGGAGGTCCACGCCTCCACCTACGCCGCGTTCGACCGGGCCAGGCTCGTCGCCGTCTGCGACCTCGACGAAGCCAAGGCCGGGGCCTTCGCCCGGCGATTCGGCGGGCGGGCCTGCACGAGCGTCGACGACATCGCCGACGACGACCGCATCCAGGCCGTCAGCGTCGCCACGCCCGACTTCGCCCACCGCGAGGTCTGCCAGAAGCTCGCCGCCGCCGGCAAGCACCTGCTGATCGAGAAGCCCCTGGCCACCACCGTCGCCGACGCCCAGGCCATCGTCGACGCCGTCGACGCCGCCGGCGTCATCGCCATGATCGACTTCCACAACCGCTACCAGCCGGCCCTCGCGACGATCAGGGCCCGGATCGACTCCGGCGAGATGGGCCGCCCCCAGGCGATGTTCGGGCGCCTCAGCGACCGCATCGAGGTCGCCACCGAGTGGTTCAACTGGTCCGGCCAGAGCGGGCCCCAGTGGTTCCTCGGCTCGCACCTGGCCGACGTGGCCTGCTGGCTGTTCGGCGCCGACCCCGTTCGCGTGTTCGCCGAGGGCCGCAAGGACGTCCTGGCCGCCCGCGGGATCGACTGCTACGACACGATGCACATCCACCTGTCGTTCCCCGAGGGCTTCGCGACGCTCGAGAACTCGTGGATCATGCCCAACAACTGGCCGATGATCTGCGACTTCTACGTCAGCCTCCAGGCCACCAAGGCGCGGGCCGACATGGACATGAGCCACCAGGGCCTCACCGTCGTCGCCGACGCCGCGGGCCTCCGCTACGACCGCCCGCTGCTGGTCGGCCGAACGCCGGTCGGCGGCGACACCTTCGGCTTCATGGACTTCCCCATCCGCCACTTCGTGCGGACCGTCCTGGCCGGCGAGCCGTCGCCCCTGCCCGTCGAGGCCGGCCTGAAGAACACCCGGATCATCGCCGCCGCCCTGGAGTCGGCCGAGACGGGCGCCCCCGTGGACCTCGACCTGACCTGATCGCCCCGGCGGCCTGCTCGCTTCAGCGAGCAACGTCTTGGGAAACGTGACCCCCGCGCCCCGGCAGCAGCATCGCCGCCGGCACGCTCAGGGCCGCCGCCGCCGCGCCGATCAGGAAGACCCACTCGTAGCCGACCTCGCGCCAGAGCACCGCGCCCAGCAGCGGCATGAGCACCGCGGCGACGTGGTCGAACGCCACGCCCATGCTGAGCGTGGACCTGTACTCCTGCTTCGGGGCGATCCGGCTGACGTACGTCGTCATCGCGATGGCGAACACGAAGAAAGCGGAGTCCATCACGTACAGCCCGCCCAGCACGTACACGTCCTTGACCAGCGCGTAGCCCGTGAAGAAACACGTCAGCCCGGCGAAGTAGAACACCAGCACCGGCCGCTCCCCCACGCGGTCGATCAGCCGACCGACGAAGGGGGATGCAGCCCAGCCGATCGCGTGGTGCGCCATGGCCAGCAGGAGCATGACCTCGAGCTTCACGTGGTAGTGCTTCACCAGCAGAAAGCCCGCGAAGGCCACGAAGATCTGCTTCCGCCAGCCCTCCAGGAAGCTCAGCAGGTAGTACAGCCAGTACTTCCGGCGGAGCACCAGCCTCGGCCCCGGCGTCCGGATGCGCCGGGGGATGGCCAGGCACGCCGCCGCCGCCAGCACGGCCGCACCCCCGGCCAAGAGGAACAGCGGGCGGATCGTCGTGCCCAGCCGGCTCAGGACCAGCCCCGCCAGCAGGCCGACACCGGCGCCCATCATCCCGGCGGCGCGCATCTGCCCCAGGCGGTAGCCCGTGCGGCCGGGCTCGGCCAGCGCGAGGGTCATCGTGTTCGGCAGGGGCATCCAGACGTGCAGGCCCTGGCTCCAGACGAGGCTGGCCACGATCAGCCAGCCGTAATCCGGCACCAGCCAGTACGCGCCCAGCCCCGCGCCGACCATCAGCAGCATCGCGGCGGCGACCAGCGGCTCGGCGAAGCCGGCCAAGAGGGCCAATATGCCGAACGCGAAGATCCCGCAGCTCTCGCGGACGGCCTCCAGGTTGCCCTGCTGGTCGCCGGTGAGCTTCATCTCGTCGCCGACGAAGTTGGAGTTCATTCCGAGCTGG
>Ga0307379_10006368_pt1 | contig 16229 bp, 4 predicted proteins | sample UN2MG_FD_202237 | JGI IMG/M metagenome (GOLD analysis project Ga0307379, IMG submission 202237) | Soil microbial communities from Risofladan, Vaasa, Finland - UN-2 | ecosystem: Environmental > Terrestrial > Soil > Coastal area > Acid sulfate soil | place: Finland: Risofladan, Vaasa | collected... | reverse complement strand
TATATAGAACAAGGTGATAATGGTTTTGTTTTTGCAGGAGGAAAAACAAAAGGAATGATTCGTAGATCATTCAGTAATAATAATTCTTATGATATATCATTTAGAACTGTTCCAAGCGAAGTAAGTTCTTTAAAAGTTTTTTCAGTTACAGATATTAGTGGTAATTCTTCTAATGTTTTATATGCTTCTGTAGGAAAAGTTATTTATTATTTATCAGAATATGGTTCATGGGTTTGGAGATATACTCATTCTGAAGATATATCAGATATGACGTTTGATAGTAATAACAATGTTTTATATGTTATATCTGATTCTGGTATAACAAAAGTTAATCCTTTAACACAAAGTAAAAATATTTATTTGAAATTAATAGATAGAGCAGGTAATGAAAGTGAGATATATGAAGTTGTTAATGACGAGGCACAAGTAAAAGAAAAGTTTACGGATAGCATTTCAATATCTGATTTAGAGGGATTCGTTAATGAGAATAAAATATTTGAATTGGATGAATTAGGAAATACAGTTTTTACGTTAAAAGGAAATAGTAAATTTTATTCTGCTGATAAAATAGAAGAGGAAAAAGGAGTTTATACTAGTGAGGTATTTAATGGTAGTAATGAATTAGTAAAATGGGATATATTATCTTGGGAAGCAACAGAACTTTATAACACTCAGGTATTAATGTATATTCGATCTTCTAATTCTATGAATGATATATTGGTTGCAGATTGGGTTGGTCCTTTTTCTATTAGCCTTTCATCTGGAGTTGATATAAGTAGTTTATCAGGTCAATTTTTACAATTTAAAACAGAACTAATTAGTAATGAAAAAGGAGTTACTCCAGTATTCCGTAGAGCTAATATTAGAACAGTTACTAGTGAAGCAATTCATTTCTTTACTACTAATTTTGTTATGCCAAGTAGACTTAAAAAAGGAATTCTTACTAGCCAAAAAATTGTTCCTGTTTCTGCTGATGTTGTATTTGGATTAAATACAACTAATTCTATTGATTGGACAGAATATGAAGAGGTTGATGAAAATAGATTATTTAATATTAATCAGATAGGAGAAAATCTTAGAGTAGGTATTAAATTAATCAGCCCTAGTCGTTCTTTAATACAGCCATCTGTTACTCCTGAATATGGTCCTTATATCTCAGAGCTATTTACTAATACTATTGATTTTTCGGTTACTAATAATACGGGATCTACAAATAATTATCATTTTAAGGTTTTGTTATATAGTGATGTAAGTCTTTCTAATTTAGTATATTCTGCTTATTCTATGGACAGTCCAGAAGGTTTTAATGTTGATGGAGAACAAGTCCCAGAAGATGGAGTATCTATTATTGATGGAAATTCAGTTAATGTATTGTTTGCGGTTCCTGGTTCAGCAAACTTAACTTGTAATGAATTTTATTATGTTAAAACACAATATATTTATGATGAAGATTTTATAATTGTATCTGATGAAGGTACATTTGTAACAAGTTGTACTGCTTCATTTGTTGATATAATTGATTTTAATTTCACTAATAATGAATCTATTTCTAATGATTATCATTTTAGAATAAAATTTTATAATAATTTAGAAAGAACTAGTGAATTTTTAACAGAGTTCAGTGGGAATAATAGAAGCGGATGGTTTGTTGATAATGTACAGATACCAGAAGATGGAGTTTCCGTTTCTCCTGGAGAAAGTGTTAATGTAGTATATAGACCAGACGTTAATGATTTTGATACTAATAAGATTTATTATCTAACAATTGAAGCTCATGATGGTTCTAGTTATGTATTCGAAGAAAACTCATATACTTTCCAACTTAGAGATGTACAATCTACTGAGTCTTGTGGAGGATATTTTGAAGATGTTCCAATTGTTAAGAACTTTGCAGTTATGATTGAATTGGAAGATAATGAATTTGTAACGTTAAACCTTTAAAAACATGCCAATTAAAACACCACATTATGAATTAGAATCTTTCGGATGGGGAGATATTTATTCTTCTAAATCTGATAGGAGAAGGTTCGTATCTATAGACAATCAACTTGCATTCTTATCTGATATAGTTGGTCCGGGGGTAATCAATGGATGGGCATTAAGCGTTAATGAAAACAATAATATTAGTATTAGTAGTGGAATTGGGTTAATAGGAAGAAGAGTAGCTCAATCTTTTGGAATTGCAGAAGTAGAAATTGATGATAACACAACAAGAAATATTTATATGAAGGCAAAAGTTGGAGAGGTTGGAGGAATTAGCGGCAATTCTAATATTGTTAGTGTTGTTGCTTCTGATAGTACTCCACCTTCTCATCCTACGGGGTTAAAACAAGAAAGCAGTATTGTTTTATATTTAGCCGGTTTGGAATCATATACCTCTGAGATTATAGCATATTTGAAAAGGTTATTAAAATACCCAGAAGAAAATGATAATATAGAACTTATCCCTTATAGTCAGGTCTCATTTAGTTGGACCTCTAATACTGAAGCAGATTTGAGTCATTATCTTATTAAAAGAGCAGATTCTCCTGAATATGAGGATTATATAGAAATAGCAACTACTGTAGAAACTATTTACATAGATATTGATTTAAATCAGGATACTACATATTATTATCAAATAATAGCAGTTGATTTAAGCGGGAATGAAAGTTCTTCTTCTGAAATTTTTGCTTTTACTTCTGAAGATTCTAGAATTCCTTTACCTCCAGTTTTTATAGAAGCATTTCCTAGTAATGAAACATTAGAAGTTATTTGGGATAATTCTCCATCTGATAATGTTGTTTCTTATAATATTGAAATTCAACCTCTTGATAATAATTATCATAATGATGGAACAGTAGTTTCTTCTGTTGTTAATAAGGTGTCTGATAATTATTTATCTTCTACATATGCTATTTTTCGCTATTTAGAAAATGATAGGAATTATAAAGTAACTATATATTCGATAAGTGCAGCAGGTGTTCATTCTGATAGTATATCTATTAATACAAAATTAAGTTATCTTGCTGGGGCTGGAGAAATAAATGATATAAATATTGATTTTAGTATTAGTAGTTTTGAGAATATCGGATTAGAAACAGATATTACATGGAGATATAATCAAATAGATCCTTATTTACCTTTTGCTAATAAATTTTATATAACTTTTATAGAAAATGGAAATAGAATCTCAGACCCTATAGAAGTTTTAGAAACTGAAGTTAGAGAGTCTACTTGTCCTGATAATGATAATAGTAATGGATATTGTTATAGTTTTGGGATAAAATATATTCCATATATTGCTAATGGTAAAATAATATATGAATCTATTAAAGAATATACTTCTTATTTAATTTTAATACAAACTGTAGATGAAAATAATAATATTAGTAATGGAGTTATTAGTAGAGTTGAAAGGACTCCAGTTAGCGAAGAAGTTTCGGCAATAACTAATTTTAATATTTCTAGAAAAAATGATAATACATTGTTTCTTAGTTGGAAAAATCCAATAGATAGTTATTTTTCTTATAATGAAATCACAATAAATGTAGTTGATTTATCAAATTCTCAATTTGAAGTTAATCCATCTGATGCTGAATTTGAGATTTATTTGGAAGATGAAAAAATAGGAAGAACTGAGGTTTTCTCTATTCCTTCTAGTCTATTTAGTGTAAACAACAGATATGATATTTCTGTTGTTTCATTTGATGTTTTTGGGACAGAAGGAGATACTTTCCAGATAATGCATCAATTTACTGAAAGTGATAATATTATTTTACCGTCTGCTCCTAGAAATCTGATAATAGACTCTGATGATACTGAAGTTCATTTAAAATGGGAAGAAGCAGAAGAAGAGGAAGATATATCTTTTTACAAAATTTATAGATCTAATTTTAAATTTTATTTAAAATCTACTGATTTTTCAATTATATCTACTATCCCTTCTACTTTAACTTCGTTTATAGATTATACAGTTACTAATGGAGATTCTTATAATTACTTTGTAACCGCGGTTGATATATATGGTAATGAATCTTTAAATCCTTCTAATAATGGATATATTCCTAGTTTTGCTCCATCTGCTGAACCTAGATCGAATATCAGTCTTTTGCCTCCATCTGGATTAGAAATTATTGCTAATGGACAAGATGCAGAATTATCATGGAATTCAACAGATGAAGATTTTGATGGATATCAGATATTATTTTCTAGTGGGAATAATTATTCATTTGAATCTATTGGAAATATTTCTTCAGATAGTACTGTTTATGTTGCTCAAGATACGTTATTAAAAGATTCTGAGACATATTATTATATAGTTCGTAAATTTAAGAATGAAGTATATCCATTTATAACGTCTTCTAATATACCTCCTTCTAATTCTTTATATATAGGGAATGTTGTTTCTTCAGGAATAGATAAAATAATAGATGTCTCTTCTGTAGTCCATTTAGCAAATTTTGAAGATCCTATGAGAGAAAGAACTCAAAATAGAGTTGTTTTACACAAACATAGGTTTGATGAAGGAATTGATAAAAGAATAGAACTACGTTCTAATTATACAATCGTATCATGGACGACTATTAATTTTGCAACTTATATAACGACAGAAGATATAGAGGGAGCGACTGATTATGTAGTAAAAGTTTCTGGCACTATTAATGAAGATTATTTTAAAGATAGCAGAGGGAATATTGATGTTGCTAATTTAAGAAAAGCACAGATTGGAGAATCTCCATTAGATTATGAGATTGATGTAGATAATAAGAAAATTGTATTTAGTGGTCCTCTTTATACTACTTGTGTGGCTACTCAAAATGGACAAGTCTCTACAGATTGCCCTGTTGTTCCGTATTCTATTGAACCTGTTATTTCATTAGAAATGATAAATGTTTCTGAAGTTGATAATTCTTTATCTCAAATTTCGTTAGAGCCATTGAGTGCTACACAGGTTGATAGTGGAATAATTAGCAAAAATAGTATGCCTATTGTATTTCATAGAGGTAGAATAAATGAAAGATTATTACCATTAAAACTTTCTATGAAAACATTAGATAATATTTTATATAGTTTATCTGAAAGTTATGATGATGAAGATAAAAATAAAATGGGGAATGCTGTAACTTTTTATGATATTATTGAAACAAATGAGAATAATCAATTATTAGCTGCTACTAGTAATGGAATTTGGGTTAGTAATAATTTTGGTAATGATTGGGAGAAAAGAGAAACATTTCCTGATGCTGTTCATAGAGTGTATAAATCTACTGATAATAATTATTATGCTTTAACTAATTATAATATTTATATTAATAATGGTAATAGTTTCCGATCATGGAGGAGAATGTCAGGATTAGAATTTGTAAAAATAATTAGAGATATAGATGAAGATAGTAATGGTAATTTATTTATAAGCACTGATTTAGGGGTTTTTAGATTAAATGGAAATTTTGTTCCTTATATAGAAGACACTTGGGAAAAAATGCCTATTTTTGGAGCAAGAAGTTCAGAAGCATATGCTTTATTGGTTGATGAAGATTTTATTGATATATCTAATGTAGAAAGTAGAATTATAGTTAGTAATGAATTAGGATTAGTAGAATCTTTAGATAATGGAGATAGTTGGAGATACATTAGTGATTTAGATCCTCTTATTAAAATTAGAAGATTTAAAAAACAGGGAGAATATATTTTTGCTCTTGCTGATAAAGCAATATATAGAGAAGAAATTGGCAGTAATGTTTTTGTAAAGATATCTGATATTGGATGTAGCATATCAAGACATATAGAAATTTTTAATAATAAAATTTATATAACAACTGATGAAGGACCAAAAGTATCAAATACTTCTGATATTTATACTGATGTTAATATTGAATTTTTATCTGTTTGGCCATTAATAAATGTTAAAAATAATATCATAACAATTGTTTCTTCTATAAATGTAATAGATGATAATATATTTGTAGGAACTGATAAGAAGCTATATGTATATGATAAAGACGAATTAATGTGGCTTCAATATGAACAAAAAGATACTATTATCCCTTCATTTTATGTTGATGGAGAATTACAGAAATTAGGATTTTATTATAATAATGGAGGAGCAGAACAGAATGTAGAATTTGATGAAATAGTAAGTAGTGATTCAATAGTACAGGTTTCTAATAAATATAATATATATGAGGCCGAATATGGAGGATGGGTTCAAAATAAATATGATGCAGAATTTTTAGTATATAAAAATGGAATTCAATTCGGCAAATCTAGAAGTGTTATTCCTGTAGAGACTAGTAGTTTTTCAGAATTAGTATTTCCTGTTTATACAGATGTTAATGCTCATAAAGAAGGAGCAGATTCTTATTTGTCTATTATCAATGGATATATAGATAATCTATTAGCTAGTGAAACTAATTATGGCGATGATATAGTTATTTTAATGAGAAATATTTATGATAATATAGAGTTATTTTTATCTCAGATTTATTTTTCTGCGAAAAAAGATTTTGTTCTACCTCCTATTAAAACAGATTTAATCATAGAAGTTCCAGTTGTATCTAATACAGGAGAAGTTATTAATAGTGAAGTTCCTGTATATTATGAAATTAATCAACAAAAAGGAACTAATTATTCTACTTCAGTTAATATTGCTGATGGAGTGGTTACTTTTGATATTCCATTTAATAAATATGATGATATAAGAATTGATCTTTATGGTACTTCTATTAAAAATGCAGGAGAACTTATTCATAGAGATATTGAAGATAGTTTTGAAGAAGCGTATTCAGGATTACCATCGTATTTATCTCAAGTTCAACAAATTAATATTTCTAAATTAGGAATATTTACAGAAAGACAGTGGCCTAATCAACAAGAAAATTTAAGTACTCTTTATCAAATGAAAAATATTATACCAGTAGATGATAACTTTTATGATACTTTAAATTCTACTATAAATTATGAAGAACAAGTAGCAAAAGGAGATATTTCTTTTTCTGTGTCTTATCCTTCTTCTATTATATATATTAAAGAAATAGAGAGTATTTTAGTCGGGAGTAGAGGAGGAGTTTTATCTATAAATGTAGTTAATTTAAATATAGAAGAAGTTAATTTTGGAAACATAGAAACTCAAATGGTGAGACAAATTTTTAGAGAAAATAATAATATATTTATATTAACTGATAAACAAATTTTCCTTTCTGTTGATTATGGGATTACATGGAACGAATATGGAAGAAATGGATTGCCTAACCAATTATATTCTATTGGAAGTATAGGAAATAATTTGGTCATAGGTGCTGATGATGGAATTTACATCAAAAGTTCTATAGTCCAAAATTGGGGAAAAAGCGTTTCATCAAATTCTCCTGTAACTGTTATGTTAAGTTCAAATATGTTATTTGTTGTTTTGAATAGAACAATCCAAATTTCTTCTAACGGTTATTTTTTTACTGATACAAAATTAGGAGCAGATCTTGATATAACAGAATTAACAAGATATAATTATAATACAATATATATTTCTTCTAAACAAGGTTTATATTCTGATAATGGGACTTTAAATAGTACTAATCCGGAATTAAAAAAAATAGATTTAAGTAATTTTATAGAAGATGAAGATACTATTAATGATGTAGCTACAGATAATATAAATAAAACAATTATTGGAGTTAGTAATGGTTCATATGTATTAATTGAAAATAATATTATGAGTTATGGATTAAATTCGTATTTGACTACGATTCATAAATTAATTATAGTTAATGATGAAATATGGTTATTAGGATATGATTTATTAAAAGTTCCTTATCTAAATTATCCGATAAGATTGTCAACAGGAGTACCTTTGTAAATAAATGAAATTTGAATTAATAGAAAAATATAAAAAAGATAAATTAGTATTATGCACAATAGATAATCCTTCTCCTATTATGTATTTTAATATTTATGAAGAAGGAGATATCTGGGAAAAAATAAAAGGATGTGAAGGATGTAAAAATAATAAAATATGTTGTGGAAGTTGTCCGATGAGTACAGATTTAGGTTGTTATTATCAACTTGGAGTAAATAAAAAAACAAGTAGAAAACCATTTTATTGTGTATTCTTTCCTACGCCTGATCAGACATTAAGTTGGTGTCAGTTAGAATATAAATGTGTTGAAGGTAAGAACAAAGGAAAAATAAGAAAAATAAAAGAGAAGAATAAATGAGTTTAGTACAATGTCATTATAGATTTGGATTTAACGACAGCTTAACTGCTGACCCAGATAATATAAATTTTACTTCTGATGATCCATCTCAATTAGATTTAATAGATTTTACTATAAATACTCCTGTTCATTTAAGGATACAAACTTATAATGATGCTAAAGTAGCTGGTCTTTTACCTTTCCAATTATATTATAATACAAGTAATAATCCTGCAACTGCAATACAAGTTACTACAAGTAGCAGTGTTGTATCAATTGTTGATGATCCATACATAGCAGATGCTACAATCACTGATGATTATTCAGTTATTTATGATGAAACTGATGATTATATATGGGATGATGGATATTTTATAGATGCTTCTGATGAGACACCAGCTCTAAATTTCTTCGCTAGTAACTATATAGATTTCCAATTTAATATACAATTTGATGATAGTGTTATAGGAGGTACAACTTATTATTTCTTTTTAAGAAGAAATAGTGTTGTGTTAGATACTTATAATGCAGTGCCAAGTATAACGATCATTAGTTCTCAGAGTAGTTCAAGCAGTTCAAATAGTTCAAGTAGTTCAAGTAACAGTTCGTCTCAAAGTAGTTCGAATAGCAGTTCAAGTTTATCTAGTAGTTCTTCAACTAATTTTGAAGATCTTACTACTAAATTAAGATTAGCACAAGAATTTGATGTTAATAGAGAATTTTTACCATCAAAAGCAACAGTTTATTTAAAAAGAAATGGGAATAACAGAAGTAGTTATTGGCCAATTTATAATGATAGAAAAAATGTTATTGATGCTACTAATTTTTCTACTGTAACTTCTGCTGAAAATATAGTTTATTTTTCTGATATAATAGGGGATTTTTCAGGTAATGGATATATGATATTAGATGGCAGTCCAGATCCTTCGTTAAATGTTGGTTCTTTAACATATCCGGTTATAAATTATCCGATAAGAGCAATTGAAGAAGATACTTTTTATTTTTGGATGAGAGTTGCTTCAACAGAATCAAATGTTTTTCAAGCAGAAATATTAATAGATGGTAATATCTCTAAAACTATTAACACTGTTATTAGTGATCCCTCTGGGGATAGTTGGAGTTGGGTATCTACAACAATAGTATTGCCAGATACTTCTGAACATATCCTTGGTATTAAAATAAAGGAAAAAGGAGCAGCAATTGATAAGATATATATGGATACAGATGATGTAATTCCATATAATGTTGGTTCAGAATATAGTCCTAGTCCATATCTTACTGTTCATATGAAAGTATATAATGAGGAAAATGGAATACCTTTTTCTCCATTATTTATTTATGATTATAAAAATACGATAGACGATATTATTATAGATGATTGGTATAATTTTAATATAAAAACAATGGATAATAATCATGGTTATATTGATGCCAATAATTTTGCTGGTAGTTATTTTTTAGTTATGTCAACATCTGGAGGAAATTTTAATAATTATATTACCTGGGAAATGGTAGATAATGATGAATACTTAGTATTAAGATCTGCTATTAAAATATAGAAAGAAATTCATGACAATATTAAATTTAATAGATTATTATAAAGCAATTAATGGAGATTCTACACTAGATAGTGGAGTTTGGAATATTAATTATGATAAAAGTCATGCGTTTAAAATTTATAGTGATGTTGATGTTATTGATGAATATGGTGATAAAATTGTATTATCACCTTCTCCAACTCAAACAGATACTATTAATAAATTTTCTGATAAACTAGAACAAAAATTTAAAAATACAAAAATTATTTTAGAAGATGATGAAACTGAAAAAGTAGAATTAAGTTTGGATGATAGAATAGTTACTATTATTATGGATCAGAGTGGAAGTATGACATGGAATGATAATAGTAATTTTAGACATTCTTTAGTAGAAGATATAGTTAATAAAATTGAAAACAATTATCCAGGTGATATTACATATAATTTAGTAGAATATGGTGGAAAATATATAAATGTATTATTATTTGGAGTAATAGAAGAAAATACAGATACAGAAGATAAAAATACAATTGATTCTGTAATTGGATTAGATGATAATGAAAATTTTACAGGAATAAGAGTAATAAGAAATGATGAACGTTATCCTGCTGCTTATAACCCACAAGATGGAGATTTAGTAAATGATGGATTCATAGGTAAGGTGTTAGATACCAATCTTTCTACAGGTCAGGATTATTATTATAGAGTATATACTTATGATAATAATTTAAGGTTTAGTGAGGGGAAAACAATAAAAGTTATTCCAAGAAATAGAGATATTCCAAGAGGGATTTCTATATTTAAAAGTTTTGTTGAATCTAATGAATTAACAAAAGGAATTCCTTTGATAGGAAATGGAGTTTATGGAGATGATAATACTCTTGGAATATGGCATATGGATGAAGGTTCAGGAACTAAATCTTATGATTTTAGTGATACAGGCGCTATATTAACACATTCTAATGAAACTCCTATTTGGTATGATAAGAAGTTTGTTCCAGCTGGAATTTCAGGTCTATTATTTAATGGTGAATCTGATTATCTTTATATTAATGACGAATCTGATTTATGGAGGGATGTAAATGGAAGTCAACCAGAACTTACTGCAATGGCGTGGGTTTTTCCTTATAGAGATACTGGGACTCAGACTGTGGTTATTTCTGTATTAGATAATAATGTAGATTATGGATTAACTTTTAGTAATAAACAATTAATCTTTAATTGTAGATCTACTAATGGTTATAGAGGGACAACTATTGATGATGTTTTAATTTTGAATCAGTGGCAACATATCGCAGCTACATATCATTATGGTACTATATTATTATATCATAATGGAGTTTTACAACCATCTACTACATTGAATACTGGTCTTACTAGTACTGGAACTAATTATCATTTTTCTATTGGAGCAAGACTTGCCAATTCTGGTCCTATTTATTTTTTCAGTGGAAAAATAACAGAAGTTAGTATCCATAGGGTAGCTCGCAGTAGTGATTATATCAATGAACAAATAATAAATAGTTCTATCCTTGATGATGATGGAATTGAAGTAGCCATTGAAAAGACGGGTATTAAAAGTGATAACGGAGATCGTCTTGTTGTTTTAGAGTATGAGATACCTGATGATTATAATTTTTCTGGAGGAGAAGTAGTAATTGTTAAAAATGAAGATCATATCCCATCATGGGAAGAAGATGGAACTATTGTTCATCAAACAACTGCTGTTGTTGGGCAAACATTTGTATCTGATTCTGGTAGCTTTTTACTAGGAAGCTCGTATTATTATAGAATATTTTCTAAAAATTCAATAGGAAATTATAGTTTTGTTTCTGATTCTCCATATTTAGAATTTGATATACCTGTCTCTTCTTCTGATGAGTATTTTCCAAATCTTATTGATAAAATAGAAAAGCCATTGGTTCCAGTAAATACTCCATTAATTACCGCTGGAAACAGAAAAGTATATTTAAGGTGGAGACAAAGTTATTCTATAAATAGTAAAGTAGAAAAAATAAAGATTTTTTATTCTTCAATAAATTATCCAGTTGTTGATAAATCAGGTGTATCTAATGGACAATTAGTATTTAATGGATTAAAAACTGATACAAAATTTGTTCATAGAAATTTAAATAATAATATAAAAGCATATTATACTCTTGTAAATGTAGATAAATATGGAAGAAGCTCTAATTATAATTCTGATGGAGTTCAAGTTGAAGATTTTCTACATGCTTTAACTACTCCAACAGCAGATGCAGATGAAAGTATTATACCGTTAATTGATGTAGAAGATTTACATTATGAATTAGTTAATGATACTTCTGTAAGTGTTATATGGAACCAACCTCAAAAAAATCCAGAAGATATAAATGCTTTTTTTGATCAAACGGTTATTATTTATTCTTCTATTACAGATCAATATTCTTCTCCTATTTCTGAAGATTCTCCAATACATATGTTTATAAATAGCAATATTGTAAGAGAGACTCAAGCAGATGATGTTTTTTCTTCTACTCAAGTAGTTAGTTTTGAAGATAAAGATGCTTATGATTTTTTTGTTGATAGAACAGATGAAGGCTTGATAAAAGCTACATTGAGAATAACTGATAATCCTGATATAATCCCTCAAATTAAAGAAGCTACTTTTGAAATTCAAGTAAAAAGTTTTGTTCCCAGAGAAGGATATATTTCGCCTACAGAAAATACTGTTTCAACAGATCCTTTAGCAGAATATTCGTCTTTAATAGAAACTCAAATAGGTGAAATAGAAGGAACAAATGTCTCTTCCGATAATAGCGGTGGAGATAATGTATTTGAATATTTATCTAAAAAAATAACAATTAAATTTACTAATCCATGGGAAATAGAAGTAGTAAATAGAGATAATGCTAAAGTATCTGAAAGATGTTATTTTGAAGAAGAAGATGAAATTACAAAAGAAAAATTTCTATCAGTTACTTATGAAGATTTTAATGGTATCTATATGAAAGCATCTAGTCCATTTGTCGCTAGAGCAAAAGTTAAATATAAGGGAGAAATTGTAGAATCAGGAACTATTGATTTATCTGTTTGGGACGCTGATTCCAGTAAACTTTGTGCTAATGCCAGATCTACAGGAGAAGGAGCTACATCTTTTGAAGGAGATAAAATACAAGTTAGTCCTACAGTATTACTTCCATCTGATACCTTACCTATAATAGTAGGAGAAGAAGATATTATAGTAGATGGAGAGACAGTTAGTGTTCCCATTTCTTATGTAGATATTCCGTTGTATGCTCCTGATAGTCCTCAAGCAGTTAGATTATATGTAAAAGGAACTAATGCAGGATATAATTCTACAAAAGATATTTATATACTTTTTCAAAATATATTACAAATAGATATACAAGCAAATTCTCCGAAAGTAGATGGAGCAGAAGTTGCAGAACAACAAGCACAGGTGTATTTGATAAATCCTGATTATCCTAATTTTAGAAATAATGATTATGATAGATCTTTAATTACTTATCCAGAAAATAATACTGTTGTTCAATGGGAGAGTATTCCTATAGATGGAAATAAAAGAGAAATATACTCTATAGATAATGTTCCAATACCAAATGGTATTTACTCATATACTAGAAATGGAGTAGCTAGAAATACATTTATGGGGCCAATTGAAAAAGGAGATACAGCATTAAATGAGACTCATGAAATTAATGCTACTATAGTTTATAATGGACTCTCCTCTCAAGCTCGTCAATTTATAAAAATAGAATATACTCCTGATATATATGAAAAATTCAGTGCAAGATTTTTAATGGAAGTAGATGGCGGATGGATAGGGACTGGTTCTAATTCTAGATGGGGAGGAGCTGGTTGGTTAAATGCAGAATCTAAAACAATGTGGGCAGATGGTTCTGATTATAGAAAAATAAAAATAAGTAGAAATCCCAGAGTAGCAACTAGTTCAGAATTTTCTGCTGCTACTGCTTTTAGAGAATGTGCTGAAGATGAAAATTCAGAAGTACTTGAGTTGAGTGATGGACAAATTGTTAATATTAAAATGGGTAATTACGTAGAAATATTGTATGGGAATATAATAGAAGAAATTGATGAATATACAGGTAATCATTTTCTTACTGTAGTAAAAGATGAAGGATTCTCTGCTCAAGGAGAAGCAGATATTACATTAAATAATCAAGTAGATTCTGATATAACTTATTTCTATATAAGAGTAAATAAATTTGTTCCCAATGCAGGATCAATTGATATTGATACTTTAATTGATGATACTCCTATAAATGAATGTTTAGATTTAAAACCTTCAAATGGATTATTTAAAAAAGATTTACCTAGATGGGAACCAACAGAATACATAAGTGGAACAACAACTTTATTTGTAGATGAAAGAGCATTAACATTAAGAGGAGGAGGAGATTTTAAGACAGGTATTCCACCTTGTCCTTTATGTCTAAAAGAACCTCTAGAAGTATATACTATCATAAGACAAGTTATTCAAGATGGAGAAATTTTTGAAGTAGATAATAATACTTTTACAGATAAAGATGGTAAATCTATTATTAAATATGATTCAGATATAATTATTAAAGTACAAGTATTGTGGAGAAGAGAAAGAGTACCAGATGGAACTCCAGTTTATGTTTCAATTGGAGATAATGGACCTAATAATCTGTTTATTGCCAGTCAAGATACCTATTATACAGAAACAGAAGATGATGGAAAAAGTTATGCCACTATTACTATAGTTGCTTCTGAAAATCCAGAACAAACTACGATAGAAAGAATAACAATATTCTCAACATATGATGAAAAAGGAGAAGTTGAAAGAAATAAAGGAGTTAATTTCTCATTAACTATAGATAAAGAAAATGAAACAGCAGCACCTCCTTCTACTGTTCCAACTAACCCTGTTGAAATAAGTTCTCCAGTTTCAACTCCATATTCTAATACAATAGAGAGATATAGTATATTGAATAATTCTTGGGATACTGTAAAAAGTATGTCAGAAAATAAGGGAAATTCTTTTTCTGCGGCAATAAATAATAAAATTTACGTTATCGGTGGATTAAAAAATAATGAAATAGATATATCAGAGAAAAATGAAAAATATGATACAGTTACTAATATATGGGAAGATGTAAGAAAAATGGTTACTCCTAGATTCGGAGGTTCTACTGTAGTAATAGGTAAATATATTTATACTATTGGAGGAATAGGAATTGATCTTGATAGTCAAGGAGAAGTTGAAGTTAGTAGAGCAATAGAGAGATATGATACTTCTAATGATGAATGGCAGGTATTAACCCCAATGCCAATAATTAATGAAGGAGGAGCATTTGAAGAAAATACTGGAATAGCATTTGGAACTGCTCAACATATAATTATAAATAATGAAAATTATATTTATGTACTTTCTGGTATTAATTCTGTTATAAAAACAAATAATGGAATAGATATATTAAAATATAATAAAAGAATATTAAGATATTCTATAGAAGAAGATAGTTGGAGTTATTCAGATAAATTATTCACAGATGAATTATTAACGTATCAAAGAATTTCTCCTTTATCAATTTTCTATGATAATAAAATAATAGTATTTAATGGAGCAATAGAAGATTCTAATAAAGAATTTATCTATCCAACAGATGACTTCTATATAAATGTTACTAATGATAGTCTAAGTAGAAATTCTACAGATAGATATATTAATTTTGGTAGTGGATTCTTTAGTACATTCCCAGTTCCAAAATATCAAGCAACAATAGTTAAATATGAAATAGATCCTTCTGCCAGTACTTTTGATTATTATATTATAGGAGGTAGTAATGATGATGCTGATAGTCTTGATTTAGTAGAAAAAATATCAACTAATACTACTCCATTTTCATATGAAAATAGTTATAAAAATAGTGATGAAGATGCTTCAAATATATTTTTGAATTATTCTCTTCCAGTCGCAAAACATGGAGCAAGTGCAGTATTCTCATATGGAGCAGAAGCTTCAGAATTGATGCCATATGTATATGTAATTGGAGGATTTACTATTGCCAGAGAAGATGACTTTGTAAGTATTGAGTTCGATATATAATTTCCAGGAAAAATATGACAGATAATATAATAAAAGAATATAAAGATATAAAAGTAAAACTTGATGGTAAAAAAAGTTTAACTATACCTATTAATATAAAAAAGAATGGTAGATATATAACAGAAACAGTTGATATTATTGTAAGAGGATTTCTTAAGTTCTCAGATGAAGCGATTACAGATACTACTTTATACGAAAGTGATAGTTATCAAAAAGAATCAGCAAATAAATTGGAAAATAAGACAATAGTATATCCGGTGCTATTTAGTTCGGAAAGAATTACAGTCTATAATGGGAAAACAACAATAACTTTACTACCAAGATCTGAAGATATACTTGAAACAACAGAAGAAATAATAGAAGGAAACTCAATAACTGATTCTCAAATAGTAAATAAAGAAATTAGAATAGATGAACAAATTA
>Ga0307379_10006367_pt1 | contig 16231 bp, 6 predicted proteins | sample UN2MG_FD_202237 | JGI IMG/M metagenome (GOLD analysis project Ga0307379, IMG submission 202237) | Soil microbial communities from Risofladan, Vaasa, Finland - UN-2 | ecosystem: Environmental > Terrestrial > Soil > Coastal area > Acid sulfate soil | place: Finland: Risofladan, Vaasa | collected... | reverse complement strand
AAGCAGCACGCGGGGAAGGAGCCCCAAAACGTTGGCGGCACGGTCGGCATGGCCGCCTCCGCGTCGACGGACGCCGCGATCGAGCTGCTCGGCGGCGCCACGGTCGAGGGCCGGGTCACCGCCCGGGACGGCAAGCACGTCACCCTCGAGACCACCGTGGCGGGCCGCACCTATTCCCGGAAATACGCGCTCTCGCGGATCCGCGCGATCACGGTCGGCGGGAAGCGCGAGGTCGTGAGCGAGCCGGCCGGCGGCGACGGCGGATCGTCGACGGGGTTGGACGCCTCGGCGGCCGCGCCGTTGGGCATCGAGCGGAGCCCCGCGGAGATCCAGGGACTGATCGACCGGCTGGGCCGCACGCCGCCCGACTGGTGGGATTCCGTGCCCCTGGACTTTCCCAAGACGCTCGACCTCTCGTGGCCTCAGAAGCCCCCGCCGCCCTGGAACGCGCAGAAGAACGTGGGCCAATACCTCTGGGACGTCATCCAGCCCAATCCCGGCAAGTGGCGGGAGGGGGTCCGCTTCGTCCACTACCTGCTCGAGCGGCACCAGGACGACCGCGAGAAGCGCACCCGGGCGATGACCACGCTGGGGCGTTTATACTACCTTCTCTTGCAGGACTACGCCCGGGCGGCGTTCTGGTGGCGGCAGGCGGGCGTGGGGCCGGGGAGCCAGTCTCCCCACGGCGTCAATCTGGCCGACTGCTACTGGAAGCTGGGCAACCGGCAGATGGCCTTGGACCTGCTGGACGAGATCCCGGTCTACTACTCCACGATCAAGCTACTGGCCGACATGGGGGAAACCACCCGAGCTTTGAGAATCGCGGAAGCGGCCGGGCGCGGCCCCTTCCGCGACATGGCCTATCTCTACGCCGGCGACGCCTGCCGGATCGACGGCCAGTATCAACAGGCGATCGCGTACTACCAGAAGGTCCTGGACGTCCCGGCCACCGGCAGGGCCAAGCAGCGGATCGAGCGAAACCATCAGCGGGCCCGGGCGAACGTCGAGGGAATCAAGATCTTCGACATGCTCGACCTCGATCGCGTGGCCGACGGCACGTATCGCGCCGCCAGCCCCGGCTACGCCGACCAGGTGCACGTCGAGGTGACCGTCCGAAGCGGCCGGATCGAGTCGGTCCGGGTGACCGGCCACAAGGAGAAACAGTACTACACGGCCCTGACCGACACCCCCCGGAAGATCATCGAGAAGCAGGGCGTCAAGGGCGTCGATGCGACCACCAGCGCCACGATCACCTCCGAGGCGATCCTCAACGCCACGGCCAAGGCGCTGGCCAGCGGGCTGAGCGGGTGACGGGGTGAAGGGATGACTGGGTGACGGGGTGATTGCTTCTGCATTGTCACCCCGTCACCCCGTCACCCTGTCAGGCGCTTCCGCGAGATACCCCCGTAGGAGACCTGGATGCGTTTGCACTGGTTTCTGGCTTCGCAGCGCGGCGCCGGCCGGCCCGGCTGGATGCGCCGCACGCTGGGCCGGATCGGGCCGACGTGGGCCGCGTCGCCTCTGCGTCGCTTGATCCAGGCGCTCTGCTTCGTGACGTTCGTGGGGCTGTTCTGCTACGTCACCTGGCCCTACACGGCACGCCCTGCCCGGACCTGGCACGGCTGGCTTCCGGTCGAGGTCGATGCGGAGACCGGCGAGGTGAAGCTGGCTGCGGAAGCTTCGCCGGCCGAGCCCCTTACGCCGGAGATGCTCGTCCACGTGGTCGACGCCGGCGTGGACGAAGACGTGGACGAAGGCGGGGACCTGGGGTTGTTCGCCGTCCGTCGCGTCGGCGAAAAGGAGCTCGAGCTGGCGCCGGCCGAGCCGCTAACGCCGGTGCAGCTCGACAAGCTCTCGGCCAGCTTTGGCCCGTGGATGCTCTCCGAGACGGAGCCCGGCAGTTGGCCCTCCCACTACGCCGACAGCCTCGAGGCCAAGGAGAAGCTCCCCGCCGAGCTGTTCCTCATCCTGGACCCCCTGGTGAGCATTTCCACGGCGATTGCCGCACGATGCTGGGTATGGTCGCTGGGCGCGGCGGGCGCAATCCTCTTGGTGTGCATTCTCATCCCCCGGGGCTTCTGCGGCTACGTCTGCCCCCTGGGTACGCTCGTCGACCTGTTCGACTGGGCGGTGGGCAAGCGCGTGACGTGGTTCCGCGTGGCGGCCGGCGGTTGGTGGGTCCACCTCAAGTACTACCTGCTCCTCGCGACGCTGGTTGCGTCGCTTTTGGGCGTTCTCCTGGCGGGCTTCGTGGCGGCCATCCCGGTGGTGACCCGGGCGTTCGCGTTCCTCGTGACCCCGCTGGAAATGGGCCTCACGCGAGGCTGGCATCAGATCCCCGCCATGGGGGCGGGGCACGTCGCGTCGATCGGGTTGTTCCTCGTCGTGTTGGGGCTGGGGCTGTTGCGTCCTCGCTTCTGGTGCAAGTACGTCTGCCCGACCGGGGCCGTCTTCTCGGTCGGCAACCTCTTCCGCCTCACCGAGCGGAAGGTCGAGTCGACCTGCGTCCGCTGCAAGCGGTGCGTCGAGATCTGCCCCTTCGACGCCATCAAGCCCGACTTCACCACCCGCACGGCCGACTGCACCTTCTGCCAGGCGTGCGGCGGTGTTTGCCCCACGCACTCGATCAAGTTCGTGGAGCGATGGAACCGCGTGGATCTGAAGGCGGCGGGCGATCCGCCCACGGGCGAGACCCTGATGGGGCGGCGCGGGTTCCTCTCCACGGCGGTCGGCGCGATGGCCGGAGCGGCTGGCGGCGCGGGCCTCGCCGCCGGCATCCGGCTCTTGGACGGCCAGGTCGACGGCTCCACGGCCCGGGCCATCGTGCGACCGCCCGGGAGCGTGCCCGAGCAGGAGTTCCTCCAACTCTGCGTCCGCTGCGGCGAGTGCTTTCAGGCGTGTCCCAACGACGTGCTCCAGCCCGCGGGACTCGCGCACGGGCTCGATTCGCTGTGGACGCCCCGGGTGGTGGCCGACTGGTCGGGCTGCGAGCCGAGCTGCGCGAACTGCGGGCAGGTGTGTCCGACCGGGGCGATCCGGGCGTTGCCGCTGGAGGAGAAGCGAGCCGCACGGATGGGACTAGCCGTCGTTAACCGCGAGACGTGTCTCCCGCACGCGGCCCGTGAGGACTGCCGGCTCTGCGTCGACGAGTGCGCCACGGCCGGCTACCGGGCGATCGAGTTCGTGCGCGTCGGGGCTCAACTGGATCCGTTCGGCCAGCCGATCGAGGAGAGCGGGTTCCTCGCGCCGGTCGTGCTGCCCGAGGCGTGCGTCGGCTGCGGGCTCTGCCAGACGCGCTGCCGGGCGATCAACGTCAAGGCGAAGGGCCTGCTCGCCGAATCGGCCATCCTCGTCGAAGCCGGCGAGGGGAAGGAAGACCGGCTCACGCACGGCTCCTACCTTGCCCTTCGTCAAGAGGAGCGGAGGCAGAAGGAAGCGGAGCAGCGCAAGCTGTTGGAGCGCAGCGGGGCCGAAAGCGGCTATCTGCCCGACTTTCTCGACTGATCGATCGCGAGAGCTCACCACTTCTCGTCGTACTTCGCCCAGAGCAGGTCGCCGAGGTTCCAGTAGGCTTGCGTTGCGTCGCGGCAGGCGTCCTGGGACTTCTGCGTCAGATACGCGCGCGCCTTGGCGGGATTGTCGGCCAGGAGCTTCGAGGCGGTGGCCGCAATCTCCTCTTGGGCGGCCAGGAGCTTTTCCTGGAGGGGATCGCGGACCTCTGCCACGTCGACGCGCATCTCGCCCCAGCGGTGCGCCGAGAGCGTGGCCACGCGGTTGGACGCCCACCAGGCCGACCTGCGGCTGAAGCCGGTGGTGCGGCCGTCGGTCTCGTAGTCGTCGGGCAGGTCCGTCACGCCGGCGTAGAGGGGCACGTACGTGGTCATCGCCGGGTTGCCGTACCCAAACCAGAGGATGCCGCCGACCGGGTCGGGCAGCCAGGAGCGTGACTGCGTGACGGTGGCGTACATGCAGTACCAGCGGGCCATCGGGCGCTCGCCGCGCCAGCCCCAGCCGCCGTTGATCTTGAGCATCTTGTTCATCTCGTACGGCATGAACGGATTGGCCAGCGGGCTCTTGACCGAGCGGCCTTCCTCGTCGGTCACGGTGAGGTCCTTCACCATGTCGAAATCCGTGCCTTCGAAGGTGTCGCGGAAGAGTTCCATGATCCTCTCCGGGGCGACGGGCTTCTCCGGCTTGACGGAAAACGGAAAGACGTTGCTGTTCGCGTGCAATCCGAGCGACGGGGCCAGCAGGTCCAGGACTCGCCACTCGCGCCGGGTCACCGCGAAGCTGGTGCGGCCTTCGGGGTTGTACGCCTCGTAGAACCGAAAAGGCTGCCCGCCCTTCGGATCCCACCAGCCGCGATCTTCGGCCAACCGGAACACGTTGCCCGAGGCCATGAAGAAATCGGGCTTCGACAGATCGATCTCTCCGATCCTCGCCCCGTTGGCGACGACGGAGACGTGGTCGTCGGGTACGCGCTGGGCCGCCCAGACGGCCCCGACCGCGCCCTCGCCGGGCCCCACGATTTCCATGAGCCAGACTTCCTCGGGATCGGCGATGGTGAGGGCTTCGCCCGTGTCGCCCCAGCCGTGCTTCTCGATCAGCTTCCCGCCGATTCGGATCGCCTGGCGGGCGGTCGTCGCCCGCTCGAGCATCAGGCGGGTGAGCGTTTCGCAGTCGATCAGCCCCTTGTCGCTTTCGAGCTCCTCGCGGCCGGTGAAGGTCGATTCGCCGATGGCGAGCTGCCGCTCGTTCATGGCGGCGTAGGCCGGCGCAAGGTAGGCGAAGGTCTCGGCGACCTGGGGAATGCGTCCGATCGGCTCGCGGGCGTAGCGCGGCATGGGGCCGGTGTCGTCGTCGCGGCGCCGGGTGAGGAGACGCTCGGAGTGCGGTTTGTGCTTCCTGCCCGGGACGACGACGATCTCGGAGCCGGTTCGATGGCTGTCGCAGGTGTGGGAGGTCATCACCGATCCGTCGGCCGACGCTTTCTTGCCCACCATGATCGAGGTGCATGCCTGCGCTTCCTTGACAAGGGGAGCAAGGAGGAGACCGACGGACAGTAGCGCAGCGAGATTGGCGATTCTTCGCACGGGGTCTCTCCTGGTTACGCGGTTCGCGGAATGGGACGACGTACCGGCGCACTTGTAGTCGATCCCGGTCGGACGCGGCAATCCGGGGCGTCGAGCAGTACGGCTCGCTTCGCTAGTCCAAGCGGGGTTTCCTGGGAGTGCGGCGACTTGTCGCCAATTTCTTGGGCGTCCTGCGCAACCGGCGAGCGAGGGACCAAGGCCGGTTTCGCCGCGTCCACGTACAGTATGCATCAATTTGCGGGAGCGTGTCGGTCTCACGGGCCCCGGGGCATGGGCCAGGCATGTTGGTCAATAGGGAGAAATCGCCCTTTTGTGGCATATTGCACCCCCCGAAAATACTGCCCTGACGTGCCTGTTGGAGGAGGCGGATTGGGAAGTCGGTCTGCCGGTCGGAAATAAAAAAGTAGAGTCCCTTAGACAAGGGAAGGAGTACGTCAGCGGGAGTGTGGACTTTCATCTCCGTGCCGCGGCGTGCCGTGGCGTACCTAAGGTGGCCGTCATCCGATGATTATGGAAATGGAACACGAAGGTCAAGCGGCATCTGCTTTCGAGCTGGACGAGCTGGTGGACCGTTGCATGGGAAACCTGGAGTTCGTCGAGCGGGTCCTGACGAAGTTCCAGCAGCGATTCGGGGAGCAGCTCGAAGAACTGGAGCGGGCACTGGCTCAAGAAGACACGGAGCGAGTCGTGCTCGTCGCGCATCGCCTCAAAGGGGAATCGGCGAGCGTCGCCGCCGCCGCGCTTCGGAACCGAGCCGGCGAGATCGAAAAGCTGGGGCGCGCCGGGCAAGTCTCGAACATCCCGCACTGCCTCGAACGGCTTCGTGCCGAATGGGCGCAGTTTGCGGAATCGGTGTCCACACTCGACTGGTAGAACGGCGTCGGGCGGGACCGGTGTATCTCCGGACCGGGGGCTCCTGGCTTGAGGGTTGAGGTTCGGAGTGCGCGCCATGCGTGTTCTGGTCGTCGAAGATGATGACGTGACCGCGGAGATGCTGGAACACGCCCTGGGCGAGTTCGGTTACGAGGTGGAGATTGCCCGGAACGGCCGCGAGGCGTTCCGGCAAATCCGAACCGGGCGCTATCGCCTCGTCGTGTCGGACTGGGAGATGCCGGAAATGACCGGCGTCGAGCTGTGTCGCCAGATCCGCAAGCGGCGCTTTGGCGGCTACGTGTACGTGATCCTTCTGACGTCACGCTCCGGAACGCGCAACGTCGTTGAAGGGCTGAACGCCGGGGCCGACGACTTCATCTCGAAGCCTTTCCAGCCCGAGGAGCTTTGCGTCCGTTTGCGCGCCGGGGAACGGATCCTGTCGCTCCAAAGCCGCGATCTGACGATCTTCGCCATGGCCAAGCTCGCCGAGTCGCGCGACCCGGAGACGGGGGCCCATCTGGAACGCATTCGGGAATACAGCCGCGTCCTTGCCGAGCAGCTCTCCCGGCGCACCGAGCTTCGCGATCAGCTCGACGACGAATACATCCAGACGCTCTATCTGACGAGCCCCCTGCACGACATCGGCAAAGTCGGGATCCCGGACCGCGTGCTGCTCAAGCCGGGACGCCTCACCGCGGACGAGTTCGAGGTCATGAAGCGGCACACGGCAATCGGCGGGGAAACGCTGGAAGCGGTAGGTCGTGCCCACCCGGGCGCCCAGTTCTTGCAGATGGCCTGCGACATCGCGTGGAGCCACCACGAGAAGTTCGACGGCAGCGGTTATCCCCGAGGGCTGGCGGGCGAAGAGATCCCGCTTTGCAGCCGGATCGTCGCCCTGGCCGACGTCTATGATGCCCTGACCACGAAGCGCGTTTACAAACCGGCCTACAGCCACGAGACCGCCCGCGAGATCATCCTGGAAGGAACCGACACGCAGTTCGACCCGGCCATGGTCGAGGCGTTCCTCCAGCGGGAGAGTCAGTTCCTCACCATCCGGCAGCAGTTCGCCGACGGCGAGGAGCCGCGCGAGGAACCCTCGACGACGTCGCCGGCGATCTGCTGAATCGTCGGAACGTCGGGACCCACCCTGCATTCCCCCTGAAACAGGGGTTTCTCCCGAACGGGCCGGTTTCGCCAGTCTGTTTAGCCGTTATGAGTGGACCCGTGCCGGGTTGGGCGCGGGGAATGGTCTCCAAAACCGCTCACGGCCCCGCTCGCGCGCGAACGATACACCAATGATCCGATTGCGCTTTTCGCGCCACTTATGACGGGGAGGACCGGCCGTGAACCGATTACGGATAGCTTTCTGCTGCTTGTGTATCGCGTTGAGTCTGCGTGGGACGGCGGTTGCCGACGGGGTGATACGCGACGGCCTGGGCGCCATCTCCTGCGGCCGAGGCGGCACCAACATCGCGTCTGCCGACAACGGGGTGGTCTTGCTCGACAATCCCGCGGGTTTGGTGAACATTGACGGATGCGGGCTGGTGGACTTGGGCGCCGATCTAATCTTCCTCGACATGAAGTACGCCGAGGAGCTGCCCGACATTATTGACGTCGTCGCCGATCATGACCCATATCCCTGTGGCAACCTTTCGGTAGTCCGAAAAAGCGGCGACGGGTGCTGGGCCTTCGGCCTAGGGCTCTACGCGCCCGCGGCGTTCGGGACAAGGTACGAGATGGAGGGGCCGGCGCCGTTTGGGGGGACGCGCCTCTACAAATCGTTTGGGGCGTTGAGCAAGCTTCTGCCTGGGGTGAGTCGCCGCGTGACCGACCGGCTTTCTGTCGGGGGGACGCTCGGCGTCGCGTACAGTCACATCGAATTGGAGGGGCCTCACACGCTCCAGGCACCAGGGCTGCTGCAGAGTACGCCGACCCTCATCGATCTGCAGACGTGCGGTGCGGCGCTCACCTGGTCGTTTGGCCTCCAGTATCAGTTGACGCAAGCCACGACCGTCGGGGTCACCTACCAGAGCGAGAACAGTTTCCATCTGGACGGCAGCATCCGTGTGGAGGTCCCTGACCCGGCGCTTAGGAGCAGTTACTTCGACGCCGACTTGGACGTGACGTGGCCACGATCCCTGGGCCTGGGAGTTCGACACGAGCTCTGTCCGCACCGAATTGTGTCGGCCGACGTGATCTGGTTCGACTGGACGAATGCCTTCGACACCTTGGACTTGCACCTCAGCGACCCGAGCAACCCTGCGTTCGAGGCCGCGCTCGGTCCGACCGTGGACGAAGTCATCCCAATGAACTGGCGCGATACCGTCTCGGTACGCCTCGGCTACGAGCATCACTTCGGCTGTAATCGGGTGGGGCGTCTCGGTTACACCTACCACCGCAACCCGATCCCGGCGGGAACGCTCACGCCCTACATCCAGACGGTCCTGGAGCACACGTTTTCGGTCGGCTACGGGTGGGTTCGTGGGTGTTGGCAGGTTGACCTTGCCTACCAGTTCACCTTTGGCCCCGAAGTGGAGGTGGCCACCAGCGACCTCTTGGGTGGAGACTACGACGCAAGTCGCCACGAGGCCATGGCCCACGTGATGCTCGTCACCCTGTCGAAACGGTTCTGAACCTCGTCGAAGCGGTTCTGAGCCGGCGATCCCTCACCTCGGTCGCGCCTGGATCTGCGGCTTCGGTGCGTCCACGGACCTTCGCGTTCGAGGCTCGGGTCTCGGCTCCTTGTGACGCCTCAGCGACGCGGCGACCGCAGCCTCCTTGGCCTCTTCCCCCGCTCCGTCGACTCGGACCAACGTCGGGCGCTTCGCGCGACTGACGAAGTTCATGATCACGCCGCTTGCGTCGCGAGTCATCTCCAGGCCGTCCACCTCGAAGCCCGCTTGGCGGTACAGCTCCCGGCAGTCTTCTTCGGTACGCTGGAAGAAGAACCAGTCGGCGAGCCACTGGCACTCATTTTTGTCGTACAGGGTGGCGTCCTTGAGCGCCACGTAGAGGACTCCTCCCTCGCTCAGGGAATCGCGCCAGCCGCGAAGCATCCGCACGAGGTGCCTGTCGGGGATGTAGTCGCAGAGGCCGATGCTGTAGATGACGTCGGCCCTGCCGAATTTTTTGACGTTGGCGGTTGCCGAGCTCATCCTCAGCGCGTTGTAGCGGGCGCATTGGATGTCCGGGACTCCATTGCCCGCCGCAAGGACGTGCGTTTTCACGTAATCCAGGGCCTCCTCGTCCTGATCGATACACGTCACGTGAAGACTGCACTCGTCGGGAAGCTCGATCCCCTCGAGGTATTCGCGGCAAGGTCCGCAGGCGACGTTGAGCACGAAGACGTCTCCCCGGCGCCGTGACAGTTCCTCGGCGAGAAAACGTTGCGCTGCCGCCAGCCGGGCCCGAACCGCTCGAGCGAGCGTCGAGTTCAGCAGGTAGAGATCCACGTATCCCCCGATCCCCAGGGACTTGGGCACGTTATCGTACATCGTCGCCAGGAGCTTGTAGTCCCCGGGATAACCTCGCGGCTTGGTCTTGGCGCGGTGCATCATCCAGCTACGATCAAACCACGGGGAAATCTCCTCCCGGAAACGTTCTTGGGCCGCCTTGACCTGCTCTCGATCGTCGCCGAGAAGAGACTCGATTCGGCGACATGCCCGCAGGGACCGGTGGATCGCGTCGGTAAGCTGATCCAGGCACTCGTCTTTTCTCGCTTCCGTTTGCGGATCGATCTGCGCGTCGAATTCGGCGAGTTCGCGAGTGAACGTCGACACGTGCTCCGCGAAGAAGGCCTCCATTTCAGTTTTCATTTCTCACCCTCTCTGTAAGTCGGCAATCAAGACAATCGCGGTCCATTGCGCGTCATGCCCGCCCGGCATCCGACCACCCACCGGAGCAAGCAGGCTCAGCGTCCACGCGACCCGAGCCCTACCCCGGCGCCGAGTTCGCGTTGAGGAACGCCGAACTACCAGAACGTACCAAAGTTATCGCTCCTACCGGCCAGCGCCGCTCATCACGAGCCGCGCGTCCATCCGCCGGACGTCACTTCCGCATTTTCGCGGAACTCAATCGCCGTGTCAAGCATTTCCCACCCAGGTAGGCCACACCATGGTGAGTCGAGACCAATCGCCCGTTCGTTGCCTCGCGGACAATCCGCAGACGATCGCCAGCTAGCCTAGTCACCGTGATCGACATGACGCGCGGCGGATGGCGGACGTGCGACACGGCCCGGTTTGTCGCGTGACGGGGAGACGCCGCGCGGCTGGCGGGACGCGCGCCGGAAGGCCGGAGAATTGTCACGCTCGGTAGAGCTGCCTTATCGAACACAGGCCGCAAACCCGGCACAAACCCGGCGACGGAGCAACGGCGCGGTTTGGGGAAAGCTAGACTACTGTAGGAGTTCAAGCGCCCCATCCCCCCATGGGTAGTCTTCGGACGATCTCCCTTCCCGTCGGATGGCGAGGAAGGATCGCGATACTCCCGTCGCATGAGAATTCCGGCCCGCGCCGGATTTGATCGGCGGTTTAGGTGTGACGCACCCATCTGGGATTACTGACGGCTCAGGCGATGGAAGCGAACCCTGACAACACCGCCCATTCGAAGGCCGGGGCCGATACCGTCGAGCGAGTCGTCCGGGGTCGATTTCGCGCGGGACGATTGCTGAAGCGGACGCCCGGCACGGAGACGCTGCTCGGCACCGACCTGACGAGCGGCGACGCCGTGGTGATCAAGGTCGTCTCGATCGGATCCCTCTCGGCCGGAACGCGGATGCGCCTGGAGCACGAGGCCGCGCTGCGGCATGGCGTCGAAAGCCGTTGGCTATCGCAGCTCCTCGACGTCAGCCGCGAAGACGACGCCCTGTACCTCGTGATGCCGTTCGTTTCCGGGACGTCCCTTGAAGCGCGCCTCAACCGCGGGCCGCTCAGCCTCGACGAAACGCTGACCTTGGCCCGCTGCCTCTTTTCCGCCCTAAGGGATGCGCACCGTCACGGCGTGTTGCACCGCGACGTCAAGCCCGGAAACGTGATCGTCGACGAGGCGGTGCCCCTGACCGAGGCGACTCTCGTCGACTTCGGGCTGGCTCGAAGCGTGCAATTGGACGACGCCTTGTACGGACAGCGACCCGTGACGGCCTTGTACGCGTCGCCCGAGCAAGCCGGGTCGATCGATTGCGACGTCGGAGAGCCGTCGGACCTCTATTCGGCGGGCGTCGTCCTGTTCGAATGCCTCGTCGGCGGCGTTCCGTTCACGGGCGACACGATCAACGCCGTCCTGTTCCAACACATGACGGCGCCCGTGCCGGAGCTGAGAGGTCTGGGACTGCCAGTACCCCGAGCCATGGACGAGCTCATCCAGCGTCTTCTTCGCAAGGACCCCAGGGACCGCTATCAGTCGGCCGAGGCAGCGCTGGCCGACGTCGAGGCAATCCGCGAAGCCCTCGAGCGCGCTGAAGCCGAGCCCAACGTGGTGATCGGCGCGTCCGACCGACGCCGCACACTGACCGAGCCGGCCTTCGTCGGCCGACGGAGGGAGCTGGAGGAATTCGACGGGCAAATCGAGCGTGCCCGCGCGGGGCAAGCCGGCCTGGTCATGTTGGAGGGGGAATCGGGCGGAGGGAAGACGCGACTTCTCGTGGAAGCCGCACAACGTGGAGTTCGGCAGGGCTTCTGGGCGCTCCGCGGTCAGGGATCGAGCGAGGTGGGACAGCGCCCGCTCCGACTGCTCAACGGCGTCATCGAGGGGTTCCTTGCGGCGGCGCGGTCCGATCCGTCGCTGGCCCAATCGGTCCGCGACCGACTCGGGGTTCACGGCGACGCCGTCAGCGCGGCTCTCCCCGAATTGGCCGGCGCACTCGGGTGGAGGGCGTCGAGTCGCACGGTCCCCAGCAGCCTGGACCACGAAGCGTTTGGCGAGATGCGCAACATTCAGGCGATGTCGCGTTTTCTCGCCGCGCTGGGGACGAAGGAGCGTCCGGCCCTGATTATCCTCGACGACTGCCAGTGGGCGGATGAACTGGCAATCAAGCTGATCGGACGCTGGCACGCGTCGGTTTCCGACGTCGGGACGGACCGATGCCACGTGCTGTTGATCCTGGCCTTCCGTTCGGAGGAAGTGCCGGAAGCACATCTGATTCGCAAGCTTCGGCCTTCCGCCCATCTGCGGCTCTCCCCGCTCCAGCCGGACGACGTTCGTCGCCTGGTCGAGTCGATGGCCGGGCGGCTTCCCGACGAAGCGATCGACGTCGTATGCCAGGTCTCGGAAGGGAGTCCCTTCATGGCCTCGGCCGTGCTCCGCGGGATGGTGGAGTCGGAGGCATTGGTCGCCGAATCCGATGGCTGGCAAATCGAACCCCTGGCCATGGCCGACCTTCATTCGTCCAGTCATGCGGGGTCGTTCCTTTCCCGTCGCGTGGAGTTGCTCCCCAAGCAGACGATCGAGCTGCTTTCGGTGGGTGCCGTCTTGGGAAAGGAGTTCGAGTTGGATACGGCGGCGCAACTGTCGCGACAAACGCCCCTCAAAGCGATCGCGGCCCTGGACGAAGCGCGACGCCGGCACCTGGTGTGGGTCCGGCCGGACGGATCACGCTGCGTTTTCATCCACGACAAGATCCGTGCGGTGCTTTTCGAGAGACTTTCGAGCGACGGGCGGAAAGACGCGCACCGCCGCGCGGCGCTCCACCTCCAGCAGCACGCTCCGGAACGTGGTCCGGAACTGGCCTATCACTTCGACGCAGCCGGCGAGAGTGAATCCGCGCTGCGTTACGCGTTGGTGGCGGCCGAGCAAGCGCGAAAGCAGCATTCTCTGGAAGTCGCCGAGCAGCAATACCGCATCGCCGAGCGCGGTGCCCGGTCGGCCGACCAGGCCACGCGCTACTGGATCGCCGAAGGCCTGGGCGACGTGCTGATGCTCCGCGGGCGCTATGACGCCGCCGCGTCGTTGTTCGAGCGCGCCGTGAGTTTCGCCGAAGGGAAGCTCGCACAAGCCCAAATTCGGGGGAAGCTGGCGGAGCTCGCCTTCAAACGCGGCGACATGGAGACCGCCACGCAGGAGTTTGAGGAAGCCCTGCGGCTGCTGGGCCGATTCGTGCCCCGCAGGCGACTATCGTTCGGCACGATGCTCCTTTGGGAGACACTGGCCCAGGTGGCCCACACGCTTCTACCCCGCCTGTTCGTCCATCGCCGGAAGGAGAAGCCGCCGGAGACGGAATTGCTGGCCATACGCCTGTTCAGCGGCCTGGGGCACGGATACTGGTATGCGCGGAGCAAATTCCGTTGCTTGTGGGCGCATTTGCGGGAAATGAACCTCGCGGAGCGATATCCGCCCACGCTGGAGCTGGCCCAGGCGTATTCCGAACACGCGCCGGCGATGAGCCTGATTCCCATGTTTCGCCGAGCGACCGCCTACGCGGAGAAGTCGCTGGAAATACGCAAGACTTTCGGAGACCTCTGGGGGCAGGGGCAATCGTTGACCTTTCACGGCTGCGTGCTGTACGCCGCCAGCCGGTTCGCCGAAGCCGTCGACAAGTGCCGCGAAGCAGTCCGCCTGCTCGAACGCATGGGGGACTACTGGCAAGTCCACATCGCCCGGTACCAGATTGCCGCCTCCCTCTACCATCTGGGCGATCTTCAAGGCGCCGTGGAAGAGGCGCAGCGGAACCACGGTTCGGGGCTGGAAATGGGGGATGAACAGGCCTCGGGCATTATTCTCGACGTCTGGGCCCGCGCCACGGACGGACACGTCCCCCAAGAGATTCTCGAGCGAGAGCTCGATCGCGACCGTCCTGACGCGCAGGGGACCACCCAGGTCCTGCTCGCCGAAGGGGTCCGGCTGCTCGGCGCCGGGGATCCGCAACAGGCCGCTGCCGCGTTCGAGAAGGCCATCGCGGTCGCCGACCGGGCAGGAATCCAGAACGCGTACACCTTGCCGAACCTCACCTGGCTCGCCACCGCCTATCGCTGCCAGGCCGAGAGGCAGACCGACTACACGCCCCGGCGACGGCGCGCCCTGCTCGGCCGGGCCGAGAAGGCGGTCCGCCGTGCCCTGCGAGCCCGGCGGATGTGCCAAAACGACTTGCCCCAGGCATTGCGGGAGTACGCGCTGATCCTCTCCATGCGAGGCAAGAGCCGCCGGGCGCGGCGGCTCTTCGACAAGAGCCTGGCCGTCGCCCAACGCCAAGGTGCTCGATACGAATACGCGCAAACGCTGTTGGTCCGCGGTAAGGTCGGCCGGGAGCTCGGTTGGACCGGGGCCGATCAGCAGGTCGCCGAGGCCGAGACGACTCTGCGCGCACTGGAAATCTCTCCCGTCGACGGCGAGTCTCCCAGCCCCGCCCCGGCCGAGCAGGCGACCCTCTCCTTGGCCGACCGTTTTGACACCGTGCTCGATTCGGGGCGGCGGATCGCCTCGGCGCTTTCCCCGACGCCGATCTACAACGAAATCCGCACGGCGGCCCTGAGGCTCCTCCGCGGAGAGCGCTGTGCCGTGCTCGAAATCGACCGGAATCACGACACGCAGCGGCTGACTCCGGTCGTCGGCGAGCTCGACGGGGAGATCAACGAGCGAATGGTCTCCCGCGCACTCCAGGCGGGTCGCGCCGTCGCTTTCGTCGAAGAGGACGCCGAGCATACCGGTCGAAGCGCCGTCTACTCCGGAGACGGGTCGTCACTCTGCGTTCCCGTGTTCGTGCGCGGTCGCGCGACGGTCTGTCTCTACGTCACGCATCGACACGTGCAGCGGCTCTTCGGGTCCGACGAGGAGCGACTGGGCGACTTCGTCGCCACCATCGCCGGGGCCGCCCTGGAGAACGCCGAAGGCTTCCAGGAGTTGCAGCGGCTGAACGAAACCCTGGAACAACGAGTCGCCGATCGGACGGCGGCTGCCGAAGCTCGAGCCGGTGAGCTGGCCCGCTCCAACCAGGAATTGCAGCGCGTGGCGAACGAGCTGAGGCAGACCGAGGAACAGTTGCGCGTGGCGATCGAAGCGGCGGAGACCGCCAACCGCGCGAAGAGCCAATTCCTGGCCACGATGAGCCACGAGATCCGCACTCCGATGAACGGAATCATGGGAATGGCGGAGCTGGCGCTCCACACGCAACTGACCTCGGAACAGCGAAGCTATCTGAACCTGGTCAAGCAATCGGCCGACGCCCTGTTGCGGCTTCTGAACGACATCCTCGACTTCTCCAAGATCGAAGCCGGCAAACTGGAGCTGGAGAACGTCCCCGTTGATCTGCGCGAGGTCGTGGGTGACGCCACGCAAATGCTGGCCGTGCTCGCTTCGCAAAAAGGCCTGGAGCTGATCTGCCGGATTGCCCCCGACGTGCCTCCGATGGCCGTCGGCGACCCCGGTCGACTCCGCCAGATCGTCGTGAATCTCCTGGGCAACGCCGTCAAGTTTACGAAACAAGGCGAGGTTCTTGCCGACGTTTGGGTGGAAGCGGAGAAGCAAGAACGGGTCGATCTGCATTTGGCCGTTCGGGATACGGGAATCGGCATCCCGCCTGACAAGCAGCGGTCCATCTTCGAATCCTTCCGACAAAGCGACAGCTCAACGACGCGACGATTCGGAGGAACCGGCCTCGGACTCGCCATCTCCTCGCAGTTGGTAAATATGATGGGAGGGCGCATCTGGGTGGAAAGCGAGGTGGGCCGTGGAAGCACCTTCCATTTCGTCGTTCCCTTGGCGTTGCCGGCGAGCGCGCCGCCGCCGGAACCTGCAACTCGGCTGCCGGGGGACGTTCCGGTGCTGGTCGTGGACGACAATGCCACCAGCCGGCGGGTCCACGGCGAGATACTGGCATCTTGCGGATTGGAGACGGCCGTTGCCGACGGCGCCGCCGCCGCCCTGGCCGCCTTGAGACGCGCTGCGGGTGCCGGACGGCCTTTCCGCCTTGTGGTCATTGACGCGGTGATGCCCGACATGGACGGTTGGACACTCGCGGAAAAGGTCCGCCAGGAGCCGAAGCTCGGAGCTTGCCGCGTCTTGCTGCTCTACCCGGCCGGTCAGCCCGACGGCCCCGCCCGGTGCCGGCAGATGGGAATCCGGCATTGTCTGACGAAACCGGCGAAGGCCTCGGATTTGCTGGAGACGGTGCGTGATGCTCTCGACGTCCCGCGAAATCACAAGGAGCTTTCGGAGACGGGTCCCGCGTCGAGCGAGCGAGCGCTGCGGATCCTGTTGGCCGAGGACGGACCCGTGAACCAGGAAGTGGCCGTTGGCCTCTTGGAGCTGAGGGGGCATCACGTGGAAGTGGTCAACAA
>Ga0307379_10006361_pt1 | contig 16241 bp, 14 predicted proteins | sample UN2MG_FD_202237 | JGI IMG/M metagenome (GOLD analysis project Ga0307379, IMG submission 202237) | Soil microbial communities from Risofladan, Vaasa, Finland - UN-2 | ecosystem: Environmental > Terrestrial > Soil > Coastal area > Acid sulfate soil | place: Finland: Risofladan, Vaasa | collected... | reverse complement strand
CTATCTTGGCGATAGACGTCATATTATTTCTGCAGCATGGGGACGTGAAAATTGCAATGCAGAGGGGCGCAGATTCTGTTACGACGCCTATTACCATTCATTATCCTATCTAGGAGGCTGTCCGAGAATAGCAGAGGGTTAGTGAAGAAGCAATGCATATATGAGCAAAAACCCACTCAAAAATTATTGTAGAAAAACAATTTTATATTGACAACTCCTTGAGATAATAGTAGATTTAGCCATCTTTATCTTTAAAGTGAGGGTGAAATCGATGGCAGTTCCTTTCAAGAAAGATCCGGTTGAATTTAATCAATGCTTGCTATTTCCTTCGAACATATTCGACCTCTTACCGGAAGATCATGAATGTTACATTTACGAAGAGATATTCAAGCAACTTGATACGACAAGCGTAGAGAAAAACTACAGTGTACTTGGTCAAAATGCTTTTCATCCCAGGTTAATAGTCGGCATACTGATATACGCATACAGCCAGGGGATCTTCAGTTCCCGTAAGATAAACAAGAAAAGTCATGAAGATCTCGGCTTTATGTACATATCCCATTTAAACTGTCCCGACTTCAGGGTATTGAGTGATTTCAGGAAAGACCATTACGAGTTTTTCAAGGAATGTTTCAAACAGAGTGTTCTTTTGGCCAAGGAAGCCGGGATGGTATCACTTGGTCATGTAAGCCTTGATGGCTCCAAGTTCAAGGCAGACACCTCCAAACACAAGGCCATGAGTTATGGCCGTCTCAAGGAAAAGGAAAGAGAATTAACCGAACAGATAGAAGAATTAATACAAAAGGCAGAACAGTCTGACAGCGAAGAAGATGAAGAGTATAACAATAAGACCGGCTACGAGATACCGGAAGAGTTGAAGTTCAAAGAAAATAGATTGGCAAAGATCAAGGCCGCCAAAGAGGCTTTAGAAAAAAGAGAACAGGAGCTGAATCCGGACAAAAAGATAGATGACAAAAAACAGATAAGCTTTGCCGATAAAGAGGCCCGGATCATGGGTAAGAACGGAAGCTTTCAATATGCCTACAATGGTCAGATTTCGGTTGATAAAGACACTCAAATTATCGTGGGACAGCATCTAACCCAGAATGCAAATGACAAGCAGGAAGTAATACCGGCTCTCAAGGAGATCAAAGAAACAACGGGGGACGAACTTCCTGATGTTATGAGTTTAGATAACGGCTACATGTCTGGCAACAACCTTGCCGCATTTAATGACTCGGATATCGATATCGATGTCTATATAGCGACAGGCAAGGGAGAGAACAAGGATCAAAGATCCCTGGATGAATGCAATCGAGAGGTAAAGAAACCGGATTTCGTTTACGATACCCCAAATGACTGCTTTATTTGTCCTGCCGGCCATATGCTGGAATTAAGAAACAGAACCGGTGATGACAAGAAAACATATCAGGCTCGAAGTGAAGATTGTGATCAATGTCCCTACCGGAACAGATGCTGCAAGTCAAAAAAAGGTGAACCCCGGACAATTTCGACTGACGACAAAGAGCCACTGCGGCAAGAGATGGTTGAAAAGATGAAGAAGGAATCATCAAAGGAAATATACAAAAAACGAAAGACCATCGTTGAGCCTGTCTTTGGCCAGATAAAGAAGAACATGGGTTTTCGGGGATTCAGTGTGCGTGGCTTTATAAAAGCAGGGGGAGAGTTTTCCCTTGTCTGCGCGGCACACAACATTAAAAAGGTTGTAAAATCAATAAGATGTAAATTAACATATCTTGAAGAAGACAAGTTGGCTCCCATGGCTGCCTGATAAAGGGTATTGGGGCACGAGAAAGCGCTGTTTTGCAACAAAAGGATGCGATCAATAGCCGGAAGGTGATTTCTATTGAGGACAATCACTTTTCATAAAATGATTTGACGAAATTTGATGCTTATTTTCAAAGAGGTTGTTTGCTGGCGATTGAATTCTCGGACAGCCTCCTAGTAGCTCATTTACTGACATTTGCCCACCTGTAGGTATATCATTCCACCAATCTTCAGGTAATTTCCCTTCTTCATAACCTTCCTTCTTTTTAACTTCATCGTAGTCCCTACCACCCATTATCCCCCCGCTTCCTTCACTATACTTTCTTCTATTTAAAAAACTTTCACTATAGGGTATTCTTACTTGGTCAATATTTAGAAATCTTTTATCTGATTTTGAAGATCGTAAGATTACATCATGTTTATCTGGAAAATCTAATCTTGGTTTGCTAGGTCCGGTATAACACCAAATAATTTCATTCCTAAAATTATCGTATCCAAAAATATCATCAATTATAATTTTAATATAATGAGATACATGCCAATCCAAATGTACATATATAGAACCAGTATCTGACAGCAACTCCCTCATTAAAACCAGCCCCTCATACATAATCTGCAGATAACTATCCAACCCCTGTCCCCATGTGTCCCTGTAAGCCTTGTCTTCAATGGCGGAAGGTTCTTTCGTCCATTCAGCATCGCCCAATGTCATCTTCAAACTAAAATCCGCCCCGGTGGCAAAGGGTGGATCTATATAGATCAGATCAATCTTTCCGGCAAACTTTTCCAAAAGCGATGCCATAATGTATTTGTTATCGCCCCAGATCAGGCGGTTATACCAGTTGCCACCACCTTGCTCTTTGAAAAGGTCTATCCCTCTCCTTTTCTCACGCTCACGGGTTGCCCGGCTTTCATTTATGGTTTCAATGGTCTGGAAGGGTAAAACCACTCGGTCAACTTCGGTCTTTTTGCCTTTCCAGTAGAGTCCGGTAAGCAGGTCCGCCGTCATTTTGGTGGGCAGGTCTTTAAATTTTTCTTCTGACATAATTTCTCCTAATTTTTAGACAGGATAACGTTTTCAGTATGGGAATGACCTTGCAACCGAAGAGAATAATCCCGTAGGGCAAGGCGTAGCCGCAGCAGATATGCTGTGTTATACATTGTGTGCCTTATTCATTCAACTGTCCCATTGCTTCTGCAAAAATCTTGAGGATTTGAGCTGAAGGATATGTTGAGAGGGATGCAACGCCATGAGCCAGTTCGATTGGTAAAAGTGCTCCCTCAAAGCGACTACTCAAAATTGTTGGCAATGTTGCAAAAATTCTTTCAGCACCGATGAGATTAGAGATAGTGGGATTTTCCACGTATCCTCCAGTAGGAATATTTAAGACGGTTTGATGATAATGACTAAACCGAACAAAAATTTTGGCCCCGTAGTTCGTATCCTTACCATAGGGCGCCCCTCTATTAGACCTGTGCTGAATTTGTTCCTTGATGTATTGATTTCCTGGGATAAACAGTGATTGGGAAGGGGCATTTTTCCCTATAAGTTCCAAATGATTAACAAACGCGCCGGTCTTTTCTTGTCCAATGAGTTGTACAGGATAATCCTGATCCCTTGAAAAAGCTAAGAATCGGCGTATTGGATTTACAAGCTTTGAATACTGTGCTCGAATTGACAAAGGCCCATCTTTTACAAAGAGGCAATTGGAAAGTACCTCCTTATTTTTCTCCCAGAAGTATCTAATCCCCGTAAATAACAATAATGTTTCATGAATATTCATATATGCTGTTGCAACAGTTTCAGGAGCAGAATCAGGAGCCATTTCTTGATGGAAACCAAGCATATCGGTGAGAAACAGCTTCCCTTTACAATTTGGGCAATTTCCTTCCGCAGCATCATAGGGCAAAGTAGCAATAGTTTTCTCACAGTGAGGACACTCGAATAAAGGGAGCTGTTTCTGCTTTCCGTTCCATTTTTCATAAGCTATCCACTTGAGTGTTTCAAACGGTTCACCATTTAATGAGGCATCTTTTACTGATTCAAAGATAATTTGGCGGACTGCATCATATGTGGACATCCCCGGAATAACAACGTGCCTTAGTGGGAACACTGTGGCATGATATAAAGCAGAATCAGCAAGTATGTCGCGTAATGCAAGTGGATGAGGAGATTCCTCATCAATTGAAGAAAGTGCTACTTGATCAAGCCTCAAAAGAGCAGTCTTGACAAATGCCAGTGTCTTATAGGGAGGAGTTTCTGATTCAATGATCTGTATGGAACCATCAACGCCGAATACTAAAGGTAAAGGTTGCCCATGCAACGGTACGGCTTCCCAAGAACTGTTAATGGGAATAGGGGTTTGGGCAGTACTCTCAAAACTCTTACACAGTTTTTTGACTAATTCACTCTTTAAGACATCAAGATGTCCTAAACGGCTTGCACGTTCTGCAGGCAGACGTTTTCCAGCTTTATATGGCATCTCAAACTCCTCCTGCTGTTTTGTCAGGTGGTGTAAATTTCCTGGCCTGCACGGATATAACAAAACGATGGGAGCGTGTGAGCATTCTTATGTAACCGACTGTTTTTGCCTGAAGGATATCGTCTTTTAGACTTTCGTAGGCAACATTCACTTTAGCAAGCGCGTTTACCTCATCTTGAGATGAAAGATGGGCAATGAAGAAATTCTCAGTTTGTGCTAGCAAATCTCTATTTACTGTTGTTGGTGATTGAGTTGAGTATACCATTCCAATGTGATATTTTGCGCCTTCTTTTGCAAAACGGCTGTAAATTGTAGTTACGTCCTCTGTACGCGGAAATAGGTTATGTGCTTCTTCAAAGTATAATTGCATAAAGTGATCTCCCAAACAATTATTGGTGAATTTATCAACCTGGTGCTTGAAAACTGCTCTTGAAAGTTGATCAGAGAAATAATTCATTACTTCCGGATTGGCATTACCCAAGTCCAGAATCACAGTTTCTCCTGAATCCAGAAATTGAAGGATTTCATTTACGAAATTTCCTGCATTCTGATCATGGTACATTCTGTATGGTCGAATGAGGGTTGTGCCACTTCGTCCTGGTTGTGGTTCCAAATATTCCAAGAGTGCAATATCATCAGGGTCAAATAAAGGATTTCCTGATCCAGTAGTAAGGTTGGGGTCGTTTGGAATTCCACGTCGAAAACGGTTTATTAGTTCTAACTCTCTCACTAATCCGTTGAGTGTATTGGGTGCGGGTGGCGCTGGACTTATATTTTCAGAGAGATAAGCATCGCTTCTTAGATCTGCAGTAAAACCAGGATTAAATCTACTTGCAGGTCTGCCAGTTGGAGCTATAGATTGTAGTCTTGATTCATCAACAGAATATCCAGCTTTTTTAAGAATAGCCCAGAAAGTTTGAATCTTTCTAAGTGCTCTACCTTGATCACTCCCTGGCGAAAGGTGTCTAATTTCTTCTATTGAAGGTAATTCTACACTAATAAAACTCTGTATATACCCAGAGGCTCGGCTATCTTGTCTTAGAAGACTACCAATTATAGGATGAGAGCTTTCAGGTTGCTCATAAAAATTCAGTTTCAAAGGCCTTGATGGTGTATTAGATTTAGGTGTTAGAGCATAAACAACACAGCGATCAAGATAGCCACTTTTCAATGAACGACTATCATCTTGTGGGTTATCATTGGCATATTCGCCGTTGATGTCAAATATAAGCTGGCCAACATTTCTTATGTCAGTTGTGGTCTCTATTAGACTCTGAGCAATGAGTTTGACAACGTTACTCTTACCAAGTCGTGTTTTGCCAAACATCGCTGTTCTGGCACCCATAAAATCCTTTGTAGAAACAAAGACTTCAACTTGAGGTTGAGGTTTGTTCGGCAATGGGAGCCTGCATTCGGTCAATCGTAAATCACCAATGGGAAAACGGTTTTCATTTGGTACCATTGAATTGGTGATAAGTTTTAGTAGAGCGTCATCGCATGCATAGACTCGATACTTGTGAGCGCTAACAAAATTGTTCAAATCGCCTGAAAACTCTACTCTATCCATTTTTTCAGGATGTGGATAAAACATTCCAAGGACACCAGTTTTGAGCGCTCCCCATTGCAGTTCGCTCTGAGTAAAAATATCCAGTTCTGGCATTGACTTTTTCTGTAACTCGAAGTAGGTTTGCTGAACTTCTTTAGATAGTGGCGTAGGAGCTGCTTCTAATACTCGTAACAACGTAAAATGCGGAGGTAATGAATTATAATTTACAGGCACCATTATGAGCATTGAATTTCGAGGCACTCCACCAACAGCAATCTTGAATGGGTCAGATGTAATAATCGTAACGGTATCGAATGTAATATCAAGTACATAGCCAACAAAGCGCATATCATCATATTTTTTTGCTTGTTTATTATCTTCTTCGCGTTCAAGAAATGTTTGTAAAATCCTGAGTGGGTGATTCTGCATTGCAGCCTTCTCGAAAAACTCTTTCATTGGGATACCTCCTCATAATTACGAATAAGAACCTCGCCCGAATCTTTTTCCAATGCCCCAATTTTCTTTCCAGTTCCTCTTGGAATAGACACAATATAATACCTGCAGAAAAGACAAACTATGTCAGGATGTGCAGAAGTTGTCATAGCCCAACGAATACCTTTACTCGAGGTTCTTTCCAACGTTGCTGCCAACCGCTTATGGTCATTAAAATCAAAGCTGTAGCTATAATGATCATGAATCATCTTTCGTTCACCGGGACGGTAAGGTGGATCAACAAAAATGAAATCATCTTCTTTAGATGCATCAATGACTTTTTCAAAATCATTGCATTGCAGAGAAACACGACATATTTTTTTTGAAACCCATACCAAGGTTTCTTTACTTATTACCCACCGCCTATCTTGTCCACCATATCCAACATTAAACGTCCCACGTGAATTATGTCTCCACATGCCCTTAAAACAAGTTCTGTTCAGATAGAGTGTCCTCGCGGCGCGAGTAACCAGATCCAGATCGCTATGTTTCCAATCACGTATTTTATAATAGCCATCTTTAGTAGAAGGAAAGCTCTTGAAAATATTCCAGACTTCAATAGGATAGCGACGGATACCACGGTATAGCTCAATAAGTTCTAAGTTGATATCTGAAAGAAGTGCACGCTTTGGATCCAAGGCAAAGAATATGGCCCCACCACCTACAAATGGTTCGACAAGGCGCTTTTCCCTAACGTTTGCTGACGCAAACTGAGGAATCAGAAAATCAACCATTCGACCTTTACCGCCTGGATATCTGATAAAAGGTGCCTTCTTTTTATTCATCAAACCTCCCACACAATAGTTTTCTTTTTACTTCCACCGTGTATTCTCCAACATTCAAAAGTAATCCAATATTAACGATAATATCTGTTAAAAATTCTCATATTACCTCACTATCATGATAGTAAATCCTGTCAAAATTTCTTCTATTCTAAATATCCTTTCTGCCGGTAACTAAAATATTCATCCCCTGCAATAACCAGATGATCCTGTAAACTGATACCTACCGTTTGTAGCGCACTTTTAATCTGCCCTGTAATCTTATCATCATTATCCGATGGTTCCGCCACCCCACCGGGATGGTTATGAGCAATAATCACACTAATGGCGCGATATTTCAAGGCACCTTCCACAATCTTGCGCGGGAAAGCCACCGCTTCCGCCACGGTGCCTTCGCTCAAATTCTCCGCATGTATCCGTCTGTTCTGGCTGTCCAGATATACTGCCCGCATAACTTCATTTTTCTTGTTGCCAATTGTGGCTTTAAAGTATTCAAACAACTGGGCTGTTTGAGTGAACTGTATTTCCTCATTTTTGGCTCGTTCTTCGAAAACAAAACCAAGCGTATCATTCAACAGCTTCAGATAAACCACTGTCCGTTCACCAACCCACTTTATTTCCTGCAATTCTTCTTTTTCGGCGCTGAATACACCGGCAAGTGTTTTGAATTTTTTAAGTAAATCTTTGGCAATCGGTTTGGTATCACGATTAGGGAAAACATAAGTTAATAATAATTCCAAGACCTCATAATCATGAAAGCCATTCAATCCTGACTTGATGAACCGCTCTCGCAAGCGTTTATGATGACCGATGTAAGAATTGTTTCTTATTGCTTCTGCGGACAAAATTTTCTCCAATCGCATTTGTTGCAAACTTTTTTGTTTTTCGGATTGCGCCTGAATCGCCGGGTAGTTATTCCTTTGATAGTATCCGATATGGTTTTGCGGGCCAATTCTAGCTGTTTTTGCGTGGTTAACACTTCGATCCGTGCCTGCTTTTCAGAATCGAGAAAGTGAACATAAGCTTTGTTTACTTCAAGATTAAGCGCCTCTCTGGCGGCAATGGTATAGAGTTGTACCTGCAAAGTTAATTCTTCATCCATCCGCTTTTCATTGCTGGTTTTAAAATCCACAACTTCCAGAATACTATCATCTACACTTTCTCTTTTTAGCAAGTCAATACTGCCGGAAATAAGCGCATCATCCATGTCCATTTCAAAATTACGCTCCGTATTTAGGGAAAGGGTAAAATCTTCTCGCCACATTCCGATGTATCTTAACACACTCCGCAAGGCACTCCGTTTTAAGGTATCCTGCTGGCTTTCTGCCGCGTAGCGCAGGTAAAATTGTTGCTTCAAAATTTCTGCGACTTCTTCATCGGTGGGCACTTTGCCTGTTTCCTGGGCAACTTTATGCAGGATATTTAATATATTATGCACCTGTTTTCCATATCCCAGCGCCTGTACAAGGATAGGGTTGAAACCATAAATATAGCGCATTTTATAATCATATTCACACCGCAAATAATCGCTCATTTCAGAATAATTTGTAGGAAAGCGGTAATCTTCGTTTGAAGGCTGTGGTTTTAGTTTCTTTCTTTGCATAGGGTCTTTTACTGGTTTGTCAATAAAGCAATCTCCATTTAATTCTTTCAGGAATTGACTGGGCCTTTTCTTTCGTTTATGCGGGCCTGGATCCAAGCAGGATGTAATGTAGAGCAATTTTTTGGCACGTGTCATGCCCACATAAAACAGGCGCCTTTCGTCTTCTCTGCTTCCCTGGTAGCGGGTAAAGTTAAACTTATTTGTGTCTAAAAATCCGGGAGGCGTCTGCCGGAATAACTTTTCCACACTGTAAGGCATGAATACCACCGGAAAACCCAGTCCTTTTGTACCGTGAAGCGTCATCACCTGCACAGCATTGATAGAAAGAGTTCTGTCATCTCCAGTTCCTGCATCATAGGCGTTTTGGGCATAGTTTCTGATGAACCAGCAGAAACGTTTAATGTCACGAGGAGTGCAATAAGTTCGTATACCCTCATAATCTGAAATTGCCTGGCTTAACCGTCCAAGATTGTATAAAGCCACTTCTTTTTCATCCGTGTGAATATGATTACTGCCAATGCCAAGAATTGCCAGAATTTCACCATAGATACGCTGCAGAGAAATGTGCCCGGAAACGGATTCTTTTAGTTCTTGTAATTGTCTTTCGAATGCTCTTTTATTTGATAATGAAAAATCTGATTTTGCTGATGAGTAAATAAAGTCTTCTTTCGGTACGAATCCAGTTCCTGATTGCCCTTTCCATATCTTTTCAAAATCACCAAGATAGGAAAAGATATTAAAGATAATATCCACCTCATTCGCTTCAAATAGGCCTCCGATATTGGTGACGGCGTAAGGAATTCCGGCTTTGTCCAATGCATTTAAATAAGGCTTCGCTCCGTATTTTACAGAACGGAATAAAAGGGCAATGTCAGAATAGGCCAAACCACGCTTTGACCCATCAATGTTTGTCCATTCAGTCCCGATCAAATTATTGATTCGATCAACGATAAAATCTATTTCCTTGATTTGGTACTGAAATTCTATTTTATATAAATCTCCTGCCTGTGATTTTTTGCCGCATGGCTTCATAGATTTTTTAAGACGATTCGGATTGTTGTTCTGAATTAGTTCATTTGCAAGGTTAATGATTCCATCAGTGGAACGGAAGTTGGTAGGTAAATGGTGGGTAAATACTTTTGAGTATCGCTCCTTAAAGTTGATGATATTATCTACAGTAGAACCCCGCCATTGATAAATGGATTGGTCGTCATCGCCTACTACGCATATATTATTTTTCTTCCCTGCCATTAGTTTTACCAGTCTTTCCTGTATCAGGTTTACATCTTGGTATTCATCGACAGTAATGTAGGTAAATCGTTTTCGGACTTCTGACAGAATATTGTCATCGTTCTCCAGAAATCTTACTGCAAGAGCCATCATGCTGCTGAAATCCAAAAACCGCTTTTCATGGAGTTTTTCGTTATACAAGTGATAAGCTCTTACAAATGCTTCCGAATTGGATATATCTTCGGGCTTTAGCATTTCTTCCCGAACAATATCAACACCACGAATAAAGGTATTGATAATCCATGCCTGTTTAGTTGAACCATAGGGTTTCCTCATTCCGTTTGATACCAACCAATTTTCCAAATCATGCATGCCGAGATCAGAGCGGATCGAACTTACAAACGAAAATTGTTTGCCTTCATCCAATACATCAAAAACTCTATATTCAGGGATAAACTCTTTCAATAGTTCATAACAAAAACTATGGATTGTTCCCACATATATATCACCAACATCTGGCTGATGTCCTATTAAATCTCTAATCTTACTTCTTATTCTAAACTTTAATTCTTCGGCTGCCTTTTCTGTAAAAGTAAATGCAACAATATTTTCTGATTTTGCTATTTTTTCGGCGATAATATAGGCAATTCGGTGGGAAATAAATTCCGTTTTCCCGGAACCTGCACATGCGATTATTTGGAGGTTTTTTTTAATTAAAGTTGGGTTGCTTTTTAGTTCGTTTAATATTTCACTATTAATCATAGTGTTTAATTAATAATTTTATGCTTATTATAAAAAATTTACAGGAAGTTGGTTTTTTATGCTTGACAAAATATAGTCCCCTTATTTCCCAATTTAAATCTCTTTATGTTCACAAAAACATATTTTATAGTGAAAGTTTACTGGTAGTCAAAGAAAAATAGCTGGAAGGAGAGAAATCAAAAGGAAAGTTATGAAAAAGCTACAAAAGATATAAACTGCTATTGCAATTGTTAAATAAACAATTTGCATTCTCTTAGATATGCTTTCCACATCAGTTCAAGTTCTATATATAAAGTAAAGTCTCTAAAAACAGGGAAAACACCCATTTTTTTGGAAGTAACAAATAATGTGTAGTACTTGGTAATGTACTATAATTCAGTGCTTTTGCTAAAGAGAAAAGGAAAGATTTCATCGATTAAGTTCTAAATTTTTTTGAGTGGATTTCCAATTCTATTAATGACAAGATGCGATCTTTTTAGAGCAGTGGAAGATATTATTGCAAAGAAGAAAGAATCTTCCTATATTTTTGAACGCTTTTAAAAAGATGTAGAGGTCTTTATTTTTGATAAATAGTTTTATATACTTCAATAAAGAAGGGGAAATTGACAAAATCAAGATTCTCAGGGAAAAGGCAATTTAAGAAAATAGATATTGACACTATTCCAAATAATAAACCTATCGTATATAAAATTCTTAATTCAAGAGGAAATAATATTTACACTGGAAGCGCGAAAAAAGGCAGGTCAAAGGGAAGGCTTAAGGAACACTTGCCAACGGGTGCTGCTCCAATAAAAGGAGGAAGATTTTTTAATTTTAAGCAGATGGATTCAATTCAAAACGCTCAAAAAGAAGAAAGAAAAATAATAGATAGAGAAAATCCTAAACTCAACAAATGAACTCTTAGAATATTGATGTTGGATAAGCAAATTTGGTGCTATTAACAAAATGGATAATAAGTTTTAAAGGTCTTTTATTCAAATAGCAACAAATTAAATAATACTATTTTTTAAATAAAAAGATACAAAATTGGAGGCATTGAAATGATTGGGAAAATTGAAAGGGTACCTTTAAGGGAAATTTGGAAACATGAAGCTTATGATTTCACGTCTTGGCTCCAAGAAAATATTGATGTTTTAAATGATGTTCTTGATTTATCTCTTTCCAGTGCAGAAAGAGAACAATCGGCAGGAGCTTTCAATGTAGATATAGTTGCGGAAGATGAAGCTGGAAACCCAGTTATAATAGAAAACCAACTCGAAAAAAGTAATCATGACCACCTTGGAAAACTAATAACATATTTGACAGCTATTGGGGCTAAAATAGCAATCTGGATTGTAGCTGATCCTAGGCCTGAGCATGTAGGAGCCATTTCGTGGCTGAATGAGTCATCATCTGCTAATTTCTATTTATTAAAGGTTGAGGGAATACGAATTGGAAATTCAGAACCTGCGCCACTATTGACATTAATCGTTGGCCCAAGTGAGGAATCTCGAGAGGTTGGAGATAAGAAAAAAGAACTTGCAGAAAGATATTCTATAAGATTTAAATTTTGGAAAGGACTTCTCGAGAAAGCTAAAGAAAAAACAAAACTGCATGCCCAAATTTCACCGTCCCAATACAGTTGGCTTGGAACAGGTGCAGGGAAAAGTGGATTAGGACTTAATTATTCAATAACTAAACATGAAGGGAAGGTCGAATTATATATAGATAGAGGTAAGGACGCGGAGGAGGAAAATAAAGCAATATACGATGCGCTGATCTCTAACAAGGAAGAAATCGAGAAAGAATTTGGAGAGCCTCTTAATTGGGAGAGGCTAGATACAAAAAGAGCAAGCCGGATCAGCAAAAAAATAGAGATTGGCGGGTACAGGGATGAAGAAAAGTGGTCTGAGATACAAGATGCATTAATAGATGCTATGATCGGATTGGAAAAATCTTTAAAACCGTTTATAGCTAAGTTGAAAATATAGTTTTTTTAAAAAATTTATGGGAATAAAATTAAACAATATTTTTTTTATATTGATTCTAATCAAAAAAAGCGGAAAGTTTTTCTTCCTTTAAAGTGACTGTCCCTTTCAGAAAAAAACTCGAAGAAATGATAGGAAGGCTTGTGTCACGAGGGAAGCCTACCAGAAAAAAGAAGGATAAAAATAAGGAAATAGGTATTGTGTCCCGGATTTATGTTTAATAAAATATATTTAATTTAGAATTGAATCTTATTTGGAAAAATAGAAAATAAGGGGAGAGATCAATGGACAAGAATGAATATAAAGAACTCTTTAAAAAGCTAATAAGAAAGAAACATGGAATGGAAATTAATTTTGAGAAAATTGAAGCAAAACTGGATCATTTGAGAAAAGGAGATTCTCTTGCTTATTCTGATCTTGAAATTATTGGGGATGATAGCTTTTGGCCATTTAGTAAATATTGGATGTGGCCAAGTAAAGAACAAGTAGAAGAAAAATTAAAAAAGACGAGTGAGTGGTTCGTAAATTTACCAGAAAATGAAGAAAAAATTATAGGCGATTTAGATGGCATCTTTAAGAATATTGCTCTTGTCTCAATTATCCTAAGATTTGTTCATCCAAATCTTTACGCAATATATTCTCGCCCTTCGTTAAAAATTTTGAGAATAGAAAGAGGTTCTAACGATGTGGAAGAATATTTGAATTATGTTTATTTAATGAGGATTTTGAAACACAGCTTTAGAGTCACTAGAACCGCAGACATAGATATAATAGTATGGGCGATTGCCTATGAAAAGGGAAGCTATCTTAGGCAATTAAAAGAATTGCTTGCAGAGCAACTTCCTGAAAATCTTACACCAAAAGATTTAATAACTTTTTTGCATGGCAATCCTTTAAAAATAGCAGAAGTGTATTATCGAAAAAAAAGTATCAAAATGGCAGGTTTTTGGGTAGCAGCAGCTTTTGAGAAGTTTCTTCGAAAAGAGTGTATTTCATTGTTAGGATTTATTCCCGCAAGAAAAAACGGAGAAATTCTTACTTTGGTTGACTTTTTATGTAAAACAAAAAAATTTAAATATGAATGTGACAAATTACATAAGTTAAGAAAATTTAGAAACAATGCAGTACACGAATCGAGAAAATTTACTGAAGATGATGCCAGATATTTCATTGAAAAATTGAAAGATCTAAAAGAATTAAGTTAGATAGGGTATCTATTAAGATTATGGGTACTAAAGTCCAGTTACATGATCGGCAAATTTTGCAGCAACACCAAAAATTGATGCTACCGGCATCGCTAACTTTATGTTATATATTATATTAGGAGAAAAAAATGGAATCAGAAATATGGCGTGTAAGTACTGAAAAAATTGGCTCTTTGGAGCCTTTTAAATCCGAAAGGGATATGGAATCATTTCTTATGAACAATCCAGCTATTGTGGGATGCTGGAATCCGGAATCTGAAATTGCATTGCCATCGCTCATCCGACAACAGATATGTTTGCAAACAGAAAAAGGCAGGGGGCGTCTTGACTTAATCGGAATGAGTATTAGTGAGAACAATTATGAGCTCCGGACCTTCGAATTGAAGGCTGGGGACATAGACCCTGCTTCCGTTGAGCAGCTAGATAGTTATTTGAAGGGCTGGAAGCTAGAACAAAGCAGTAAGTCTGCAATTAGAGATTGGATATTAGGTCTCAATTTGGAAGGAATTGATGAGAATAATGTTAACGAGATTATTGATCATCCTATTGGAATTTTAGTTGGTTCAAAGTTCCAACCTGAAGCAATTTCTAGAGCAATTCAGTTAAACATCCAAGGCATACGGTTAGCCCGGTTCAAGGCCGAAAGGAAATCTGAATATTTTGTGATTGTTGAGGATCAAATAGGAAAAATAGTGGAAACATCAAGAAAACAATGGAGTTGGAAGGATTTAGTTGATAGAGGATTAATAAATGCTTCAGACAATTTGGGTATATCTCATGAAGGAATTAGATTGGTGGCAAAAGCAGATCCGAAATATCTCGATTATATCGCTACAAAAAGAGTGATATTTAATGATGAATCAGTAAAGGTATTACTGAACAGAGTGGAGCATATTAAGGCATGCGCTCCTGAAAGTGAATGTGATTGGATTGATGCTACTCTAGAATCAATAAAAAAACGAGAAAGTTTGTCTCTTACAAAAGCAACAGGATTATGTTTTTATGCTATTGGAGGACCAACAGCCAGTTTTTGGGTGCCAACTCCCTGGTGGATTCATGAGAAATCAGGAAAGTCCTTAGAGCATTTGAGAAATGAGTTATTTCCATAAGAAATATTGTCCTCTGGAATATATTCAATAAGAGTCAAACTAAGAGGAGAAATAAGTGAAAAATCTTTATGAACCATTAATCCACAGTTCAATAAAGACAATAATTAACCAATTCCACAGAAAACCAGATAACTTTTTCAATGAGCATGAGTTCCATCAGTACTGCTATCATGCTTTTTATAGGAAGAAAGAATTTTCTAGACAGTATATGACAAATGATGGAAAGAAGACTAATGTCTTGCATCCTGAATATCCTACGTTGAAGAGATTTAATAGAAGCGAGCCAAGAGTTGATCCTAAAGGTGTGAGAGCTAGATATGATATGGTAATTTTGAATCCTGAATTTATTGCGAAAAATGAATTTAAAAAGGTTCGATGCAGAGATATTGGAAAGTTTGATATTCCAAGGGAGTATAAATCAAAGAATATTATAGCTGCTGTAGAATTTAAATATATCATTCATCATGGTGACCAATATTTGCATGAAATTGAATATGATCATTTAAAGCTTAAAAATGCTGAAGAAGTCGAGCAGAAATACATGCTTGTTTTTACAAATACAATTAATAGGGAAATCGATTACTTTAAAGACATAAAAAGAGATAAAGACATAAAAATAATATATGTTGCAGTTTTTGATGAAAACGGAAAAAAGATTATGAGATCAAAACAAATTCCAAAAAGCTGGATGATTTAAACAATGGTAAAGCAACTAGCGAAATTTCCAGAAATCTATGCGAAATTTGTAGAAGCTTTTAAGGCTTATGATCGCTATGAAAAGATATAACTTTATTAAACAAAAGACAAAATATCTCTTGCAATTAGACCGGTCGAATAAACAATGGATGTTTGATAAAAATCAGTGAATATGCAGAAGACAAAAGCGACCCTTAATTGCAATGGCCATGAGTTTTGATAAGGAAGAGATAAAGGCAATTCTGTGGTGGGTTAAGTGGATAATATTTTGGGGTTTTGTGCTCTTGATCTTTGGGATTCCGTTTATGTGATTAAAAAGGCAGTTAATCGGACTCTCACTCCGAGTCTAGGGCCATGATGAAGCGGTCCCCCGGGCTTTCGAAGTGGATCCTTTTCGGATCAAACAAATAAGGATTCCAACCACCGAGTCAGTCAAGACGCTCGCGCAGCTCTTCATTCTCTTCAGTGTCTGGATAAAAGCTTTGCCAGGCCTGCGCTTCTTCTCTTCCTCCTCATCATGGAATGCTTCTAAATAACGAAATACTGCCGTAGGGGAGGGAACAAAACGGAGCTTCTCC
>Ga0307379_10006360_pt1 | contig 16242 bp, 13 predicted proteins | sample UN2MG_FD_202237 | JGI IMG/M metagenome (GOLD analysis project Ga0307379, IMG submission 202237) | Soil microbial communities from Risofladan, Vaasa, Finland - UN-2 | ecosystem: Environmental > Terrestrial > Soil > Coastal area > Acid sulfate soil | place: Finland: Risofladan, Vaasa | collected... | reverse complement strand
GATGGCGTCTGGCGGGCCGGCGCACGTGGCCGTATCACCCATGACGGCGGCTGGCATGCCTCCGATCAAAACGTTCGGTATGCCGGGACCGGTGATAGGTCCTCCTACGTGGGGTTTTGGCCCCACTGGCGTTGGGTCCTGCATCGGACACGTGTGCATATCACCTATTCTCGCGGCTGGCGGCATTTATGTTTCTCTGATTACCTGCTTTCTTTTCTACAGCGACTCTACAAATATCACAAACATATCAATCTGACAAGTGTCTTTTTATGCCGATATTTTTATTTTGCCCTGGGCTATCTGCACGCCCATTTCGAGAAACTCACGGTGCACCTTGTCTGCCTGGTCGGACCTGGCGGTTGCGGACAACAGAATTGCCCCGGAAGCAGCGTGTGCTGTCATGTGTTCCGGGGGCGCAGGCACATTCTCATCGCCCGTGGTAGTCGATCCACCCGACCAAGCGGCGGCCATGGCCGTCCATGCAGCAGGGGCTGTCGGCATTTCAAAACTGTGTTTTTTTCCCGCCCTCAATGCTGCCTGCCGAGATGCCTCCCCAGGGTTCCTGATCCATGCCTCGGCTGCCCGAAGAGCCTGGATTGCGGTCTCGTCGCCGAAGCAGACAGGAACACAACGCACGCACTTACACGCCCACCAAACTGCCTCTTGCTTAGGCAGCGCATACGCAAGAAATCGCACCGCGTCCGCATGGAATTTGGACCGAACCAGCCTCTCCACAAACTGCTCCGGTGTCGATTCATTGTTCAGGTGCGTCTTTGCTTCCTCGTGTAGATCGAATTTCCGGCAGACCTCCGCCGCCTTTCGAGATGCTATTTTCACAAAGGGATCGTCTATTGAGAACGGTCCGATCCGCTTTACGAATACGCCCCTGAATATATCAGTGAACTTCTTCATCTTTTTGCAGGTCTATTTGAATCATACAGGCCAAACACAAGCTTGGCAACTTCCACAATATCTATTGAATTTTTCGTTGTTTCAAACACCCGGCAGAGCCAGGCGTTGACTGGCATTTCATGCAGAGGTTTGGCTTCCAGCGATTGGGCTTAAAAATAGGGCATTCGTGCTGTTGAGGCTGTTGGTCCTGCTGCCGGTCAATTGCCTGTGGTTGGGGCTGGGGAGCTCGAACAACCTGCTGCTGTTGTTGCTGGGGCTGGGGAGCTCGAACAACCTGTTGCTGTTGTTGCTGGGGCTGAGGTCCTGCAAAGAGATTGATCTTGCCCTGAGCGGGCGGGTTTGCCAGGTTGGCAGTTCGCGCCTGCTCGCGCGTGGAATAGACCGCGTCCAAACCCTTGGCCGTGAAACACACCTGGATGTCACATCTACGGGCAAAATCTCTAATGGCAGTGTCCAGCGTGCCGTCGGTCTGGGTTACTTCAATAACGATAGTCTCTATATCGTCTTTCCAGGACAGCGGACCATGGATATGTGCCTCAGCATAGATGACGTTACTGAGATTAAGGTTTGTGGTGAGTTTTGCCCGTGTGTTTTCCCAGCCCTTTCGAGCCCCGATACACTTCAGAAGATCGGGATTGAATCCCTGGGCGCCTTTGATCCATCTCAGAAGAGCCGCCGGTTCCGCAGCGGAGCAGACGGTATCCTGTAAAGTTCCAGGAGTAAAAGTATCACCGGGGGAGTAGGTCAGCCGCTGTCGAATGTGATCATGCAGATAGAGCGTTATCTCGCCGTTGCCGTATTTATGAACCGCGCCCGTCGGGATAAGGGCTGCATTGATAGCGGCATAGTTCGGGCGTTCACCGTAAAGCCCTTCGCTACGAAATACCGGGTCTGTATAGTAGGTCTGGTAGTTGAGCTTCAATCGCTCCACAGGGTCTCGCGAATTGGGATTGGTGTCCGCTCCACCGCCACCTTCCCGCCTCGCGCCGGGTTCCCAGATAACCTGCCAGAACTGTTTGTAAAGAGGGTCTTCTACGTCAGCCATACTGTTGATGATAATGTTCATGACGTTGTAGGAGAGGTTGATCGTCAGGCGAGATTGTAGTAAGTGCTGCAGGAGCGTATCGACGTTGTATTGAGCGTTGGTTGCAGTGTTATCATTGTTGTATTTCGTGACGGCGTGAACGGCCCATGTTCTGTCGCGCCTCTTCCGCTCCAATGCATGTACGTGTCCGCGAATTAATGCAAGTCTCTGTTCGGAAGAGAGTTTTCTGAGTTGCTCGTGTGTCGGATCGAAGCACTCTTCAAAGTAGTACTTATAGATAAAAGGATACTTGGATGGATCATCGAAAATGGTGTCGATAATGTATCGCTCAAATTCCTTGAGCAGCGGTTCCAGTTTGCCGTGAACCTTTGGATACTGAGCGAATCGTGGGATAATATTCCGGCGTTCATCATCGCGGCGGCCCGCCGGACCGGCTGTTATGCGTGTCAATTCGGCAAGGTCTTTTGCATCCTGGATGAGCTGGTCTCGTGCGGCGTTCCGGTTATCCACCTGGAGACCGTCAGAGTCATAGTCCTGCATTTCCAGAAAACTCAGACGTCTCTTATCAAAATCGGCAGCCGGACCTCTTTTGGTTAAGAGGGTTCGATGAATCTCCAGTGTGTCCGCATCATGTACGATCAGATCGTTGATACTGAAAGGCCGCTCAGGTGGGGCCGGCGCGGGATCCATGCGAACCGAGTTACGATGGTTTGAATCAGGTTCGTGGTCTACTGATGTCCGGCTGACTTGGTGCTCCAACACTCTTCCAGCATTCGCCTCTTCGTTCTTGACGATAATCTTGGCAACGTTACCGGTATATTCGATGCTGTAACCAAGTTCCCTCATATAGTAAAAGGCGTTCCGACCACTTTCATGTTCGTAGAAATCTCTCCCGTCCTGGTTTCGACCCGAATCGTGGAAACCGACACCGAAGCAGATAGTAGCGATATCCACTTCGTCATTCGCCGGTTTTTGCAACACACCCGCATCCTTGCCGCCCGGCAGATACTTCTTCTGTCCGTTTTTGAGATAGAATTTGGCCATTGCCATCGCCAGAATAAGGCTGCGACAGATGTGGTCGGGGCCGTGGACGAGGCTGGTGTGACGTGCGTAGTAGTCGAGAATCGTCGTTAGGTCCTGGCGTTGAAACTGGAAATAAGTCGGCAGGGGCCCTTCTTCCGTTGCGATTGGCTCACAAACCATTCCCCTGTCAATTTTGATCACTTGGTCGTTTGGCGGATGCAGTTCCTGAGCGAAGGTAAAAACACTTTTGTATTTTGATTCCCGCTCTGCTGTATTTCTGAGATTAAGTGCATTTTTGGAGTCCCCGAGGGCGTCATGGAGAACTTCCGCTTCTTTAACCAGTTCTTCTTCTTCGACTGTCTTCCCGTCATCTCTTAACACCTTTGCAAGGGTTGGGCTTGTGTTGACGAAGCACTGAACGAACAGAGGGTCGTCGAGGATTTTCTTTTCGATTGCTTCTTTTGCCCGTTTCTTGAGCTTCTTCTGTCGGCCTTTCTTGGTCGTAAAGAAGTAACTCTTGGGCATGGCAAGTTTCGCCATTGAACATCTCCTATTATTGCTTTATTGTCTTTCAGACCATGCTTTAGTTGGCGTAATTGTCTCTTTCAGGATCCGTGGACTTCCACAAGTTTGTCACGCGTCGTCTGATTGATTCGTTTATATTCCTCGATTTCGCTGGTCGTTGCCGTTCCATCTCGCTTAATCTCAAGATCGCAGTGGTCCTCCTTGAAGTTCATGACCGCCACGTTGAGTTCGTCCTTGTCAGCATTAGCTCTGAGGTAGCTTAGATTCTCCAGACGCTGACGCACACCAGACTCCTCACTCACCGGAGCAAGACCGCCAAAGCGGAGTACATATTCTTCCGGATCTCTGTCCTCTTCGGCATGGTCGATAATGAGCCTGGCACGAGAAGCATTTGGCGGAATGAACTCCTCAAGTACACCTTCTCCGTTGGTCTTGCCTTTCCTGAGTTCGCCATCAACTTCAAATTGATAAGCAAGATCGGGCCGGGGATCATCGCCGTCCAAAAGCAGCAATTTGAACTTGGCCGGCACCGACTGGCGGCGAAATGTGTGTTTTACTTCCGGCGCAACCTCATATACTCCCTCTCGCAGGTCCGGGATATAGACCACATCGTCCGGAAGCAGAACGTCGGGATCCTTTCGCTTCTGCTTTAGTTCGCTGTTTTTTGAATCATTCCAGATGGTGTCCGAAAAGAAGCCATACTTGAATGCAATGCTGGATATGCACTCGGCCTGCTTGACCGTGTATTTCCTATAGGCCATCAGATCTTCTCCCACGCTTCCTTATCAAGCTCCGGGAAACAGACCTTGCACGTACCCTTCTCAAATCCTTCCACGCGGGCGAAGCCCTTCTCGTCGAGAGTTCCCTCGGCCACCGAGTCGTCCGGCAGCGTTATTTTGTACTTCTCGCCCGGAATACCCTCGTCGTCTTCGCCCACTAATTCGATCTCGATCCAACTGGTTTTCTTCTCTTGTGCTTTTTCTTCCTTTTCTTCTCCTGCCGCCTGCTTACCGGGGGCGCCCTCCTCGACAACCTTGGTTTCCTCTTCGGCTGGCGGCTTGAAAGGTTTGATCTGCTGCGAGCCGTACTTGCCGGACTGGGTCTGAGTTTGCTCGGCCTTTATCTCTGCCACCTTGCCGGGATCGGCAATGTCAGCATCTTCGGCCTTTTTCGGCGCCGCCGGTGGGACCGCTTTGCCTGCCTTTCCGCTCTTTTTACCCATCTTAACACAGATCCTTTATCAGTTAATCTTTACTATGCCACCCTTGACTTCTGTCATAGTGCCACCCTGGATTGATGTCTGGGCCTTTCCGTTGACCTGAACTTGTGTACCATCGATTTTTAATTGGCCACTGGTGTTTATTTCTATAGTGCCCGCCTCGATAGCGATGTAAGAGCTTCCTACGCTCAGAGTTATGTTCTGCAGACCCTCGATCACAACATTCTGTGCTTTGAGATAGTAGTCCTTGGTAGTCTGCTCTGAGTGGCCGGCCTTGAAGACCTCGATTACCTCGCCCTTGACGGTCAGCGAAAGACTCTTGTCGACTTCCTTGGCCTCCTTGCCCTTTACTGTAAGATGTCGGTCCTTACCAATTTTTTCCTGATGGTCCGCATCCACCGTTTCGCTGCGGTTATTATCTACGTGTTCGAACTTGTCCTTTTCCACGTGCAGGTGGCGGTTATTTCCCACTGTCTCGAAGCGGTCGTTCTTGACGCGGAAATCGAGGTTCTTTTCGGCGTGAATATAGACCTGTTCCTCGCCTTTTTTGTCCTCAAAGCGTATCTCATTAAAACCTTCGCCGCCTGTACTTGAGTTGGACTTGATGGTGGACATTGTTTTGTTGCCAGGCAGTTCGTATGGTGGCCTCGCCTGGTCATTATAGACCCGGCCGGTTATAATCGGCTTATCAGGATCGCCCTCAAGAAACTCAACAATAATTTCCTGGCCTATGCGGGGAGTATAAATAGCCCCCCAGTTCTTGCCGGCCCAGACCTGGGCTACTCTTATCCAGCAGGAACTGTTTTCGTCTGCCTTGCTGTAACGGTCCCAGTGGAATTTGACTTTGACTCGCCCGTATTCGTCTGTATATATCTCTTCGCCCGAGGGCCCCACAACAATCGCGGTCTGGGGGCCTGAAACCTTTGGCTTCGGCGTGGTACGCGGTGAACGAAACGGCTGTGAGCTTTTGATGGCTGTAAAGCTGCACGAAAAGATACAATCACTGCTTGCGGGACCGATTGAGAAGATATCATCGCCCTTGATTGTATAATTCGCGGAGGTAATAAGGTACTCATCGTTCTGATCGTCGCGGGGATGGTCGGTGAGGCTGAAGGTAAAGCCGGCTAAGATACCGCGGGAGTCGGAACTGGCCGTTGCCACTTCATACTGGGCCTGGAGTTCTTCGATTCGCTTCTTGGTATACTCTTCTCCATGACTGGTCTCGGTGTATTCACCGGGATAATCATAGATTTCGAAATCTGCGGATGTGTGTCCACGGCTTACTTTGGTCCTTGCTTGCAGGTCCCCCTTGGGATTCTTGAAATCGAAATCGTTCAGAGCGAACGAGCAGGGTTGAAGATGGGTCTCAACAAACCAGTCCGAAATACACTCTTCGGTTGTGGTTCCCTTCTCAGCAGGATGGTATTCGAGCTGCTCAAACTCGGGATAAGGCTCATGAGCGCTGGCTGAATCAGCCAAGACCAACGAATGTTTGCCGTTTTCATGCTTGAAGAAGTAGTATATCCCCTCTTGTTCCATCAGCCGGCTGATAAAATTAAAGTCGGTCTCACGGTATTGCACGCAATATTCCCAGGTGCGGTATTTGCCGCTTAAGCCATTCTCAAAATCAGTGAATCCGCGATTACGAACAATCTGCTCAATAATTTCGGGCACGGTCTTCTCCTGGAAAATCCTGCAGTCTGCCACGCGGGTCAGAAACCAGAGCCAGGGAACTACAGTTGCCCTGTAGCGGGCCAGTTGGCCTGAGGATGTTAGCTGGGTGAAGCGGCTGACATAGCCGTTGAAATATCGCGTCCTGCCGGCAAAGAGATCAAGACGGATAGTCACGTTCTGACCGACAATGTCCTCAGTTTTTATCTGATGATCGTTGCTGGCCAGCTCCAAGTGGTACTCAAACAGTCGACCAAGCTGCTCGGTACCAGACATACTTATAAGCAAAAGAACATCCTCGCCCAAGGGTGTTTCAATTGCCAGCTCCCTATTCTTCTGTGTCGGTTTCTCAGCCATTTTCAATTCTGCCTAATGAGCTTCAAAAAATACTTTACCTTACAATTGGCGAGGTTTGTTTGCAATAGTAGTCGTTTTCGGCAGTCGTTTGGTTTCTATGATACACATTTTCAGTCGAATGAATAGACAAACTTGCTGTCCTTTACTCCGACGTGCACCCGTTTCGCGGTTTTACCTTCCATAAGCCGGGTCAGCAGCTCCTGGCTGATTTCAGGCAGGACGGTGTTAGTCAGAATCGCATCAACGGTCCTGGCTCCACTTTCAACCTCAGTGCAGCGGCTGGCAATAAGATTAACGGCCTGGTCGTCATAAGTAAACGGTATTTTGTGATTTTCCTGGGTCCGGCGGCCGATTCGGCCAAGCTGCAGGCGAATAATAAGTTTTAGCGTTTCGTCATTGATCGGATAATAGGGTACCGTGACGAGTCGGCCTAAAAGAGCCGCTGGAAAGACCTCCAGCAAAGGTTTGCGTAGGGCCTTGCATATCCCTTCGGGCTCAGGCATCAGCTTCGGGTCTTTGCACATGTCCATAATCAAGTCGGTCCCGCAATTACTGGTCAGCAGGATAATTGTATTCTTGAAGTCTATCAAGCGCCCTTCGGCATCTTCCATTTGTCCTTTGTCAAAAACCTGGAAGAATATCTCGTGCACGTCGCGATGGGCCTTCTCAACTTCATCGAGTAAAACGATGCTGTAGGGACGCCGTCGCACAGCTTCTGTGAGAACTCCTCCTTCGCCGTAACCGACATATCCCGGAGGCGAACCCTTGAGCGTCGAGACAGTATGGGCTTCCTGGAACTCACTCATATTGATTGTAATCAAGTTGTTCTCGCCCCCGTACATTGCTTCGGCCAGAGCAAGCGCCGTTTCGGTTTTGCCTACGCCGCTGGGGCCGACCAGAAACATCACTGCAATCGGCTTGTTCGGATTCTCTATGCGGGCCCGTGATGTAGTGATTCTCCTGGCAATTGCTTGTAACGCATGGTCCTGGCCCATAACCCGCTGTTTGAGCCTGTCGGCCAGATTCAAAACAGCTTCGATTTCATTCTTTACCATTCCACCAACGGGAATCCCCGTCCAATCGGCAACGACTGAGCCAACGGCCTGTGCATCGACGCAAGGAAAAATTAGCGGCCTTTCCCCCTGCAACTCGCTGAGCTGCTCCTGCAGCGTTTTGAGTTGCTTGAGTGATTCTTCTCTATCGATTGTCTCTACGGCCTCTGATGCTTCCGGCGAGGACTCGCCTGTATCGCTCGTAGTCGTTTCGGGTGCTTCATCGGATTTCTTCTCAGCTTCGGGAGTGCCATCTCCCGCTGTTTCTGTCTGTTCAATCGTTCCTTTGCCCGATTCTCGTAGTTTGGCTCGTATCTCCAGTATGGAATCAACCAGCACCTTTTCTTTCGACCAGCGGTCTTCTATCTCGGCTAACCTCTTGCGTTCGGCTTTGAGTTTCTCAGCAATCTCCGCTTCTCGGTTCTTGTGGTCCACACCGGTGACGGTTTCTCTGCCTATTATCTCCAGTTCCGTTTCCAGGGCTTGAATTCGCCGGCGGCAGTCCTCTAGTTCCGGTGGCACCGCATGCTGGCTTACGGCCACTCGGGCACACGCCGTATCGGTCAGACTGACCGCCTTGTCCGGCAGTTGACGCTCAGGGATATACCGGTGTGACAGACGAACCGCCGCATCAAGGGCCTCATCCAGAATCTGAACACGATGGTGCTGTTCCAGATTCGAAGCCAGTGATCGCATCATGAGTAACGCCTTCTCCTCTTCCGGTTCGTCGATCTTTACCACCTGAAATCTACGGGTCAGTGCCGGATCTTTCTCAATATACTTCTTGTATTCGGCCCATGTGGTGGCTGCAATTGTTCGCAAAGTACCTCGGGCAAGGGCCGGCTTGAGTAGGTTGGCTGCGTCACCCGTACCGGCGGCACCTCCGGCTCCTACAAGAGTATGCGCTTCGTCGATGAACAGGATAATCGGTTTAGGCGAACTTTGAACCTCTTCGATGACCTGACGCAGGCGGTTCTCAAACTCCCCTTTCATGCTGGCACCCGCCTGCAGCAGGCCTACGTCCAACACACGCACGGCCACGTCCTTGAGTGAAGGCGGCACATCTCCTTGAGCGATTCGCTGCGCGAAGCCTTCGACGACCGCCGTCTTGCCGACACCTGCTTCTCCCGTCAAAATAGGATTGTTCTGACGGCGGCGCATAAGAATATCGATTATCTGCCGGACTTCTATGTCACGTCCCACTATCGGATCCATTTCACCGCTCCGGGCTTTTTCCGTGAGGTCTACTGAAAACTTGGAGAGCGCTTCCTGCTTTCCCATTGCCGCAGGTGCCATCTCTCCGGTGTCGCCGCCGGCTTCGGCCTCGGCACGCAGTGAGCTGCCGTCGGTTGCTCTGAGAGTTTCTTCCGGTGAACCGCCGACGATTTTCGCAAAATTATCTGTTAACTCTTCCAGCTTGATTTTACCGAACTCATTCGAAATCCTCAGAAGAACATTCTTAAGACCGCTTGTCTTAAGCATGCCCACGATCAGGTGGCCTGTGCGAATCTGTGACTCACCGAACAAGAGGCTGCCGTAAACCCAGCCTCGCTCGACAGAATCTTCGAGATGGGAAGACAAGTCCGAAATGCTTGTAGAGCCTCGCGGCAGCCGGTCAAGTTCCGCTGTCATATCGGCCACGAGTCGCGAAGGATCTACATCGAAGTGCTTTATGATGCGGTGCAGGTCTGAGTCGGGCATCTTCAATATCTGGTGCAGCCAATGTACAAGCTCCACGTAAGGATTGCCCCTCAGCTTGCAGAATATTGTAGCGCCCTCGATAGCTTTGTAGCCTATACTGTTGAGCTTTCCGAACAGGGATGTGCGACTTATTTCAGCCATTTTCAAGTCCTTTCGTCTTTTTTTAATTAGCCGTGGGAATGAATACATTCCAGTGAGAGTCGGCCAAGGTCTTATCCTTCGATATAGTGCCCCGAGTCCGCCGAACACCGAAATTTCTCTCCCACGAGTATTTCCCGTGGTGTTCGCCGACATTTTTAGCTAAATGCTGCATTGTGTCAATCTTTTTTTGGTTCTCTGGACAATAAAGGTGAGAGATTTACCTGACAGACATAATGGCTCAGCCGGTTTTTCCGCCACTATGTAAGACGGCCAGATGAATCATTATCAGTGTTATCACCGGGGACGGGGAGCCCTCGTGCGCGGAATCGGAGGTAAATTCGCCTTGTGTTTCCAACTGCCGTCTATTTCTGCGAAATCGAGACATACGGCCTTGTACGCTCGCGTCCATAGCGCATCGTCGCTGGGCGCAGGACCGATCTCGGCCCTCATTGCTTCGAACCGCTCTTGTACCAGATCTCGCAAGGTCGTCTTTCTGGAATTGAGCCGATTCAGGTTCTGCCGAATCTGTTGCGGCCTGTTTGCCTCCGACTGCATTTCAGAAATCGTTCTCAGATCGATCATGAGATATTCCTTGAAACCCATTCTCGTATCCGGTTTGGTGCTTTTATCTTCTATTATAGCGTCGGAGGTGAAGACATTCTGCATGTCCAGAAACTGAACGAAATTCCGCAAATGGCGAGTCCCGGGTTTGTAATGGCCCGAATCATTGTCAACGCGGCCAATTTTTCCGCCTTTTGTGTTGATCATACCCGCGCATCTGACTTTTTTGCCCGAAAGAAAGCTTGAATGATGAAATTGCCCCCCTTCATGTTGGGCTACGAAGATGGAGCCGTCTCTGCCCCAGACATAGGCTTCTTTCTTAAGCGTTTTTCTGTCACCCATGACATGCTGTGTGTCATAAAGATGAACATCAACATTACCACTATCATCGATATGGTATGCCCAAAGTGAGCCGCCTTCAGCCATGACGAGCTGAATACGGTTCGAGAGTACCTGATCGGAGCGGTAATAGTTCACATGCCCTTCCGGTACGTTATATGCCAGCCCGCCGTCGAGTGTGTCCATCAATCTCTGGTCCTCGATGGCTGTACAAACGTAATGGCCTTCCAGCCACACGAAAAAGGGCAGGTCTGCGTGTTTTTTGTCAATGATCCATTGATTAAATGCGGCGGCAAAGATCGATTCACCCTTTACAGCCTTGAACTTCAATGATTGAAGATTGAACGTTGCCTCATAATGTCGGTGCCACGGATCGATCCTCTCCATGACAACGTCCGGTTTTACTCGCACCAGGTTTGCATCAGAGGTATCGTCGGCTTTAGACTTAATATATGCGAGAAGGTTGTCTTTGCCGCCTGTGAATCCTCTATCTCCATTGACCACGTGTTGTATGAGTTTTTCAATATATTCGGATTTGCGTTTGGCCCGCCTGACCAGCTTTGACACGGAGTAGTCAAAGGAACTGTCCTTATAGGCCTTGTGGGCGGCGTTTTGCTCATCTGTTCTAAATTGCTTGGGAGTGGTGTGTCTGAGAGGAATTTTGTGCCTGTCAAGAAACATCTTGCCGGTGGCCGCTATCATTCTGAGTATGCCGGCGCGCCTCTGAAGGTTCTCGATGGATCGCTTCTCGATGTTATGATAGTGGCGAATTTGCTGGTCGATGGTACGAATTGTCCTGGGGAGCGAGAACTTACGGCCGAAAAAATGACCGATTTTCTGCTTTTGGGTCTTGGCTATGGAATCCTTTTGCCCTTTTTTGTACTCCTCCAGCAATTTGTCCCACGCTGTCGTAGGATAAATATCCTGCCACGGCATATTTTTCATAGTTGGCTCCTTTCAAAATAGATGTTCCCGGATAGAATCAGCAAAAGTCTGCTTTTGACATGTCTGGGCGTCGTTGACAGGCCTGACCTATTCCCTGGATTATGCTTAAACGTATATCTAATCAGTCCGAGACGTGGGCATGCTTAATTAATATGAATTCAACAAAGCCACATCTTGTACAATTAGATGCAATATTAACAGTTTCGGGCCGACCCGAGCTTGTACATTATAAGGATACCCCCCTTTATGTTGCATCCGAACTGTACAAATACAATTCTACTGAAGTGCGTGACAAAGTCAAGAAAAATCTCGTGTAATCGGCTTTTTTGTTTGGTTACTTTGAAAGCAGAGAGATCCTGAGGTTGCCCACATCGGGCTATACACGTAGTTATGGTTGCGTTGGATGGGAGTGAGGCAAAATCGAAGTGAATTTTTGCCCATAGCGGCACGCCGAAATCATTGGTGTCAGGCAACATATTTCAATAAAAAATTAGGTAACTGTGGGGCTGTTTAAGAACCTCATTGCAAATACCAACCTATAAGGAACAACATGATTAATGCGTCTCAACACGGCTAAACAGGCTTGGTCGTGCTGCCCTTGGTCGTGAATTTGGATTTTTCAGGAGCCCCTAAAGGCCTGAATCCAAGTTCTCACTTCGGGTGTGTAACAATGACAGCGGCGTCATTTTCCCTTGGATCGAACCACCCCTGAGATCCGTTTACATTATAAAACCAGTATTGATCGGTATCAATGTACTGCACACCTTCCCAGGGATCGAGGATGACGAGCCTGTTGCCCATGCGTGTAGGGCCGACGCAGACGGTCCAATGGCCCCCGTGACTATTGTCTCCCCAGGCTCCCCACCACCAGCCGACAATCGCAGGGTTATTCTTTGAGGCTTTTTTCAGTTGCTCACGAACGTAGTTTGTATCACCGTGTACTGAGCTGGCATTGCGTATGCCATACGAAATCATCACGTTGACCAGATTCTGAACAAGCGAGCCCACATTTACCCAGTCATGGTTGGATTTTGTTATCCCCTGATGGGCGACGCCGCGTTCCAACAGGCCGACATCGTCACGGATTTGCCGTTCACTTCGTTGTTGAAGATTCGTGTATTGGCTCAGGATTATCCGGATACACGTTGGCCCGCAGGAGTTGCCCTTTCTTTGCAGTTCGAATCGATACCAACGGCCGTCAATGTCCTTCCGGCGGACTTCTTTACCCGGGGCATAGTTCTGGTCGGTGAGTCCTATACCGGATTGTTTGTGGGCGTCAATGAACTTCTGGAGCGTGGGAAACCGTTTATGGAGAAAGGCAAATGCACACTTATACTTCTCGATCTTCCCCGCGGGGATTTTTACTATCTCCGCGGCGATGCATTGAGGGATAAACGGCGGACTGTCCAGAACAGTGATGAGCGGTCCGAGAGATGTTCTCTTAATGAAGTTGAAGTGCCAATTGTCACGTTTCGCTTGTGCGATGAATTCGTCTTTTAATCTCATGACGACCAAATCTCCTAATATATTTTAAAACCTTGAACAATTAGGCTGTCCAATAACCGTATAAAAATGACCGATTTATCGGGCCAAGTTTGATTTTCTCGTCTCAGCAAGACCAAACAATCCATTCGACTTCGCTCCGGACATGGTTTGACCGCGGAGTCCTTCGTCGTGAATACGGACTTTTCAAGAGCCCCGCTGTCACCTATTATTGTTTTGCCCACTTTGGATGTTCTTGTGAGGGCTTGTCCGATTGCCAAATCATCTTTGCCATATATTTATAATCGGCACGAGGCACGAATATGCTTGCTACGATACTTCTGGAACTATGTGAGTTTATCCTGTTGTTACAAGACTTTTTTTCGCTTTCTATCACAATCCGCGCCTCGAAGCGCACAGATGAAATTGTGTTCAGCCGACAAAACTGCTATTTTGCCTATGTGCAGGGCAAAGTCAACAGGAATATTGCATTATTTTAGTTTTAATCATGTGATTGCCTCTGTCGGCAACAGCGGGTGCGGCGGTCTTACCCTGCTGAAGACACTCGAATTAATTACGCGGAGTATTGATTGGAACTTTCGGACAACTTTTGACAGACTTCCGATTTTTTGAATTTTTTTATTTAAGGAACTTGACAGAATGTTTAGATTGGCATAGAATCTCGCTTTAGCTGTAAGAGAACCTTAGGCAATACTTAAGTGAAGTGGTTTAGCCAGCAGGTTGCAGGTCTTTCTTGCCGTATGCCAGAGAACGGGTACTGGTGATGCTAAGATGGCTTATAGTTTCGGCTTTTTTGACATATATAGCTGATTCTGATAGCGGATTTGATATGCAGCCGCTTTTGGTCTTTTACAGAGAATATGGCGGTATTATCGCTTAAGACCAACTACGAGCCATTTAAAATATTGGTTTGACGGGATATACTATGGCAATTGATATCGAAAGCCTGCTTTCCGAAGTAAGCCCGGAAGCCCCTTGCGGCAAAGACCTTTCCTATGATGCTTCATTCCTTGCCCTGGAGGACATGTTGCGATCCAAGGCCGGGGGCGGTGTCGTGGCGGGTGTGGAGGAACAGGCAGAGGAACCCAACTGGCGGGAGGTTCGCGAGAAAAGCATAGAACTCTTACGGCAATCAAAAGATCTCAGAGTTGCTATGTATCTTGTGCTTGCCTCTTTGAGAATGGATGGCCTTGCAGGCCTGCGCGATAGTCTTGCTTTGCTGAGGGGACTGCTGGAGCGCTTTTGGGAGCACCTTTACCCCAAACTCGATCCGGAAGATAACAACGACCCGTTAGAGCGGATTAACATTTTGCAATCGCTGTCTCCGGATACGGTGAGCGCTCAGGATCCGATGAAATTCAAGCAACGCCTGGCTGAGGTACCCCTTTGTAATTCGCCTCAGATGGGCCGGTTCAACCTCAGAGACATCCAGGTTGCCAAAGGAGAGATTTCGGTGCCGGGTGACGAGGGTACCGCCGGCCCCGGCATGTCGGTAATTGATGCGGCTTTTCAGGATACGGCAACCGACGAGTTGCTGGCGGCATCCCAGACCACAGAAGAGGCAATCGAACATTTGGCGACCATCACTACGGTGTTCTCTAAAAATGCTGCTCAAGGGCAGACGCCCGACCTTAGTGATTTCCAGTCAATTCTGGGAAATATTCATAAGTGTATTAAGGGGTATCTGGCAAAACGTGGTTACGGCGAGGCTGGAGAAGAGAGTGCCCCGACAGACGCTGCGGCCGGCGGTGAAACCGAAAAAGGCGGGATATCTCTTGCCGGAGAGATTCAGTCGCCCAAGGAGGCTCTTTTGGCCATCGAGAAGGTCTGTCAGTATTTCGATCGCCATGAACCATCCAGTCCTGTGCCGCTGCTTCTGCGCAGGGCGCAAAGGCTTGTCTCGAAGAATTTTACGGAAGTTATTGCTGATATTTGCCCGGATGCCATGAGTCGTGTGGAGATGATTGGTGGATCCAGTAGTAGCGATTCCGATTTTAATGAGTAGTTAGACAGATCAACCAAATATTTGACAGGGGGTTTGAGAATGCCGATTTTTTTCGGCGTTCATTGTTATTAAGAAAGGACTGAGTATGGCAAAGAAGAAAAGTAGTCAAAAATTCATAGGTCGCAATCGAGCGCCGCGAGTCCAGGTGGAATATGATCTGGAGTTATACGGTGCCGAGAAAAAGATCAATTTACCGTTTGTAATGGGGGTAATGGCTGACTTATCGGGCAAGCCGGCAGAGGCCCCTCCCGGCGTCGCCGATCGAAAGTTCCTTGAAATCGATGTCGATAATTTCGACGAGCGACTCAAGGCAATGAAACCGCGAGTAGCCTTCCAGGTGCCAAATACACTAACCGGTGAAGGTAATATGAGCGTAGATATTACTTTCGAGAGTATGGATGATTTCTCCCCGGCAGCAGTAGCACAAAAGGTAGATGCCCTGAATAAATTGTTGAAGGCCCGAACGGAATTGTCCAATCTGCTGTCATACATGGATGGTAAGAGTGGCGCCGAAGAGCTGTTAGCAAAAGCCCTAAAGGATAAGGCCCTGCTAAACGCCCTGACTTCGACGCCGAAACCGCAAGCTGAATCTACCGAGAGTGGCAAGGAGGAATAATCCCATGGCAGAAGAAATGAAAGACCAAAAAGAAAAGCAGGCAGCAGAGGCTGTGACAATAGAGCCGAGTGAGTTCGATAGTCTTCTCAGGAAAGAATTCAAACCGAAGTCAGACCATGCCAAGGAGGCTATCAATTCGGCGGTGCGAACGTTGGCCGAACAAGCATTATCGGAAACAGCTCTTATTTCCGACGATTCGGTCAGGACAATCGAGTCCATTATAGCGGAGATAGACCGGAAGCTGTCCGAGCAGATCAATCAGATTATGCACCACGAGGACTTTCAGAAGATCGAGAGTGCCTGGCGGGGACTTTCTCACCTTGTGAATAACACGGAAACGGACGAGACGCTGAAGATACGCGTGCTTAACCTCTCGAAGAAGGATTTGGCCAAGACACTCAAGAAGTACAAAGGTACGGCTTGGGATCAAAGCCCGCTTTTCAAGAAGCTTTACGAAGAAGAATATGGCTCACCGGGCGGCGAACCTTACGGGTGTCTAATCGGTGACTATCATTTTGATCATAGTCCGCCGGACGTTGAGATACTCAACGGCGTGGCCCAGATATCGGCCGCGGGACACACACCTTTTATCTCTGCTGCCGCGCCGACGCTGATGAACATGGATTC
>Ga0307379_10006359_pt1 | contig 16243 bp, 14 predicted proteins | sample UN2MG_FD_202237 | JGI IMG/M metagenome (GOLD analysis project Ga0307379, IMG submission 202237) | Soil microbial communities from Risofladan, Vaasa, Finland - UN-2 | ecosystem: Environmental > Terrestrial > Soil > Coastal area > Acid sulfate soil | place: Finland: Risofladan, Vaasa | collected... | reverse complement strand
AAAATTGCCATACCGATTAACATACCGATAATTTGATTCTCCATTAAAAAAGAAATAAACATTTTTAAAGACTCCATTTATACTTTAATAACTCACTCAGAATAGCCCCAGATACCCTCTGTTTTTAATGCTACAGCGTTCCGGAATCATTTATGACTTTTATATTACTTGCCCTCATTTTAACCTTTAACCTTCAAAATAGCTAAGAGTATTGTTATATATGGCTATTTCGCTAATTTAGCTAAAAGAAAACGCTCTATTTTGATTTTAAGGCCTCTGTTTTTTGAAATAGGTATAAATCATAAGCGTAAATTCGGTATTATTGTTACTTTCTTACTTCCCGCCATCTAAAAATCCTTTTAAATCCTCTTTTTGTAACAACGAACAGGTTATGGGCAAAATATTTTTATCTCTTGTTATTTAAATCTTTAATCCTTCCTGAATTAATCCACTCCTTTATTATTTCTCTCCTCTTTTCTTCCAAGACAACCTCAAGCATTTTTGATGTTTTTCCTTTAACTCTTCCCCTATCAAAAATATCTTCTTTATTTGCTTTCTGATGCTGGTATTTTCCCCAATGTATATAAGGTCTCTTTTCGCTATTAATCGGTATTAGGCTATATTCGTATTTTAGATACTCATTTATTATATTTCTATATATAATTCAAACCTTTCTTTGGCGTGGTATGAAATAAGGGCTTAACCTATAAATCACTTCCAGGCCTGAGTGGTTTTTAAACTGAGTATGATCTATTGCTTTTTGTAGTACTTTTATAACTTCTGGAAGGCACACATTTTAAGTCTAATAAAATAAAAAACGAAGGGAAACGTGGGGTAAATCTTTCGGTATAGCCATAAAAAAGGGAGCGTAATTTTGGCAAATCGCACTCCCTTTTGTATTTATAATTATAACATTAAAAAATGTATTAAGGAAAAAAATATCAATAATTTTTCTTCTAACTACCCCACTAAAGTTTACACTAACCCATACCCCTCTGATTAGAAGTTTTAATTACTTTCCCCTGCTGAAGTAAAACAAAAGTATATTGATTGCTCTGCAATATTTTTTTAGCCTTTCCCAAATCATTCGTGATGTCATTCATAATGTTCGCATTCCTCTTCTTTATTCTTCTCTAAACATTCGAATATGAAATCATTTTCATTTAGGAAATCTGTTAACCATTTAACTTACTGATGATATCTACCACCCTTGAATTTTATCCAATACTTCATCAAAAATCAAACCGTTTTTGTGCGTTGTCAATATTTTTATCTATGCTATCACTAACCAACGTTTCTGACTTTTATCTTTTGCTTCTAATCTATGATAATTTGAGTTAGTACAATCAGCCTCATCCTTTTCATTTTTAATATATAAATGGTCTTAAAATGATTTATTTTGATTATATATAGTCTTTTTAACCTAACCGAGACTCTTATCAAAGTTGGTACTATCAACCCCCATATCGTACTTTCACCGACTAATAATCGCCCATGCTGGGCGCACTAATGATAAACCTCCCTTTACGGGAGGTTTATCACCTGTTTTCAAAGCTTATAATGAGTTACATAAAAATGTTTACTTATCTAACATTAACTTTCCCTGTCTTATTACTAGTATATTATCTAAATAGAGATCCGGTTGTAATATAACCCCATCCAAGTGTATACCAGCAGCGACCGTACCACCAAAAGTATCATTACTGCCAAGAGCAATATGTACGGTTCCATAAACTTTTTCGTCTTCTAATATTATTCCGGTAATTCGGGCACGATCATTGGTACCTATACCAAGTTCCGCTAGGTTTCGTGCCAGCTTGTTATCTCCTAGCAATTTTTCCAGTTTTTCTTTATCCGGCCCTTTGATATCAACAAGAAAACCCTGTGAAAAACTAAATTTTAGCGGTGTATTCAACTTCCCTAAACCGGAAAGAGACCCATCTATAATCACCTCACCTTCAGCACTCCCCTCCAAAGGTGCAATATAGGCCTCTCCTGAGGGAAGATTACCTGAACTGCCTTTTTCCCAGAATAGACCGGTGCTGGCATTTCCCTGCCTTCCCGCCAGGTTCATCTTAAGGCTGTAACCTTCTTTTGTAATTACTGCTCTTTCTGCCGAATCAAGAAGCTTTTTGAGTTTTTTAGTATAAAAAGCAACCTTGTCATAATCTGCTGTAATGGGGCCTGAAAAAAACATATCTTCAGTAATCCCCGGCATCGTAGCTATACGAGCTCCGGCATTGCAAGCCGCTTTGCGTGCCTGTGTATGTGTAAGAGAATGGGCAGTTGCCGCAATTACAACGTCTGCTTCCATCATAGCGCGAGCTACCACCGGAGGTGGCTCAACACCATTCTTACCGAGGGGCTGAATTCGTAAAAGCATGGATCGCGCACCCAATTCTATTCCGGCAGTAAAAAATGACTCTCCAATTATTAAAGTAGATTCATCATATATAATTAGTAACTGTTCTTCTTCACTCAGAGCGAGATTCTCTTTGAGGAGCTGCCGAGCAACCTGTGTAATATCTTTTTTCAATTAATATCCCTCCTTTTTACCCTAGTAATTTTAATCGAGTAGGAGGTAGATAATTAATTTATCTACCGTCCGCCGAGTAGAACAAAGGCGCGCACACCTTAGGGAAAGAGTTTCCTATTCCTCTCTTTAGGTATAGGGATAGGGTTCCTAGCTCCTCCATAGTTACGTTTCCTTTGTCCCCTCTAAAATTCCGTGCGTAGGCATTTCGCTCTACACGGCTTCAAACGATAATTCTTCTCGATGCCTTACTGCTTATTGTAGTTTACATTGAGTATATCTACTCCAGTTTTGTTACCATCTTTAGTCCAGTTCAGAGTCTGGAAGGTGTGACCCTGGAATAGATTTTATCGTCCAGAGCCCCTTCGCTCCACTCCCATTACAGGAGCTTCCTTACTGTAGAGTCGGAAGAGGTCGGCTATCGCCTTCCTCTGTCCGCTCCATCAATCGGTACATACGGTTTTCCCGTATACCGCTTTCCGATATGGTATCATATAGATACAGTGTTAAGATGCAAATCTGCTACAAGTGTTAGTAAGCGCACCAGTTTAAATTCACCATATAGCCTATTCTCATTACAGTCCTTCCATCCCTTGTTTCTCCATCTTTTGTAGCGATGGTTCCATATTCTCCTGACTATCCATCTTTGTAACTTGTTAAAAAGTTTACGAACATGGGCTTTACGATAGTATATATCCCATCCACGAATGACTGGATTAATCCAGTCAATAATCTCCTTCGTAGTTAATGGTATCTACGTTTAGTCCTTATCTTTGATAGTGGTTTTAAACCTCTTAATTGATTCTTCTTTTGGATAAGCATAGATGTTACTGAAATTCATCTTCTTTTTGATTTTATTCTTAGCGAGTTTAAGTCCTTTTCCTCTTTTTAACTTATACGCCAGAAATTCGAAACCTTTGTTTATGTGAGTAATCCTAGTCTTTTCTGGATGTATAGTTAATCCGAGAGATTTCAGAACCTCCCTTGCCTCTTCTAATGCTTTGATGGCCTCCCCCCCTGGTTCTACACAATAATATCCAATCATCGGCAAAACGAGTTAGCTTATACCCTTTTGATTCCATTTCATGGTCAAACTGGTATAGACACCCACGCCTGTAAGGGCCTGGGTGTCTATTTTTAAAATTTTCTTTAATTAAAATATAACATTATAACTTTTGATGTCAAACATTTATGGTAGATTATCCAGAAAATATTATACAATTTCTAAATTATGGATATTCTCAGTATATCAAAAAGATATTATCTCTAAGGCCGCTAGAGTCTTGGAGATACCAAGAACTGTAGAATAGGTTATCCTCTCTCATACCCCTTTACACTTCCTCTTATAAAACTCCAACTGAAATAGAAAACAAGGTAGTAGAAGCTAAAAACTAAACCCTTTTAGAGGCTAAAAGATTATCGGTTTATCTATAAAAGTCCACAAAGAGAGAGTTCGTAAATCTGAGTTCATGTAATACCAGTCAATTTGTCTGGCCATCATATAGAATCTAGAAGCCCTAAAAAAGGTCTGAGAGCTTCCAGGTTTCGATCTCTTCGTGAGGGGGAGGTTGATATTCATTCTTCTTGTTAAAATACCATCCATGCTTATTTCTCAAATCCACCAGGAATTCAGCGTAATTTAAGGCAGCCAAAGCCACATCTATAACTGGTACCCCTAAAGCACTCTGCAACTCTTGATAGAACCCAAATTGTCGAGTACAGCCAAGGATGATAACTTCCGCTCCATCCTGTTCAATCGCTTTTTCCGCAGCCTGAACTATCCTCTTTTTAGTCTCTTCGGGGTCCATCTGAAGGTCCAGTACCCCCATACCAATGGCCTGAAAGGAGGCTAAGTGATCCTGAAATCCATACTTGATGACATTTTCTCTTATAAGAGGTATCACTTTAGTCCGTCCCACAATTATGGAAAAACGTTGCCCTAAAGTCATAGCAATATGCATTGAAGCTTCCGCCGGAGCAGTGACCACCAATTTCTCCGCAATTTCTCGGGCTTCTCTTAAGCCGAGATCGTAAAAGCACCCGATGATTGCTGCGTCAAATTTTTCTTTTTCTGCCTCTTTGATAATTTTTAAAATCTTAGGCACTACCAGCGCCCCGTAGGAATAGTATTCCAGGTGTCTAGGGCCCTCGGTCAAAGAAGTTACTTTTAGTTCCGTCTCAGGGCTTTCAAATTGAGATAGATACCCTTTATAGGGATTAACGCCCTCATTTACTACAGGGCTAATATATAGCACTCTCCTCCTCACATCAATCACTCCTTTCTTGTTCACATCAATCACTCCTTTCTTGTTTTTTGTTTTCCAGCTTAGCAAATAGGTGGCATCGAACTATATGTCCAGGAGAAACCTTAATTATCTCCGGGTCTACTTTCGAGCAAATGGACATTTTGTAGGAACATCGTTGATGAAAGCTGCATCCGAGGGGAATATTTACCGGGCTTGGGATCTCCCCAATAGAAATGATCTTTTTGGGTTTTAAATTCTTTTCTTCCTCAGTAATCACCGGGACTGAGGAGATCAGCATCTGAGTATACGGATGAAGTGGCTTTTCGAAGAAGGTAACAGCTTCAGCCATTTCACAGATCTTTCCCAGATACATGATAGCGATTCTATTGGCAACATTTCTCATTAAGCTCAGGTCATGGGTGATGAATAGATAAGTCAAGTGCAGCTCTTTTTGCAGATCTATTAACTTATTTATAATTTTGGCCTGTACCGATACATCCAGAGCTGAGGTTGGCTCATCGAGAAGAACTAATGATGGATTCGACGCCAGAGCTCTGGCAATGGCGACCATCTGTTTTTCTCCTCCACCAATTGAAGATGGGGATTTGTAGAGATAGTCTGGAGAGAGCTCCATCTTTTCCAAAAGTTCAATCATTTTTTCTCGTAGCTGTCTTTTAAGCATCTGGGCATGAATCCTTAAGGGTAAGGCCAGGATTTGATTTATCGCTTGCCGGGGATTCAGGGAGGACCCAGGATCCTGAAATACAATCTGAATTTCTTTTTTTGAAGATAAAGGCCTCTTGGATGCCTCTAGGCTTATATTTTTACCTTTAAACAAAATCTGACCAGAGGTTGGACGATACATACCCACGATAGTGAAGGCAACGGTGCTTTTCCCAGATCCAGATTCTCCTACTAATCCTAGAGTCTCACCATACTTGATGTTAAGATCCACTCCATCTACTGCACGAACGTATATTGGGCCTTTCTTGTCCTTCCCAATGTGGAAGTATTTCTTCAATTTTTCAATTTTTAAAATCTCATTATTTGTCGCTTGTTTCATTCATTCACCTCTGAGTTAAGTAGCACGCTACTAAATGATCCTTCTCAATCTCAAATAATTGCGGTGGCTTTTCTGAACATATCGGGCTCTCCTGTTCACATCTGGGCTGAAATCGACATCCGGAAGGTGGATCCAAATAGCTCGGAAGTTTCCCTGGAATGCCCTTGGCTATTCCACCCCCTGATATTTTTGGGATAGATGCAATTAGACCTTTGGTATAAGGGTGAACAGGGTTTTTAAAGAGGACCTCAGTAGGAGCAGTTTCTACAATCGTCCCTGCATACATCACATAAGTTCTATCCGTCATTTCTTTTGCTACACCCAAAGAATGGGTAATTAAAATGATGGAGGTCTTCCTCTTTTCCACGAACCCATTTAAAAGCCGCATAATCTGGTCTTGAATGGTAACATCCAGCGATGTCCCAGGCTCATCCGCTATTAATAAATTTCTCGGAGAGCATATGGCCATGGCGATACAAACCCTCTGTTTCATACCCCCGCTTAATTGAAAGGAGTAATTGATAAGCATCCTTTCAGGATCCGGAAGAGACACGTCCTTTAGTGCCTTTATGGATAGCGTCTTGATTCTCTCATGGTGCACATTCTCTTCGTCTTTAAAAACGGCGGAATACTTAATAACGTCGCCGATTTGAGTTCCTATAGTAAAAACTGGGTTCAGAGCTGTGGTAGGATCTTGGAAGATCATGGCAATCTCCCTAGAGCGAAGCCTTTGGATCTCCTTAAAACTCATTTTTAAGACGTCCTGCCCTTTGTAAAATATCTGTCCTCGGGGAATTTGGAAGTCTCCGGGCGGAAGTACTTGAAGAATTGATTTCATAGTTGTAGTTTTCCCACAACCGGTTTCTCCTACAAGGGCAACTCGCTCACTACCTCGAACCATTAGGTGAACGCCATTAAGTACTTTTAAATAACCACCATACACTCTGTACCAAACGTGTAAATCTTTTATATTTAATAGAATATTTTCTTTGGTTTGCATATCTTATCCCATCCCTGTCTCAAGCATATCCCTAATACCATCACCCATTAGATTGAAACCTAGAATGGTAAGCACGATAGCTAGGGCGGGGAAAATGGCCATCCACCAGAGGTTGGGTATGTACCCCGCTCCATCCGAAACCATCTGGCCTAATGCAGGGATAGGTGCTTGTTCTCCCAGACCTACAAAGCTCAGGGATGCTCCGACTAAAATTACCCACCCTACATCCAAAGCCATCTTGGTAAAAACTGGGGACAAACAGTTGGGGAGGATTTCTCGAAAGAGAATATGAAATTTACTCGCACCCATTAAATCTGCTGCAATAACAAAATATTCGTTCACTAAGGAACAAGTCATTCCATATGCCACCCTGGTATATCGTGGCCACCACATAACCGAGATTGCGATCATGGCGTTCATCAAGGATGGCTCTAATACTGATGCTACTGCAAGCGCTAGAATCAAGGACGGGACGCTAAGAAATATGTCGGTGATACGCATGATTACGATGTCAATCCGGGTATTCTGGAAATACCCGGCGATTAACCCCAGGAAAACACCCAGTGGTACTGCTAGTGACAGGACGACGGATACCATAAGCAAAGCACCACGAAACGCAAAGATGATCCTTGAGAAGATATCCCTTCCTATGTTATCTGTCCCACAAAGATGCTGCAATGAAGGTAGTTGCCCCGAGTTCTCGAAATCAACAAAGGAGCCAGCGTGCTCAGGGTAAGGGGTTATCCAGGGCGCAAAAATTGCTGAAATAATTATCCCTACGACTAACACCAGACCTACTATTGATAACTTATTCCGGGAAAACTTATACCATTTTTTTCCCAGATATAGCCAGAATATGGATTTGGGTCTTACTAAACTAATATCTATTGAATTATTGGGCTGATTCGAGTTTCTCATTTTATATACCTCGGCTAGTTCTAAGTCTTACCCTGGGATCCAGAAAAGATACAATAATATCGACGATAATGTTCACAACCACGAGGATGACGCCAAGTACAATGATAACTGCGGAAATAACGTTTAAATCCTTGTTCATCATCGCGGTGATACCGTAGCGCGAAATCCCGGGCCAGTTAAAAATCATTTCCACCAGGAAGGCAGCAGTAAATAAGTGTGCAAAATCCAAGCCCATCAGCGATACCGTGGGAATCATTGAAGGTTTAAGAAGATACTTAAACATTATAACTCTCTCGGGGATACCATACCCCCGTTCTGCGGAAAGGAAGTCCTTATGCATATTTTCAACCATAGAAGAGCGGGTAATGCGGGCTTCCTGAAAAAGAACTCCTAAGGATAAGGCAACGGAGGGTAGGATCAGGTGCTTGAACGCATCCCAGAAAACCACAAAGTTTCTCTGGATTAAACTGTCAAGGAGCAATAGACCCGTGATCCTCGTATAGCTTATTCCAGGACTCAGCCTGCCTAAGACTGGTAATATTGGCCAGTAGTATCCAAACAGCAGCAAAAAAATAATCGCTACCACGAACCCTGGAAGAGCCACTCCAAAATAGCTCAGAGTCCTAATTAAATTATCCACCCAGGTGTCCTTATGTTGAGCTGCAAGGGTTCCGAGGACAGTAGCAAAAATAACCATTAGCGTCCCCGCAATAATAGCCAGTTCCATCGTTGCTGGAAGGTATTCCTTAATATCTTCTAATACCGCCCTATTAGTAATCAAAGAATTACCAAAATCCCCAGATAAAACCCCTCTGATCCAGTAAAAATATTGCTCCGGTAAGGTTTTGTCCAGATACATTTCCTGCCTCAGCCTCTGAATCACCTCTATAGGAGTTGTCGGCCCCAGTGACATGCGGGCTGGGTCACCCGGGACAACTCGCGCAATTATAAAAATCAATATTGACAGGCCAAAAATTACAAAGACCGAGACTAACAATCGCTTTAGAATAAAACTTCCAAGTTTCATTAGATGAACACTCCTTACCTTCTATTCGATAATAAGCAGGCTCTTGATTAAGAGCCTGCTTTGCTTAATTTCAACTTGCTTAGAGAATTTTACCCTCGAGCAAACATTATGGTTTGAACGGCGTATATGGCGGTTGTGCCTTTTCAGGAGTAACCTTGAAATCCCGATAATAAAAGCTATAACCAAGAACGAGGTTACACGGTTCCCCTTGCTTAGCAGCCTCTGCGTCAGGAAAAACAACGTAATCGCTTCGATGGACTTGCTTAGATGCTTGCTCCAAAACCCATATTGATGGACAGAGTTCCGAGATTTTCTCCTGAATGGCATAGTATTTTTGGAATCGCTCTTTTTGATCAACGGTAGCAAGCGCATCTTCAATCATTGCGTCAATTTCGGGGTCCTGCAGCCATTCTCCTTGCTGGGTGGTTCCACAAGAACTGGAATGGTAGCGAGCCTTTAACATCGATCCTGCCTCAGCATAAACCAGGGAAGCAAAGGTGACGTTTCCGTGAGAAGTGGTTTCGATATCAGCCAACATATTCATAAACCCGAGATAGGGGATCTTGACAATATTCACCTTTATTCCCAGTTTGGCGGCATTAGCCTGAAACATCAAAGCAAGTTTTTCCTCATCTTTAACCTCCGCTATCCAAGTGAGTTCAATGGGGTACTGGTCCAATTTTCCGTAATAGGGAGACTGTTTTAGCTCCTCTTCTGCTTTTGCTAGATCCAGTATATAGGGCTTAAGATTGGGGTTGTATCCAGGGGTGCCGGAAGAAACAGAACCGGAAAGGCGGGAATCGGGGAAAATCATGTTACAAGCTTGCTGGTAGTCAACGCAGTAAGCAAGGGCTTTGCGGAAGTGAATATCGTCTGTCGGAGGTTTCTTGGTGTGAAGATGGATGTTCAGGACTGAGCCCCCGAAGATAGAGGACACCTCGCTGTTGGGAAACTTGTCAATTTCAGCGAGATTTTCGCTGGTCTGCCGATTGTCAGTGATTTCCAGTTCCCCTCTCGAAAAAAGGGTTCTTACGGTAATCGGCTCAACGGTTCCGATCAATTTCACATACTGCGGGGCATCTTTGTTCTCCCATCCAGCCCAGTAATCGTTTGATTTCTCCATCAGGAGATATTCCGCGGTTTTCATCTCCTTAACTTTATAAGGACCTGAGCCGGCGTCATGAGTGACCAGCCATCCCTTGCCGTAATCACCGAATTCCCCATAAGAACCCTCTTGTTGTATGTTCACCATTACCTGGTTTTTATTAAGAATGTAAAGCTTTACCAGTGCTCCCAGGAAGGGTCCAAAGGACTCTGTGAGGGTGATCTGAACCTTGTATTTTTCGAGGGCCTTGACTCCTTCAACGGTCCCGATGAAGAGAAAGCCAAACCCCGATCCGATGGTCATGACCCTCTCCATGGAGAAAACCACATCATCTGCTGTTAGCTCGTCTCCGTTATGGAACTTGACTCCGGGTACCAATTCAAAGGTGTAGGTCAATCCATCCCCAGAGATTTCCCAGCTCTTTGCCAGCCAGGGTTTCAAGCTGCCATCCGGATTTGGAAATACCAGCGAATCGTATAGATTGCAAAGAGCAATGGCACCTGTAACATTACCTGCTGATGGAACTGCTGGATCGAAATAGCAAGGCCACGTCCTTGTCATGCGAATAACTTTAACCTCTTCCTCTTGTTGTGTATATCCGGCGCTCACTACACAAGATAGAATCAACACTAACAAAACTAAAAACAATCCATTCCTTAAAAATCTAATAAACTTAATTGTTTTCATAACTTCTTTCCTTTCCCTTATATCTTAATGTAAGGTTTAATTTTTTACTTTTCTTTTCTTTTCATCTAACCTCCTCTAACAATTAACAATTTAGTACCGTATTATTCCCTTCGTTCCACCTCCTTTCGGTGTTAGAGAGTACAGGTTTTAATTTTGATCCTCCCTCAATGACGTGATGCAGAGAACAAGTTCATTTAAAAATAAACTGAATTGAGATTCACCCCCTTCTTTCTTAATTTAAACTTTCCCTAATTTTTCTGCTAACTTTTTAAGCTCTGGGTCTAAGAGTTGACCCTTGTCCATAATCTGGACGCCATCGAACCATACGGAGGAATTCAAGCAAATGCCATCGGTGTGTGAGGGTCCAAAAATCCCATCAGGAAAGTTTCCGTACGCGTGCCCAACATTGCCAAGCCCCCATTCGGTCGCACCCCAGACTCTTTCATCCTCTAAAACGAATCCTGTCAGTCTTGCCCCAGGGTTAAAACCATAACTCACATGGGCTAGCTTGAGCATCTGTGGGTGATTGAAGCTCTTAAGCCACTTCTCATACTCTGTGGCTTCCTTTCCTCCCTCAATCTTCACAGTTTCTCCCTTTTTGATTGTTAAACAAACTGGCTCTTTCAAAATGCCAAGGGGATCGACGGAACCGTCAAAAACGATTGTTCCGTTAATGGACTCGAAATTTGGCCAAACGCTGATCTGTCCGGCCAGCATGTGGGTTCCTAGAGTGTCAGCATAACCAAGATGCATTTTTACCTTGCGACCAGGTTCGCTGTTGAAATCCACGTCTGTGCCAGCTGAGGTGGTAATCCGCGTATGTTTAGCGGATAAGATTTTTTGGGTAACAAGCTTCATAAATTTTTCCAGATTTGGGAAGTCTACCCTTCCAATGTTGCGGACCATCATGTCCACATTCATTCCTGTCAAGGACAAAAAACGGAGCATTTTGTTCTCTTTCATTGCAATGTCACAAATAGTAGTATAAAGCATAGACTTGCCGTTGAACCCCACCCAAGCATCGGCCTTTAAAAGAGCGGCTGTGAGCGATTCAAAGGGAAGCATGGCTTCTCCTACTTTTCCCCTGACCAATGGTGAAGCTGTGTAAATAACCATGGGTTTAGCATCACATGCAAAAGCGGCTGTAGCTGTAGCATCGATAACCCTCTTCTCGCATTCCGTGTCCGCAGTAATGACAAATGTTTCTCCTCGTTTCAATTTGAAGAGATCTTCACAAAGAATTTTAGCTGCTTTCCCCAATTCATACTCATAATAATAAGACATTTTATGCCTCCTTTAGTACTTTAAATTTTATAATCCTTACCGATCAAGCAAGACTTATTCTTTTCGGTCATCTTTCTTAAGATACTTTCACCAGTTATATCTCTCTCTTTTTAATTAAAGAATAACTACTTTCCTAATTAAAATATTCTTTTTTAGTAATAGTTTAGTTTTTCCAAAATCCACTGGGCTAATACTTTTATATTATAATCACTCCCCCCAATCGACAGTTCCGCTTTGACCAGAAGAACGAAGCATTCGACAATAACCGAATATTATTATAAAAATTACATTTCCCCTCAATCAACACGATACCTGTTTACAGCATCCATGTCAATTTCAACACCTAATCCTGGTCCCTTAGGTACAAACATAAACCCATTTTCCACCTTAAGGGGTTCTTGTATCATATCATCAAGTAAAAGAAAATTTGGAATATAATAATCACTGCCATATATTATGTTCGGTGTTGAAGCAGTGCAATGCATACTGGCTGCAATCCCGATACCAGATTCCCACATGGCTCCAGCATAACAAGACAATCCTGCCGCTTCAGCTATTGCTGCGACCTTTTTGGCCCTAAGTATTCCTCCGTGCTTCATGATTTTGATATTAATAATATCTGCGGCTCCGGCTTTAACTACTCTTAAGCAGTCATAAATCGAGAATACTGATTCGTCAGCACTGATAGGGGTATCAAGTGCTTGAGCAATTAGGGCCATTCCCTCAACATTCCACATTCTTAGAGGCTGTTCCATATATAAAGGATGGAAGGCTTCGAGTCGGCGACAAGTGACCATAGCATTTTCCCAGGTTAGTCCTTGATTAAAATCAAATCTAAACTGTGCATCAGGTGGAAGAATCTTTGATACCGCATCAAGCCGTTCAACTTCTTTGACCAGCGGCAGTACTCCAGTTTTCATCTTAAATTTACGTATTCCTCGTTCCAAAAGCCATTCAACCTCTTTAACATCCTTGTCAGTATCCTGGTTGGCAACCGAGTAACTTACAGAGATTCTATCGCGTACCAACCCCCCCAAAATTTTGTACAACGGCTGATTTAATATCTTTCCCGTAAGATCAAGAAGTGCCGTTTCTATTCCAGCTTTAGCAAACGGGTAACCAACCAAAACAGTATCCATTTTCATCAGAAGTTTTTCCACATCAATTGGGTCTCCATTTAAAACACACGGACCCAGATACCGGTCAATTACGTCCTTGGTACCCCAAGGGGTTTCTGCAAAAACCGGCCAAGGTGAGGCCTCCCCATAACCGATCAAACCTTCATCCGTCTTTAACAAAACCAACACATTTTCAACGACATCCAGTAACCCTACTCCTAGCTTACTTTTGTGCCGCATCGGAATCCGAACCACTATGGATTCAACTGATTTAATTTTCATAGCTTCTTCCCCCAAATTCCTTTTGTTTACTTTTTGTTTTAGACTAAAAATTAAGCCATGTCCCTACTCCTTTTTCCCTTGCCCGCCGATATAATTCCTGGCCAGTGGGTAAATCCTCAAAAGCCACTCCAAGGTTAAAGGCAAGAATCATTTCATTCTCACTGCTACGACCTGGTTTTTTTCCGACAATTATATCTCCTAACTCAGCATCAAGATGAGGTACGCTCAAGAAGAATCCAGATTCCTTAGTATGATTAGTCTGCTCTATATTATCCGTGATAATATAGGTAAAGTCTTTCATAGCCTCATCAGTCCAATAAGAGTCGTAGTCAATTGTAATGGCAAGAGTTCCCGGAGCTATCCATCCACATTCAGTAATTCCAGGGCGAGCGGGGTATACAATAGGTCCACCGGTTACAACAATATCACAATTTTCTACCGCCGCCCGTGGCGATTCTGTAGGAATCACTTCTATTCCTAACTTTTTGCTCATAGTTTCGCAATATTCTTTTGTTTTATCAGGAATAATATCATATGCCTTACAATAACAAATAGAAGGAATTACGTCCCGCATTGCTTCCAAATGAACGCGCCCCTGTAAACCACACCCTATAATACCAAGAGTTTTAGAGCCTTTGCGTGCAAGATATTTTGCCGTTAAGGCCGAAGCACATGCTGTTCTCATTCCGGTAATCCAAGTTGAATTCATAATTGCAAGCGGCGTACCGTCACCATCGCTGAGAATATAAAAGCCAAGAATATAAGGAAGACCCCGCTTCTCATTGTTTGGATTCCCGCTTTGCCATTTCATTCCAGCCCCGTTTAAACTAGGAATATAACAACTCATCCCACCAAACCAGGTGTCTGGCCCGGTTTGTATCCAGTATTTAGGAGGATTAATCACATTACCAGCAGCGTTGGCAATAAATGCTTTTTCTACTCCATCAGCAATCTTTAACAGCGACAAGCCTAGTGAATCCATTTCCTCCCAGTTCAGATATAATAATTTTCCTTTAGACATCGTTTTTCCTCACTTAGTGAAACTCCCCCAGCAGGAGCTGGGGGCTTCTTAAACCTATGGCAATAACTCCAGTAGCTCCTGAAACTAATGCATCAAAGAATATATTATTTGCACCTATGAATATATCAATATTATTCCCCCCCAAAAGCTTGTATATCATGTATTCGAGTAGCTAAACCTGTACTTTCCTTAATATATGATATATTATCAATCTTGGCTAATTCAGCAACTAATTCTGGTTGTAAATCTAATTTACTGGTATGAGGATTATTATAAATCATGATTGGTAATCTTGTATTTTGAGAAACAAGCTCATAATGCTTGTATATTTATTTATCATTTAAAGGATAATAATAAGGGGGAAGCATTAGCAAAGCATTAGCTCCTAATTCCTCTCCCATTTTAGCAAATTCAATTGTTTTTCTTGTTGAAGGGGCTGATGCTCCAAAAATTACAGGAACTTTCCCATTCAATTGATTAATGATTCTTTTTCCAACATTAAATGCTTCTTCATCACTCAACATTGGAAATTCACTAGTGCTTCCATTTGTACATAAACCATGAGCACCACTTTCTAATAAGAAATCAACATGTTTATCTAATATATTATAATCAATGGACTGATCCTCTCTCTTAAATGGAGTCAAGACTACTGGAAATATTCCTTTTAATTTTCCCATAACATTTACTCTCCTTTTTATAATTTTATAGTTTTAATTTAATCTTTTTTTAATAATTTTTTTCTATGCTCGACACCATTCGGGCGAATTTTACATTCGTCCATGGGTAAACCCGTGGTATTCTGCCCCTCGGGTTAATAAAAATTGATTTTTAATCAACCAAACCCTAGTAACCTTGGCAAATACATTGATAAAATTGGGGTATAAATTATTATAAATAAGATGATTATTTATACAATAACACTTCTTATTAAGTTTTTAATTTTTTAGCAACGCTATCATCTATTTTTAATTTTAAATCAAAATTATCGCTTTCAGTATTATTATCATCTTTACAAATGTCTATATTCGCAATAACAACTTTTGCACCGTATTTCTTAAAAGCTAACGCAATAGCCCTACCTATCTTTTGAACCCACAGAAATGATGGAAATTTTATTATTTAAATCCATATGTAACAACAAATAATATTACAAAATTCTTACCTTAAATAGACCTAGGAGGCTTTCATTTTATGTTTTCTTCATTCTTTCATGGCTAATTTCGAATTAAACTTCATGAAAATAAATGCATCATCATAATTCGTTAATATTTTTATTATAGAAATTTTTTGCATTCTTTATATGTTCGTTCATTAATTCCTTCGCTCTATTTCCATTATGTTCTTTAATCGCTTGAATCAATTTGTAAAATATTTTAGTTGTCTGATCTTTTGTATTCTTTGAATGTTCGAACATTTTTTGGGTTTTTTTGTATAACATTTCCACAAAGATTTTCATTAGAGTATCTATTACCGGATTATGAGTTGCTTTAGCTATAGTAAGATGAAATTTTAAATCTTTCACTATAAAAGTATTCAGATCTTTAGAAATAACCATCTCATTGAAAACTTTTTCAATTTCCTTAACGTCTTCCTTACTTGATTTCAAACTAGCTAATCTCACAAGCTCACCTTCTATCATAATTCTTGCTTCCATAAGATCATCCAAGGAGTAATCTGATATTTTAGAGAAAAAACCAATTATTTCATCAAACTTTATAGCTGAATCTGTTATATATGTTCCTTTACCCTGAACAACCTTAAGATAACCAGAAAATGATAAAGCTTGAATTGCTTCTCTAACAGAAGCTCGACTTACTCCTAACAAATAAGCCAACTTTCTTTCTGATGGTAACTTCTCACCAGACTTTAAAATCCCTTCATTTATTTGATCTTTTATCTGTTGAATTATTTTTTCTAAAGTATTTTCTATCTTTATAGTTTTAAAACTCAAATTAT
>Ga0307379_10006358_pt1 | contig 16243 bp, 9 predicted proteins | sample UN2MG_FD_202237 | JGI IMG/M metagenome (GOLD analysis project Ga0307379, IMG submission 202237) | Soil microbial communities from Risofladan, Vaasa, Finland - UN-2 | ecosystem: Environmental > Terrestrial > Soil > Coastal area > Acid sulfate soil | place: Finland: Risofladan, Vaasa | collected... | reverse complement strand
TCGATGCACCACCGGCTCCTGGAGCACTACGCGGCCGCCTGCACCGACGACTACTGCCGGATGTGCGAGACGTGCATCCCCTCCTGCCCCCAGGGCATTCGCATCCCCGACGTCCTCCGCTTCCGGATGTACTACAAGAACTACGGCCACCAGGAGGACGCCCGGGAGTACTACGCCGGCCTTGCGGAGGATCAGCGCGCGGGCGCCTGCACCGAATGCCGCTTGTGCGAGCAGACGTGCCCCAACCGGCTGGCGATCGTCGACAAGCTGAAGGAGGCGCACGGCCTGTTGGCGTGATGCTCCCTCTCTCGGCTCGGCTTACCCTCTGACAGGCGTAGGGTGCGTGAAACGCACCATATTTGCTGGCCCGGAGAGAATGGTGCGTTTCACGCACCCTACGCGTCTTACCGTCGGAGCATGGAAGTTCTTCTTTGGGCGAAATAGCTTCCCCAGGGCGCATCCGGGCGTCGCGCGGTCGACGGCCGCCCGGCGCGGCAAGCTGGACGCGATGCGGCATGTCCAGAAACGGCCTTGCGGCTCGGCGCTAACCTGGTATGCTCGACCACGTTAGACCGAGAACGGGCGGCCCGTCAGACGCCCAAAAAGCCCGTCCAAGCGTCCAACAAAGGCCCCGGCCACCGATTGCAAGTCGTTGGCGAGAAAAGAGTTATGTCGAAACGAATTGTTGGGCAGGAATTTCGAGTGTGGCCCGGAAATCCAAGTCCTTTCCACCCCATGTGTTGCGCCGAGCGCGCGTCCAAAAAGGCCGTTTCGCCCGCGACATGGCGTGCGCGCAGGTGGCCTGTGACCCGCGCGCATTCCCCCTGGAACCTCAGCGCATTCACCATGGGGCCCGAGCGCACGTGCGCTGGGGCCCTAGCGCACTTGCGCGAGGTGTTAATTGGGACCTCACCCCGCAACAAGCGATCAAACCGGCCCTTTGGGGGGCGGGACCCGTAGGGAAGATATTCTTCCAAAGGGGAATGGGGCGATCGTGCCCGGTCGCGCCCGACAAGCTCGACCAATCGAGCGGCCGCCGCTACCTCCGCGCCCGGCGCCCCGACCTCTACGCCAAGCTCACCGAGCCGCTCCCGGAAGGGCAGAAGCCCCAGATCAACCCGGGGTGGCGGTTGAAGACGGGCAAGTGAAACGGCCTCACGCGTGCTTGTCGACGAAGCCCAGTACCTGATGGAACGGCACCGAATGGAAGATGCCGAACATGGCGTGTTGGCGGAGTCGCGCGCGGGTGGTTGCCGGAGAAGAGAGTCCGCAAAGGAAGCGGGCGAGCTGGCGTGAGGTTGCCAGCGCTTGGTGACCCTCGGCCCGGAGTCGGCGCAGGGCGTCGACTTCCGAATCGCCGGGAGGCTCGTAATTGGGCGGGGGAAGCGACCGGTGCGGCACGCCTTCACACCAACCGCAGTGGCCGCAATCGGCGCGAGCCTCGCCGAAGTAGGCCAACAGGCGCCGGGTCAGGCAGCCGTCGTGCTCCGCGTATTGAAGGACGCTGTGCACGCGATCCACGTCGTGCTGCTCGCGTCGCTCGAAGCGGTCGGCGAGCGTGCGATGAAGCGCGTCCGAGTCGTCGGGGACCTGCTGAAGCCGGTATCCCTCGCGCACGCCGGAGGCTTCGACGACCAGATCGCCGATCTCTTCCAGGTAGCCCAAGGCGGCCACGATGCGCTGGCGCGGCTCCCCGATGGTCTCGCTGACCTCGCCCACGTCGAGCGAGAACCACGTTCGCCCCTTGTGCGCGTGCCGGAAGACGCGCCGGAGGAAGTCGGCGCGCCGCGGGTCGAAGCGGGCGATCATCTCTTCCGACGTCTTTTGGGGCTGGAACTTGAAGCCGGTGTAGAACGGGCCGGTCGACCGGATCACGCCGTCCAGCTCCAGATACGTGAGCAGAGTGCGCACGACGAGCGGCCGGACGTCGTGGTCGAAGCTCAGCTCGGAGACGGAAACGTCGAAGACCGGGCCCCGGCCGAGCACGCTGCGTACGAGCGACGCGATCGCTTCGCTTGTGGGCGTATCGCCGTAGGAAAAGTTTTCCAGGACGACCACGTCGTCGGCACAGGCCAGCAGCTCGCAAATCGACTCCCTCCCGTCGCGGCCGGCCCGGCCGATCTCCTGCGAGTAGCTTTCGAGGCTCTTGGGAAGATTGTAGTGATAGACGTAGCGGATGTCGGCCTTGTCGACGCCCATGCCGAAGGCGATCGTGGCCACCACGATCATCGCGTCGGAGCCCATGAACTCGTCCTGGACGCTGTCGCGCTCCCCCGATTCCATGCCCGCGTGATAGGCCCGTGCGTGACGGCCGCAGTCGCCCAGGAAGCTCGCCACGTCTTCGGCGGTCCGCTGCAACGTGACGTAAACGATCGCCGGCCCCGGCGGACGTTGGCTCAAACGTTCCGAGAGCAGGCTCCTCCGCTGTGCCCCTGGGCAGGGAGTCACGTAGAGCTTGAGATTGGGCCGGTAGAAGCCGGTGTGGACGATATCGCACCGGGCAATGCCGAAGCCCTCGGTGACGTCCCGGGCAACCTCCGGAGTGGCGGTGGCGGTCAGCGCGAGCACGCGCCCCACGCGCAGCTCCCGCGCCAGCTTGGCGATCTTGAGATAGTCGGGCCGGAAGTTGTGGCCCCACTCGCTGATACAGTGGGCCTCGTCGACCGCCAGGAGGGAGATCTTCCGACGCCGTAGCGAGTGCAGGAAACGCTCGTTGTTCAGTCGCTCCGGAGAGATGTAGAGCAGCTTGAGGCGCCCGGCGTTCAGGTCGTCGTACACTTTAAGGGTCGCTTCCCGGTCGAGGCTCGAGTCGAGCCGGGCGGCCGGCACCCCGCGGGAAACCAGAAAATCGAGCTGGTCCTTCATCAGGGCGATGAGCGGCGAAATGACCAGCGTGAGATCGTCGAGCACCAGCGCGGGCAACTGGTAGCAGAGGCTCTTGCCGGCCCCGGTGGGAAAGACCGATAAGACGGATTTGCCCGCCAACAGCCGCGTGATCACCGCCTCCTGCCCTTCGCGATAGTCCTCGAAGCCGAAGACTCGCTTGAGCGTTGCGCGAGCGTCGTTGGCAGACCGTGCCTGCTGATCGCTCATGTTGCCTTCCACTTCTCTTGCCCACGGTGCGCCGATCGGTCGTTTGCGGAGGCCGACCGTCGCGGAGTCAGTCCTGGTCGGCTCCCGGTCTTCGATAGAGGAGCAGCGTGGAACTTGCGGCTTTCTCCATTTCGATCCGCATCGGCCTACAAAGCTCGCGCCCCGTAAGCGTGCGGCGCTGGTTCGTGTCGGCGTCGGTCAGCTCGTAGGTCGCGGCCGGGTCGAGGCCGCGGAGGCGGATCTGGACGGCCGGGTAGGGGCTTCGGTCGCGGCGGAAGAGGAGCACCATGCCCTCGCCGAGGTCGTCGCGGTGGAACTGGTAGCCGGTCCAGTGCATCGGGTCGACGCTGGGGTCCATGAGCGGATAGAAGTCGCCCACGGCCAGGTGGCGGAGGGCCTTGAACTGGCTGACCCGCTCGGCGGCCAGCTCCATGTTGAACCCCTTTTGGCGCGGGTTCCAGCCGAGGCAGAGGGCCCCGCCGAGCTGGCTGCGGAAGCCGTACGGGTCGTCGGAGAGGTCCAACAGCGGCGTGTTCAGGTAGTTGCCGGGCAGGTAGAGGTTCGCCCCGTAGACGTGGCCCTGGTTGGCCAGGAAGTTGCCGTACAGGTCGCTCTTCCAGTAGATGTGGCAGCGGCTGATGCTTTCGAGGTCGATGCGGCGCCCGCCGCTGGCGCAGCCTTCCATGAGAAGCGCGGGATAGCGCTCGTGCAGCTCGTCCCAGATCCGGTAGAGTCCTTCGACGTAGCGGATCTCGCTCATCCCGACGCGGTCCGGCTCGTCGGCCGCTTGCCAGTAGGAGAGCGGATCGATGTTGCAGTCGTGCCGGAAATAGCCCAGCGGGACTTCGTCGACGTAGTGCGAAACCATCTCGACGAACCACGCTTGCACCTCGGGGAGGCCCAGGTTGAGGAGCTTCGTGGGGTTTTCGCCGACGCGGAGCAGCCACTCGGGGTGCTCGCGGTCGAGCCGGGTCCCTTCGCACACCCGCTCCGGCTCGAACCACATGCCGAACCGGATGCCGGCCCGCTTGGCCGCTTCGCCCACGGGCTTCAGTCCGTCGGGGAACGTGTCGGGGCGGACGGTCCAGTTGCCCACGCCCATCGGCCAGAGCCCCTCGAACCAGCCGGCGTCCATCACCATGTATTCGATGCCCAGCGGGGCGTACGCCTCCAAGAGCTCGATCTGGTTCCGGGCGGTGACCAGGTTGCCGTTGTCGCCGACGGGGAACCACGTGTTGCACTGCACGCCGGGCAAGGGCTTCCGGCCGTCCACCAGCGGCGTCTTGTGCCGGTAGATCAGCCGGCGGAGGAAATTGTGCCCACGGAGCCGGTCGCCTTCCCAGAAGACGGCGAGGATCCGCGGGCTGCGGATTCGCTCGCCGGGGCGAAGCCGCAAGCGGCTGTGCTGCATGCCGGCTTGGACGCGGAGGTATCCCCGCCCGTCGCAGGCGAAATCGGCCTTCCACTGCCCCGACCATCCCACGGCGACGACCATGCCGCGCCCGCCGGCGTCGAGGTTGAAGAAGGGCAGGTTCTTGTTGCTCGACCGGCCGCCGGCCGCGCCGAGCGAGGCGGTGTCGTCGCCGCGGAGCGGAATTCGCAACGGCTCGAAGTCCTCCGGGGTGCAGACGCCCCCGCGTGCGCCGTGGAGCACGAACGCCTCGCGAGGGCCGCCGGCTCGACGCAGGGTGACGTCGAGGGCTTGCACGTCTTCGAGGATCGGCGTGTCCACCTTGCCCGTGTTCTCGAAGTGGAGCACCCACTCGACGGCGGGGAAATCGTCGTACGCGACGGTCTCCCACGTCACCTGCAAGCCGGTGTCCGGATCGCGATAGGTGGCCGCGTGGCGGGTCCGCAGGTCGTCGATTCGGGCGGACGTGCATTCCGTCTGACAACCTTCGAGCAACTCCGCGCCGGGCTTCTCCCCGAAACGGAACGAGAACGGCAATCGGTCGGGGAGCCAGGTGACGTCGCGGATCGGCAGGGCGTCGAGCCACAACCGCTTGCCGTCGGTGGTGATGACGGCCGCGTCGGCCCAGTCGCACTGGTCGTGGCTGTCGCCGTCGTCGGCATTGGTGACGTGCAGGTCGATGGCGGTGCGGCCGTCCAGCGGCACTTCCATCTCAAAGGGCGCGTCGGGCCCCTTGAGCACGGGCGACGCGAGGAGCTCCTTTTCGCCGTCGCGAATGGAGAAGACCACGCTGCCCCGCTCGCCCTGCGTGTCGTAGTTGTCGTCGATGCCTACCTTGGCCACGAACCGCGCGGCATCGGCGGGCAGCCGAACCCGCAGGTGGCTCGTGGCGTGCGTGCCCAGCCCGTGCTCGAACGGCCGGCCACCGATGCGAATGGGCGTGAGCAGCACCGACCGCCGCCGTTCGAGCCGGGCGTAGTCGTGGCGAACGACCTCGATCGACGGAACCGTGACCGCCAGCGGCTGGCTCGCCTCCCCAGCCGGCGACACGAGCCGGCGGGCGTACGCGTGTTCATCCCGCGTCGGCTCAAGCGCCCGCGCTTGACCGACGACGCAAGCGACTACGCTCAACAGGATCGCCGGCCACGTGCGGTTCATCGTGGTTGCATGGGAGAGTATTGGAAGCGAAGCCGCGGAGCGGCTGCGCAGGCGAGGCACTACGTCAGCACGGGCAGCTCGAAGCCCTTGCGGCGTGGACGCACCAGGTACGACGACTGGTTCGCCTCGGGGCAATTGGTGAACTGCTCGGCCTCCGGGTCCCACTTGAGCGTGAAGCCGACCCGGCCGACCTCGCGGACGATGTTCACCAGGTAGCAGAGCGAGGTCGCCCGCTGGCCGTACGCCACGTCGGCGTTGCACTTCCGGCGGCTCTTGATGCACTGGATCCAGTTCTCGACGTGGTAGGTGGTCTCGGGCCGGGTGATCGGTCCGGGGTTCTCGGGCGAGTCGATCAGCTCCTTCGGATTGCCGGCGATCTTGTCGCGGTTGATCTCGATCTTGCCGTTCTCGCCGACGAAGATCGCGCCCAGCCCCGGTCCCCACTCGCCGTCCAGGTGGAGCCTCAGCTCCGTGCCGTTGGCGTACTTCATGCGGATCTTGGCTCGCGGCCCGACCACCGGCTTGGCCAAGCGGATCAGGTAGTCGAGCCGGGTGAGGTCGACCTCTTCCTTGGGCGTCTCGAACTTGCCGCACGGGCGGTTCTCGACCGGCTCTTCGAGCACCATCTCGACCGGGCCCGTGTCGTCGGTACCCAGGGCCCGCTGGATCTGGTCGTAGGAGTGCGTGCCCCAGCCGGTGACGCCGTAGCAGCGTCCGCCGCCGTCGTAGGCCCACCAGGTGGACCAGCCGCGATGGAGCTGCCGGTTGTAGGGCCGGAACTCGGCCTGGTTGGTCCAGGTGTCCCACCATCCTTCCTTGCCGCCCTCGGGCAAGGGCTCGGTGGGGCCGCCCTGCCAGCGGTTCGGGCCGACGAAGTTCGGCGCCAGCACGGTCTTGATCTTGCCGATCGCCCCGTTCTTGACCAGGTCGCTGGCCCAGTTGTTGATGGGCATCGACCGCTGCTGCGTGCCGACCTGGGTGACCCGGTCGTACTTGCGCGCCGCCTCGACCATGTAGCGTGCTTCGGAGATGGTCAGGGCCATCGGCTTCTCGATGTAGACGTCCATGCCGGCCTGCATCGCGTGCACCGCGACCCATGCCCGGGCGTGCGTGGTGGTCTCGGTCATCACGCCGTCGAGCTTCTCCTTGTCGTACATCTCGCGGAAGTCTTCGTACGTCTTCCAGTTCTGGCCCTGGCCGACGGCCTTGACGAACGAGTCGCACAGCGGCTTGAAGCAATCGCAGACGGCCACGATCCGCATCTGGGGGATGGGGCTCTTCTGCAACTCGTTCATGATCCCGCGTGCCCTGCCCCCGAGCCCGATCACCGCCACGTTGACGATCTCGTTGGGGCCGGGAGCCCCCCAGACGTGTGAGGGAATCAGATACGGCACCGCAAACGCCGCCCCGCCCAGCTTGAGTGCTTCACGCCGCGTGTACCGATTGCGTGTCATGACCTTTACTCCTGTGTTGATTTGCAGGCTCGCCCGCCAGAGAGGTGCGGCGGGCGGAGCGGCCCCTGTTCGTGGATTGCCTGTTCGTGGTTTCCCAGTTCTCCCCGTAAGACCCCGACGGTCCCTCAGGTTCCCCCCACATTACCCAGAAGGCGTTCGGCTGACAAGCGATTCGGGGGAAATCGTGGCAGGTCGCCCGATGGACGTGGCGGGGGAGGGCCTTGCCGATCACGGGCCGCATTGCCCGCGTCAATTGGATTGTGGTAAGCTGACGATGTCCCGGTCGCTCGGAATCCCGGGGACAACACGCTAGGTTTCCTGGTTTTCTGGAACAAATACAGGCGAGTCAAGGTTCCGAAAGACCGCTCGTCGGTCTGAGGCGCAGCCTCGCTACTCACTTGGCGAGTATCGACTCGGGTGCCATGCTCACGCGTCTGAAAGTCCGCGGCTTCAAGAACCTGGTGAACGTCGACGTGTCGTTCGGTCCGTTCACCTGCATTGCGGGTGCCAACGGCGTCGGCAAGTCGAACCTCTTCGACGCCATCACGTTTCTCAGCGCAGTAGCCGACCGCCCCCTTATGGAGGCTGCAAAGCGCGTGCGGGACGAGCGAAACCGCTCCACCGACGTGCGCAGTCTCTTCCTGAAGCTCGGGGCCGAGCACGGGGACGAGATGTCGTTCGACGCGGAGATGCTCGTTCCGGCCACGGGGCACGACGACTTGGGGCAGGCGGCAAAGGCAGCGATCACGTTCCTCCGTTACACGCTCGTGCTGCGCTGCCGCCGGGAAGAGCACGGCCCCTCGGCAGACCGGCTGGAAATCGCCAAGGAGCAGCTTGAACACGTCAACGTCAGCGATGCGCACAAGCACCTGCAATTTTGGCACTCTCCGGCGTGGCGACGCTCCGTCGTCCGAGGACGGCGGGTGACTGCCTTCCTTTCCATCGATGAAACGGGTGACAGCCGCTTGATCAAGTTCCATCAAGACGGGCGTCCCGGAAAACCTCGCGAGTATCTGGCCTCCAATTTGCCCCGCACGGTCCTGTCGAGCTCCAATGCGGCAGAGAGTCCGACGGCGCTGCTGGCGCGTCGCGAAATGCAGTCTTGGCGTCTGCTGCAACTCGAGCCGTCTTCGTTGCGCAACTCCGATTCCTTCAGTGCTCCCACGCACGTAGCAACGGATGGGTCCCACTTGGCGTCGACCCTGCACCACCTTTCACGAGTCGAGGCAGGTAACGGAGGTGCGGCGGGGAACCTCGGATCCGTGTACGCCCGAGTGGCAAACCGCCTTTCGGGTTTGGTGGACGACGTGCATGAGGTCCGCGTCGACGAAGATCGGCAGCGCGAGCTGTTGACGCTTCAGGTACTCGACCGGGATCGTAACCTCCATGCGGCCCGGGCGTTGTCGGACGGAACCCTTCGCTGCCTGGCCCTGGCCATTCTGGAGATGGATCCGGATGCTCAAGGTCTTCTGTGCTTCGAGGAGCCCGAGAACGGCATCCATCCGGAGCGTATCTCGGCGATGCTCAGGCTGTTGAAGGACCTTTGCGTAGATACCACTGAGGCGGTAGGACCGGACAACCCACTCCGCCAGGTGGTCGTCAACACGCACTCGCCAGCGGTCGTGGGCTTCGTCGAGGATGACGATCTTCTCGTTGCTACCCGTCGAGAGGATTTGATCGCGGGCAATCGATGCCGCGGCGTGGAGTTCAGTTGGCTCAACGACACGTGGCGACACAAGTCGTTTCCTGACGTGCGGACGGTCTCGCGCGGTACGCTCGGCGCCTATCTGAACCCACTTGCGTATGCGGAAGACGAGGAACCTCCACCTCCAACGGGGAAGAAGCCCCGTAGACGGCGGCGCGTCAAAGACCGCGAGGACTTGCAGAAGCTGCTTCCGTTCATGAGCCGGGAATGACCGATCTGCGTTTCACGCTCGTTGCCGATGGCCGGTCGGACCAGGTCCTCCTGCGACATCTCGGTTGGCTGATGAGGCAGCACTTGTCCGTCAACGTCTCGGTTCAGCCTCAATGGGGCGATTTCCGCTCTCTCCGAGAGCGTCCCGGCAGCCTTCGTGATCGGATATCCGTCGCACTCGATCTGTACCCTTGTGATCTGTTGTTCGTTCACCGCGATGCCGAGCGAGAAGCTCCTTCGTGCCGCGACGAGGAGATCAGTCAAGCCATGGCAGGGCTGAAAGCTGATCTCCCGCCCGCGGTGCCCGTCGTTCCCGTCCGGATGACTGAAGCGTGGCTGCTGTTTGATGAGAAGGCTATCCGGCGGGCCGCCGGCAACCCCAACGGCACTGATCCATTGCAGGTCCCTGTCCGTCAGGCAGAGGACATTCCCGATCCGAAGGCCGTCCTACACGAAGCACTCCGAACGGCAAGCGGGCTTTCCGGCCGCAGACGCCAGAAATTCAACGTGCGCGACGCAGTGCATCGCGTGGGAGAATACATCGACGATTTCTCGCCCCTTCGTCGACTGAGCGCTTTCCAACGCCTGGAGGAGGATCTGGCGACCGTGCTTCGCGAAGCCGACTGGACCTAGACAGCGTGCATCTCGTCACCGAGCTCGCGTCCAAACCGGCTCGACCATCTCGCCGTTCAGACGGTCCCAGGCCTGCTGAAGCTCTCGGAGCTTGCCAGGTTGGCTTCGGGCCAGATCGTTCGACTCGCTGAGGTCGTCGGCCAGGTTGTAGAGCTGCCACTCGGAGCCGGAGCGGCCGCGGGGGTTGCGCACGAGCTTCCAGTCGCCCAGGCGGAGGGCGGCGCGGCCGGACATGCGCCAGAAGAGGATGTCGTGGGGACGGCCGGCCTTCTCGCCGGTGAGATAGGGCAGCAGGTTGACGCCGTCGATGGGGCGATCGTCCGGGATCGGGGCCCGGGCCACCTCGGCGGCGGTGGCATAGACGTCGAGCGAGATGACCGGGTGGTCGTAGACCTTGCCGGCGGGCAGCTTGCCCTTCCACTGAACGAGAAACGGGATGCGGAGCCCGCCTTCATAGACGTCGCCTTTGCCGCCCCGCAAGGGCAGGTTGCTGGACGTCAGCTCGCGCGTCGGGCCGCCGTTGTCGCTGATGCAGAACACCAGCGTGTTCTGCTCGACTCCTTCGTCGCGGAGCTTCCGGAGCACCGCGCCCACGCCGTCGTCGAGATGGGCGAGCATGGCGGCGAAGATCCGCCGGTGGACGTCCTCGATATGGGAGAATCGCTCCATGTAGGCGTCGGCCCCCTGGAGCGGGCTGTGCACCGCGTTGTAGGCGAGGTAGAGAAAGAACGGCTTGTCGCGGTGTCGATCGATGAAGTCGACCCCCTCGCGGGTCAGGGCATCGGTCAAGTACGCCGGCTCGACGACGGGCTGACCGGCGCGGAGGATCGGATTGTCGGCGTCGTAGGGCGGCTCGTCGTGGCCCATGTGGGTCGTGTAGATCAGACCCTCGCCCTCCCAACGCCCCTGGCCGCCGCCGGGGAGCGCGCGTCGGCGGAGCATGGTCGTCGCCCCGCGATACGGCGGCGGCACGTAGAAGTGCCCCTCGTGCAGGAAGCCGAAGAACTCGTCGAAGCCGCGTCGCAGGGGGTGGTGTCGGGCGGTGCCGCCGAGGTGCCACTTGCCGATCAGGGCCGTGGTGTAGCCGGCGTCGTGCAGGTGTTGGGCGAGCGTGACTTCCGAGGTCGGCAGCCCGGCGCCGGGGTCCTCGTTGTCGGCGCCGATGGGGTTGAACTCGTAGCCGAACCGGGTCGGATACCGCCCGGTCAAGAGCCCCGCTCGTGACGGACTGCAATACGAGGCCGTCACGTAGCCGCTTGTGAAGCGGACCCCGGCCTCGGCGATCGAATCGATGTTCGGCGTGGGGATCTCCGGGTTGCCCTGGCAGCCCAGCTCGCCGTAGCCGAGGTCGTCGACGAAGATGAGGACGACGTTCGGGCGCGGGGCTTGGGCGGGGGCGGCGATGCCGGACCGCGACAGGATTGCGCCGAGGACCATGACGCCAAAGAAGAGGGCGGAAAACGGACGGCGCAACATGGCTCCTCCCGAACAGATCGTGGCCGAGGCAATGCGGACTGCGCAACGTGCCGTAGTGCTCCGTCCAGATTGAACTCACGGGAGCCACGGGCATCTTGCCCGTGCTTTGGCGGACGCACTGGCGAGACGCCAGTGGCACCCAGCGGGCAAAGTCAATCTGGACAGACCAGTAGCATAGCAGCTCGCGCCCCACTGTGGCTCGATGTTACCGGGAATCGCCGCCGGCCGATCGCCGATGACCGGCCGGAAATCGCAGGCGGGGCTTGACTGGGCCGTTCGAGCCAACTAAGCTGGCGCCAACTGGTCATATGAGTATAACACCCGACCGCCCCGCCCATGCCCAGGAGGGCGAGATCGTGTCCATCGCCGAAGTCATCCACACGGGTCGGCGGGAGACCGTCGTCGAGGCCATCGCCCAGGGCCTGATCCGCTACATCGCGGAGAAGGGGCTCAAGGCGGGGGATCGCCTCCCTCCCGAGAGGGAACTGGTCCAGATGGTCGGGGCCAGCCGGCTGCCATTGCGGGAAGCGCTCTGTGTGCTCAAGGGGTTGGGGATCATCGAGGCCCAACACGGCAGGGGGGTTTTCGTGAAGCCCCTGGATCTGGGGGCCATCTTCGGCATGCTCTCGCCGCTCCTGCGGACCCACGCGGAGATCGACATCCGGCACATCTTCCAGGTGCGGCTGCATCTGGAAGCGAGTGTCGCGGAGCTGGCCGCTGCAAGCCGCAGCGACCGGAATCTCCAAACGCTCGGCGAAGCGCTCGCCGGGATGCGGGAGAGTCTGCGCGACCGGCCGGTCTACATCCAGCACGACATGGCGTTTCACCAGGAGTTGGCCCGGAGCACCGACAACCCGATCTTCCACGTGTTCATGGCCTCGATCACCGACCTGCTCGCCGAAGTCCAGTTCCTCTACCGCGACAACGTCGACATCCGACGGCACGCCCTCGGCGAGCACGCGGAGATCCTGGAGGCGGTTGGCGACGGCGACGGCCAGCGGGCCAAGGCCGCCATGCAAACCCACATTCGCCACGCCATGCAGAGGATGTGAAACGGTTGCGGTGCAGCCGAGACGGCCGCACCACAGGGCTTACGTCCGGGCGTTCCAGGAGGGCGAGATGAGCATCAAGGCGTACTCCAGAGCGATGGCGGCCGTCTGCTTCATCGCCTTTGCCGTCCTATCCGTTCCAGCGCTTGCCGACGACGCGTTTGCCGGGCAAACGGCCCCGCTGTACGTCAAGAAGGAGGACTTGGCGGCGACGATGTCGGCCACTCGGGCACGGTACGTCGAGTGGCTCGCCGAGCAGAAACCCGCCCGGGCCGCCGTGACCCTGGGCCCGTGGCACGTCACCGAGCCGCTCGGCGTCCAGAAGGCCGATCGAGCGGCTTTTCCGGACCAGGGCGTCGATCTGAGCGCGAAGACCGCCGAGGGCCAGCCCCTCTGGTCGCCGCGTGCCGACTGGAAGGACGGGACGATCGTGTCGCTCCCGGGGCCCGGCGGGGGCCCCGTCGCCACGTACTTGTTCCGCACCGTCACCGCCCCGAAGCCGATCACGCTGACCGTAGGGCTCGGCGGCGGCGACCGGCTGGAGCTTTGGCTCAACGAGGCGGCCGTGGTTGCGGCCGACACGGGCCTGGCTTCCGAGCGCTACGGAACGGGGTTTACGATCGAGGGGACGCGGCGCGACCAGGTGCTGGTGGACCTGGCCCTGCCGGCCGGCGAGAGCCGGCTACTGGTGAAGGTGCACCAGGCAAGCGTGCACGGGCGCCAGCCATACCAGTTCTACTTCTCCCCTTCGCCCGACCCGGTGCCCCGATTCTGGGAGCGATTGCGCGAGGACTTCCCGCCGGCACGGAATCGCCTTCTGGAAGTGGTCCAGTACGACTGGTTTGAGCCGAACGGCTGGTTCGCCGCCGGGGACGTGCACCTGGAACAAGCGTTGCTCGCACCCGTCCCGGAGACCATGGGTGAATCGGCCCAGGCGCTCGGGCGGCAGCTTGACGCGTTGGTCCAGGGCAAAGTGCCCCACCATGATCCGCGATGGCTCCAGCTCTGCGTGACCGCCGCGGAGCTCAGCCGGACTCTCGAGGACGTGCGTCGAATCGGCGCCGCCGTCGACGCGCTTCAGCGATCGTATCCGGGGCAGTACCCGGGCCGGCAGTTGTCGGGCCGTCTGGCCGAGATCGACGAGCGAGCTCTCCGCCACGCTCCGGACGGGATCGACCCTGAATCCCCAGCGTGGCGGCAGCTTATCGAGGAGCTCGAAGCCCTCCGGCGCGAAGCGCTGGTCGATGCCAACCCACTCGTGGCCGGCGCGAAGCTGTTGTTCGTCAAGCGGTACACCTACGACTCGCAGCACTACTACGACGACTTCTACAACGGCCTGCGCGAGCTGGGCGGCAACCTCTGCGAGCTGTCGCTGGCCGACGGGAGCGTGCGCGAGATCGTGCCGCAACTGGCCGGCGGCATCTTCGATCGCTACGGCCTCTCTTACGACGCGAAGCGCATCGTCTTCGGCTACCGCCCGCCGCGGCCCGAGGGTTTTCGCATCTGGGAGACGGGCGTCGACGGCACGGGCTTGCGGCAACTCACCTTCCCGCCGGAAGACGAGCCGCAGCGGGTCGCCGAGCACAGCATGCACTCGCCGGAGGCCCTCAAGGCGAATCCGCTGCTCTACGGCCACTGGACCGACGACATGCACCCGTGCTACCTGCCCGATGGGCGGATCGTGTTCAGCTCGAGCCGCCCCGAGCACAGCGTGCTGTGCGGCGGCTACACGTTGACCTGCACGGCGCTCTATCGGATCCATGCCGACGGGAGCGGCCTCGACCGGCTGTCCCAAGGATCGCTCAGCGAGTTCACGCCCACGGTGATGGACGACGGCCGCCTGCTCTACAACCGTTGGGAGTACGTTTACAAGGGGATCGCCGCCGTGCAGCCGCTTTGGACGATGCGGCCCGACGGCAGCGGCTCCGAGCAGATCTACGGCGACAACATCACCAACCCGGGCGTGTTCATCCAGGCCCGCCAGGTCCCGGGGCGAAGGGATCTGGTCGTCTGCTCCGGCTGCGGTCACGAGCCGCTTTCGGTGGGGACGGTCTTGCTGCTCGACCTGCACAAGAACAAGCGGACCGCCGAGGTGATGACCTACCTGACGCCCGACACCGACGTCCGCGGCCTGCGGGGCCTGTACCAGAAGCGGAACGGCCGTTGGATCGCCAACGACGTGTACGGCCCGTTCTACTGCGACCCCTACCCGCTCTCCGACAAGTTCTTCCTCGTCTCCTGCAATCCCGACCGGCGGTACAACGACCGCTCGGCCTACGGCATCTACCTGATCGACGCGTTCGGCAACCGGGTGCGAATCTACGACGATCCGGAGACGTCCTGCTGGCAGCCGATGCTGCTGGAGCCGCGTCGCAAGCCGCCCGTGTTGGCGCCGGCTTCCCCCGCGGTCGCCGGCCGCGACGGTGAGCCTGAGGAAGCGACGGTGCTGGTGACCGACGTCTATCGGGGCCTGGCCGGCGTGAAGCGCAGCGACGTGAAGTACCTCCGGGTGATGGAGCAGATTCCGCGATCCTGGGACGCCACGCCCCGGGGCGGAATCGACGCCATCCCCGGGCAGCAGCCGGCGATCTCGTATCACACGCACATCTGGGTCGCCGTGTTGCTCGGGATCGTGCCCGTGGAAGAGGACGGCTCGGCGCAGTTCCAGGTGCCGGCCAAGCGGAACGTCTTTCTCCAGGCCCTGGACGAAAACTTCATGGAGATCCAGAAGATGCGGACCTTCGTGAATTTCCGGCCCGGCGAGACGCGGTCCTGCATCGGCTGCCACGAGCATCGGATCGAAGCACCGAACAGCCGCGTGGTGCAAGCGCTTCGGCACCCACCGGCCAAGCTCCGCCCGCAGCCGGGCGAAGTCGCGCCGAGGCCGATCCACTACCCGAGCGACGTCCAGCCGATCCTCGACAAGCACTGTGTGAGCTGCCACGGGAGCGAGAAGCCCGACGGCGATCTGGACCTCTCCGGCGAGCTGACCTCGCACTTCAACCGATCGTATGAGAACCTGGTCAAGGGAGGTTTTGTCAACTTCATTCAGGAATGGACGGGCCCGCGGCTTGCCGACCCGCCGAAATGCTTCACCGTGGGCGGGTCGATGGCACACGCCGAGGCCGTCCCGCCCTACACGTATGGCTCCCACCAAAGCAAGCTGATCTCGCTTCTGCGCGAAGGGCATGAGGACGTCAAGCTGTCGCGCGAGGAGCTGATCAAGCTGGTCACGTGGGTCGACGCCAACGTGCCTTTTTACGGCTCGTACTTCGGGCGGCGCAACGTCCAGTACAAGAACCACCCGGCGTTCCGGCCCGTTCCCACCTTGGCCTCCGCCCGCGGCACGCCACCCGAGCCCTGGAAGGCCGAGCCGATGCCGGCGGAGCTGGTGGCCTGGTGGCGCCTGGACGAAGGGACCGGCGAGATCGCGACCGATGCTTCAGGGCACGGCGTCGAGGCGAGCGTGGTGCGTGCCCAGTGGACCGACGACGGCAAGCTGGGCGGCGCGTTGGCGCTGGACGGCACCGGTTACCTGGGCGTCCGCGGCCTGGGCCGGTTCGACGCCGCGTCCGTGGCGTTGTGGGTCAAGGTCGATTCGCTCAACCACTCCTGGAATCCGCTGTTGTTCAGCAGCGAAGGCCCTCTCGGGGGCTTCCACTTCAGCCTGCTGGCCGAGGGCGTCCCCAACGTGGCCTTCCACACGGGCGACTGGAACTGGGTGCACAATCGGGCGAAGGCGGTCTTTGCCCCGGGCGAGTGGCGGCACCTGGCCGTCGTCTGCGATCCGCGGTTCGGCGGCTCGATCCGGTTCTACGTCGACGGCAAGAAGGACGGCGAAGCAATGCTCGACCTCGGGCTGCCGGTCGATCTGGACGACTTCCGCCTCGGCGCGTGGAACCGCTGGGAGCAGGCCCCCAACAACAACTTCCACGGCACGCTCGACGAGATCCGCCTCTACCGCGGCACGCTCAGCGACGAGGAGATTGCCCGACTCGCCGGTCCGTCGGCGGTCGCCTCCCGCCCGGAGCTGTCCGCGGAGCCACGCAATTGA
>Ga0307379_10006354_pt1 | contig 16252 bp, 14 predicted proteins | sample UN2MG_FD_202237 | JGI IMG/M metagenome (GOLD analysis project Ga0307379, IMG submission 202237) | Soil microbial communities from Risofladan, Vaasa, Finland - UN-2 | ecosystem: Environmental > Terrestrial > Soil > Coastal area > Acid sulfate soil | place: Finland: Risofladan, Vaasa | collected... | reverse complement strand
ACTTGGCCGGGCCGCCAAGAAACATCAGTTTTTACTTGGCGATCCTTGGCGCTCTTGGCGTCTTGGCGGTTTTCTTACGGCCTATTTTGGACAAGAGTGTTTCCTTTTTACTTTTTAGCCATGCCCGTGTATTCATATAAAGGCGTCAACGCCAAGGAGAAGAAGGTCTCGGGCCTGATTGAGGCCGACTCCGCCAAGGCCGCCCGCCAGAAGCTCCGCAAGATGGAAATCTATGCCATGGAGCTAAACGAGACCGTCGAGCGCAAGGAAGGCGGCCGTATCGGCAAGCTGCTGCGCATCGGCGGCACCGTCCCCCCGCAGGAGCTCGCCGCCATGACCCGCCAGCTCTCCACCCTGGTCGGCGCCAACCTCCCCCTGGTCCAATGTCTCAACGCGCTGTCCGAGCAGGTCGAGCACGCCAGGCTCCGCACCGTCCTTGCCGAGATCCGCGAGGCCGTGAACGAGGGCAAGGCCCTGGCCGACGCCATGAGCGATTACCCCCGCATCTTCTCCGACCTCTACATCAACATGATCCGCGCCGGCGAGCAGTCCGGCGCCCTCGAAATCGTGCTCCAACGCCTCGCCGACTTCACCGAGAAGCAGGCCGACCTTAAAAACAAGGTCATGTACGCCATGCTCTACCCCGTCATCATTCTCGTCCTCATGTCCGCCGTGATCGTGGTCATGTTCACCTTCGTCATCCCCAAGATCACCATGCTCTTCGAGCAGACCAAGCAGACCCTGCCGCCGCTCACCCAGGCCATGATCGCCATCTCCGACTTCGCCAAGGGATGGGGAGGGCTCATCACCCTGATCGCCTTTATCGCCGCCGTCTTCGGGGTCCGCTACTACATCCGCACCCCCGCCGGAACCGAGCTGTGGGACCGAAACATCCTCAAGCTCCCCGTCATCGGACGCATCACCCGGAACATCGCCGTGTCCCGATTCTCCAAGACCCTCTCCACCCTCCTCATGTCCGGCATCCCGCTGCTCAAGGCCCTCGACATCGTCGAGAAGGTCGTCGGAAACACCATCCTCGGAAACGCCATCAAGAACGCCCGCGAGAACATCACCGAGGGAGCGTCCATCGCCGACCCCCTGCGCGTCTCCGGCGTCTTCCCCCCGTTCGTCATCCAGATGATCGCATCCGGCGAGCAGTCCGGCGAGCTCGAGTTCATGCTCCAGAAGGCCTCCGAAAGCTTCGACCGCGAGGTCGAGAACTCCATCAACGGACTGACCGCCCTGATCGAGCCCGTCATGATCCTCGTCCTCGCCGGAATGGTCGTCGTCGTCATCCTCTCCTTCCTCATGCCCATCCTCGACCTCACCGCCGGAATCGGGTGAGGAAGGGACATGAAATGCTCTATCATGCGAGTTCTGCTAAAATAATAGATGAGGCCCCCGCGTCCAACCCGGTTTCCCCGGAGGGGAAAAATGTGAGTAGCCGGGGCGTGCAACCCCCGGAAGTGCGTCCCTCGCCGGTTCGACCCTGAAGGGGTCGCACTATAACGCCGATAGGGGAACCGGAGACATGACCAGCAGGTCTTAATGCCAGGGCCGTTGACTTGAATGCGCCTTGAGCTGATTTTAAGCCCAATGCCGGCGGAGGCGTGCCGCCGCACTTTTAAAACGACCGCTGAGATGAGGAGGACGATTTCATGGACCAGGCCGAAAAACGCGACTTAAGGGAAAAGAAAAAACCCCTGGCCGGTTTCACCCTGATCGAGATCATGGTGGTGGTCATGATCATCGGCATGCTGTCCGCCCTGGTCGGGGTGGCCGTGATTGACCGCTTCGAGAAGGCCAAGCGCCAGGCGGCCAAGGCCCAGATCAGCAACTTCATGAGCGCCCTCGATAACTATTACCTGGACAACAGCCGCTACCCGACCACCGAGCAGGGACTAAAGGCCCTGGTCCAGAAGCCCGGCAGCAGCCCCCAGCCCCCGAACTATCCCCTCAACGGATACCTCAACTCCCAGTCCATTCCCCTCGACAAGTGGGGCGGTGAGTACATCTATTTCTGCCCCGGCGCCAATAACCAGCCCTTCACCATCGAGAGCTACGGCGCCGACGGCATGGCCGGCGGAGAGGACAAGAACGCCGACATCCAGAGCTGGAACCTGGGTGGTAATTAATAAGCTCTCGCTCATGCCGCGGGGCGCCGCCCTGGAATAATGAAAAAAGCGGTAGGACAGACATTCTTGTCTGTCCGGCGCTGGACAGGCAGGAATGCCTGTCCTACCATGTATTTTCTAAGCAGGATTAACAGGATTTACAGGATGAAGAAGAAAAAGCAAATGGTGTCTTCGGAAAATCCTGTAAATCCTGTTAATCCTGTCCCTGAATTCTCCGAGCGGATCACGGGCTTCACCTTGATCGAGATGATGATCGTGGTCATGGTGATCGGCATCATCGCCGCCATCGTGGTGCCGCGTCTCGGGGTCCTCGACATGGTCCAGCTCCGCTCCAGTGCCCGCACCCTGGCCGGCACCATCCGCTTGACCTACGCCACGGCCGTGGTCAACCGCCAGCCCTACCGCATCTGCTTTGACCTCGAAGGGCAGAGCTACCGCATCCAGCAAAAGTCCGGCGACGAATACGTGGACGCCCCGGACCCGCTGCTCACCCCCCGCGTGCTGCCCGAGCCCGTCGTCATCAAGCGCGTCCAGGTGATGGACCGGTTGTGCGAGGGCTATTGCCAGGAATGCCTCTACTTCACCCCGGGCGGCTACGTCGAGGACGCCGCCATTTACCTGGGCCTCGAGAACGACGACCCTGTTTTCACCGTGTTCACCAGGCCCATGACCGGACGCGCCGTGATCGTCCCGGAGGAGATGTCGCGTGAAGACTGGGAAAAATCCGACAGCAACTGAGAAAACGCGGTCCCGCGCGGGCTCGGACGGCTTCACCCTGCTCGAAGTCGTGGCCGCCCTCGCCATCCTGGCCGTTTTCCTGGTCCCCATCCTGGGCGCCGTGAGCCAGGGACTCACCGCCGTGGCCGCCGCCAAGAACCGCACCCTGGCCCTCCAGCTCGCCCAGGACAAGATGACCGAGTTCGAGCTCATGAAGATGCCGGACGCCGAGGGCGCGGACGATGGCGATTTTCCCCTTCATCCCGGCTTTACCTGGCAGACGGAAGCAGTCAAGACCCCCGAGATCCAGTTGATGGAAAACTACATCCTCGGACTCCAGGGAATGGAGATCCACCTCCGCGTGTTCTGGAACGAGGGCGGGACCGAAAAGACGATCCAGCTCAACACCCTCTTCATGGAGTAATGCATGCGCCGGTCAGCCCCAGCCTTCACCCTGCTCGAAGTCCTGGTCGCCCTCGTCATCACCGGGATCATCCTGGCCCTGGTCGCCGCCAGTTTCGGCAGTATCTTCCGGGCCCACGGCAACGCCCTGCGTCACATGGAGCTCGAGCAAACCCTGAATGAGTCCATGGAGCGGATCCGCGTTCTGCTCCAGTCCGCCTATCTTTCCGGAAAGTATCCCAACTACTTCCTGACCAGGTTCGAGACCATGGACACCGACAACATCTCCGACCCCTACGACTCGCTCACCTTCACCACCCTGGCCAACACCTCGCACCGCATCAATGCCAAGGAATCCGACCTGATCGAGGTCACGCTGTTCACGGTGGACGCGCCGCCGCTCATGGGGCCCAACGGCCCGATAAACGTCCGCCGCCTCCGCGTCCGCGCCGGCGGAGACATCAACTCCCAGTTCGAGGTCGAGGGAGGACAGGTGTACACCCTGGCCGACAACGTCACCGGCTTCCATCTCGAATACCTTAACCAGTTCGGCGAGTGGAAGCCCGAGTGGATACCAGGCGACAACATCGTGAACAACTTCCCCAGCCTCCCCTGCGCCGTCCGCGTAACCGTCGCGCTCCGCTCCCAGACCCTCGAAGAGCGCGAGGCATCCATCATGGTCCCCCTCGAAATGGCGCGAACCCAGTGCCGCTTCGACGACCCCAAGGTGTTCGAGCCATGAAACGCCCCGCAAATATCGGTGGGCCCGACACTCCTGTCGGGCCGGCGCATTCCCGGCAGAGCGCGACAGGAGTGTCGCGCCCACCAAATCACGCTCCCGCGGCCGAACGAGGCGCCGCCCTCGTCATCGTCCTCCTCCTCCTCGCCATCCTGAGCGTGCTCTTGGCCGAGTTCGTCTATGAGCAGCGCATCCAGACCGCGCTCCTCAAGAACCACGAGGCCAAGATCCAGGCCCTCTACGTGGCCCGCGCCGGACAGAACGCCGCCCGCGGACTGATCACCAGGAGCGCCCCCGACAATGAGAACACCTTCAACAACGAATTCATCCAGCTCTTCCGCTACAATTGCATCTCCGCCCCCGCCACCACCGGGCTCGGCCTCACCACGGACCAGGAGCAACAGCAGCAGGAAGAGCTCACCGACATGTCCACCATGGACGGCTGCGGCCGGTGGAGCCTCTCCATTCCCTATGCCCTCCTGGACACCCCCCTCGACCTGGAAATCTACGACGAGCAGGCCCGCCTCAACTTGAACGCCCTCTTCATCAAGCTCTCGCCCGACCCCAAAGACCCGGCCGCCGCCGCCGAGGACCGCCTCAAGACCAATACCATGTTCAGATACGTCGTATTCGAGCTTTTCCGCTACCAGGCCATCAAGCGCCACATCCAGATCTCCGACTCCGAGCTCTGGGACATGATCCAAAACGACCTCATGGACTACATTGACCACGACACCGTGGACGGGTCGCTGGACAAGGACCGCTACTCCTATTTCGAATACCGCGACAGCGACGCCATCGTCCCCCTCAAAAACGGCTGGCTCGACACCGTGGACGAGCTCAGACTCATGCCCGGCATGACCGACGAGCTCTTCGACGCGGTCAAGGACTTCGTCACCGTTTACCCCGTTGACGTCGCCGGCTCTCCCACCGACCTGGTGGATAAGGACGCGGCGCCGCTCGAGGTGATTTACGCGCTCATCCGCGGCGCCTCCTACGACAAGGACGAGCCCACCATGAGCGAGGAGCAGGCCCTGGAATACGCCACCCAGTTCATCAACGGCGCCGCCTCCGCCAGCTCTCAGCAGACCGGCGCCGCCGCCCAGGTCCAACAGCAGCGCTTCAATCGGGACTGGCCGCCCGCCCTCAAAGGCAACGCAACGCTCGACGGTTGGATTCTCAAGGCCCAGCAGAAGACGACAAATCCCCGCTTCTGGAGAATCCAGTCAACCGCCCTCACCCAGGACGGACTGCAAACCACCATCACCAGGGTCGTCAAGGTTGACAAGATGAACAACTTCTCCGTCCTCTATTACAAAGAGGACTGATCGTGGCCGCGCGTCCCGCTCCGGCAATCGGCAAGGCCCGCCAGGCCGCGCGCGGATTATGGGCCGCCGTCTGGCCCGAGCGCTGCCCCCTGTGCCGCGCCCTCCTCGAACCCGGCGCCCCGCCGTCCCTGTGCCGGAGCTGCATGGCCCTGATAAAGCCCCTGGCCGCGCCCCTCTGCGCCCTCTGCGGCCGCGAGCTGTCCTTGGCCAGCCTGCCCCCGGGCCAGGTCTGCGGCTATTGCAATCTGGGGCCGCCCGCTTACGACGCCGCCCGCTCCTTCGCCGTCTACGACGGCCTGCTCGCCCAGGCCATCCGCGCCTTCAAGTTCCACTCCGACCGCAGCCTGCTGCCCGCGCTCCAGGAGCTCATGCTAAAGGCCGACGAAGCCTGGCTCCATGCCCACGACGTTGACGCCGTCATCCCGGTGCCCCTCCATCAGGCCAGGCTCCGCGCCCGCGGCTTCAACCAGGCCGCGGACCTGGCCCGGCCCGTGGCCCGCCACCGCGCGGTCCCGCTCCTTGGCGGAGCGCTCGTGCGCGTGCGCGACACCGAGCCGCAATACGGCCTGTCCATTGACCAGCGCCGCGGAAATGTGAAGGGGGCATTCAGCGTGGATAGGCCCGGACGGATCCAAGGAAAGAGCATCATGTTGGTGGACGACATCATGACCACCGGCATCACTCTGAACGAGTCGGCCAAGGCCTTGAAAAAGGCGGGCGCTCAAAAGGTCGTCGTCCTCACCCTGGCCCGGACCAGGTAAGGCTTGGGGCTTGAGGTTTGGGGCTTGAGGCTTGGGGCTTAAGACATGAGACATGAGAGGCCAATGATGGCTCCGGTCTCAAGTCTCACGCCCCAAGCCTCAAGCCCTCTTAAAGATATGCTCCCGGGTCAACGTTAAAAAGGATCGGGTCCACCGTGGACACGATGAAGCGGGGCTCGCCCTGGTACGATTCCGGCTGCGACAGGTCGGCCTCCACCGGCTTGGACAGCGGCGCCCCTTCCGGGTCGAACACCACCTTGATCCGGGGCGTGAGCGGGGCCTCGCCGTAGGTCTCCACCACCACCGCCACCTCGTTCGTGTCCAGCCGCACCAAGGTCCCGATCGGATAGATCCCCAGCACCTTCACGAACAGCTCGAAGTACATCGGGTCTATCACCTTGCCCGCGAGACCCCCCATGATCCGCATCGCCTCCCGCGGGTCATAAGGCTTCTGGTACGGCCGGAGCGTGGTGATCGCGTCGTAAACGTCGCTCACCGTGATGATCTTGGAGTGAGGGTGAGGACGCTGGCCCGGCTCGAGCTCCGGGTAGCCGGAGAGGTCATAGCTCACGTGGTGCTCCCGCACCATCCGCGCCACGTGCTCGCTGATACCGTCCATCTGCAAAACGATCTCCTCGCTCTTCAACGGGTGCCGGCGCATCACCTCCCATTCCTCCGGGTTCAGGGTCCCCGGCTTCAGCGTGATCGTCTTCGGAGTCATGGTCTTGCCCACGTCATGCAGCAGACCGGCCAGGCCCACGTCCGAAAGCTCCGCTTCCGTAAGACCAAGCTCCCGGGCCAGCGCCAGCGCCAGCACGCTCACGTTCACCGAATGGTTGAAAAGGTAGTTGTCGTAACTCTTGATCAGCGTCAGCGCCAGGATGGCCGGACGGTCCGTGAGCACCATCTTCTTCAGGTCCGCCACCGCCCCCTTCGCCTTGCTCGCCCGCGGGATCCGGCCCAGCCGCGCCTCCTGCAGGACGTCGCCCACCGCGTTCACCGCGTTGTTGTATACCTCCCGCGCGTCCTTGGCCGTGATGTGCTCGATCTCACGCTCCCTAAAGAGCGCCGACAGACTCCCCGCCTCCCGGACCTTGCCCGCGTCCTCGTTGAGCAGACCCAGAAATGCGCCCAGCTCCTCCAGACTAAGACCGTCCCGGAGCTCCAGCGCACTCACCCCCACGCCCTCGAAACGCGCCTGCAGCTCCTGGATCGCCACCTGCAACGAGTAAAACGGCACCCCCTCGAACACCAGCACCTCGTCCACGATCCCCAGCGTCAACAGCCCGAACCGGCGGAGCAACTCCGCGATCTCGTCATAGGTCTTCTGGAGAGGACGCTGCACCGACGGATGCTCCGCCGGGTACAGGGCCATGCTCTTGGCCACCGCCAGCATCCCCGTCAGAATGCTCTCCAGCTTGCCCTTCTCAATCTCGCTCATTTCAGATGTTCCTCGATGTTCTCCACCGGGCGCCCGTCGTTCTTGAGCAGGGCCGTAAGCACCGCCGCGCACGTCCGGTGAAGCGGGTCGTCCTTGCCCCGCGAATAGCGCGCCAGCGCCTGCATCGCACTCTCGCCCCCCAGCCGCCCCAGCGCCTCCGCCGCCTTGATCCGGAGCGGAAGGTACTTGCCCCGGTTAAAAAGCGGCCACTTGTTCAACACCTTGATCAGGTGCGGCAGCGCCTCCTTCGACCCGATCCGGCCCAGCGACTCGATCACCGCCGTGAGCAGCGCCATGGTGTCCTCGCGCGGCGGCACGCTGCTCAACAGGTTCATCAGCGCCGGCGCGCCCGCCAGGTCACGCGACTCGCCCAGCGCCGAAACGATGATGATCCTGACCTCCGGGTTGCCCTCGTTCGACAGCGCCGCCGCCAGCGCCCGCGAAGCCTCCATCCCCCGGATCCGCACCAGCGCCCGGATCGCCTCCCGCCGCACCTTGTCGTCCTTATGGTCCAGGAGCTTCCGCACCGCCTCCACCGACCGCCGGTCCCGGAGCTCTCCCAAAAGATACGCCGCCTTCCGAAGCTTGCCCGCGTCCTCGTCCTTGAGGTGCCGCTCCAGCACGCTCCGCGCCTCACCCTCGAACGAGAGCGCCAGGTCAATCAGCGGCCGGCCCGCGCTGATGGACTCGGTGCGAGCGAGCAGCATCATGATCTCGTCAATCACGGAAGGCCCGAGGGGCGCGATGGTCCGTTGCAGCTCCTGGCGCTCCCGCCCCTCCCGCTCAGCGTACCGCTCCAGCATCCAGCGCAGGAATTCGCCCCGGCCCAGAGCGCGCGCCGACCTCTGCGCCAGCGCCCGAATCTGTTCGCCGGCCGCGCCCTTCCGCTCCGGGTCCGCCGCCGCCGCCGCGATCGCGTCCATAATCTCCAGCGCCGCCTCGAACGACTTGCCCTCGATCAGCGGACGCGCCAGCACCTCGAGCTCGCGCAGCAATTGCCCGAACCGTTCCGGGTCATCCTCCCCCGCCAACAGCGCCAGCGCCTCCGCGATGTGGTCCTCCGGCCGCGGGGCCTCCGGCTCCGCCGCGCCCTCCTCGAAGGCCTGGTCCGAGGTCGAGAGGCGGCTGAAGTCCATCTCGTTGATCCACACGCTCTTGATTTGCTTCTCCCGGATCCATTGCTCGATGAACCGCCCGCTCCGGAAATTCTCCGGCCCCTCCAGCAACAGCTCCAGGAACGCCGTGAAATCATCGAGCGACAGCTCCTTGCGCAGCGAGAAGCTCTTGATCTGGCGGAGGTGCATCTCCTGCGCCAGCTCTCGCGGCAGCGCCTGCCCCTCCGCGATCTTCTGGTCGTTGTACAAAAACCCCTGCCGGCTCACCTGCAGGGTGAGGTCGCCCAGGAACTGCAGCGCCACCTGGATCCCGCCATAAGCCTGGCCCAGCAGGTTCGCCCGCTGCGGGTGGCCCGCCGGGTAAATGGAAATCGCCCGGAGCGACTTCCCCATCTCGATCAGCACCGACTCCAGGTGCTTGATGTCAATCCCCGCTGCCGGCCGCCCCGGGCCCTCACCGGCTCTATTGTCACCTGTGCTCATCTTGGACCAATGATCTTTGCGAATTTATGGATCAGCCTCCTCAACATCTCCGCCCGGCCCGGCATGACCCCTTCTTTTCTCCATCCTGATATTTTAACCAACCTATCATACCCGCTCAACCTCTTCAAAAATTTTCCGCCTCTCCCCCTCAAGCCTCAAGCCCCAAGCCCCTATCTTGCCTCAAGCCCCGCGCCCCATCCCTCCACTTGCCATTTCCCGCGGATTCCGGGTTAAAATGAATTGCAAAGGATAGGCCATGAGCAAGCTGTACGACATCGCCATTCTGGGCGCCGACGATCCCGCCTCCTGGCTCTCGGCCGCGGCGTTTGCCGGCCGCGACCTGCGCGTCGCCCTCATCTTGGGCCACGCGCCCGACCCCGATACCGTGGCCTTTCCGTGGCTCCCCCTCGATCTCGCCCGCCACGCCGAGCTCATGGCCCAGGCCGGGCTCGTCCCCGCCGCCGCCCCGCGGCCGCCGTTTACCCCAGACCTCCAGGTCATTGTCGCCGGCAAGGCCATTGACCTCGCCGCCGATCCCCTGTTTTTCGAGCGCGGCATAAAGCGCGACCTGGGCGGCGACGCCGCCATCCTGATCGAGCTCTCCCAGGCCCTCGGCCGCGGCGCCTCGGAATTCATCGCCGCCGCCGCCGCTGACCCTTCCTCGCCCCTGAACCGGCTCTACGCCGCCGTCCCGCCGGACCGCCCCTGGTCCGGATGGTTCAAGAAGCGAGGGCCCACGCTCCCTGAATCTCCTCCTTTCAGCCGCGCGGCCTCCGGAGCGCCCGCTCCCATCCGCTCCGCCTTCCTGGCCGCCGCCACCGCCGTGCTCGCCGCGCCGCTGCCTCCCGAGCCCACGCTCGCCCAAGTCGCCATGCTTTGGAACTTCTGCCGCGGCGCGCGCCCCGGGCCCGGCGCGACACTGGGTCTCCGCGAACAGGCCGCCGCCAGGATCGCCAAGCGCGGGGCCGTGATCGAGGGCGACCCGGAGACCGTCATCGCCGAGGGCAGGTCCGTCCACAGCGTCCGCCTCAAGAGCCGCGCCATCGTTGACGCCAAGATCCTGGTTGCGGCCTCGTCCATGCTCGCCCGGCTGTTAAGCCCGGGAAAATCCGGACCCCGGCCGGGAAAAAGCCCGGACCCGGCCATGGAGCGGGCCACCTTTTTCTACCGCATCGAGAAATCGTCCCTGCCCGAGGCCCTGGCCGAACGCGCGGTCGTCGCCGCCGACCCGGGAAAGCCACTCTCCGGCGCAAACCTCATGGTCATCGTTCGCTCGCCCCGCGTGCCCCGCCGCCAGACCATGGCCATTACCGTATTCGCCCCGCCCGGCGCCATTGACCCCGAATCCCTGCCCCAGGCCCTCGCCGCGTCCCTGCCCTGGATCGAGCCGGCCGCCATCACCCCGGACGACACCCGCGCGCCCATCATCGCCTCCTGCCCTCCCCTGAATTATCTCCTCGCCCCGCCTCCGTCACCGGCCCCCGTCTTTGAAAACTTTTTCCCGCTCCCCGGAGACCCGCTCCCCGGATGGGGACCCGCCGGACTCATCATCTCCCTCCGCGCCCTCCTCGCCGCGGGCCTGGACCTCCTCCCCAAGTACAAAGGACGATTATGACGGAACCTCTAACTCCTTCCTTCGCTCTTTGCGGCTCAGAAAAAAAATCGAGGAGCGAGGAGCGAGGAGCGATGGGTTCCGGAAATTTCCCTCGATTTTCGCTCCTCGATCCTCACCCCTTTTTGAAAATGGATCAGAGCACGATGATTCGAAGGCGGGTGTCGCCGATCTCGACCACGTCGTTGTGGCTGAGCTTGACGGCGGAGACGGGCCGGCCGTTGAGGATGGTGCCGTTGGATGACGCCAGGTCCTTGAGCCCCATGGTGGACTTGTTCGAGATCACGATCTGGCAATGGCGCCGCGACACCGCCTCGTCGTTGATCCTTACGTCCACGGCCTCGCCCCTCCCGATCACCGTGGCCTTCTTGCTGAGCAGGAATTTCCGGCCGGCTTCCGGCCCGTCCAGGACGTTGAGCAGCACCCGGAGGGCCGGGGGCAGCATCGGGTTCGAGACCTCGCCCCGCACCTGGGTGGCCGCGTTCGGATCAACGTAGTGCGCGGCCTGTGACTGCGTCTGGGCCGGCGAATCCTCCGGCATGAACGTCCCGTAAACGTCGCGCACCATGCAGAACAGGAGCGTGGTGCTCCCCACCTTGATCTCCGACATGTTGCCCACGGCCGCCCGCTCCACCCGCTCGCCGTTCACGAACGTGCCGTTCGAGCTGTTCTGGTCGCTCACGTAGACCTCGTTGTTCATCCACTCGATCGCGGCGTGGGTCGAGCTCACCGTGGGGTCGTGGAGCTGGACCTCAACCGGACCGCGGCCAATCACCGTCCGCGACTTGGTGAGGCTCACCGTCATCCCCTTGTCCGGCCCCTCGATCACCTCCACCGAAAGATAGAGATCCGCTGGAAGCGATCCGTAATCCGCCTCCCCCGTATGGATGATCGTCTTGTCGCCGCCCTGCATGGACTCCACCTTCCGCCCGGACCGAAAATTTTGCCGGCCCCAATGCCTCGTCACCAAGAGTTGATTATCTTATCATAATTAAAATCAGGCGCGGAGACAATGGCGTTGGGGCCAGGTAACCCTGAGCCCCGCGGGTCGAAACTGTTCTCTTATCAGCGCAAAAATATCCCTTTCGGGTCATAAGACTCGGACGGCACGGGTATCTCCTCTTTCCTGATTCATTACTAATGGGAGCGATAAATAGTGGACATTTAGATTGGCGGGGCCCGACACTCTTGTCGGGCCACGTCGGCATGCTTGAGAGACGCTGGGGACAGGAGTGTCCCCGCCACCATGGCGGCATTGTCCACTCTTTATCGCTCCCATTATTAACATCACGATGGCTCAGCGCGGATTCCGGCGGTGATCTTCGAGCGCCTGCGCGATATGGTACGGAAGCCGGTCCAGCGTGGCCTCCTCCGGATGGTGCGCCACGTACCATTCCACCGCCGCCCGCACCTCCTGCCGCGAAAAACCGTCCTCCAACAAGCCGGTAAGCACGGTGACGGTCATTTGCCGGTCCCGGGCCTTGGGCTTCAGGCCCTTGGCCGAGAAAAACCACTCGGCCATCTCGCCCACCCCCGGGCCGGTGGGCGCCTTTCCCGAGACGTCGGCGAACCGCTCCTCGTTGAGCGGGCTCTCCAGCGGACGCTCGCGCCGGCCCGCCCCGCTCCGCCCTGCCCTGCCCCCTTCATCCGCCGCCGGACGCCGCGTCTCGATCTTCTGGCCCAACTCAAGACCGTCCTCCGACCGGCCGCTCAGGACCTCGGAAGGCAGGTAAACGCGGTAGAGCGTCCCCTTCGTGTTTCGGTGCAGAGGCTTCACATGCCCCTTGCGCACCAGGCCGTCCAGCGCCACGTTCAGACGCCGGTCCGAAAGCCGCGCCCGCTGCATCAGATCGCGCTTGCCCGCCCGGCACCAGTTCCGGCCCTCTCCATAGGAGAGACGGAACAGGTGAAGGTAAACCGCCTGCTCCACCGGCGTCTCCCGCGGCGCCAGCGCGTCGAACACCGCCGCCGGCACGCAAATCCCCGAACCGAACCGCGCGCCACCCAGCCATTCCCCGCAATATTCCCGGAGCGGGGCCAACCCCTCGCCGCTCGCGACCTCGATCTCATGGAGCAGCTCATCGCCCGCGCTCGAAGAAGTCACCAGCTCGCGGCTCCCGGGCACCGCCTTGTAATAATATGGTCTTTCCTGATCCGCCATCGTCCGCGCCCCGCGTCAAGCCCTTCCGCGCCCGCCGACCGCAGGACGCATTATACACATAAGCCCGCGCGGTTGACAATTCGGCCAAAATCAATAAACTTATACACCTGTCGGCGAATGCGAAAGTGGCGGAATTGGCAGACGCGCTGGGTTCAGGGTCCAGTGGCCGCAAGGTCGTGGGGGTTCAAGTCCCCCCTTTCGCACCAGTATAAACACTTCAATAATGGGACAGAATGTCCCGCAACCTGGATTGTTCATCCAAAAACAGGGACAAGATCAAAGCGTTACCAATTCCCCGCCTAGAAATACTTCGACAGAAGTGGCACGAACCAAAGTAAACGAATCCATAATAAAAGACCGCAATTTTCCCATATCTTCCCATAACCGGCCCATAACGGGAAAGTCCCCTTGCTCGGACCTGGATCAGGACTTGGCCGCAGTCGTGGACGCATGGCCGGACCTGCCGGAAGCCATGAAACAAGGGATCGCGGCGATGGTTCGGGCCGCGAGGAAATGTTAGCGAATGTTAAGGTATGCTCGGTAATGCTCGGGTTGACATGGAGAGGTTGTGGGAATCACGCGAGCCGCGTCCGTCCGGCCCAGGCAGTCCCGGCATGGATCATGGCGATGGTGAAGGCCACGGCGCAACCAGCGCCCGCAAAACGCCGCAAAACGAAACGAGGCAAGGGCGATATATAGCCGCGGCCGGATCGCCTCTCCTGCGGCGTCCTGGGCTTCCTGGCTGGCCGCGACAACGAATCAGAGGGAGACAACATGAACAAACTGAGGTTGGTGGCGGAAACGGCGGACGGAGCTCAAGCGGGGAGGACCATCAAGAGGAGAACCGCTCCGAGGAAACCCGGACGGCCCCGGAAGAAGAAACCGGCCAACAAGGGCGGACGGCCCACCAAGTACGAAAAGTCCATGAAGGACCGGGCCTACGATCTCTGTGCGGAAGCCGGCCTGACCGACAAGCAGCTCGGGACCGCTTTCGGCGTGGACGAAGCCACGATCAACCGATGGAAGCGCGAACATGAGGATTTTTCCAAGGCCCTCGACAAGGGCAAGGATGAATTCGACAACCGCCATGCGGAAGCCAGCCTCCTGAAGGCAGCGCTTGGTTACTCCTACACCGAGATCGTCAAGGAGCGGACCGAGGACGGCATGATCGTCACCAGGGAGGTAACGAAACACGCCGCGCCCAACCCAACCTGCCTGATCTTCTGGCTCAAGAACCGGAGATCAAAACGCTGGAATGATAAGCCGGAATTAAACGATGACGATGAGCCGTTCATTATTCAAGTTACGAATTACGCGGGTGCATCCGCCCTCTCACCGGAGGAGGGAGAAAAGCGACGACCAATTCCTTAACTATTTTGCGGAGTTGCCATCAAAGTGAACGATAATTTCCATTGTCGGAGCCGTTCAAACAGCAAAACGAAGGATTAGCTCAAGTATTTCGCTTAGTTGCCCTCCAAGCAAAAATAATTTCCATGGGTTTTGCAAGTCCTAAAAAAAGGCGGTCCCTCCACCACCCCTGCAACCTTGAAGCAACGACACGAGACCTTCCATAAAAGCCCTTGAAAAAAGACCTCTCCCTCCGAAATCAAGCCGTCTTGACAACTGATACGGCTTTTGTATAGACTTTGGGCTGTGCCACTGGACCCGGGACCAGGGCAGCATCTTGAAACGGATTCAAGGAGATCGGGAATGAGCGAGACCAAGCCGGTCAAAGAAGGACAGGTCCTAACCGGGCCGCTCTTCGCTGAACCCGTCCGGGTGGAGACGGTCCGCGAGAACGGACCGGAGACCTGGACCGTCGGCGCCGCCCGCCTCCAGGAGCCTAGCGTCCTCGGCAACCTCCTCCCCGCGGACGTGCCCCCGGCCGCCTCTCTCCCGGAGGCAACGGCCTGGCTCAACCAGAATGCCCTCACTCCCTTCCTGAAAGAGGTCCGGGCCGAGCGCGTCGAGGAGATTGACCGCATCAGCCACCACATCGAGCCGTCGCTCACCGAGCTGATCCAGAAGACCGACCAGGAGATCGGCAAGGCCAACATCGAGGTCGAGCAGCGCGCCCAGGGAGCGGAGGGCCGCCTCAAGATGGCCGAGGACCGCCACGCCGAGCTCATGAACCGCCGCGAGCAGCGCCGCCAGGCACTCCTCCGCCAGCGCTCCCTCACCCTCCAGGCCGTCGAGCGCATCGCCTCCGGCCAACCGCGCTTGATCGAGATCAAAGGCATCGGCGAACCCACCGGCACCGTCATCCTCACCCCCAACGAGCGCCGCGTGGCCGAGGACCGGAGGGATTGCTATTGGCTCTACGTGGTAACCAACTGCAACACCGCTCCGGCTCTGCGCAATCCCATAAAAGACCCGGAACGATTCTCGTGGCAAGAGGTCAAGAAAGTGGACCACTATAGGCTTGATGTCATGAAAGGTTGGCGGAGATTTTCAAGTCAGAAACGCGCAAAAATATCTAATTGGGTATATCTTCTCAGGGGATCGATCGAAGGATATGTATAGTCTCGCCGATTCCGGAGACCTTCAGAGGTTGTTAGGGGGTTTACTAGCTCAGGATGGTTTCCAGGATGGGGACTTGGCAGCGGGTGAGGATTTTTTTCGCGGCGCGGGTGGGCCGTCCCTTCGTTGCGATTGCATCTGTTGGGGGGAAACCTCGAGGCCAAAGCCCGGATTACCGGAGGCCGCGCAGGTCAGGAGCCTCTCCTTGATCAGCGCGTCCAACTCCTCCTCGATTCGGTCGCGGCGGTCGAGCGTGTCCGTGACCAGCAGCAGGTTGGACCGGTCCGGAAGGTCTTCGTCCTCGATCCGGCACTCACCCGGGTCCAGGGCCTCTTCGGGGCAATGAACGATCCCGGCCCGAATGCGCGGGCGTGTTTTTGGGTTGTTCCCGGTTATCGGGCGACATTATTTCTCGGATAAGAATGGTTGAAAAGCTCTTGGAGAAGAATGAATCACAAAGGAGAATCCAGATGAAAACGCTCTTCCAGACCGCGGCCCTGGCATTAGTCTGCGCTTTTTTCTTTTTGCCCCGCCCCGCCTTCGCTCAGGACACGGACGGCGACGGCATGCCGGACAACTATGAAAACACCCACGGGTGTCTCATGGCCGACACCGCTGACGGGGGAGTGGACTATGACTCCGACGGCATGACCAGCCTGGCCGAGTACCAGTACTCCGACCAGATGGACCCATGCAGCCCTGATTCCGACGCTGACAGCATGCCTGACGGCTGGGAGGTCGCCAATAGCCTCGACCCGCTGACGGACGATTCCACCGGGGACCCTGACTCCGACAACCTCGACAACCTCGGCGAATTCAACGCCAACACCAATCCCGG
>Ga0307379_10006352_pt1 | contig 16256 bp, 7 predicted proteins | sample UN2MG_FD_202237 | JGI IMG/M metagenome (GOLD analysis project Ga0307379, IMG submission 202237) | Soil microbial communities from Risofladan, Vaasa, Finland - UN-2 | ecosystem: Environmental > Terrestrial > Soil > Coastal area > Acid sulfate soil | place: Finland: Risofladan, Vaasa | collected... | reverse complement strand
CACCGTCGAATGGGATCGCCACGATCCGCCGACCGAGATTACCGATGCAGGCGCGGGCACCTGGCTGCTGATCGCATCCGACGGCCGTGGCGAGTTCACCGAAGACCTTTCCGAGGCGATGATCAATCTCGGCGCGCAGTGCCGAACACTCGACACGGCGGAGTTGACCGGCAACGAGATCGCCGTCGGCTCCGTACGGGGCGTTGTCGTCGTTGCCCCGCAGCCCGATGGCGATGCCGATGACGGTGACCTGGATCGTGGCCGCGACCTAGTCGCATCCATCGTCGGTATCGGGCAGCAATTGGCGGACATCGAGGGTGAGCCGCCGCGACTCTATGTGATCACCCGGGACGCGCAGGCGGTGACCAAGGATGACCGGATCAGTCTCGACCACGGCGGAGTGCGCGGCTTGTTGCGGGTGATCGGTGCCGAACACCCCGCTCTTCGACCGACCCAGATCGATGTCGATGCCCACACCGAGGCGGACTGGGTCGCAGGTGAATTGGTCAGCGGATCCGACGAGGACGAGACGGCGTGGCGGGACGGCTCGTGGTACGCCGCCCGGCTGCGCCAGAGTCCGCTGCGCCCGGGTGAGCGGCGAACCACCATCGTCGATACCGCCCAGGACGGCATGCGGCTCGACATCCGCATTCCGGGCGACCTGGACACCCTGGAGTTCGTCACGGCTGACCGGCAGCCGCCGCCGCCGGGCCAGATCGAAGTGGCAGTCGGTGCTTCCAGTGTCAATTTCGCCGACGTACTGCTCGCCTTCGGCCGGTATCACACCGTAGAGGGCCCGCGACCGGGCCTCGGGATCGACCTCGCGGGTGTCGTGACTGCGGTGGGACCCGGGGTGACCGACTTTCACGTCGGCGACCGGGTCGGCGCCATTGCCGACGCTGTCGCGTGGGGAACATTCGTCACCTGTGACGCGCGATTGGCGGCAACCCTGCCGGACAACGTCTCCGCCGAGCAGGCCGCAGCAGTGTCGACTGCCTACGCCACGGCGTGGTACAGCCTGCACGATCTAGCCCGGGTTCAACCCGGCGATCGGGTACTGATCCATTCCGCGACCGGCGGCGTGGGGCAGGCGGCGATCGCGATCGCACGCCACGCCGGAGCTGAGATATTCGCCACGGCGGGAAGCGATGGGCGCCGTCAATTACTTCGCGAGACAGGAATCAAGGGCGTATACGACTCGCGGACAACGGATTTCGCCGATGAGATTCGCCGCGACACCGACGGCTACGGGGTCGATATCGTACTCAATTCACTGCCGGGGATCGCCCAGCGGGCGGGACTGGAGTTACTGGCCTTCGACGGTCGTTTCGTGGAGATCGGCAAACGTGACGTGTACGCACACACCCGCGTCGACCTGTACCCGTTCCGCCGCAATCTGGCGTTTTACTACGCTGATCTCTTGCTGATGAGTACCAGTGCTCCGGGGAAGATCGGCAACCTGCTGCGGACGGTCTACTCATCGGTCGCCGATGGCACGCTGCCCACACCCGAGTACTCCGTCCGGCCGCTGTCCGAGGCCGACTCCGCCATCCGTGAGATGAGCGCCGCCCAACACATCGGCAAGCTTGTCCTCACCGTTCCGCATGGGCTGCAGACCGATGTTGTGGTGCCGCCGACTCGGGCCGGGGTGTTCCGGAAGGACGGCTCGTACATCGTCACCGGCGGGGTAGGCGGGCTGGGGTTGTTCCTGGCAGCCGTGATGGCCTCAGCCGGCTGCGGCCGAATCATCCTGAGTTCGCGCTCTCAACCGAACCCGCAGGCGCAGAAGACGATCGAACGCCTGAGGTCCAACGGCGCCGATATCGTCGTCGAGTGCGGAAGCATCGCCGAGCCTCAGACCGCCACCCGGTTGGTGTCCGCGGCCACCGCCACCGGCCTGCCGCTGCGTGGCGTGCTCCATGCCGCCGCGGTAGTCGACGATGCGACACTGGCCAACATCACCGGCGAGTTGATCGACCGGGACTGGGCACCGAAGGTGCACGGCGCCTGGCACCTGCACCAGGCGACAACGAACTCGGCGCAGCCGTTGGACTGGTTCTGCAGCTTCTCGTCGGTCGCCGCGCTATTCGGTTCGCCCGGCCAGGGCGCCTACGCTGCGGCGAACAGTTGGCTGGACACGTTCACGGCATGGCGGCGAAGCCAGGGTTTGCCCGCGACGGCAATCGCCTGGGGCGCATGGGATCAGATAGGCAAGGGGGCGGGACTTGCTCAGCGTGGTGACACGGCGATGATCTCTCCGCAGGAAGGGGCTCATGCCTTCCGAGCACTGCTGCGTTATGACCGCGGCTACAGCGGCTATCTTCCCTTCACCGGAGCGCCGTGGCTCGCCGCACTGGCGGCTCGCAGTCCATTTGCCGCGACCTTCCGCACGGCGGACGCCGGTGGTGGCACCAGCGCCGCCGCAGTTCTCGCCGAGCTTCGTGCGTTGTCAGCGGAGGAATGGCCGGACCGGTTGCGCAGGCTGGTCACCGACCAGGTGGCGCTGATCCTGCGTAGGACGATCGACCCCGATCGTCCGTTCGCCGAACACGGGTTGGACTCCCTGGGCAACCTTGAGTTGCGCACCCACATCGAGACCCAGACCGGCGTCCGGGTTACTCCGAAGACGATCGTCACGTACAACACTGCACGCACGCTGGCCGGACATTTGACCGAGGCCCTGTCGGAAGGACCGAGAAGCTAGCCGAAGCGATTGCCCGACAGCCCTACTCAGCCTTCTATCAACCACCCGGATAGGGCGATCATCAGCCGCCTGGGTACGATTTTGGTAAAACCGCGCCAGACCAGGGCATTAGCGGCACCATCGACGAAGCTGGGTTTACGGCCAGACAGCACCCGCATCGTGTTGCTGACAACCTGCTCCGGGGTGCGGGTGAACCTTACGGCCGCCATCCCCGAGGCTGCCTTCACCGCGGCATCACCGGCCACTTCAAAAAACGAGGTGTCGGTCAGCCCGGGGCACACCGCCAGCACACGGATTCCGTGCTTGCGCTCCTCTGACCACAGCGCCTCGGTAAACGACAACACGAAAGCCTTCGTCGCGCCGTACACCGCCATCTTCGGCAATGCCAGAAAGGCCGCCGTCGAGGCCAGATTGATGATCGTTCCGCTGCCCCTGGCCCGCATCTGGGGCAGGTAGCGCGCGGTCGTACCAACCAGTGTCAGACAATTGAGTTGGACCTCCTCCTCAAGGCGTTCCGGATCCGCGTCGGCGACATCACAATGGGTGCCGAAGCCGGCGTTGTTGACCAACACCGTGATTTCTAGACCCACACTGTTGGTCTGCTGCCACAGATCATCGGCGGCGGTGGGGACCGACAGGTCCATGGCGATCACGGTGACGTTCACCCCGTGCGCTGCCCGGAGTTGTTGCGCCAGAACATTGAGTTTGTCCTGGCTGCGGGCGACTACGACGAGGTCGTGGCCGCGAGCGGCGAACTGCCGGGCGAACTCGGCACCGATACCGGTCGATGCCCCCGTAATCAAGGCGACCATCGCTACCTCGCAATCTGGGGATGGAGTTTCGCACCGGCCACCTCGGCCGACGCGGTTCGACCGATCCTCATCGTAGAGGGGAGTCAACCTCGGTGAAATGCGCCGCATGCGCGCCCGCGATACTCGATGCGGCAGACACGTACGATTAACTCTGTGCAACGTCCAGAGTGGCTCACCGGACTCGATGCCAGCTTTCTCAACCTTGAGACCGCGATCCAGCCTCTGCAGATGGCGATCGTGCTGCAACTGGACACCACGACCATTCCCGGCGGTTACTCCTACGATCGGTTCCGCGCGGAGTTGGCGGAGCGCATCCGGGCGGTACCGGAGTTCCGGGAGAAGCTGTCACCCAGATTCGCCAACCCCGATCACCCCGCCTGGGTGGAGGATCGAGAGTTCAACATCGACCAGCATGTCCACCGGATCGGTGTTCCGGAACCCGGAGGCGCGGCGGAACTGGATGAGATCTACGGATATCTGGCCGGGTTACCGCTCAATCGCTTCCGGCCACTGTGGGAGATGTGGGTCATCGAGGGTGTCGACGGCGCGCCCACCAGCGAGCGGCTTTCCGTGGTGATCAAGATTCATCACGCCGCCGCCGATGGCGTCACCTTCACGGAATTGTTCGCGCGACTGTGTAGCACCGAACCTGACCCACCCCGCCGCGAATTCGTCCCGGCTGCAGGTGCGGACCGGCCGATGCGAATCGCGATCGGCGGCATGGTGCGGTTCGCTGCCCGGCCCCTGTATCTTGTGCGCAAAGTTGTGCCGGAGACCGTGCAAGCGGTACGCGACGCCTACCGGCGCGCCGCACTCGGTCGCGCGATGGCGGCTCCCTTTGGTGCACCGCCGACAATGTTCAACAGCCGATTCACCGCGAACCGCAATGTCGCGTTCACCCGTCTCGATCTCAACGAGGTCAAAAAAGTGAAGAACCACTTCGGCGTCACCGTCAACGATGTGGTGACCGCGCTGGTCAGCGGATCGGTGCGGCAGTTCCTGCTGGACCGCCGCGAACTGCCGAGTTCCTCACTGACCGCGCTGGTGCCGGCATCGGTACACGCGCCGGATCGTCTGGGACGCAACCAGGTTTCGGGCATGATCGCCACCCTGCAGACCCAGATTGCAGACCCGGCGGAGAGGCTGCGGGCAGTCGCCGAATCGAACACCATCGCCAAGGAACACAGTGCGGCAATTGGCGCCACATTGCTGGAAGACTGGATGCAGCTCGGCGGCCGGGCGATCCTCGGGATCGCTAAGCGCGTGTACGGCCGGGTCACCCGATTCAGACCGATGTACAACGTAGTGGTGTCCAACGTGCCCGGACCGCAGCCGGCGGACTACTTCCTGGGCGCCAAAGTCACGGCCTTCTATCCGGTGGGGCCGGTGATGCTCGGCGCCGGGCTCAACATCACGGTATGCACGGTGGGTGGGAAGCTCAACGTCGGCCTGATCTCCTGTCCGGACGTGCTGCCTGACCTCCCGGAGATCGCCGAGGGACTGACCAAGGGCTTAACCGAGCTACTGGCCCAATGCGGCTGATTCCCTACTCCGTAGCCCACTCGTAGCGTGACGGGATAGCCACCAGTAGCGCGTGAATCTCGTCGGTGTACTGCTCGGGTCGCGCTCCATGGCTGTGATAGGTGATCACCAACGTGCCGTCGTACATGATCGCTGAATACATATCGACACCGGCTGCGGTCGATGCGAACAGGACCTCAAAACCGAATTGCTCCACTGTCAACTCCACCGGTGTACGCAACGGCGGTATGTCACCGCTGTCAGTGGCCATCACCACGTCCGGCAACCCGGGCGGGTTTCCCTCGTAGTGCTGGCCGAAGTGCAGGAACGACTGTTGGATGACGCCTTCGGCAAGATCAGCGCGGAATGCCTCGGCGATATCGCGAGCCAGATCGATGACATCGGTGTCGGGGTGAATCTCGGCAAGGTACATCGCCATCCCGATCGGGTTGGTGGCGGCGGTCGCACCCACCGGTGGGGTCAGGAAAAAACGCAGATCAACAGGATAGGTATAGGGAATCGGTATGTTCGGAGTATCCCGAATAGTCCACTCGGCCAGCAGAATCGCGGCCGCGACGACCGCGTTGAGGCTGACCCGGCGGGACGTACAAATGGCCAGCAGGCTCTGGCTTTCCTCGCGGGACAGCCGACAGGTGGACGACGGAACGCGCACCGATTGGGGTCCGACCCGTCCTTCGTTGCGCTTTGAGGGAGGGAGGTCATAGGCGAAAATCGCCGGCATGAAACGTTCCAAACCGAAGCGCTGAAGCTTGCTGATGCCGCGCGCCGCCAGTGCTGACTCCAGCGACTCCGGAATGGGTTCGACCTTGATCACTCCGACGACCGCGCCGCCGACGATATCGGTGTACCAGCCGAACAACTGCTCCAGCAGAGCAAACTGGTGGTGTGCGTCAGCCAGCGAGTGGTGAATGTAGAGAGTCAATTCCGAGCGCTGCTCACCCAGTCTCAATCGCAGGTTGACTAGGGCCTCGGACTGATTCGGCAGACGCTGTGTCGGCGGTTCGTCGATCTTCTCGAGCCAGATGCCGGCATGTTCAAAATCATCGACCATGATCTGGTGTCTGCCATCGGGGCCCCGACTCAGGTGCCCGGCATGCGCGGGGTGTACCTGTAATAGGGTTCTGAACGCCTCCGCCATCGCCTCGACCACAACCGGCCCGCTCAGCGTCAGGGTCATGCCGATGAAGTTCTCGGACTGGGCAAAGAACTCCTCGCTGGGCGCCAAATACCGAATCGGCGATGAATCGAACATCGTGAACCCTCCTCTCGATTTCTTGGCCGGTCAGCGGCTTGTGCTGGCCTTTCGGTAGCCCACCATGATGGGCCAGAGACACACTGCAACGAGTCCCGCGGACCACGCGAGAGTGCCGAGTATGGGCATCAGCACCGGACCGCCGACAGAGAGGCCGCGCATCGCATCGACAGCGGTCGACATCGGCTGATACCGGACGAACGGCTGAACCCAGTCCGGGTACTTATCTACCGGCACGAGCCCTGTGCACAGGGCGAGGCCGAGACCCGCCACGGGTTGAATCGCGTCCACCAGAAGCGCTTTCGGCCAGTAAAGCGCAACCGTGGTCACCACGAAGGCGAACGCCACCCCGAAGATCACCGGGACGGTCAACCACAGCACCGCCGCGGCGGCGCCCTGGTTGAAACGGAACCCGAGGATGAATCCGACGCCCAGGATGACCAGGGTCGTCGCGAATAGCCGAATGATTTCGGCAAACAGCCTGGCGAGCAGGCCGGCACCGCGATTCAACGGCAGCACCCAGAGCCGGTTCAGGAATCCGTCGAGTTGCTCCCCGATGATGCCGACCATGCTCACCGCGGATCCCGATATCGCCGCGACCAACGCCATCAGGGGCACGCTGCGATAGAGCCCATTCTCACCGGTGATCGCCTCAATCGAGTCGCCGAGGACGACGTCGAGGGTGAGCAGGAACAGGACAGGCAACATCAGCGCGAACGCAATCGTAATCGGATTCCGGACCAGGCGGATGAGCAGTCTGCGAGTCAGCACCGGCGTTTGTGACAAAAGATTCGACAGCGAGTTCTCCGGGTGAGCGGGGACACCGGCGGCACTCGTAGTGCCGGAAATGATTGCCATCAGGTCCTCCGCCGATAGACCACGACAGCCCACGGCACCGTCACGGCGATCAGACCGATAATCCAGGCAAGGGCCGGACCGATGACCGACCAGGTGACCGGTGCTGTTCCAGGTAAGCTGTCCCCGGCCAGTGCTTGCAGAGCGTAGACGATCTGCGAAATGGGCTGGTTGCGTACAATCGGTTGGATCCACTCCGGAAAGCGCTGCACCGGTTGGATTCCCACCGACAGGTACCCGAAAATCATCTGCGGCAGGAGCAGCCACTGAGTGGTCGCCGCGGGATTGCGCGAATTGGTGCCGATAACATCGCCAATGAAGGACAACGCCAGACCGGTCAGTAGCGCCAGCAGGCAGAACGCCACGATGTCGAGTGGTCCACGGTGGAACCTGAATCCGATGACGTAGCCGCACACCAGGGCCACCGCCAGAGCGATCGCACAGCGGTAGAAGCTCGCCGAGATCCGAGCGACCAGCGGTGTCAGCGACGCGATCGGCAACGATTTAAGCCTGCGGTTGAGTCCCTGAACCGAGTCGGTAGCGGCTCGGTACGCGGTCGTGACCGACGCGAACGCGATGGCCTGCAACGTGATCAACGGCAACAGGTACTGCGCATAACTGCTCGTCGGCAGATCGGGACCGTCCATCAGCCGGTTCAGCGGAATGTAGAAGCCCGCCGTGGCCACCACCGAAGTGACGATGCCCACCGCGACCTCGCCGTTGCGCAGACTCGGAGCGATCAGACGAGAGGTGAGCACCCACCACTGCTGCACCGTCGCCGGTGCGGCCCGGTGCGTGGTCAAGATGGTCACGACCCCACCTCGCCGGCCACGCTCGCCTTCTCTGAGGTGGCCGCCGGACCTCCCGTCAGCGCCAGGAACACATCATCGAGCGACGGCCGTCGCAGCGCGATATCGGCCAACTCGATGTCTGCCGATGTCAGTCGCTGCACCGCGGTGGTCAACGTGGCGGGGCCGTCCGGCGCGGGGATTGTGACGCGGTCTGACTCCGCGGTGAGCGCGGCTCGGCTGGTCTGCGGCAGCAGCGAACCGAGGGCCTCTGCAACGGCGTAGACATCAGCGGGGTCGCGAGGCACGATTTCGCAGTAGGTGCCGCCGGTGCGCTCCTTGAGTTGATCGGCGGTGCCCTGCGCGACGATGGTGCCGTGGTCGATAACGACGATCCGGTCGCTGAGCGCGTCGGCCTCCTCCAGATACTGCGTGGTCAACAAAGTCGCGATTCCCGCCTCTTTGAACGAGTTGACCAGATCCCAGATGGCTTGACGGCTGCGCGGATCCAATCCGGTGGTCGGCTCGTCGAGGAACACCACTTCGGGGCGGACCACCAACCCGCAGGCGATGTCCACCCGCCGGCGCATACCGCCCGAGTAGGTCGCGACCCGGCGGCCGGCCGCTTTCTCCAGATCGAACTCGCCGAGGAGTTGACGTGCTCGCGCCTGAGCGGGGGCCTTCTTGAGTCCCTGGAGCCGCCCGAACATCACCAGGTTCTCGTATCCGGTCAACATGTCGTCGAGCGCGACATGCTGGCCGGTAAGCATGATCGATCGGCGCACCATCGCCGGGTCGGAGACCACGTCATGACCCGCGACCAAGGCACGGCCACGGTCCGGTTTGGTCAGCGTCGACAAGATTTCCACCGTTGTCGTCTTGCCGGCACCGTTGGGGCCCAGCAGCGCCACCACCTCACCGCGGCCCACATCGAAGGAGATGTCGCGCAGTGCGGCCACTGAACCGAATGACTTGCCGACGCCTTGGACGTCCACGCCTTTGCCGGACTCCGACATCGCTTCCTTACCTACTCGTCGTCGTCGAGAACGGCTGCCGACAGATCCACCAGGGCGAGAGCCTCGTCCTCATCCTCGTCGTCGCTGCTGTCCTCACCACCCGCAACCGCTTCACCGATCAATTCGATCAGGATGGCGGGGAACTGTTCGGCGAGCGCCTCGGCCGTGCCGCTGCGCACTCGCCGACAGTCGTACCACCAGTCCATGTGCAGTTCGCCACCGTGCCGGTAAGCCCTCAATTCGAGCGGGTGGCCCAGTCCGGGCAGGGTCTCCCGGATCGCCAGCCCGTTTTCGCCGTCGAACTGCACCGGCGCATCGCTCTCCTGCCATTCGGGAATCATGCCCAGGTAGGAGACGAAGATATCCGAAGGGCTGGCGGCCGCAAGCACCTCCGCGGTCGGTGCGTGCAGATACCGCAGCAGTCCGTACCCGATGCCGTGGTGGGGTACGGCATCGAGGGTCCGGCTGACTTCGCTGAGCAGTTGTGGCGCGCTGGCTCCCGCAGAATCCATACAGGGCAGCGCAATCGGATAGATCGTGGAGGACCAGCCGATTGTCCTGCGCAAGTCGAGATCTGGGCGCAAGACCGCTCGCCCTGTGCCGGCAAGGTCGACGGAAACCAGGCCATCGCCAACGGTCACCGCGATGGTGCGTGCCAGCGCAGCCAACAGGATCTCGTCGATGGAGGATTGCAACAGTCTGCGGGCATTGTCGAACTGCGAGGTCTGCTCGGGGGTCAGCGCAGTCGCCAGTTTCCTCAGATCGCCCGCATGCGGCGCACCGGCGGTATCGGCACCAGTGTCGAGGCCAGCCAGTCGCACAGTCGCCTTTGCGGCGTTATCCATCCAGTAGTTCCGGCTGTCGAGCACTGCAGGATGTGTGGCCAGGGCGGCACATCGCTGTGACCACTCCCGCCAGGTCGCGGTGGCCGGTTCCAATGCGATGTCCTGACCGGCGAGCCGTTGGCCGAATGCGGTCAACAGGTCGGTGGCCAACACATCACGCGAGGTTGCGTCGTAGATCATCTGGTGCACCGTGAGAACCAGGAATCGTGATTCGCCCTGGGCGTCTACGACGCGGGTGGCCGTCAACGGCAAACTGCTGAGGTCTTGTCCTGCAACCGTTTCGGCGATCATTGCAGTGAGCGCGTCATGCTCCTGCGGCGTGCCTGGCCCGACACCGGCAGGCAACGAGGCTTCCTTTAGAGCAGTGAATTCACCCGGCTCGCTAATCTGCTGTTCCCAGATCCCCGCCCGTTTGCTGACCCGCATCCGTAGAACGTCATGATGGTTGATCACGGTGGTCAGCACAGCCCGAATATCGTCCGAACTCACGCTCGACCCGGTCCGCAAGACCAGTGGCACCCGCCAGCTGCCCGCCTCGACCAACCCGCCCTCGAGGAATCGCAGGATGTTCGGTGGAACCGGAGGACTCAGATCGCTCGTGTCCTGACTTGCCAGGCTGCCGGATCCGTACCGGGCGACAAGGGTGTCGGCGAGTGCGGCCAGGCTGGCGTGGTCGTAGAGGTCCTGCGGCGTGAGCTCCAGGCCTTGATGGGATGCGGTCATCGCCACGCCGATCGCCAGCAGTGAGTCACCACCGAGCTCGAAGAAGTTGTCGCCCGGTGCCACCGACGCGACACCCAGACACTGCGTCCAGATCCCCGCCAGCGTCGCCTGCATCTGAGAGCGGGCGTCCGCGGCGCTCCCGCTTTTGCGGTCCGCTGCCTGTGACTCGCCGGTTGCAATTCCGGCCGGCGCATCAGCGGCGGACGGCCGCGCAAAGGCGACGGGATCGATCCAGTGGCGTTGCCGCGCAAAGGAATAACCCGGCAGCGTCACACGCTGGGCATGATCACCGTGCAGGACCGTCCAGTCGACGTCGATACCGGCCGACCACAGCTGGCCCAGCGCGAGCAGAAAGGCGTCGCGATCATCTCTGCTCTGCAACGGATGCCGCATCATGCGCACCGCGCGATGCGTTTCGGACCAACCCGGCTGACGAACGGCGGATCCGGTCAGGCTCCCACCGGGGCCCACCTCGACGAGCACCCGGAGCGAATCACCGAGGAGTGCGTCAAGTTCGTCGGCGAACCGCACGGTGGAACGGATGTGCTGGGCCCACCGACTGGGATCTGTGGCCTCCGCGTCGGTCATCCAGGTGCCGGTCACGTTGGACAGCATCGGAATCTTCGGCGCGTGCAGTGTGACGGTCGCGAGGTACTCCGAGAACGGTGCGAGGACCGCGTCCATCGACTGTGAGTGGAATCCGTGCGACGTGCGCACTCGCCGGGCCAGGATGCCCTGGGCCGCCACCCGATCGGTGAATTCCCGAATCGCTTCCTGCGGCCCGGCCACCACGCAGCCACCGGGTTCGTTGATGGCGGCGAGGTCGACATCTGCGGTGAGTTGGTCTGCGATATCGGCGGGACTTGCTGCCACCGCAACCATGGCGCCCGCAGGTGCGGCATGCATCAACCGTGCCCGTAGCGCGACGACCTTGATAGCGGTCGGCAGGTCGAAGACGCCAGCGATGGTGGCTGCCACAAGCTCGCCGATGCTGTGCCCGGCGAGTGCCGTCGGCGTGACGCCGTAGAACATCGTCAGCTGAGCCAGGGCGTACTCCACCGCGAAGAGCGCGGGCTGAGCCAGGTCGGTGGACTCAAGGCTGGTGACGCCGCGTTCCGCGTCGAACACCTCCGCCGCGAGATTGATGCCGAGTTCCTCTGCGAAGCCGGCGGCGCACCGGTCGAAGTGCTCGCGGAATACCGGCTCGGTGTCGTAAAGGCCTCGCGCCATCCCGACATGCTGCGCGCCTTGGCCAGGGAACAGAAATGCCACCCGGTCGGATCGGTGGCTGAGACCGGAGGGACACCGCCCGACCGAGACATTGTCGTGTTCGGCCGCGGCCAGCACGGCGTTGGCGTCGGCGCGATCATGCAGCACGGCGGCCATCCGAACCTCTTCGCCCCGGCGGCCTGCCAGTGTGAACGCAACGTCGGGCAGCCGCAGGTGCTCGTTGCGCGAAAGTTCGCCGGCCAATGTTGCCCTGGCACTGTCAAGAGACTCGGTGGTTCGCGCGGACAGCAACAACACCTGCGGTCCGTTCGGAACCGGGCCGGCCGTTGGCGCAATAGCCTCCTCCAACACGACGTGCACGTTTGTTCCGCCCACACCGAAAGAGCTCACCCCGGCCCGGCGCGGCTTATCGGACTCCCAGACGGAGTACGAGTTCGCAACCACGAACGGGGTCTGCTCAAGGTGCAACTCAGGGTTGGGCTCGGTGTAGTGCACGGTGGGCGGAATCGCCTTATTCTCCAGGCACAGGATCGTCTTGATGAGGCCGGTGAGCCCGGATGCTCCATCAAGATGTCCGACGTTCGACTTCACCGAGCCCAGCACACACGGGCCGGAGCGCTGCTGTTCAGAAACCTCGAATGCCTGGCGCAAGGCTGCGACTTCGATTGGGTCACCCAGCGGGGTCCCGGTTCCGTGCGTCTCGACGTATCCGATGCTCGAGGCATCGACGTCGGCAACCGCATGGGCTTCGGCGACAACCTCGGCCTGGCCGGCGATGGCGGGTGCCGCGTAGGTCATCTTGACCGAGCCGTCGTTGTTGATCGCCGAGCCGCGAATGACGGCGTGGATGCGGTCGCCGTCGTCGAGTGCCGCCTGTAGCGGCTTCAGGATCACCGCCGCAACACCACTGCCGAAGATGGTGCCGTCGGCCTTGGCATCGAACGGTCGGCAATGGCCCGTCTGCGACACCATCGCACCCGGCTCGTATCCGTAGCCGACATGATGTGGCACCCGGACCGAGGCCGCGCCGGCCACTGCCATGTCACATTCGCCGGACAGCAGGCTCTGGCACGCCTGGTGCACTGCGACCAGAGATGACGAGCAGGCGGTCTGCACCGAAATACTGGGCCCCCGCAGATTGAACTGGTGTGAGGCCCGCGTCGCCAGGTAGTCCTTATCGTTCAGCAAGACCAGATTGAACATTTCGATGGTGATGCCCTCACCAATGAGGGCCTGCGGGTCGCGGTGGCTCATCAGGTTGTGCAGCAGATAGCCGCTTGAGGTACCGGTGGCGAACAGGCCGATGGCACCGTCATAGTCGGCGGGGTCGTATCCGGAATCCTCGAACGCATGCCATACGGTCTGCAGGAACAGCCGCTGCTGGGGGTCCATCAACTCAGCGGTGTACGGCGTGATCCCGAAGTATTCCGCGTCGAACTCGTCGATGCCATCAAGCATGGCAGCGCGCCGCACGTACCCGTGATCGGCAAGTGTCTTGGCTCTGACCCCGGCGGCGGTCAGTTCCTCTTCCGACAGCGTGGTGATGGATTCCTCACCGGCGCACAGGTTGTCCCAGAACTTCGCTAGCGAATCCGCACCCGGAAATCGGCCTGCCATCCCGACAACCGCGACCGCATTGGGTGGCAACTCACTTGATGCCAACAGGTCATCGTTCGACGTGGTCAACTACCGCTTCCCTTTCTTCTGCCGGTCTGCGCGCCCAGACGGGCGCGGGCGCGGAGCTGTGCCCTAGCGCCGAGACCGGATTGGGCTGCCGCCGCGCTATCCGCGGCGGTTAGGTAGCCCATCCGCTCGTAGAGCGCGTCGGTGAGTGCGGAGATGGTCGGGTACTCGTAAATGACCGATGCCGGTAACTTGATCTGCAGGCTCGCACTGAGGCTGCGCTGAAGAGTGACGCTCATCAGCGAATCCATACCGAGTTGGAAGAACCCTACCGCCGGATCAAGTACCTCCGTGGACGGAAGCCCCATCACGTCTGACGCCAGCGTCCGGATGTGGTCGGACAACAGGTCGCGGCGCCCCTCGGGGAGACACTCACGCAGAGCTTTGGCGAACTCGCTCTCCGGCTGATCCAAATCCGATGGCTCGTCCCTGGTCAGTACGTCATCAACGATGCGCAGCGCTCCACGGGTTCGATAGGCCGCGGCCAGCAGATCCCAATCTGCGTCCACCACTGTGGACCGAACCGGCGCCTCGGGACCCATCAATAACGGCATGGCGCGGATGGCCACCTCATCGGACATCGGCACGAGCCCCGACTCTGATGTCACCTGACTGGTTCCGGACTGCAGGTCTGCCAGCGACTTCCACAGCCCCCAGTTCACCGTTGTGGCCGCCAGTCCAAGGTTCCGGCGGGCGTAGGCGAAAGTATCGAGGAAGGCACTGGTTGCCGTGTAATGGGCAAGCCAGCGCGATCCGAGTAGGCCCGAGATCGACGAGAAGAGCACGAACTGGCGGATAGGCATCGTGATTGAGAGCGCGTGGGCCACCCCGAGTGCGTCCAGTTTCGGGCGGAACATGGTGGCCACATCATCATCGGTCATGCCCGACAACGCCACCGGTCCGCCGGCGAAGGCGGCCAGGTAGATGCCCTCCAGTGCCGGAAGATCGGCGCCGAACCGATTGAACAGCGCCGACATGGCGGCTGCGTCAGTCGCGTCGGCGGCCACCTCGACAAGTGTCGTCCCCGTCGCGGACAGTCGCTGGGCCAGCTCGTTGAGCCGACCGCCGGGGTTTCGCGATACCGCGACGATAGTTCCGGCGCCCATATCGGCGAGTTGCTGGATCAAATGCGGACCGATATGGCCGGTGGCGCCGATGACCAGATGGCTGGTGTCGCCCCCGATCACATCCGCGGGTGACGACCACGGGGCCAGACGTTCCAACCGCGGTACGTGTCGGGCACCTGCCCGGTACACGACTTGGTCCTCGCCGTCGCCGGCCTGTGCTTCGGCCAGCACAAACCGGGCGGCCAGCGCGGCCGGCATCGACTCGTCGATATCGATTAAACCGCCCCATATCTCGGGGTGTTCCAGCGCCAGCGTGCGGCCCAGCCCCCACAGAACGGCGTGCGTGGCATTGGCGCGGTCACCTTCGACAACAGGTTGGGCATTGCGCGTGACGATGCACAAACGTGGCGGCGACGGCATCGAAATAAGTTCTTCAACAACAGCTCTCGCCTCATGAAAAAGGGCATAGGCCGCGACGACATCGACCAGAGCACCGGTAGAAGGCGGCGCGAATACCACGTTGTCGACTTCCGCCAGGGCTGCGCGCAACGCGAGCTTGTCACTGCCATGAGCCAAACTCCGACCGAGTTCGCAACCAAGGTCAGCGTCACCGAGAACCAGCCAGGGACCGATACCGGCGCCACCGGTTGCCGGTAACGGGCGCATCGGCCAGGACGGTTCGTACAGCCAGTCAATCGGGATCGGGCTATCCGCGGCCGCCAACGGCCGCCTCCCCTGGCGCCCGCTCTCACCTGGAGAACTCAAACCGCTCGCCGGTGACGCCGGTGCTGTATCGATCCAGTGCCGGGTGTGACGCCAGGGGGTGGTCGGAATGGCGGGGTGGGGTTCCGGTGGATGCTCCCCGAGAGGCGCGCGGGTGGTGTGTGTTGCGTTGAGGTTCGTGTGGAACGCGACCGTATCGTGAGCGTCGCGTTGCAGGGTGCCGAGGCTGTGGTGATGTGCGTTACCGACGTCGGGGTCGCCCAGGGTGTCCGAGATCGCCTTCGTGAGCACCGGGTGGGGGCTGATCTCAATGAAGGTGCTGTGGTTGGCGCCGGCCGCGGCGATGGCCTGGCTGAACCGAACCGGATTGCGCACGTTGGCTACCCAGTGTTCGGCATCGAACGGGGCCTGCGGATCAGCGCCTTCGACTGTGCTGATGACCGGGATGCGCGGCATCTGCGGCATCAGTCCGGCCAGATCTGCTCGCAACTCGGCCAGGATGGGATCCATCATCGCGTGATGGGACGCTACTTCCATGTTCACCCTGCGGGCAAACACGTTCCGCTCGCGGGCCGCAGCGATGACTGCCTCCACCGACTCGATCGGACCGGCCACCACCGTCTGCCGTGGCGACGAATACACCGTCACTGTCACCCCGGAGTGATCGGCGATCAACAACTCGGTTGCAGGGGCATCGAGTTCCAGCAGGGCCACCGCGCCCTTGTCGGCGAGCTGCGACATCAACTGCGACCTGCGGGCGATCACCTGCAGGCCCTCGGCCGGTGTCAACGCGCCGGCCACAACCGCGGCGGAGATCTCACCCATCGAATGACCGATGACCGCATCGGGTTCCACACCATGGGAGCGCCAGAGTGCAGTCAGTGCCAACTGCATGCCGAACAGCACCGACTGGACCCGCACTGAGCCTTCCACAGGCTCACCGTTGGCAATTACGTCGTGGAGTGAAAAGCCCAGCTGCGCAACGAAGTCGGGCTCCAGCTCATCGACGGCGGCCG
>Ga0307379_10006350_pt1 | contig 16259 bp, 12 predicted proteins | sample UN2MG_FD_202237 | JGI IMG/M metagenome (GOLD analysis project Ga0307379, IMG submission 202237) | Soil microbial communities from Risofladan, Vaasa, Finland - UN-2 | ecosystem: Environmental > Terrestrial > Soil > Coastal area > Acid sulfate soil | place: Finland: Risofladan, Vaasa | collected... | reverse complement strand
TCGAGCAGGCTTGGTTGCCCATCCGGTCCAGGACAGATACCACCGAACAGTTATTCCCCTCGGCGGAGGTATTGCAATATTCAGCACAATTTCAATTATCATCCTTGCAGGTATTGCAATAGTAAAATTTTTGGTCGCCCCCGGTTACCTTGATTGGCTCGGCAGTTCGATTACAATCCATACGGACGGCTTTTTAAGTAAAATCGGGCAACTCTTGATTATATTGCTCGTTGTCCTTCTTTTGTTCGCACTCGGCCTTTGGGATGACAAAAAACATCTCAGCCCATTTTTCAAACTTGGCGTCCAGTTCGCAGCAGCAATAATCGCCGCTTTCTTTGCGGACATAAGGATTGAGCTTTTTATCGAGAGCAAAATAGTTACTTCATTGCTTTCCGCCGTCTGGATAGTTCTGATTATTAACGCGTTTAATTTTCTCGACAATATGGACGGAGCTTCTGCGGGTATCGCCGTCATAATAAGCTGTATATTATTAACTGCGGCCGCTTTAAGCGGCCAGGTCTTTGTCGGCAGTTTAACACTGATTTTCATAGGAACATTGCTGGGCTTTTTGGTATTTAATTTCCCCCCTGCCAAGATATTTATGGGGGACGCCGGGTCACTTGTTGTGGGTTTTTTTGTTGCATTGCTGACCGTGCGTACCACTTATTATCACCAAGCACTAAGCGGGCCATGGTATCCCGTTTTTATGCCGTTGCTGGTTATGGCGGTGCCGCTCTATGATTTCATCAGCGTGACAGTGCTGCGCATAAGCCAGGGTAAAAGCCCCTTTATAGGGGACACTCAGCATTTCTCTCATCGATTAAAAAGACACGGCCTGACAGATACCCAAACAGTCCTGACGTTATACTTAGCTACGCTCTGTACCGGGCTTGGAGCGATTTTTCTCTATCAGGTTAATCTGGCCGGCGCAATTCTAATCATTATTCAAACAGTTATGGTATTATCTATTATCGCTATTTTTGAAACCACCTCACATAATGATAAAACCAACGATTAATTCGACCGAATCCAAAAGCAAAGCATTAGTATGCCTGGAATACATACTCCTTGTTTTGTGTGTTTGTGTAATTGTACTTCGCACAACATTTGCCGAAGGCCCGACTGTGCAAGCGACCACTCTGCCATCCAGCATAAGCGACAGCATGTACGGCTTACCAATATGGAGGGCGGTGCTAATATCCTCGTTAAGTATGTTCGTATCAACTGCATTGATATTTTCCTTCGCAGCCTGGATCGTATTGAGTCTTTGCAGCAGGAAGTTTTCATACCGCCTGAGCGGTATTGAAACAGGCTTGTTGCTTTTCTGTTCAGCCGCTGTCATCTCGGGTATTGCAGCGCCTGATAAGCGAGGAGCTATTAGCAGCTTCACCGGATTTGTGGCGCCGGTACTGATGGCTATGCTACTGGTACAAATTCTGGATTCACAGACAAAAATAAAACTCATCTTAGCTCTCATTGTCGCTCTGGGTATGGTCTCGACCTATCGGTGCTGGGAGCAGTATTCCGAGAACGAGCATTTGATTGAATTTTACAAGCAGGACCCTGATGCGTCCCTCGCACAGCAGCGAATTACTCCGAACAGTTTGGAACATTTCCAGTTCGAACATCGTCTTTACTCACAAGACATCAGCGGCTTTTTCACAACAAGCAACTCCGCCGGTTCTTTTGCACTGCTGGCGTCCTTTGCGGCTGTTGTTTTACTTGTCGGGAGGTTTAAGAATCTCAACTCCGATTCTCTTGGATTTGCCTGGTTGATTATGCGCGTCATAGCAGTCGGCATTGTTATCTTCGGCCTTGTAATCACTAAAAGCAAAGGCGCAATTATCGCCTCAATCTTCGCTGCAACAATGTTCGTTATTTATCTTTGTCTTGGTAACCGGCTGAGAACTCACAAAAAAGCGATATTGATTGGGTGTTTACTATTGAGTATTACAGGCGGCTGGATGGTAGTCCAGTATGGACTAACACACGGCCGACTACCGGGTGGCAATTCAATGCTCGTACGATGGCAGTACTGGCATGCTTCAGCAAAAATGTATGCCGACCATTTGTTTACAGGTGTTGGTCCCGGCAATTTCGCACACTTCTACCCGCATTATAAACCAGCTTCTGCATCGGAATCGGTTGCAGATCCACATAACTTTCTACTCAGTATCCTTACTCAATACGGCCCGATCGGGCTTATTGGGTTTTTAGCTATGATTTGCATACCGTTGTGGACGGCATTATCTGCGAGGAAAGTAAACTGCCCGTCGGAGACTCATCCATCCGAACCAGCTTTCAAAAAACCAGCTATTGGTTTGGCAATAATTGTCTCGACTGTTTTACTGCTCATCCGACCAATTGTTTTTCCCCTACCACCAACAGCTTCACCGCAGGAAAGACAAGCAGGGATAATCATATTATATATTATGCCTGTGATTATATTCATAGCAGGTTTCCTGCTCGCATCCGCCGGTGAGACGGCAAAAATGTCTAACTCAGGAGTTACAATCGCAGCTCTTTTCTGTGCTGTATTGGGCGTTGCTTTTCATAACCTGATAGACTTTGCTATTTTTGAGCCCGGAGTATTCACGGTTTTCTGGGTGATAATAGCTTGTCTGATTGCAATATATTCTCAAACATATCCACGACCGCAAGTCTTGCTAAAGCCTGCTCCTTTTGTAAAGATACTGACGTTGGCAGCAGGCCTGGTATTAATTGTTGTTTATCTCAATTATGTTGTTATTCCTGTAAGCAAAACCAGCGCTAACATCCAGTCAGCAAACCGGGCCATATCCGCCGGCCGATTCGAGCATGCCCACAGGCTACTGGACCGTGCCTCTGAAGACGACTCTTTAAGCTCCGACGCCCTATCACTCAACAGCAAACTGTATCTACACCATTTTAAGGTTACATCGAGTGTCAATCGTGACTTGCTTGTAGCAGCGGAAAAGCAGTCGCTGGGTGCAATTGAGCGCAACAGTGCCGCTTTTAAAAACTATGAGCGGCTTACAGAAGTATATACCCTACTCGCGGACATTTCCAAAGAGCAGGAAAAAACCGACTGGCTTAATAAAGCCTTCGATAACACCTCGTTTACAGTTGAGCATCTTTATCCCGGCTGCGCCCGGCTTCGTATCGAACTGGCAAAAATCTCAGATCTTTTGGGCAAAACTGATATAGCAATCAGCCAATATGAAAAAGCCATTGAAATCGAAGATGAATATCGTGCTCAGTTTAGAGAAATGTACCCCAAAAGAGAGGAAATTGTGAGCCGACTCGGGGACAAAAAATACCAATTCGCAAAACAGCGACTAACATACCTTACAAGCCAACCAGCTCCCTGATACGATGTATGAAATAAAAGCATTATGATATACGAGCTATTATCTCATCAGGTATATCGAAGTTAGCGTATGCGTTCTGCACATCGTCGTGGTCATCGAAAGCCTCCATCAGCGAAATTATTCGCCTGGCTTTATGCTCGTCGTTAATCTCAATAGTATTCTGGGGTACCATTGAGATTTCAGCAACCTCGGTGGCGATTTCTTTTTCCTGTAGTGTCTTTTTCAATTCTTCATAAGCATCCGGATCGCAGGTTATCTCAAAAACCTCCCCGGTATTTTGCATATCATCGGCACCGGCGTTAAGGGCGATCTCCAAAAGCTGCTCTTCATCGGTATTAATGGTATTAACAGTAATAAGCCCCTTCTTGCTGAACATCCAGTTAACGCATCCGCTTGTACCTAATGAACCCCCATGCTTTTCAAACAGTCTCTTAATTTCCGGTGCGGTCCGATTACGGTTATCCGTCAATGCCTCGACCATCATAGCCACACCGCCCGGTCCGTATCCCTCATAAAGCACCTCTTCAAAATTAATACCCTCCAGATCGCCGGTCCCTTTTTTTACCGCCTTTTCAATAGTATCCTTAGGCATATTAGCAGCTTTGCCCTTGTCGATTGCATATCGCAAAGTCAGATTTGTGCCCGGATCGCCACCGCCATTTTTAGCCGCGACTATTATCATTCGAGCGATTTTGCTCCATGCTTTGCCGCGTTTTGCATCGACCGCAGCCTTTTTATGCTTTATTCCTGCCCAGTGTGAATGACCTGACATAACTGCTCCTAACCAATAATATAAATGACCAAACATGACTTATCTGCTGAACATTATAACTTTTTCTTGAAAAATAGTAATGATTTTTCTATCAAAATCACTTCTTTTCAAGTTTGACTTGATGTTTTCTTCTGTGACGCCTGTCTGGTGCTCTCAATTGGCCTTTTGTTTTAAGGAATCAGCCAAATTCCTCTAAATGTTTTTTTCTCCGGATCGATTAAATATTTGTTTTGGCAAGTTCCATCTTTACGGAATTCTCCTTTCACACACTCCCATGCTCCATCAACCTTGATATGCAGACTCCCATCATCACTAAGCACAAAAAACTTAACAGAGTTCTTAAAGGTAATCATTGCCTCAGGGCTAAAATCACTTTGGCTTAATTGTCCGGCTAATACCGGAGGCCTTTCTTTTTTTCCTGACCATCGATATATGGCGTACATTGGGCTATCGTCAAAACTGCCGGCAATAATAAAATACGCCTTATGGAAATTAGAATACTCTATAGACCTTATCCCCAAACCGGCCAAATCCCATAATATAGGCTCGCCAAAAATCGGTGTCCGGTTCTTTACGAGCACATCATCAGGATTCATCAAGGGAACAATAATCGCTTTTGCCCGTTGGCTTATTCTATCAATGGGTCGTGGATTTCTGAATCCGATATAGATTGTTTTGCCATCGGCAGATGCACATAATCCCTCAATATTAAGTCCTCCTTCTTTCGGCGCAAGTTTTTGTCGTTCTTTTTTGGTAAGCTCACCTGCATCAAATCGAGTTGTTCTATCCAACCTCAAATAACGCGTATTCTCAGACTTTACAAGATCGTGAATGAGTGTTTTGCATGGTTTTCCTACAGGTTCAATAGTTACATTACCGTTCTGAGAGTTTACTATGGTGGCGAAAAAACGATACCTGTTAGGCCTCGTTTTGCCATCTTTATTTCTGCCGTGCGAGGTAATCCAATAGATACGCCGCCCAATTATTGTCGCACCCTCAATATCGACTTCAGGATATTTCGGCTCGATATCAAGAAACTCCGTCATATCATACGAAAAAAGAGGCAACCCACCTTTAGTGGTTTTGTAAACTCTTAATGTATTGTTCTCATCGTCAGCAACGATGAACATATCCTTAGCTAACGCCACCGCCGCCGACGCATCACTGGAACCGCGATAAACAAGAGTTCCCGCTGTGTTCACCTTACCAAAAGCAAGACTTACCGCGCTGCCTATGCATACATAGAATACAAATCTGATTATAATTTTCATCTCACATACTCAACCGAGCATTTAGCCTATTATATAAAATACGTACTGTCGATTTGTTAGATATTTTAACGTACATTTGCCGATTTTTCCATATCTAAACGATTTCTACAAACGTTGCAGAAATATCCGGGCTGTTTTTGATTGGGGCGGTGTTATATGCAGGGATTAATTCAGCCGATTTAATGTGCAATTACGTTAGATATTCTGAAGACCGGCAATAACAATGCAATGGCAATAGTTCCAATAACACCACCTAAGATTGTTATCATTATCGGCTCTATCAGTGCCATAACGCTTCTGATTGAAGCTTCGAGTTTTTTCTCATAAAAAACCGATATTTTATCACAGACATCACCAAGTTTGCCGCTTTTTTCTCCTGCTTTGAGCATTTGGATAATTCCCGGCGCCATTAAATGACTGCTCGGCGAAATCATAATTGACTCTGATAACTGGTAACCATCACGAATTTTATCATTCACTCCAGTCCAAAGTCGTCTAAAATAGTAATTGTCGCAGGAGCCCCGAATCACTACTATCGAATCCAGCAGATTCACACCCGTGTTGAGCATTGTTGCCATAATACGCATACTTCGAGTAACTATCGTATCAATAAACATTGTGCCCAATACAGGCGTGCGAATTTTGATGAAATCAATCACCCTTCGACCTGTTAAAGTTCCCGACCAGTAATATAATCCCATCGACATCAATATCATTATTGTCAGAAATATTGTCATCGATTTAAAATCGCCTAAAAAACTACTGAAACCAACTACAACCTGAGTAATTTTTGGCAGGGCTGCCCCCTTTGATTCATAAATCCTCATAAACCTCGGTAATACAAAAAACATCAACGTCCCTGTGGCCGCCACTGCCATTAATGCCATGATAAAGGGATATGTAAGTGCACCTTTGATGCGTTTGCGTGTTTCGGATTCGAAATTCAGATAACCGCTGAGCACACTAAGCATATCAGCCATTCTGCCGGACGCTTCCGAGGCCCTTACCATACTGATAAACATTTTATTAAAAATCTTCGGGTAATCAGCTAATGCCTTCGAAAATTCATCTCCATTTTTGACAGTTTCCGCTACATCCATAATTACCATCTTAAACGTTCCATATTCAGCCTGCTCTGCAATAGCATCAAGAGCATCGCTAAGCACTACTCCGCTATCAAGCATCACAGATAACTGTGTCGTGAATAGTATAAGCTCATCCTGCTTAACTTTTGATCTACATAGTTGAAGACGCACCGGTACTTTATCTTGTGGCCGGCCAGGACCGTAATCTCTTTGCGAACCGGAATTTGAATCGGTTCCGGTATTTTTATATGTATCAGAATCGTTTCTATCTTGTCCCTGCTTGTTTCCAAGTGGAGGTAACTCCTGACCTTTCTCTTGAGAATCAAGCTCATCTGTAATTTTTGTTGCCGAAACGGTCATTTATTTTTTATCCCACATTATGTATATAGTACTATAGACAGCAAATAGAATCATATTTCCGATTGCGCTGTTCTCAATACTTCCTCAATAGAAATAATGCCTGCCTTTACCTTTTCGATTCCATCAGATTGCAAGCATACCATTCCATTTTCAATCGCCTTTGCTCTTAGTTTCTTTAAGCTCTGCCGCTCATTAATCATTTCCAGAATTTCCTCATTCGGTATGAAAAGCTCGTGAACGGCAATTCGGCCAACATAGCCGGTGTTCCTGCATTTCTTGCAGCCTACACCGCGATAAAATTCCGGAGTTTCTATGCCTGATTTTTCAACAACCTTCCTTATACTTGTGGGTGGTTCGTACTCCGTCTTACAATTCGGACATATTTTCCGCACAAGTCGCTGGGCCAAGACTGCAATAAGTGAAGCACTTAAAAGGTAAGGCGCAACGCCCAAATCGAGCAAACGAGTTACTGCTCCGGGAGCATCATTCGTATGCAGAGTCGATAGAACCAGATGACCTGTCAGCGCCGCCTGTACGGCGATATTGGCTGTGGCTTTATCACGAATTTCGCCAACCATAACTATATCCGGGTCCTGTCTTAATAAACTTCTCAGGGCTGTTGAAAATTCAAAACCCGCCCCTTCGCTTACCTGGAATTGATTTATTCCCTCAATATTGCACTCCACCGGGTCTTCCACCGTGCAGATGTTCACCTCTTCGCTGTTTAACTCAACAAGTGCCGCATAAAGAGTAGTATTTTTACCTGAGCCTGTCGGACCTGTTACCAAAACTATACCGTTCGGAGATTGTATTACCTGCCTGAACAACTTGAGATTTCCGTAGGTAAATCCAAGTGACTCAAGACTGAAAAGAACCTTCTGCGGGTCGATAATTCTAATCACTACTTTTTCGCCAAAGTTACCGGGCATAACCGAAACCCGTAAATCGATCGGCCTGCCTTCCACTAAAACATGGATACCACCATCCTGAGGCAGCCGTCTCTGGGCAATGTCCAGCTCAGCCATAATTTTAACACGTGAAACTATCGCCGGGTGCATCTGATAAGGTGGACAAATCTTCTCATAGAGCCTGCCATCGACTCTGTATCGAACCCGGAGTTTCTTATCATCCGGCTCTATGTGAATATCACTGGCATTTTCCCGCACGGCGTTATACAGCAGATAATTAACCAGCTTTACGACAGGTGATTGTCCGGCCACCTCCTCAAGGTCGCTTATATCCTGCGTAATGTTTTCAATCAACGTAAAATCTTCCAGCCCCTCGTCATCGATTATGTCGTCAATGACAAAGACATTGGCAGCCGGCAAATATGTCTGCAGAGTGGCTTTGATGTCGTTACTTGTCGAACAGACTATCTGAACTTTGCAGCCGCTTATCCGCTCTATTTCATCAATTAAAAATACATTTGTCGGTTCACTAACAGCTACAGTGAGAACATCATGAACTTTAAACAGCGGCAGAACAACATATTCTTCGAGAAATTCTCTCGGCAAAATCTCAATGGTTTTTGTGTCGCATATTTTCGGGCTAACCTGAGCATACGGCACACCATAGCCCTCTGCCAATGCCGAGGCTATCTGATTCTCCGTACAATAGCCCATCTCCACCAAAAGCTCACCAAGCAGCTTACGGTGGCCTTTTTCCTTCTGTTCAGCCAAAGCCTGTTCAATTTGCTCATCAGTTACAACGCCACGCGCTAGAAGTAACTGCCCAAGCTGCATTTTATTTTCCACAGCTATTTGACTCATAGCTTTTCCTAATATTTTAAAGCTCCGTTAATACAAACCAGAGAAGGAATATATTTTCTACACAAAACTCTTTACCGCCTCCGCAAGTTCCACGTAGTGGTTAAACTCTTTTTCGAGCCGAGTGATTTCCAGAATTCTCATGCAGTTTTCATCAAGTCCTGCCAATCTAAGCTCACATTTGTTTTGGTTACAGTAGTCCCTCGCCCACAACAACTGCTCCAATCCTTCACCATCAATAAATCCCAATCCACTCATATCCAGCACCACTCCGGCTTTACGTCTTGAGATTATATCAGTGATAGTACTTTGTAAGAACTCGACATCATCGCCGTCCAGTTCACCCTGCAGCTCAACAACCGTAACCTCGTTATAATCCTGTATTTTAATTTTCATCCGATTAGCGTCCCCACAGCAGCGGCACCATATTCCACAGAGTCGCCGTTCTGGTAAATATTGTTGAAACCATTCTGTATAATGTCCCATAGCAGCCCGACATCACTGCCGAGAAATACCCTGCCTACTTTTTCATCAAACTGTGAGCCCAATCCTTTTTCTATCTCTTCAAGTGCATGCTCTACAGTCATTGCATCACGATAAGTTCGCTTTGATGTCATTGCATCGAAACTGTCCGCCAATCCGACAATTTTACCCGTCAGCGGTATCTGCTCACCGACCAAACCATCCGGATATCCCCTGCCGTCAACTCGCTCGTGGTGAGATAATACGCCCGGGATAATATCACGCATTTGTTTTATTTCATGTAAAATACCCGCACCTATCGACGGATGTTGCTTTATACGGTTGAATTCCTGCTCAGTCAGCTTACCTTTCTTTCGCAATACTACTTCCTCTATACCTATCTTTCCTATATCGTGCAGCAATCCAGCCAAATAAACCATGTGTATTTGTTGTTCATCCAATTGCTCCCGCTCCGATAGCTTCTCAGCAATCCATCGTGAAATAAAAGCAACTCTTTCAGAATGACCGTGTGTGTACTTGTCTTTTGCATCAATACTGCTTGTCAGTGCTTTCAGTGAGCCAATGAATAATTCTTTGAGGTCTTTAAAGAGCTCGCCGTTCTCGATAAAAACGGCACATCCGCCAGCCACCGAATTAAATAATTTTATATCGGTGCTGTCAAAATCCTGTTTGCCTATTCTGTTTATCGCAACCATCAGCCCCATTATGCAGTTACCATTCTCGTTTTTGCCTGTAATTCCGGATTCTTTTTTCTCCTTACCGCATAAAGGTACTGCAATAATATTATTTATATTGTCGGGCCAATCATATTTAAAAGGGGAATCAACCTCGCTGTCCAGAAGCGCTTCTTTACCGCTGTTTATTTCCTCCATCAATCCGCTATGTAAAACAGCCGCCGTTTGCTCATCTATATCTATAAGACCCGAGCCGGCTGTCACAACCAACTGTTGCTTGTCATCGATCGTCTTTTCCAGCAATATTGCAATGCCTTCGACACAAACAATTTCAGTTAAGCTGTCACAGGCTATCTGTAGAAAATTAGCATCCGATTCGGTAACCTTCATATTTGTACTGAGCTTGTGAAGCAATACCAGCTCCTCGTATGTCTGCGACAGCTCAGTGCCGACCATTTCAATCTGTTTTTCCGCCTTTGTCTCAGCTTGAAATTTCTCTACTAAAAGCTCAAGCATTTCCGCTAAATAGTTGCTATCCGTCTGAACCGGATTCACACAGTTTGTATCGTTTGCCGGGACAGAAGCCGGACATGGTGACTTATCACCCAGGTCAATCAAAGCTGTTCCTGCAACTTCTCCGTCTTTGTTACTGAGGCGAGCGGATTTCAGAACAACAGCCAAAACAAAATTTGTATCACCAAATCTCCATACCGGCATGCCGGTCTCATCAGAACAACTTTTCTCGCTGAGTCGGCATAAAGCCTGCCGACCTAGTTTACTTAACTGTTCGGGGTTACTTTTATATTTACCGCCTTCACATAATAAGACAACTTCATCGGCGGTATTGCAAACTGCAAAATTAAAGCCGAACTTATTTATCTTAGCCCCAAAGCTCTCAAACTGGCGTCGTTGTGACAGACTTAAAGTTTTCCTTGCCGTATCCAGCATAGCTCCCTACCGATTATTTCATGTCAATTATTTTAATGCTTTTCCTTAACCGTCAATTGCTTACCATTACCTGCTTCTGGTACAGAACATCTTCGATGTTTCCCAACAACTCCTTTGGGCTGAACGGCTTGCTCAGACAACTCGATATTCGTAAATCTTCCTGCTGCTCTTTCGAAATAGCAAAGGTTCTGGCAGTTAACATAATTACCGGTATATCCTTCGTTTCATCTCGTTGCCGAAGCTTCTCCACAAGTTCCAGCCCTGACATAACCGGCATTTGAAAATCCGTGACAATGATGTCCGGTTTCTCTTCGCAGGCCAGCTCAAAGGCCTCGGCGCCGTTATCAGCCGATATGACCTCATAGCCATTGTTACGAAGTTTTATCGCTACCACATGAACGATGTGTATTTCATCATCCACGACTAAAACTCTCTTGCCTGTCATGATCTTGCCTCCTCAAAAGATTAATGCATAGCGTGCAGCGTCGAGTGCACGCTTAATTTCTTATTTACAACTTATTATACGGTTCTGACTGCCTGCCTTGTCGCCAGAGGTAATTCAAAGCCGAAAGTGCTCCCAACACCGACCTTGCTCATAACGAATACTCGACCGTCGTGAACCTTCTCAATTATTTGCTTAACAAGGTTAAGTCCCAGACCTGTACCTTCCGCCTGCTTTTTATTGGCACCAACCCTGTAAAATTTATCAAAAACATATTCTATGTCATCTTCGGGGATACCAACTCCTGTATCAGTGACACTGACCCGTACCAGAGCCGCATTTTCGTCAACTTCGGTTTCAATCTTCACTGAACCCCCAGAAGGAGTATATTTGACGGCGTTACTTAACAGATTAACAATAACCTCATGAATCATATCCCTGTCAACGTACACCTGGTCGTAAATAATTGGCTTTTGCGCGATGACCTCTACTTCCTTTTCTTCAGCATAGCCTTTTATCATTTGCAACTGTTCTTCTATGAGCATCGTCAAGCTGGCCGTCTCCTTATTTATTTTTATAAGACCCGATTCTATTCGTGAACAATTCAAAATATCTTCAATCAGTCTATTCAATCTTTGTGCCTGACTTTGAATTACGGAATAAAATTCTTTTCGCGTCTGTTCATCATTAGCTTCACCATCAGCAAGCATTTCCGTAAAGGCCGTGATGGAAGCAAGAGGTGTCTTAAGTTCATGTGAGACATGACTTACAAAATCATTTTTCATCTGCTGAATTTGCTTCTCTCGTGTAATATCATGCAGCACCGCCACAACTCCACATACCTGCCTGTCCTGGTCGTAAACACATGAAACGATGCAGTCAAATATTTCCGGCGTTCCGTCTTTTGAAAATTCGATCTCTTTTCTCGTCGCCTGTCCCTTGCTTTGTCTGTTGTGGCTTAGAAAATCCGTAAATTCATCCTGGTCAGGCCCGATCAGTTCGCTTACCGGCTTGAGCTTTGAACTGTTATAATCAAAATTGAAAAGCCGGCCGGCCGCTTCATTTGCCATCAACAGTCTGTTAGACTCATCAATAACAATAACAGCGTCACGAATGCTGTATATTATAGCCTCGGTGTTTTCGCCCCGTCTTTGTGACAGTTGAATCTTAACCTGCAAATCCCTGATTTTCTTTTCATACTCGGTAATACGAGAAGTGCAGCCGGCAAAATGTTTACTAAGAGCCAGATACAATTCGTTTATTCTTGTCAGCCTGAGCGGAGGAAGGAATCTCTTTTTATAATGGGTACCACCTGCTTTATCGTCCTGGAGCAGCGTGGCTATGGACGTGACTGCTCCGGTCAGTCTTAACTGATACCAACCCAGATAAACCACGCCCACAGCCCCAAGAATATAGCATACCGACACAACTGGTATCCGCTGCACATAACCAGTGTAGCGCCGACCCTCTTCCGTGCCAGAATCCTGCCATTCGGCAAGACCACTTATAAACAAACTGCCTGCCACTATTACCGTGACTATCACATATAAGATTCTTGTAAGTCTCAAAACAAACTCCAGTGTTTGTCAAATTCCAAACCATGCTTTAGTTATCGGACATACCTTATCTTCTCTGCCACTTGTCGGAATCTTCACGCTCAATATCACCAAGCATAATTCTTTCAATACTATCCAGCTCATCCGGCCTTATTTCAGCAATGATTCTTTCTTTGAGCCGAATCGCCTCAAGGTATGACGGACGAAGCTCAAGCACATAGTTCAGCTCATTCATTGCAGCATCAGTATCGCCTTCAAGGTAGTATCTGGCGGCTGTTGCGTAACGGTCTTCAGCCAATCTCGCCTTACCAGCCCACTGCAATTCTTCCTTTGCGCCGAATCTTTTACGACGAATATCATCTATTCTGGCCTCACTTTGAGTATCATTAGCCTCATCAATGATGTGAGGTGTGAGCAGTACTATAACTTCCTGGCGCTGAACCTCATCCTTCGTTTTTCTAAAGAGTGCTCCAATGAGCGGTAAATCACCCAACAAAGGTATCTGGCTGCGGCTTGTAACTACAACATCTCTAAACAGACCACCGATTACAATAGTCTGGCCATCTTTGACCATTATGTTGCTCACCATCTCGGTTGAGGCTTCAGAAATTACTTTTCCCCCTTTTTCCTGACTGCTCTTGGCATGAATGTCCATCCGGATGTAGCCGTTGGCTCCGATATAAGGTCTGAACGACAGCTTCGTACCTGTATCGAGAAACTCGACCTTTGAAGTCGAAGCACCACTCTCGGCAACTGTAGTTTGAGATTCGTAGCCAATCTTATCACCTATATAGACCTGTCCAAGCTGTTTATTAACTGCCAGAATCTTTGGATTAGCAAGAATCGTGGTGTCGGTTACCGTTTCCAATGCAGTTATAAATGCCGCAAAATCACCAGATGTAACGCCAATTTTAAACCCGGAACCTCCGATATTAGCGAATCCGGAAGTCTCCAACGGAGTACCTGCCATTCCCTGGCTTATCTGACGAATAGGAGTAGTAGCTGTAGTACCTCTACTAACGGTATCACCAGAAACCAAATCGGATGTTGCAGAGGTACCGTTCAAGCTAACTCCAGCGGCAAAATTCAAGTCAATCCCCATCTCCAATCCTTCGGTCAAAGTAGCGCTGAGAATGGTCGCCTCGATCAGGACCTGTGTCGGCCTAACATCAATCGAGCGTATAACCTCCTCAGCCTCTGCGATGTTTTCAGCATAGTCATACACCACTAAGGTATCCTTTAGAGACATAGTGTCGCCACCGCCGGCACCTGAAGTTATAGACTCACCAGTAGGAACGCCAGTCTCGGCTGGAGAGGTAACCCCAACTGTACCCTTGCCGCTGAGAACCGGCATAATTAGCTTTTGAGCCTCAGCGGCGCTGATGTAGTCAAGCGGGAAGACCGCGTGTTTCATTCGGCCCTCGTCTCCCCGGGGGAATACCGAGATTAGGTTCCCCTTTTGCTCATACCTAAAGTTATCACCCAGGATAGCATCCATAACTTCATCGAAGGTCACATTGGTAAGCTGCCTGAACGTCAATAAGCCATCCACGTTTTGCGAAGGCACAATGTTTTTTCCACATATACTGCCCAACAATGCCAGGGCCTTGCGTACACCAAAATTCTCCTCACATCTAAATACCGGAATAACCCCATCTTGGAGAATACTTGAATCCCGGCTGCCACCTGTCTCAACCTGTGCTACACTTACATTCGCCCAAAGATTGGCTTCGGCCAATCCATGGTCAACATCAGCGACCGCAATCGCTGCCATCAGAACCAGCACAATGCTCCATACAAATAATCTGGCTCTGATTTTGGTCTTGCCATTTGAATTCTTTTTTGGATACATAATTCATCTCCTGTTCTTTTCCTGCGAATAGCGTTTCGCACATCACTATTAACTATCCGCTGTTTCAATTTACCTGTGTCAATTTCAAGGTTATTTTCGATTCTCTACATCTCATTACCACTGTGTTTTCTTTGATTTCAACCACTTCACATTCATATCTGTCAATTCCGTCACTGACGAACAATTTATCCCCCACTCTCAATACCTCATCATTGATAAAAGCCAGAGGATTTTCGCTCGAAACTATTGCTTCAAGCATCAAATTTTCCGCCACTTTTCTGATTACTTCTTGGTCATCATCTTTTGAAACGATATCTATTTCTTCAACACCGACTTTGGGTCCCCGCCCATCAACAAAGTCCTGCCAGCCGTTTGAAGCAAAAAAATCTCTGGCTATCACATCATTGCGCCCAGCAACTTGTGGTAATTCTATAAATGATATTTTTAATTCCGGTTCAGACTGAGTTTCCATATTCATCAGCTCCGCTATCAACCCTGCGTCAGCAGCCTGCGGGGACGTTTTGGTGAGCACCTTGATCCACATAAAAGCCATTAGCGAAATCAAGCACAACGCCAACACCGCCTTTTTCTTCTCCGCGGCCAAATGGTTAAAAAACCTGTTACCACTCCGGCTGTTATTTCCCGCGTTTTGCCTCATAATCTTCTTTTGCCTTTTTTATCCCTGTCCAACTTTCGCCCTGTAATAAATAATCGCCATTGACTCCATACCAACCTGACCGTTAAAATCACTGTCGTTGGAAAGTTTCACCTGCTCGATACGAACCAATCTGTCCAATCCCTGAAGCTGTCGAAAGAATTCGAATATCCGAGCTAATTTACCTTTACATTGCATTTTCACCTCTATGCAGTTTAACTTCTCAGCCTTTATTTCCTTGCGGGGTTCGATCATCTGATCGCTCAAGTCGTGCTCATTCATCAAATCAGCGATTTTGTGCAAAAATACACCGATATCACTTTGCTCGGGTATTTTCGTCTCATAGTTTTCAAGTTCACGCTGGAGCTCCAACAATTGCTCATTGAGCAGTAACAGTTGTTTATTGTTTGCAGCGCCCTTAGCGATAGTGAGTGCCTGTGCCGATTTTATTTGCCTGATAGCTTTCATTTTACTGCGTAGGGGGAGATATCGAAATAACACAAATCCGCCCACAATCACTGCGGTTATGACACAAATCGTTAGTTGTTGTCTTTCTCTAAACAGCATCACAGCTTCTACCTTTTACTGCTCGCGATAATTTGCCAGATAAGAACTTATCTCAAACTCACTAACCTGTATCCGGATATTTCCTTTGTTTTTTTGAACAGTCCCTTTTGTGTTCTCATCCTTTATCTTCGAATGAAGAGAAGGATCGCCTGCTGCGGTTATCACTGTGGTTCGTGAAAAAGACGGAACAACCTGACAAAAATATGGTGAGTCCTCTAACCTGCATATCAAATCCGCCACATCGCTCCCATCCCCCGCCACACCGCCTATAACCACTCTAAATAGCACATCTCCAAGGGGCAGCTCCTGCTTCTGGCTCATCGTTGCCCGGACCGCTCTTGCAACATTACCTGCCCGGGGTGATAATTCGTCCAGCCGTTTGTTCTCAAATTTCTCAGCAATAAACTCTACTTTTCCGAGCACTATCTTTTCATCAATCAAAAAACTCATTTCCGCCAAGACACCTGCAACATCAATT
>Ga0307379_10006349_pt1 | contig 16259 bp, 12 predicted proteins | sample UN2MG_FD_202237 | JGI IMG/M metagenome (GOLD analysis project Ga0307379, IMG submission 202237) | Soil microbial communities from Risofladan, Vaasa, Finland - UN-2 | ecosystem: Environmental > Terrestrial > Soil > Coastal area > Acid sulfate soil | place: Finland: Risofladan, Vaasa | collected... | reverse complement strand
TGTACCTGGCGGTGCAACTCCCAGCCCGCAGGGTCTGTTGTGCCTTCGTAGATGCCCACGCTCCATTCCCGCAATGCTTCCGTGATCTGAAGCGGGGCCAGCAGGCCCTCGGCCAGAATCTGCGCGGTTTGCACGGCGCGCATCACCGGGCTGGAGAAGATGCGTTCAACTTGAAGGCCGGATAGACTGCGCGCTACTGTGCGGGCTTGCTCGACACCTGCCTCAGTTAGCGGGTGTTTGAACCCGCTGTTGGAGAACTCTCTCAGCAGATTGGCGGTGCTTTCACCATGGCGTACGAAATAGAGCTTCACTCGGAGGCCTCAGATGGGTGACCTGTTTCGATGGGACGCGCCAATTGCTCCAGTCGCTCGCCGACCAGGCTCACGAGCTGATCAAAGTGCTCGACTTGAACCGGTCCGCCAATGACCTTCAGTACTTTGGTTAGACTCCTTTCCGGCAATCCGCCATTCTTTGTCTTCGATATGCCTGATACGAAACAACGGCCAGCCCACCGGCGCTCAGGATGACCCCCCAAGCCAGTATCCTGGACAGCAGGCCGGAACGCCACGCTCCAGCAAAGAGGCCCTCCGAGGCATGCTTGGCGATGTCTGCCGCGATGAGGAAAATGCCCAATCCCACGTTGCCCAAGTAGCCCACCTTGCTACCTCGCGCTGCCAGTACCAGCAGAATGCTTGTGATCACGAAATAGAGCACCGTCAGAACTTGCCCTGCCGCGTTGGAAAGCCCAAGTTCAGCCGGGATGTCATACAGAAAATCATCAATGAGATGGGCGGCCCCAAAACCGGTCAACAAGATGGCAGCGGCCACAACCCGGTCACTCGATCGGCGCTCTTCATCCATCTGCGCTATTTCCCTTGCCCTCCGCGTTGCCGCAGGAACAGGCCGGCAGACAAGGCGCACAACCCAAGGGCGATGAGCAGGAATGCGGCCGCCAGTACCACGAGCAGGACTGCGGCCGCCAGCATAACCGCGCACAACCCAAGGACGATGAGCAGGAATGCGGTCGCCGGCAGCATCGGAGGGGCCGAGGCAGACGCCAGATTGGGGATCACCCCGCAGGCCACGACCTGCCCGGTCGAGATGGCGATGATGTGCTCGCCGTCAGCCATTGTCGCCAGCGCGACGTTCTCCGTTCCGCGGAAGAGCGCCGAGCCGGTCGCCGTGGCCCTGCCGGCCGCATCGGCTTTCAGAGCGGGCAAGGTCGCGAAACTGGCGCTCGGCGTGGCGCAGGTGCCGGCATGCATGGTGGCTTGAGCATCCGTGCCCGGCGCCAGGCCCGTGATGTCAAGTGCTACGTCAGTTCCATCACCTGCGGCGGTCAGGGTTGCCGTGCCGCTGACCTGTGAGTCGCCCACAGGGTCGAGCTGTACAGTGACTGTCTCCTGTGCCATCACCAGGCCCGGCAAGAGCACGAGGGCCAGGACAACGAGCGCTGTCCCAGGCAAGCGCAGCCATGTCAGATGTCGCAATCTCATTGCTATACCTCCCTAGTATCATGAGTTTTGGGGAAGGGTCAGTTCGCGGTACACTTGGGATGGGCCGAGCACTGACCACACAGAGGCCATAGCCTAGTGGTCACCGCTGGAGCCAGGGTAGACTCGAGATATCTCCTGTGGGTCAGCCCCGTCCATAAGACTGAGGCCTCGCGCTACCCGGCTGGACCCGGATAAAGGACGCTGCTCCAGAACCGTATCTGCTACTAGGCTGCGTCGCCGGGAGTGTCGAGGGAGACTGTCCCCTGGCTCCTGGCCCACCCAATCTCATTATGGAGGTGTGTAATGTACCGCGAACTGATACCTCTTCGCCAGGCCCTCAGTGTCGAACTGAAGGCCAACCTACCCTCGGACATACCGGGGCTCGATCCGGAGCACCTGCTCCAGGCCTATCTGGGCCGACTGACGATGTACGTGGGCGGTGACGTGGCTGACCAGACCTTCACCCTCTTTGCCGTAGATGCCGCGGGCAACGAACTGGGCCATCTCCTGGATGTGCCCAACACGCCCGCTGGCTTTGACACGGCCTGGGCATGGCTGGAGAACCTGCGCTGTCAACACCGCTTGCGGATCATCCTGCTCGCCATTGAGACCAGTGGCGTCTACTATTGGGCCTGGTGGGACTTCCTGGCCGCTCGCCCCAACCTGGCCCGCGTGCTCTACAACCCGCGCACCACCGAGCATATGACCGAAGTGCTCTCGAAGAAAGTGCGCACTGAGCTGGTCGACGCTTACGCGCTGGCCGAGCAAGTCCGTCTGGGTAGCACCCCAGAGGTCGTGCTCACCGAAGACGCCGACTTGCTCAGCGCACGCTTCTGTTCGCGCGCAGCCCATGACCTGGCACAGCAGGTCAACCGCCAGAAAAACCAGTTGCGGTCCTTGCTGCGAGCCTATAACCCGGCCCTGGGCCAGGTCTTCCCCGGTGCCAAGCTCCATCATCCCGCCGTCTATGCCCTCCTCCAACACTATCTCTTCCCCGATGAGTTCGTCGCCGCCGGCGTGGACTCTATCACCGCTATCTTGTCAGAGCATTGCCGCACTGCTTTCGGGCGCGATCACGCCCACCAGTTAGTCACGCTCTGCGCCCAGACCCTGACCCATCCCATCGGGCGGCCACCCATCCACCAGCGCGTTCAACAACTCACCCAGGATATCCTGTCTGATCAGCAGCACAAACAGAACTTCCTCAAGACAGGCTACACCCTGATCCAGGATCGCACAGAGACCAAGCTCCTCCGCGCCGCCAGTGGCGCAGGCTTCAGCAACACCCTGGCCCTGGTCAGCGAGTTAGGCGGCTTCTCGCGTTTTCCCGATGGCGAGCACATGGCCAGCTTCCTCGGCCTCACGACCAGCAAGCACATCTCGGGCACCACCCTTTTCGAATCCAAGCGCATCACCAAACAAGGTTCCCCCAATGGCCGCTATGCCGCCGTCAATCTGGCCCAACATCTGAAGCGCCACGTCCCCAAGTACCAGCAGATGTACGAGCGCATCACGAACCGCAAGCCGCCGCACAAAGGCCACTTCGTCGCCCTCGTCGCTATCGCCCGTGACTTCATCGCCAATGTGCTCTACGATACGTGGCGCAACCAGCGCCCCTTCTTTGAAAAGGTGGAAGACTATCGCGCGTATCGCCAAACACATCCGCGCTCCAAAGACTGACCTGCGCCTGCGACAGCCTGCCGAGCCGTATGCCATCGCCTAGAGCTCAAGGTCGGATAGGTCTGTTGTTCAGGTACCAATTGAATCGTTCTCATCAGGGGCTTCAAACTGCTCTCTGAAGCACCCTCAGTGCAATGCCGCTACTTCACAGAATTCTCTTGCCCCTAGTATCGAAATGGGGGCTTGACAAAATATAGGACGTCTCATGATCAGTGTATTACGCTGCTGGACGATGCCGACGTGCAGGCACCGCGGGCCAGCGCTACGGTCGGAATACAGAACAATGTGCAGAATTGTGTCATGCGAGAACTGGCAACCGATTCTTCAGCCTAGCAGCCTGTCGGAGTAACCGATTGTAGGCGCGATTTCCAATCGCATATCTGTGTCGTGCATTGTAGGATTTCAAATCGTGATTCGGAAATCGCGGCTATGTGTCTTCTCCAACGGGCTGCTAGGGTCGTATTCTCCACACGGAATCTCCGGTCAAAACCATTAGCTCATCCTCAGCAGCGACCACATCGACCGGGCCCTGGCCAACCTGATACACCGCAATTACCTGGTTAGCGCCAGGGGCGATCAAAGTCAGCGTGTTATCAGTAAGCGAGGTGACCCAAACCCCGCTCGAACTGATCGCGACCCCTCGGGGGTGATTGCCGACTGCAATCCTGGCAACAATCTGGTTCGTCAAAGGATCAATGCGAAGTAGGGCTGGAACACCATCGCACGCAACCCAAGCAGCCGTGGCATCCACTGCAAGTTCTCTCGTTGAGCAGTCGAGGCGGATGGCGGCGGAGACCTCGTTCGTGTCCGGGTCGATCTTGGTTAGGATTGGGGTGATTGGGTTGGTGACCCAGACGGCATCCTGCGTGGCTGCTATCTGCGACGGCCAGGGCTCGACCTGAATCGTGGCGATAACCTGGTTTGTGTTTGGATCGATGCGGTACACTATGCCCTGCTCACCACTGCTGACCCACACGGCTCCCGCGCCTGCAGCGACGCCATTCAGCCCGGAGGAGGATGCAACCGGGATGGTCCCACTGACCTGGTTGGTGAGTGGGTCAATGCGAGTGACGGTTCCGTCGAGGCCGGTAGCCCAGACTGCGCCGTAACCAATCGCCAGGGCCTGGGGGAACTCGCCGACCGGCATAGTCGCCACGAACTGGTTCGTATCGAGATCTATTCGAGAAACAGTCTTCTCACCAAGGACCCATAGCACCCCTTCTCCGAGGGCGATGTGACCGGATCCTGCCGGGATTTTCGCGACGATCTGGTCGGGCGTGAACTCTAAAACGGGATAGGAGGGAACAACGACATCCACAGCCGGTCGAACGCCGAATGGCCTTCCATCCGGGGCAAACAACTGCCACTCTCCCCGGTATGTCCCGGGTTCAGCCGGCGCGATGAGATTCACCGATAGCTCGATCTCTCCACCGGGCGGCACGGTCTCCCCCAGAGGGAGGCTGTGAGGACCCCTCAACCGTTCGCCGGCAAGAAAAGTGAATCGGTAGGAGGGATCCCAGGTGCAGGTCCCGGCATTGCGCATCCGCCACGTCATCGGAAACAGGGTATCGCGAGCGACGGACATGTCAGCAGGGCCTGCCCCACCCGCGGCGAATTCGGACGCGTTTCGGCAGGTCATCGCCGCGGCAGAAAACCTCTCAACACCCTCGGCAATGAGGATTCTTGTGCCATCCGGCCTGCCAAAGTATAGATCGTATGGTTCGCGAGTCACGAACAGGAAGCGGGTTCCATCGATCCAGTAGATTTCGGCGAGCATGCCGCCCAAGTTGAGCCCTTGGCCGCACACCTCGGCATCCTGTGCGGGATCCGGACAAAGCCGGACCAGGGTCGCTTCATGGACGGCATAGGGCACGCCGGCAGGGGACCAGTGCAAATTCTTATAGAACAGGTACGATGATTTTGGCACAGCCAACGGACCTGCTTCAGGGGCCAGTGAAGTGACGAACCAGCTAGAGTGGGTGACCATCCCTGGTGAGTCTGCCCGGAAGAAGGCGGCATAGCGGCCGTCGGGGGAAAAGGTGACCGAGTCGCTGTGCGAGTCAGTGATCGTGGCTAGCGGCTGGGCGGGCGCGCCATCCACCGGCACGCGCCAGATCGTCAAGTTCAACACAAATTCCGACTCGCTCTCGGTCGGGGCGGCGATCAGAAAGGCGCTGGAATCCTGGGTCCAGACGCCGCTGGGGATGATTCGTCCTGGCACGCCCACGGCAGTGTATCGGAACAGATCCTGGCGCCAGTTGCTCCCATCTACGCGGATCAAGCCAAGTGCCGTGGTGGATAGGAGCGCGATCTGCCGGCCATCGGGGGAGAGCACAAAGCGAAGGCTGTTCTCTGCAGGAAGCAGCACCGTGTCCGCGAGTGAATCCGCGTCCACCAGGTAGAGCCCTCTGGGAACGGCGTGCGACTCGCCCTCGGCCTGGACAAGGTACGTCCAGCCGGTGTACAGCAGTCGATGCGTGCCCGGGATCCATTCCATCTGGGGAATGTTCGTGGAATCTGTCTCTCCGGCGTTCAAAAGTTCGCGCAATGCCTCGGCCGAAACGAGTTCGCGCGGGTTGCCTCCATCCCGCTCCACGGCCCACAGCGCCGATTGCTCGTACCAGTCCAGTTCGGACCTCTTGACCGGCGAGCGCCGCAAAAAGGCTACGACCTGACCGTCGTCGCTCATCGTCACGGCGATCGTGTCGCCGGAGCTAAAGATGGTTTCGCTTTGACCGGTCGCTTCATCCCAGACCTGGATGTCGCCATCCTGGACAAAGACGACCACCGCCTGCTGCCCGGCGGGTTGAGCGGCCGGTGCGGTGCCCGTTGGCGTGGCGGTGTGGGTCGGCAAAGGCGCAGTCGCCGCTAGAGTGGGCGGTGGGGTACCCGTTGGCCTGGCGGTGCTGGTCGGCAAAGCAGCGGCCGGCGTGACAGTGGGCGGTGGGGTACCCGTTGGCCTGGCGGTGCTGGTCGGCAAAGCCGCGGTCGGCGTGACGGCCGTCGTCGCCGTGCAGCCCACGAGCAGAGGTGTCGTCATGATCAGTGCCAGAAAAAGGATAATAACCGGTTGAAAGACTCGTTTACTCATGTTGTTTTACCTGTTCCTATCGCTATGGGCGGGCAATCGTTTTGCCGCCAGGCGACCCGCCTGCTAGTTACCCCCAAAGATAAGCGGTATGCCCGCAATCAGGCCGAACAAAAAGCTGCCGGTCCAATGAAAGAGCATAGACAACCACACGCTGCCCATGGGACCGCCCAATAGGGCAAAGGCTAGGCTGGAAAAAATCCCGCTGGGCCACAGCCAGCGCGTATAGACGTGTTTGAGCTCAAAGAGGACGCCGTTGGCCATCCAGTCCCACTTGCCAAAGACGCCTCTCATCTTTGGCAGGAGCACGCTGCGATAGTACAGCTCCTCGCCAATGATGTTAAAGACGATGCCGTACACCACAAAGACGGCCAAGAACAAATAGTTGCCGCGCAGCGTGATGTCGGGATAGAGGTCCTCGGGCGCCGAGATCTCGACCGTCGGGTTGAGCTGCGGCGGCCAATAGTCGGGCGGGACGAACCCCGGCACCGTTGCCAGCGCCTTGTCCAGGAATCCGAGCTGCATGCTCGCCACGTACAGAGCAAGGGCCACCAGCACCAAGGCCCACTTTTTCCAGCCCCGCGGCCAGCGAAGCCGCGCCCGGTCGCGCAGGTTGCGGAACGTGAGCTTGAAACCCTCCCGCCGCAAGACGATCAGCGCGACAATCAGTTCGGCTGCGTTCCCTAGCGTGGCGATCCCGAAAAAGACCCACGTGGATATGAACGCGCCCGGTGCCCGCGGAAAGGCCAGGCCCGCAATCCAGATCAGGAACACGAACCACGCGGCGGGCCAGGCAAACATGAACAGGATCATGAGCAGGCTGTATTGAGGGATATCACGCTCATTTGCCGTGGACTTGGGATTTGACGACATTTTCTTTCTCCCTTCGTTTCGATGGATGTATGGCAAAGCCAGCATTGAACCGTTTGTCAACTAGAACCGCCAACCTAGCAGGTTCCAGTAGTTCAGGAACCAGACAAAAGCGACCGCCGCGACCGTCACCAGCGTGTAATAGGCGCGGGCGGCGATGCCCCAGTAGCTGTTCTTCCAGGCCAGCACCGTGTAGACCAGCGCGCCAACAGGTCATCGAGAAAAGCCTCCATTTCGGCGGGGTCGGTCGGGCCTAGTGATGGCGCAACAGGCACATCCCCGCCCGGCGCAGTCTTGTTTTCTTGAGCCATAACTGGTGCAATAAAAGACAGCAGCATCACCAGAGTCAACATCACCATCATGGATTTTTCGATGATGAGTTGGTTGTACATTTTTATGCCTCTCTTTTATCTCACGAAACCTGCCCGGCAGCGGGGGACTACCGGACAGGTAAGGAATGATTACTTCTGCCAGAGGAAGCTGAAGGAATCCATCACGGTGTCGTACAGGGCCTGCATTTCGGTGTATGCGCTACCGGCCGCTGTGTCATCCGGAATGAAGGTGAGGGTGTAGGCACGCCCATCACGGACCGTGAGCACCTGCCGGCTCAGATCCTGGCCAGGCACATGCTCAAATTGGTTGGCCGGTATCCCATCCAGCATATGGCCATAGGAGCCCATCACGTCTAAACCGGGCAAGGCCGATTCGATTTCAGCTTCTCGCGCCTGGGTGATCTCGTTCAGGGTGCGGCCGTTGGCATCCTCCACGGTGATGAAGAGGCGGGCATGGCTGGAGTCCAGAAGGGAGTCCAGGTACACAGCCGTTTCCGCACCTCCATCGCCGGTTGTCAGGCTGTCATCCACCGCGTACCCCTCCGGCAGCAGCACGCAGAAGCCACCATCGGGGCTGGTAAACAGTTTCATACCCGCCGTCTCCTGGGGGCATTCCGGCCCGGCCAGCAGCGGGGCCTCCGGCTCAACGCCGATGAACTGGAAGGAGCCGGTTATCATGGTGTACAGCGCTTCCGCCTGCTCGCCCACAGCGCCGTAGTCAGGTCCGATGCGGGCGATCATTATGTCTACGAGGGTGCCGTCGTGCACCGTAACTACGCGCCGGTTGAGATCCTGCCCGGGAAGGTTGTCGAGGATGACAGCCGTTTCACCACCCAGGTTGATGGTCGGGGGCTGGACATCCAGGTTGAAATCGGGCGGCAGGAACTCCTTATACCTTTCAAACATTGTGCGGTCGTCCACCGGTTCAAAAGAAACGGTCGCCAGCGGTGCTTCCGTGTTCAGCAGGGATCGCACGTATAGCGTCAAAGAGCCGTTTTCACTCTGGAAAACGTCAAACGTCTCCGGGTAGAGGAAGCAGACGCCTTTCGCAGCGTAGATCAATTGGTAAGTGCTCGCGGTGGGCTCGGCGCAGTTGGCGACCGAAACCTTATCTGATGCAGAGGCAGCAAAACCACCTGGGCCGATGAGGATGCCATACCAGTACAGGCCGCCATCAGGCTGGTGGGCGATGTAGAGGATGGCTTCATCTTCCCCGTTCAACCCCCACCCAGAGACAAAATAGGCGCTGACCTGGTCGACATCTAGACCCAGGACCGAGATCGGGTCCATGCCATCATCCAGCAGCCCGGTCAAATCCCTGCCGGGATCTGCCGTCAAAACCGCGGTTTCTCCGAGGTGAAACGCCAGCAAGTCCTTAATGACAGGCTCCGTAGCGAATACGATCCCATCGGGACGCCAGAAGGCCATCAACATCAGGTGGTCATCCGTCGCCAGCACCCGCAGCAACTCTTCGTCGCGGGCGTTCAAGGCATCGACCAGCATCTCCCTGAATTTTGCGGCATCGCGCGGGAGCGGTTCAAAGTTGACCTCTGGGGCTTCCGTAGGAATGGGTGTGGTATTAAGAACGGGTGTTGCGGGTGTTCTGAAGGTACCGCGGCCAATCAGCACCACGGCTGCCCCCAATGCGCCTACGAGCAGGGTAGCGAGTACCCCAAGTATGATGATACGGTTTGTGCGAGGCATTTTTCGTCCTCCTTTTGTTTCCGTTGTAAAGATAGACAAACGATACCAAAACAGGCGTTTGGTAACCGTTTGGGTTGGCGTTTGCCGGGCGAAGGTGCCGCCTTCATGACGTCCTGTGCCGATTTCGCCAGTAGGATCATCGCCGGCTGCTGATCTACCTTTCGACTCCATGCCAGCCGCGCCTCTTCGTAGCCCGGTTCCCCAGACAGAATTAACCGCCCCTGAACGCTGGATCGTAATGATTGGACGGCCACGCTCAATGGCGTGACTGCGAGGGTTGGTACGAACTGGATCATTTGCTTATCTCTCCTCTATCATTGGCTGGCGGGGATGGATGGTATCCCCGCCAGCCTTGAAACGTTTGTCAACTAGAACCGCCAACCTAGCAGGTTCCAGTAATTCAGGAACCAGACAAAAGCGACCGCCGCGACTGTCACCAGCGTGTAATAGACGCGGGCGGCGATGCCCCAGTAGCTGTTCTTCCAGGCCAAAACCATGTAAACCAATGTGCCAACTGTCAGCACGGCAGACAAAACACCCAGTCCCAGCACGATCTTGGCCATCAATGAGAGGGGGTGCACGATCGATATCGGCATAAACCACAGCGCCATGCCGACCACGAAAAGCAGGTTTAGGATGCCGATTCCCAGGATGATCCAGTCGGCCACGCGGGCACCGCGAGAGACGGGTTTCCGGTCACCGCTCAGGCGGCGGTTCCGAATCGTGCGGATCAACGCTACGGGGAGCATGGACAGGAATATCAATATGCAACCCAAGGCCAATTCGATGTTGAAAGGAACCGTTTCGTACCAGTTCAGCCTATCAAAGGCAAATTGGGGCATGAGGTCGGTAGACATGTGATTGATGCGCCCTCGGTCATCCTCGCGAAAGACAAGGCCGAATGGGCTGTCTGCCTGGCGGAAGTACAGCGGCTCCACTTCGACAAATCGCCACTCGCCATACGGTGTAGTCAAAAGCAGCGCCCCATCGCCGGAATCGCGTATTTCATAAGCGCCGAAGAGCCCCCCGAGCTTTTCGACGGTAGTCTCTGAGCCGTCGGTGGTTCGATAGCTGCCCACGAACCGACCAACCCGTTCTGCGAAGTCGGCCGGAGGTTGTATGGGCTCGACTGCAGGCGCGGGATAATAGTGATCGAAGAACGCCCTCTGGAAACCGAGATGCTGATTGGTTAGGTCACCAACATCCTCGGTGTTGTAAATCACAAATACGCCCAGGTTCTGGTCAGGCAGAAGCAGCAGCACGCTATTCATAGGCGGGGAATAACCGATATTCGCGATCGTGCGCCAGCCGTTGTCAGTGAAATCGAAAAGGCCGTAGGCGATGCCCAGAAGGCGCGGGTCGGGAGCGTACGTTGTGCTGTGCATTTGCTGTGCCGTGGATTCTTCCAGGATGCGCACCTCGGCGGCTGCGTCGCCGTAGAAGCCGCCCTGCAGGTGCGCGATCATGAAACGCGCCATGTCCGTGGCGCTCGACTGGTGTCCTCCCGACGGCAATCCCGCCGGCTGAACCACATAATCAGGAAATGCCTGGAAGATGCCATCTTCATATGTGTATCCCACGGATGCATGCGCGCGCAGGTCCGGCGGTATCGGCGATCCGGCACTTGAGTGCACCATGCCGAGTGGGCTGAAGATATGTTCCTGGATGTACTGGTCGTAGGGCTGGCCCGATACCCTCGCGACGATGTAGCCTGCCAACATGGCATTGTAGTTCGAATAGCCCGCAGAATCGCCGGGTGGACGCACCCGCGCCGCCATATGTGAGATCAGCCATTCGCGCGCAGGCACCAGGCCATTGGTGTTCGGGACCACTGTCCCAAAAACCCGGGCTTCCAACCCTGACGTATGGGTCATCAGGTGTTTCAGGGTGATCGGCTGTGGATAGGTATCCGGGATGCGAAAGTCGAGATAGGTGTTGATATCCGCGTCCAGGTCCAGCTTGCCCTGCTCGACGAGCTGCATCACCGCTGTTGCTGTGAACGTCTTGCCAAGTGAACCAATGCGAAAGACCGTCTGTTCGGGGTCGACAGGGATCCCATTCTTAAGGTCGGCATAGCCATACCCCTTGGCAAAGAACAATTTGCCATCTTGAACGACAGAGACGGCGGCTCCGGCGATGTGGTACTCTTCCATCTGCCGCCCTAACAGCTCATCCAGGAAGGCCTCCAGTTCGGCGGGATTGGTCGGGCCTTGTTGTTGTAATGGTGCAGTGGGTGCATTCCTGCCCGGCGCGACCCTGTTATCTTGGGCCACGGCTGATCCGACCGTCGATAGCAGGATCCCGAGAGTCAACATAATCGTCATGGAAAACACCAGGGATTTCTTGATGATGGGTGTTACATTTTGAGTGGACATGAGATTTCTCCTTTTTTTGTTATTGGCTGGCGGGAATGTGATATCCCCGCCAGCCTTGAAACGTTTGACAACTAGAACCGCCAACCTAGCAGGTTCCAGTAATTCAGGAACCAGACAAAGGCGACCGCCGCGACCGTCACCAGCGTGTAATAGGCGCGGGCAGCGATGCCCCAGTAGCTGTTCTTCCAGACCAGCACCGTGTAGACCAGCGCCCCGACCGTCAGCACGGCAGCCAAAACACCCAGGCCTAGCACGATTTTGTAGATCAATGATACGCCGAACAAAGGCGCCGGATTGCCCCACTGCACAGTGCCGACCACGAACAGCAGGTTCAGAACGCAGATCCCCAGGATGATCCAGTGAGCCACGCGGGCGCCCCGCGGCGCGGGTTTCCGGTCACCGCTCAGGCGGCGGTTCCGAATAAGGCCGATCAAACCTACGGGGATCATGGACAGGAATATCAAGACGCAACCCAGGAGCAATGCCATGTTGAAACTGGGCGTTTCGTACCAGTTCAGCTTTTCAAAAGCAAACATGGGCGTGACGTTGGCAAACATGTGGGTGATACGTCCCCGGTCGTCCTCACGAAAGACCATGGCGAACTGACCGTCTGCCTGGCGGAAGTATAAAGGCCCCACTTCGACAAATCGCCACTCGCCCCACGGTGTCGTAAAGAGCAGCGCGCCGTCGCCGGAATCACTGATTTCTACTGCTGCGCCCATGAGTCCTGTGACCTTTTCGAGGGTGGTATATGAGCCCCGCGTGAGTCTATAGCTGCCCACGAACCGACCGGCCCGCTCCGCGAAATCTGCCGGAGGTTGTATGGGATCGGCCGCAGGTGCGGGATAGTAGTGGTCGAAAAACGCTCTCTGGAACCCGAGATGCTGATTGGTCAGTTCCCCACCACCCTCGCTGTTGTAGACCACAAATACACCCAGGTTCTGGTCGGGCAAAAGCAGCAGCAGACTATTCATCGGGGGCGCATCACCGCTATGCCCGATCGTTCGCTGGCCGTTGTCGCTGAAATCGAAAAAGCCGTAGGCGGTGCCCAAAAGTCGCGGGTCGGGAGTGTACAGGGTGCTGCGCATTTGCTGCGCCGTGGTTTCCTTCAGGATGCGCGCCTCGGGGATGTTGGCATCGCTGTAGCGGCCGTCCTGCAGGTGTGCGATCATGAAACGGGCCATGTCCGTGGCGCTGGCTTGCATACCGCCGCCCGGCACTATCGCCAACTGACCCAGGTAATCGGGGAATACCTGAAAAGCGCCATCGACGTACGTGTATCCCACGGATTCATGCGCGCTTATGTCCGCCGGTCTCGGCGACTGGGCAGCAGTTGTGTGCACCATGCCCAGTGGGTCCAGGATGTGTTCCTGGATGTACTGGTCGTAGGCCTGTCCCGATACCCGTGCCACGATGTATCCCGCCAGGTCTGTGCCGTAGTTTGAATAAGCTGCACAATCGCCGGGCGGACGAACCCGAGCCGGCATATGAGAGACCAGCCATTCGCGCGCGGGCGCCAGGTCATCGGCATCCGATGCCAGTGAATCGACAAGCAGGTCTTCGAACCCTGCCGTATGGGTCAACAGGTGCTTGAGGGTGATCGGTTGTGGATAGGTGTCCGGGATACGAAAGTCGAGATAGGTGTTGATATCCGCGTCCAGATCCAGCTTTCCCTGCTCGACGAGCTGCATCACCGCCGTCCAGGTGAACAGTTTTGTGACTGAACCAATGCGAAAGACCGTCTGTTCGGGATCGACAGGGATGCCGTTCTCCAGGTCGGCATAGCCGTAGCCTTTGGCAAAAAACAACTCGCCATCTTTGACGACAGCGATGGCTGCTCCGGCGATGTGGTACTCTTCCATCTCCTTTCCGAATAGCTCATCCAGGAAGGCCTCCAGTTCGGCGGGATCGTTCGGGCCTTGTCCTTGTGATGGCGCAGTGGGTACATTCCTGCCTGGCGTGCCCCTGTTTTCTTGGGCCATGGCTGGTCCGACAGTCGATAGCAGGATCCCTAAAGTCAACATAATCGTCATAGATGACACCAGGCATTTCTGCACAATGAGTAGCCTGTTCATTTTCTTTCTCCTTAATAACTTGACATTGCTCCCGTGCCACAAGTTGTCGCTTACGAGCTCAGCGCCGACAGCGCGAGCCAACCTGAAATCTAACATTGTCAAGTTAGTATACACGCCAATTTCGCCGCTGATAAGCGCCGTTTGGCGCGGCAAGCGATCCGCCAAATGGCGGGGGCCACTCAGTCCCGCCATGTGCCAGAGGGTGATCAAGGCACCTGCCCATCCTCGATGCTCAGTAGCCAATAGTTGGCCAACGCCCCGCGATTCAGATCCTTGCCCAGGTAGTCAAGAACCTGCTCCGGGTTGCCAAAGGTCTCTATGACATTATGACATTGCTGCAGCAGTGCTGGAGGCCTTCCGGCGCACCTGGCCGGCGTGCCTGAGGGAAGTACCCTACTTCTCTAAGAGAGTGTTTTGAAATTTAAGTCGGAGGCGGAGCTGCCAGTAGCCGCAACATGCGGTGAATGCTCGCCGCATAGACCATCGCTTCGCTGGAACGAGGCTGGTGCTCAAAGTCCCTGCTCAGCCGGCGATACCGTCCCAGCCAGCCGAAGGCACGCTCCACCACCCACCGACGCGGCAAGACGACAAAGCCCTTGGCATCCTTGAGGCGATGGACGATTTGCAGGACCCAACCGAAATGCTGCTCGACCCACGTCACAATATCTTCATACCCACCGTCGGCCCAGATCAGCTACAGGCGGCAGATCGTGCGACATCAGCCGCCAAGCGGAGCCACTCCGCACCATATAGAAGATCGCGTTCACGATCTCGCGCAGAGGCCAGATACGTGGCCGCCCGCGTTTGCTCTGCTTGGCCGGCAGGAGTGGCGCAATCAGGGTACATTGTGTATCATTCAGATCCGTCGGGTAAGCTCGCCTGGGTTGTGTTTCCATACAGACGAGTATAGCCGACTATTTTCAAAACACTCTCTAAGGTGCGCTCCAAGATGACTCGCCCCGTGTTGACGAATCCTTGCCGCTGATAATAGTCCAACAACTTGTGCTCCTTTTCGCCTTCTGGCGTCACCGTAGCCAACACCGCCGAGACTCCCATCTCACAACACCAGGCGCAGACCGCCTCAATCAGCGCACTCGCCACACCCCTTCCTCGCTCCGCAGGCAGCACGTACAGATCCTCAAGCTCTGCGGATCGCCCATACTCGATCCCTACCGAGGTCGTCACTGTGGCCACTCCAACAGATTCTGTGCCACGCCAAGCCAGGAACACGGCACTATCTGAAGCAGTTATCATAGTGTGCAGAGATGCGCGCATCTCTTGCGCTGGCGTACTGAACCCTTCTTCACGGAAGAATCGTTCTAGAAGGCACAAGGCCGTCTCAAATGAACCTGAATCGGCTCCGGCCTGTCGAATGTAGACTGAGGATATCATCATAATGCCTCTATCCAGGCGGCGAGTCAAGATCCTACCGAATGTTTCATCCAATAGTTCGGGTCTTCATATCTCCCCATGTTTTTCTCACAATCCATCTGCACGGGCTGCAGACCGCCTGGGATCACATACAATCCACTCTCGGGAAAGGCCATGCCAGTCCAGGCTTCCCACTCCTTGACCGTCCCTTCGACCGTGAGCGTATTCGGCGCAATGCACAAGGGCTGAGCACCCATACGCCAGTGGACGCGAATCCATGGATCAAGGGGGGCCCCATCGCTGCGTTTCCACTCCACATAGCGTTCCATGGGCGTCAGGGGATAGTGGCTTTTCCAGGTCGGTCGCACTGGCGCGATCAAGGCGGTGCAAGCGTGCTGGCGGGCCAACGCCTTCATCTCCTGGATCACGGCCCTGCTGAGATTTTGCCCCTGATGTTCTGAACTCACCATGGCCGCCAAAGCGGATAGTGTATTTGGCGCTTGCTGACGTTGGTGGGCTTGTTCGGCCCGCAGCACAATCTCTTCGATGGTGCGGGGCAAGTCAGGCAAACTCCCATCCCAGATGAAGGGAACCGTATGGCCCACGGCAAGCAGGGCGTCCGCTGAATCGCAAAGCAGGAGCTGATAATCCGCGAACACTTCGAACAACAGATGCCAGTGGTGGACATTGCCATGCAGCAGAAAGGGAGGCCAGGCTTCGTTGCTCAGTCGGTCGATCTGATGGCGAAGCTCTGGTTTCTGGGCGAAGGTGAAAACTGAATATGCCATAATCAAGGCTCCTTGGTGATGGATTAGCAAGAATTCGTGCCTTTGGCCCCCGAAGAACGCGTCAGAGGCGAGCCTGGGAATTCTACGCAGAGCACGCCGCCAGCGATCCAGGCCTTCCAGCGGCCCAGCAGTTGCTCGGCAACTGGCATGCGTTCGGGTTTCCGCTGGCCGTAGTCGGACGACCCCCATCTACGCGAGGCAGAACTTGAAAAACCGCAGCACCTCGAAATAGTCGTCCGCCTCGAACTGCACCGTGTGTGTCCCTATCTGGCTGACACCGGGGAAAAAGCTCGCGTGATAGGCGTCGGCATGCCGCTGGTAGCGCATTTCGACGGAAAAGTGGTCTGGTCTGGGCACGCGGCATTTCGACACGTCGGCCTTGAGCGCCGCTTCCACCCCGGCACGGATGCCCTCGACCGCCAGGTGCGGATGGATGTTGACGGTCGCGTTGCCCACGCCGTGCTTGACGGCGACGGTGGA
>Ga0307379_10006347_pt1 | contig 16261 bp, 18 predicted proteins | sample UN2MG_FD_202237 | JGI IMG/M metagenome (GOLD analysis project Ga0307379, IMG submission 202237) | Soil microbial communities from Risofladan, Vaasa, Finland - UN-2 | ecosystem: Environmental > Terrestrial > Soil > Coastal area > Acid sulfate soil | place: Finland: Risofladan, Vaasa | collected... | reverse complement strand
ATAATCTCTAAGAAGTTTCTTCTTTTTACGTAAAATTGCTTGTTTTACTGAATCTTCTTTAGTACCCATTTTCTTTGCTAATAATGCTAATATTTTTACATTGTATTTACTCATTTTTATCATCAAATTATCTATTTTCACTAATTCTTGCTGTAACAGTATTATACGGGATATTTAGAAGAATCGAAATTTGTTTTTGATCCATTTTAAGATCAAATAGAAAAAGAATTTTATCTTTTTGTGTTTTCATTTGGTCAAGATCTTCTTTAGCTAATAAATAAATAATTGAAACTAATTTTTCTTTAATTTGTATCGTATCTTCACTCATAAGATCAACTCAAATGATTTTCTTTTAATTTTTTTTCGTACAAGATAATTTTAAATATTAAATTTAGTAATTCCGATTTCTGAAAGTGAAAATAGTTTTTTACCCCTTTCACCTCTTTGAACAGAAACCTTTTCCATTATACCTAATTCAGTCCATTTATCCCAATATGAAGTAACAGTTTTAGGAGAAATAGGAAATTCTGTAGCTAAATCTCTTGTGGTTTTTAGTCCATCACTTTTTTCATATAAATCAAATAAATATGGTTCATTGAAATTATCTTCGATAATTTTTTTCAATTTATTCAAACCAATAAGTTTTACCCATTCAGATAGTGTTTTTTTAGCATCTAAAGCAAACCAAATCAAATTAATATCATTTGTTGAACATTTTTCTACAAGATCTTCTTCATTCAAGTTAGTTAATAATAGAATTGTTTTAATATTTCTAATTTCATTATCTAATTCAGATAATTTCTTGTAAATATCCTTTTCCTCAGACAAAATAAATCACCAATAAAATCCTTTTTCTAAAGAAATTTTACTTTTATTTTTAAAAAAAGATTCCTATTAGTGTAAATTCAAAGAAAGATAATCTATTTAAATAAAAAATTAGAAAAAACATAATTGAAATAATTATTAGTCTTTAGGAGAGATTAAATTGTCTGATAACAACTCAGGTATTTTAATAAATTTGCTAAAAAATTCTAATGAAAAATTAGATTTAGTTTCAAAATTACTTCTTTTGAATATTAGTAGTGAAATAAAAAAATCTTTAATTGAAAAAATTAGCTCTAATGTTAATACTCCTGGTAAAACTGATATCTGGAAATTATGTGATGGAAATCATACAATTTCCCAAATTGCTACAGAATTAAATAGAGCTGCATCAAATATCTCTAGAGATATAGGTCCTTGGTTGAAAGATAAAATTGTAATAGAAATAACTAAAGGAAATGAAAAATATTCTTTATCATATGATTCTTTAATGGATTATATTTTATCTACTATGAATTGGGATTTTTTAAAGGATTAAAAAGTGACAAGTTGTAGGGATGAAAAATTTGTCTTTAGATGAAATAAAAGCTGAATTATGCAATAAATTGAGAGATGTAAAAATAACACCTACAAGAGTTAACCAAATAATAAAACAAACAATGTCACTTCATGGGATTTTAAATAGAGATGTAGCAATTTATGCTTTAGCTAATAACTGTGGTATTGATATTAGAAAATCTGTTCCAGATGATATAAAGGAAGATGTTGGTAAAGCTATTAGAATGTTAAGGGATTATGGAAAAATGGATCAAATTACTAGCACGAAAATTTCACCTCAAAGTGCTATGAAGAAAGCTATAACTAAAACATCTAGCAAAGAACCTAGAATAATCAAGTATCTTGATATTTCCATTTTACCAGATGAATTCTATATAAAATTACAAAATCAGATCAATCGTTGTTATACCTGTAAAGTATATTCAGGTGTTCAAATTCTATTAAGAAAATTTCTTGAAAATTTAATAATAGAAATATTGAGGAAGAAATATGGTATTGGATCAAAAGAGGATGTAGAAATCTATTATGATATTAATAATAATAGGTTTCATGACTTTACTTTTCTTTTGAAAAATTTTGAAGAAAAAATTGAACAAAATGATTTTATGGGTTTTCCTGCTTTTAATAAGGATTTGATAAAAAAAATTAGTAAATATCGTGATATTGCGAATAAAACAACACATACATTAGAAATAGATATCACAAAGGATATTGTTGATAATGAGAAAACAAATATAGAATTTCTAATAAATGTTCTCGTTAAAGGTTATAATGCAATACAACAAAAGAGTTGATTTTAATATGAAAGAAGAGGAATATCAAAATGAAGTCTTGAATAGATTAGAACAAATAATATCTCAAATCGAATTTCAAAATAACATAATTGGTTATTTTATTTCAGAAAAGGAATCAGATACAAAAGAGCGTATGTGGTTATTGAATAATCTGGGATTTCAACCAAAAGATATTGCTAAAATTTTACAAACAAGTCAAAATACTGTCAATGTTAGGTTATCTGAAAAACGAAAAGAGTTAAAATCTCAATAGTTTATCTATATTATATCTTATTCCATTGAAAAGGAGATTAAGATTTATGAGTGAAAATCCATCCAATAAGGAAATTCTTTCTAAATTAAATTTGATAAATCAAAATTTGGAATTATTAAATTCATTGATAACAATACAAATTATTGGTGATATTAATACAACTACAGATCGTGTTTGGAAGCTTCATCAATTTGGTTTCTCCAATAAAGATATAGCTAAATTGCTTAATATTACTCCTAATATTGTTAGTGCTAGGATATCTGAAAAAAAGAAATAAAGTGAAAATTAAAATCTAAACATAAAAATATTTGAAGGGAATAATATGGATGAAGATGAATTCAAAGAACAAGCAATATTAAAAGCGTATGATAATTCACAAAGTATGATTCTTTTAGCTGATTCCAAAGCAAACCTTTCAATAACGATTCAAAGTTTATTGATTACTATTGGTTTGGGATCATCATTATTGGCAAATATCTTTGGTAAGTTGTGGGAAAATAGTAAAGTTATTTTTTGGTTTTATTTTAGTCTTATTCTTCTTTTTACTATTACATCAATGATAGGAATAGTTTTTTCAATTTTGGTATATAAAGCTAGATTCCCCTCAGAAGAAAATGAAAAACAAAGAAAAGGATTCCTATATCATGAGCATGTTGCAGAACATGATACGTCAGATGAATATTTTAAAGAAGTAATTAAAAAGAATAAAGAGGAAATCCTTGAGGATTTTGCCAGACAAACTTATAGTGTAGCTACAATAGCAACGAAAAAAATGCTCTTTGTAAATACTTCAATTATTTTTCTCATGGTTAATATCTTTTTTACAATATTTTTGCTTGTTTTTAGTGGGATATTATTGATTATTTGAGGGTTGAAAATAATGGTCGTAAATAGGATAGAAAATAGGATAAAAGATTATTTAGATGGCGATTACCAGTTACATGAAGTCACTAATTTTCCTAATAGATACAATATTAATTATGGAAAACATGCATATAAAACTAAAATTTGTGTATTTTCCATTGATTTGCGTAATTCTACTAAACTATTATTCAAAGAAGGAAAAGCAAATTCAGGTAAGGTTCATAAGGCATTTCTAAATGTCATTGCAGAAGTAATTAATAATTATAGAGGAGAAATAAGGGATTTTCAAGGTGATAGTGTCTTAGCATTTTGGTCAGCAGATAAAGAAGGTATTAATAGTGCAGTAAGAGCAAGTTTAGCAGTAAATTGGTTTTTTTCAAAAAAATTAGTAGAGCATTTTAAACCATATAATGGTATTAATTTTGGGATAGGGATTGACTTTGGAGATATCTACATTTTAAAAGTTGGTATAACATCTACGGATAATAATAATGATTTAGTATACATTGGTAAATGTGTGAATTTTGCTGTAGGGATTGCTAATCGATTAAGCGATCCCTATTGTATTGGTATCTCTAAAGCAATTTATAGTAGTTTGAAGGAAGATATGATTTTTACCAAAAAAGATGATCAGAAAATAAATATGTGGAATAATTACAATTTTAAATGGAAAGATGAAGATGTTGAAATATTTAGAACTAATTACAGGTGGGGAATTTAAATTAATTTTACAATTTTTCATTGATTTTTAAGGTAGTTGAAATGTTAAATCAGGATCAATTGAAACAGAGAATTATTGAACATTTGAATAATAATTACATCAGAATCCCTTTTGAAGGGATACCTACAGTAGATAATCTTTCTGATGAAAATCAGTTTATAAAAAAACAACTTTGTACCTTTTGTATTGATATGAGGAAATCTTCCGATTTAATCATTGAACATGATAATTTAATTTCTGGAAGAGTACATAGTGCCTTTTTATCTGTTGTAACAAGTTCTGTGTTAAAAAATGGTGGTAGAATTAGGAGCTTTCAAGGAGATAGTTTGCTAGCATTTTGGGAGAACAATAATAACCAAATTCATTTAGCATTAAAATCTGCTATAGAAATAAAAAAATACCTTACTGATGATTTTATTACAGAATTTTCACGATTTGGGGAGATTAATTTTGGTATTGGATTGGATGTTGGACCAGTTTATATTTTTAAAATAGGTGAAACATATCAAGCTAATAATAATGATTTAATTTTTATTGGTCAAAGTGTTAATTTTGCTGTTGCTATAGCAAATCATGCAAAAGGTCCATTTCATATTAGAGTTTCTAATGAATATTATGAATTACTTAGAAATAATTGCAAAATAGATGAAAATAATAATCAGCTTTGGAAAAGTGGTATAATCCCTTGGAATAGAAAAAAATATCCTATTATGATGACACAGAATATTATTCACTATCATTAATTTATAATTAGTTATAGTCATCTATCATAAATTAAATAACAAGTGATTAAAATGGCAATTGATGAAGGAATGTGCCCTAAATGTAAAAAATTACTTTGGGCTTCAGAGGAAGAATTAATATGTCCTTATTGTTCAGGATATGAAGATATATCTAATGAAAAAATGAATAGAATTCGTAATTCAATAAAACTCTCTCTACAAATAATGAATAATATTTTAAGCCAGATTTCATATAATGAGATAATTCGAATATCAATTAATTCTTTAGAGCATTGTGCAAGATCATTCAAAAATATACCCTATAATTTGGAAGGCAAATTTAATTTAATAAGTGAATGGATGAAATTTTCCTTAAATTTGTCCTATTTAAAGAGTTATAAACAAAATGATAATAATAAAATTATTAATAATAAAATAATAGAGAAATACTTGCAAGTTTTACATGAATTTGCTAAGAATTTTATTTTATTGATCAAAATATCTCTTGGTAATATCCATTATTTTAAAGATAATAATATTGAGATTATTTTAACTTCTCCAACTAAACCTCTTTTTTCAACACCAAATTCAGTTTTAAAAATACAAAATAAAAAAGCCTATTATCCAACTGATTTAAAACACTCTAATATTTCATCCATATTTTATTCATTTATTGATGCTAATTTATATGAAACTCAATTTTATAGATTAGTTGGTAATTATCTTGCCAAAGGATTGGGATTACCAAAATATATAATTTCCAATAATAAAAATGAAGCATTAAATCTATTATCTCTATATTCCAAGCTCCATGATAAACTAAAATTCATGCCAGTAAAAAATAGTCATGTTTTTAACAAAGTGGATTTCATATATGTATTTGGTAAAGATATTTATGATAAACTACTACATTATATAGAATTCGGGAATTTTTCTTATGAAGAAAATATCTATTGGACACCATTATTGTTTTTGTATTTTAATTCCGAAGAAAAAATACTTCCTTTGTTTTTCTCGAATCAAATTTTTGAAGAAATACTTCTAATTAAAACTGGAAAAACAAAATCAGGAAATGTTGCTAATTTAAAAGGAAACTCTTTTGAGGATGATATTTTTGGATATGTAGAAACACTAAATGTTACAGGAATTGTTAATGGAAAAAAACTAATACGTGTATCTAATCCACTAATAGACTCTAATTTAAAAGAACTTGCTGATGTGATTTTTATTGGCAACCAAACAAATACTGTATATATAATATCTGCAAAATCTCATTCTGTTTTAACATTGCAGACTCTTCTTAATGAATTAACAAAATACTGTCAAGAACAAGATTCGATTAAAGAGGGTTTAAATTACTTAAATATTAGCACAAAAAATTTGTGTTGGTTATTTATTACACCTATAACCTGGATCAACTCATTCCATAATATCAAGATTTTTGATGTTCTGCAAATGGCAAGTTTCATTTGTCATAAAGAAGGTTTTAAAACAGTGTATTTACAAAATGAAAATGAAACTTTGAAATTGAAGGATTTTAATAAATATGGTGATTTTACTTTAAATAATCGTTTTTTCCGAATAGATATTGGTAAAATTCATGATAAAATGAAAAATGAAATTACAATTTGGATACCTGTAGAAAAAGTGAATTTCACTTTAATAAGTATTGATGTTCCAAAGTTTATTAATACTGATTACTTGAAAATTGGGTCATGGATTAGTATATTATTTGAATATAGAACAAAATATAGTACCCAAGCAATGTCTTTTCATGATGCTGAAATTATAGATTATACTCATGCTTTTAGTATTTTAAAGAAAATGAATATTCAGCCACCTTATCCTTAATTTTTCATTTAATTGATTAAATATGTAGGATGAGTTGACGTGTTTTTTATTAAAAAAATGTTTAAATAAACATTTTTTAAAACAGTTTTCAGTAAAATAGCTATTTATTTTTTCACCAAATCCTTTTTGATTCATTTTTTTGTTTTCTTTATAATAATCATAGAGATATAATAATCGTTAAAATATGGCCAAGATATTGAACAATTTTATAGATTATTGTTTCTTCAAAAACATCGACGTTTAAAATATCTTTATCAAAAATTAACAATAAACTTAATGCTAATTCTACACTATTAACAATCTCTTCAAAATCAAATGTTCTATTATATACTATTTCTTTCCAATTATTTTTAATAATCTAATTTCTTGTATTTTTTTCATTTATTAATTATGTTAATTTTTTGGATATAATAATATAAAACTTAAATATCTGAAAGATACTAAAATAAAATAAATATTTTTCTTGAAAAGGAGATATTAATTATGATATCTGATAATTGGGTAATTGAAAAAAGTTTCAGTGATCATGGACAAATACAAAAAGATTCATTATTTGAAAAAATAAAAATTGATTCAACTGATTTTAATGAATGGGTTATTTACATACCATGTTTAAATATTACATTTACCAATAATGAAGGTGGAATTCATTTTGGACTTAAAACATTTAATAATACACAAACTAGAAGAATATTGTATTTCAAAACCTTTCTAAGTCAATTAGATATTAGTAGACAAAATTCTCTTTTATCAAATAATGAAATATATTTTGAAAGCTTTCCTGAATATAAATTTCTAAATATATATTTCTTACCTGATGATAATAATTTAATTAATAATAAATCAAACCTAATTCAAGAAGCTATATCTGAACTTTCAAATAATGATTATTTTGTAAAAGATAGCTTTACAATTGCTAAAACAAGAGCTAAACAAGCTGTTTGGAGAAAAGAAATACTAAACAATTATCATTTTCAATGTTGTATGCCAGAATGTGATATAAATGATTCAAAGCTACTTGTAGCTGCACATATAAAAGATTATAACTATAAAGAAGATCCGCAATTAGCTCATAGAGCTCATCCTCAAAATGGTTTATGTTTTTGTTCTTTATGTCATAAATTATTTGATAATGGATATTTTACTTTAACACTAAAAAATAAAATCGAAGTATCTAAAAAGAAAAATATTACAAGTAAAATAATAAATCATCTATTATCAAAGAGTGATGGTTTAGAAATATCAAACATTCCAAAAAAAGGATTACAACCATTAGATGAATTTATTAAATATCATCGTCAAAAATGGAATTTTTGATAAATCTAAAACAAATTTAATTTTTGGTATATACTTTAATCTTCTATTTTCTTTTTATTTATTTAAATAATGATTTTGTAACATTTAAGTATGTCATTACCGAATTGGATTTCAAGGCCATAAAGAAGTGTATAGTTTAAGTATTATTAAAAAATTTTTATTTTATCTTTTCTAGTGAAAAGCTCATTAGCTTTTTTTCGTTCTCCATTTTCGTAAAGGAAAATTATTTTGAATAATAAACTGAATTGATCTTTTGGATAAATTCTATATTCCTTAAATAAAAGGTTCAATTCTTTCTTTTTTGAATTCAATAATAAAACTTCATAACGATTAACTATCCATGACCAAACTACTTCTAAATCACTATCGACTAATTTTTTGGATTCCTTGTTGGCATCTGCAAAAACTACTTTTGCGTTCATTAAATCATTTCTATTTATAAAAAAGAAACCTGCAGCTATCATTGAAATGATTCCTAACAAATGATATTTCTTGTTTTTTAACAACTCATTGCTAAGATTAATATAAAATTCAGGTACTTGAAACATATCATGTTTATAGAATAAGTGTATGATTGCTTCTACTATTTTTTTATCCAATTCATCAGCTATAAGTTCAGGATCAAAAACTGGATCAAGTTCATTGATAATTATTCGATTTCCATTCATGAAACCAAGTATGATCTCTATTTTTTTTCCTTCCCTATTAATATAGTATATTTTAGAATCTTTTTCAGAATCATAGCTATAATGCGCCAAAGCATTTCGAAGCTCAAAATCAACCCATTTGAATAAATAATTGAATTCTCCCTTTCGATAATTTGCTATTATATCTAACATTTCTTCATCAGTAGCTAATTTATCCAAATTTGGATTTAATGTTGAAGCAATTGGTTGCACATATTTTTCTATCATAACAGAATAAGATATTAGAAACATAACCTTGAAAAATATCCAACTAATTGTTGAATAATGACCATCAATCTTTTCACTTAGAATTTTCAAATGATGTATTGATTCATAAAATGGTTTAGGTAAATTAATATTTAACTCATTTAATGTTCTTGTTAGTACTCTTGATTTGAATTTTGCTAATGTTTTTAGTTCTGTCATATATTGTTCTTTTGTATGAAAGAATTCTATTTGGGGACCAATAAGTGTTTCGATAATTGGTGATAGTTTTACCTTTTGAGCTTTATAGATAACTGCTAAACTCATCCATAGAAAGACATTCAATTCTCCCATCATATAAGTTAAATCACTGAATTTTAATTCTCGTTCAATTTCTTCATCTTCTTCAGAATCAAAAAATCTTATAACTTCTTTTTCTGGAATAATATAATATTGATTGTGAATTAGCTTACTTCTTAACCATGGCTTCATAAATTCCTTCCTTATAAGAGATAGAAATTTTATATCTTCTTTAAAGAATACTTCCATATCTTCATGATAACTTTTACATTTGTTGTTATTTGAATAGAGAACTGGTCTTATAATATATTTGAAATATAATTCGAAATCTCTAACATAGGAATCTAGAACTACAGGCCATGGCATGTAAAATTTATCAGAAGATTCATCCCAGAATTTAGTATCATAATTTGAAAATGAACCTACATGTGCTAAAGTTAAAATCCACTTTGCGGTTCTCTCACTAGTAAGTTTTTGTTTTTTCTTTACAGTTACAAAGTAACCATCATCAATCAAAGCTTTTCTTAATTTTTTAGCTAATAAAATGTTAGTTGCTCTTGACATAGGATAAATATCAAAAGGATCAATATTAGTTTTTAATTTAAATTGTTCTGATATTTTTTGTTCTTCTGTAAATTTTTGTTCTAATTCTTCATATGATTTTATAATTCTAAATGATTGAATTTCATCATCTGACCAAATATCTATTAGTGAATCATCATCATCTTCCGTTAAATAATAATTAATAACACCTGAAATCTTCAAATTATTATTATAATACTCTCTTAAATTATAAGCGACTATTTTTCTTGTTTTTTCTATTAGTGATGATTTTAGCTTACAAAAAATCTCTTCATTTAATCCTTTTTCTTTCACTTTACAACCCTATAGACCTTTTTAATTTAAATTAACTTTCAACTCTATAAATTTAGCTTATTTCTTTTTTTTTAATAATTAACTGATAATATTTAGAAAATTTGTCACTTTTTAGCAATGAATTAATATAGTACTTCTGAGAGATTTTCATGAGTAAAATGGTTAAAAATAAATATGTTCAAATACTTAGAGGAGATAAACCTCGTTTAATCAAATTTAAATCTAACACTCAAAATAAATCTCGATCTAAATCAATACCAAAATTTAGCTATAGAAATTTTAAATTCAGCAAAATACAATAACAGATTCATTCAAAAGAGATTAATCAATAGTATAAAGAAAAACAAGGACAACGCTTCAGTACGCAAATCAATTATTCGAGTTCTTGGGTATTATAGTAATAAAAAAATCATCCCTTATATTTTTGGTTTATATCAAGATCCAAATGAAAATGAAAATGTCAAAAAAGAAATTGAGATTGCAATTAAAAGAATTTGTAAAAGGTAATATTCAAATGTATAAATCAAAACCAAAATAATTTATTGTAAATACCTTATTATTTATTTAAAACAAAATGATTGAGAAACTATGACAAATATTTTGATAGCTGATAAAAAGTATTCAGTGTTAGATTTTGAATCGGAAAAGGAATTTGAAGAAGCTGTCTGTAAAAACAGTAAATATCTCTTTGGTAAAGATACGGTCTATATCGACACTAAAATTAGGATAGGTGAGAAAGAATCTTATCATAAAACAATCCCAGATGGTTACTTGATCGATTTTACAAGCAAGAAAAGACCACAATTGTATTTTGTTGAAAATGAATTAGCCACTCATGAAGCCTATAGTCATATTGCTGAGCAAGTTCTAAGATTTAGCACTGCCATGAAGACAAGTCCAAATGAAATTAGAAAGAAACTTTTAGACAAAATCAAAGCTGTTAATACATTAAAACTTGAAATAGAACAATATGGTGCTGCTGGTGGATTTAACAACATTGATGAAATTATCAATTATCTTGTAGACAATCCTATGAAGATTGTTATCATCATTGATGAAATAACATCAGATTTGAATTATTCTTTGGCTGAACTAAAAAATACTCCTGATGTTGTTTCTATGAAACGCTTTTGGTATAATAACGATATAATTTATTACTATGAACCAATGCGTGAGGAAATAAGTGATCTAACCGAAAGCACAACCATAAGTGCTGATGATTTTGATACTATAGTTTGTTCTGCAGAACCAGAAGGATTTGAGCACGCCTATATAAACAATGACGCTTGGTGGGAAATCAGATTATCTCAAAAAGCACGAGAGCAGCTAAAATATCTGGCTATCTATCAAAAATCACCTATTGCAGAAATAAAACATATTGCAGAAATTGATAGAATTGAACCGTATAGAAATAGTGGGAAGTTTATAATTTATATTAAAAATAAAGAAGAAATAATACCTATACCTTTAGACAAAGATAATAGAACAGGGATTGCTCCACAAGCACATAGATATACAACTTATTCTAAATTGAAAAAAGCGAAAAAACTAAGTGATTTATGGTAAACTAATCTTTTTTCTATTTTAATCTTCTAAGCTTTAAAGAAGCAGTGTGTGTCCGTTGCATCAATTAATTTATTACCTTTCTTTTGTTTTTTAAGTCTAGTTTTCACTAGTATGATATTATTTAACAATAATTTTTTATGACAATAGGAATAAAAGAATGTGGAATCAAAGAAAGACGAGGTTACCTCTTTAATGAAAAATCTAAAATAATTTTGGAATAGGGATTAATAATGAATTCAGCACAAAGTGATGAATATATATCAATGATTAAAAGGAAGTTACAAAATTTTGATGACTCTAATGATCAATTAGATGGATTAACTCATTTTACTGGATTATTAGGGGCTGCATCAAGAAAAAAGAAGGAATTTACTGAGGTAATAGATATCATAATAAAAATCCTTCAAGAATCACCAAAAGTAAAACTAAGAATTAAAGCTGCTCAAGCTTTAGGGAATTTAGCTTTGGAATCTAATTTGGTTTTACCTACTTTAGATAGAGTAATGTGGTTGGACAAGTCATTACATGTAAGAGAAGTAATTCCCATTGCTATGGTTCATTTTGGTGAGGAGTCATTAAAATATTTGGAAAATGCTCTATTAAAAGGTAAAAATAATGTTCGATTAAATGCTATAAGAGCTCTTGGAAGAATTAATAAAAATAATGGAAAAATAATTTCTATTTTAAAAAAGTATCTACAAAAAACACAAGATAAAATAGAAATTTTTTGGATTTCTATATCTCTTATCAATTTGCAAGGTATTGAAAGTGAGGGAATCAATATAATTAAAAAATTAATTGCTGAAAAGGAAATTTCAGATAATCTTATTTTTAGATATAAATTAGAAATTCATCGTTTAAACGAAGAAGCACAGTTTAAACAAAAAGGAAAAAGAAAAAAAGAGAAATGGTATAGTAGAAAAGACTTTATACAATTTTTTTTCCAAGATTTAATAATCTTCAATTCTTCTGAGAAAGGTTTTGATTTTCAATCAAATTATTCAGAGTTTATTAGATCAATTATTATAACAATTTTTCTAAACACAATAACAGTTGAATCATTAACCAATTTCCCCAAAAGAGGTAATATACCTGAAGAAATTATTGATACACTTGAAGATGATTTATACAAATTAAAAAGAAAACTAGAAAATTATGAATCATCTGATAATATAGATTTAGACTATGTTCCTTATAGTGAAACTTTCACTTATATAAGATTAATTCAATATCTTTCATATTATAATTTAGATTTTATAAATGAGAAAATCCAAAATAACAGTTATGATGAATTTAATGTAGATGGTATAAAAGATATTTTTAGTGGATATTTCATTGAAGAAATTATTAATCCAGGTGAACCAATTAAATCAATGAAATTTCATGAAGATCGTTTTTGGGAAACAAAAGGCAAAGAAATAATTGATTCATGGAAAGAAATTTTCCGTTTTGATTATTACCTTTACCAACAATGTTTAGTCTCACTAATTGCTTACTTTGAATCATATCTGGTTATTTGTGTTAAAACATTAAATGAATTTAGTTTAAATTCATATTTTCATAAAAATCATCAAAAGTTTGTTGAACCAAAAGATTTTGATAATCTTAGACCTGATGAAAAAATTCGTTGTTTTATTAATCTCGAATTGATTGGTAATAATTGGAAAAATGGCAATGAGGATTTTGAAAATATTATTAATGCTTTTTGGAGTAGAAATAGAATCGTTCATAAAAAAGAATTGAACAATATAACTTTTGATAAATTATCTAAAATTTATATTGAAGAACTTATTAGTTCAATTGCTAAGATTTCAAATGAGCTCTACAACAATATCGCAAAAAAATTAAAAGATATGAATTGAAAATTCTTTTTAATTATAAAGCTGATATGAATATAATAAATTTATTTAAATGGAAAATAGTTATGGAGAAGCTGTTTAAATGAAGAAAGGATATCTTTTACTATTTTTTTTCTTATTATCTCTTATAAATTATAATAATTTTGAACCAGTTCAAGCTTTTGAAAAAACATATAATATGACTTTTGGGGATGCTGTAGGAATATATCATACTGTTCCTATTGGTTCAGATTATGTTATTAAATGGTCCTTTTCTGGAGATAATATCTTAATAGGCGTTCATGCTGGTATTATGGATAAATCTGATTATGATGATTGGGAATTCGGTTCAATCACTTATGAGGTTTCAGACGGCACAGAGATTGACGATTCAGGTAAATTTCATATACCTTATGAGGCAATCTGGTATTTTGTAATATATGTAACAGATATTGATGCTTTAATTGATACCACTAATGTACATGTTGTTGTTAATTTTGAACTTGATAATAATTTGCCAATGATTTTAGGTCTAAGTATAGGTATTCCTCTTAGTTTAATCATTATAATAGTGATAATTATTATTTTCGCTGTTATATTACCGAAGAGAAAACGTATGAAACAAATGGATTCTTCAAACATATTACCAAAATCATTACCTATGATTAATAGTCAAATTATTTATTGTTGGAAATGTGGTTCTGAAAATTCATCTGAAAATAGTTTTTGTGGAAAGTGTGGTGAAAAATTAGTTACTTCTAAACGTTAAAGATAAATACTGTTAAAATTTATTTTTCATTTTTTCTTTTTTAGATTTTCATTTATTACATAACAATATCTTTTCTGAAAGGATTTCTAGACTTTAGAGAAGAAGTGTTTTTGTTAATCATAAAATTATAACAGCAAATCAGAAAAATCTTTAGTTGGATAGAAATTTATAGCATTCTCTATTTTTTCCACTTGTTGTACTTGAAATTTATCATTATAATACCAAAATAGATTCTTAGTAAATGGTCTAGGTTTTTCATATCTAAATACAGCAAGTCGCAAAAACCAATCTGTAACATTCTTGATTCCCTTATTTTCAATAGGATAAATAAATGTCTCATGCATATTTGGTACTGCTATCAAAGATCCATATTTTCCCATTAAATCATTTTTCTCACATAAGTCAAGCAAAATTAAACTACCAAAGTAATGTTCTTGGTCAATTACATACACAGGAATGTTTTGAATATCTACTAGTTTAGTCGTATATTGGTACTTCCTTAACATATTTTCATAACCGATTTCAAATAATTCAGCTTTGTTTTTCTTCCAATACTTTGCTTCATCTTCAGTTATAGTCCTAGTATATTTTTCCTGATCCAGAAATAATATTAACCAAATATCACCTATTTTAAGAAATTTAATTGATTCATTCCATAGCTCCTCAGGAAAATAATCTTCATGGATAAACCTAATTCCGATGTATTCTTTATTCAAGTCAAAAATCTTTTTTTCTTCTGTCTTCTCTATTGAATTTCTAAAGCTTTCTAGCAAGTTATCGATAAATTCCTTGACTAATTCTTCCCTATTTTCATAATATTCCAAGCAATATCGTATAAGATTTTGTATATTCATTTCACTTCTAATAGAAGAACTATCTTCCATTTCAATCTCATACTTATCAATGAATTCATATTTTATTCCTAATCCCCTCAAATGCTTTTCAACTAGAATACGAATTTCCTGGTATACCTCTGACACTATTAAATTCAACCTACTAGAGATTTTCACTTATTACTGGTTAATTTTCTTTAAAAATATAAAAAGCAATAACATTTAGGAAAATTGAAAATAGATTTATATGAAATTTAGATAAATAAAATCTAGATATACTTAATTTGAATTATATTCTAAACAAATTTTGTAAGAAGGAAATATTATGAAAGGGATTAATTATACACTATTTATCGTACTAATTTTATTAAATCAACCAATATTAACAGATTTAAATTCTCAAATATTTGAAGAAAATAATAGTTTTTTATATACTGTAACAAAAGGTAATTATTATATTGAGATTGGAGATAATGTTGCTTCTAGTAATGGTTATCTCTTCAATGGATTAGAATTAAAACCTCCTGTGTTAGTAAATGTCACAGTGGAAAGTGTAGAATCTCATGGAATCAATTTTGAATATTTTGTGGGAAATAATTCAAGAATTGGTTTCTATGCTGGAAATTGGTTAGATGTTTTTGGTGTTGATTTTAGTTTTACACCTCTTTATCATACCATGAGGATGGTAGAGAATTTTCAGAATGGCTTTTGGATCGATTTAACTTTTTTCAATATTAGACTGTATATAAATCCACTCTTTAACGATTATTTATTTTCACCCGATGAATTAGGAGAAGATATTTGTTATTTCTTCAATCGTTGGAGTTATCGTTATCCAGATATTGAATGTTCATATAATTACTCTATTGTTAATAAGATATTAGTTTTTGAGAGTTGGGTAGGAGGTGAAATTAATACTCAATTTGGTAATATTATCACAGATAGTGCTGATTTCCCAACAGATATAACATTTAGCAATAATTTTCATTTTGCTATTGATCAAGAATTGGGATTAGTCTTAGGATTTGGTCAAAGAGGTTGGGTAAAAGGGATTATCAATGATGAAAAGGTTAAAGTTTCAATGGAATTTGACTTTGAATTTGAGAATTATACCATGCAAGATTATCAATTTGGTGCTTTCAAAGATTTCACTAAGAACAACTTACCACTAATTCTTTCGTTATCAATTGGTATTCCAGTAATTATGTCTATATCAATAATAATTATCTTTACAATTCGCAAACAACGACAATGATTCATTTATATCAATTTTTTTTAAAAATAATT
>Ga0307379_10006346_pt1 | contig 16261 bp, 7 predicted proteins | sample UN2MG_FD_202237 | JGI IMG/M metagenome (GOLD analysis project Ga0307379, IMG submission 202237) | Soil microbial communities from Risofladan, Vaasa, Finland - UN-2 | ecosystem: Environmental > Terrestrial > Soil > Coastal area > Acid sulfate soil | place: Finland: Risofladan, Vaasa | collected... | reverse complement strand
TTGCCATATGTAGCCTATATATGGGCTACAAAGTATATAAAGATTTCGGTGGATATGATGGGTTTAGATAATGGTTTATTTTAAAAATTGTGGTTATGTAGCCTATTAAAGTCAGAATCTCAGGTTATTAATCTCTCCTTGAATCAAATGGCGAATTTCAATAATGTTGGAGATACCAATATGGAGACATCAAAACGATAGCTCAAAATACTTCACCTGTGATGATCGCTGCAAAGAAGGGCCCCACCGATGAACGCCCAGATGACAGCATGGAGCCCGAAAACTTCGGCCAGGTAAGCAGAGAAAAGTGACACCATGATCACGGATGCAAAAATGGCTTACTTGACATGCATCTTTTGAATAGTCCTGGAGAGATCTTGAAACCCAACTGCCAAAATAAAGATCCCTATAATGTCATCATATATCCCGTTTATGGATCTCTTCCTTTAGCTCCTCGATCCTGTCGAAATGCTCTTTCAGGTCCACTCCCTGCTGCTGGATCACCGGCATCTCACTGTCGTTTAGCAGGATGTCCTGGCTGGAGAGTTCTGCATCAGTGATCTGGCGGATGAGCTGCCCTTCTTCCAGTCGTTTGAGGAGGAGGGCTTCCTTGAAGTCCCTGGGTTTGTATTTGAGCTTGAGACGTTTTGGCTTGACAGGTGTTTCTTCCTCTTCGGGATACCTGTCTTCGCCTTCGAATTCATAGTACCCCACTTTCATCCGTCTGGGTGAAATGCACATAATGGTGTACTTGCCGCCGCCGAATTGTTCGAAAAGTTATGTGGCGTCCTCGTAGGTGAGCTGTCGTAGATGCCGACGGTCCGGATCTTGCCTGAGTTGGAGCGGAAGGTTATGTTCACGTTCCAGGACTGTTCGGGGATGGTGTCCAGGTACTTGATGAGGTCTGAGAGGGTTTTTGCTCTGGATCTTATGCCCAGTCTTTGTTTGAACTCGTCCAGGTCGGTGATGTCGGTGATCAGGCCGGCTGGGGGGTGAATTGATGGGATGGGTTTTTTGAATATTTTCCTTAGGAACATATGATATGGTTTCGGTCTTTTATCGGTTGCTTATCGGTACCCCATCGGTTATGCTTCGGTGAAAACTTTTGGAATATGATAAGGCTAAAAATATCTTGAAATTAGATATATTGTAAATAAAATTTCAACGATGGACAAAAAAAATAGTTTATAAATCTAATTTAAAACCAAATAAATCCACAACTTTATATAGTCTTTTATATATTAATATAGTGCAATGAAACTTGAAAAGCGTTTAGAATTGCTAAAACAAAAAGTACAAGAAGATGATTTTCTGAGCGCAAGAGGTCTGGGCAATGAAATTCCGTTCTGGATTTTCGACTATCCTCCTGAAAAAGAGTTGCTTGTCCGTGAAACTATCGATAAGATGACACATAATTTGGAGAAAAGGTCCGTAAATGTTCTTGTGATTGATCTATATGAAATGTGTCTGGAAATATTGGAAAATAAAATTAGTGCTCATAAGATATTTGACTTTGAAAATAAGAAAGGTTCGGATGAATTACTAAATAAACTAAAAATTATGCTAAAACCTGAAACCGTCAAGAAAGCTATACTGTTTAAAATGGAATCTAATGGAGATATCCAATTAATGTTCTTAACTGGTGTGGGGAAAGCATGGCCTCTCATACGTTCTCATTCAATTCTCAATAATTTACAGCCCGTTTTGGGTAATGTTCCACTGGTTACATTTTATCCGGGTGAATATGATAATCATGAACTAAGCTTATTTGGAAAATTTAAAGATGCCAATTATTACCGTGCATTTAGACTAATTAATGAAAAAACATCTGAAAACTAAGAGTGATAAAAATGTCTACAAATCTTAAGATTGAAGACCTATTTACAAAAGACATTAGAAGAGAAATTGATGGGGTTATCAAAGTAGACAAATATGATGATGATAGCGTCTATACTGAACTGGATGAATATGTAGTGACGCAAGAGTCATTGAAGCATTTTGATAAGTTCTTTGAAAGATATTTCAATGCTACACAAACACCTACTGATAAGATTGGAGTCTGGGTGTCTGGTTTTTTTGGTTCTGGTAAATCTCATTTTATTAAAATATTATCTTACCTACTGGAAAACAGAACGGTATACAACAAATCAGCGCTTCATTTTTTTGAAAATAAGATTCAAGACCCTCAGATGTTCGGTACCATTGAAAAATCTGTAAAATATGGTACTAAGGATGTAATACTCTTCAATATCGATTCTAAAGCGAATGCTGCAAGTCTGGATAAAGAACTGATAGTAAATATCCTGATGAGAGCATTCAATGAAAAAAGAGGCTTTTTTGGGGATGTCTTCTGGATTGCAGAATTAGAGGAAGATATGCAGGACAAAGGGCTCTTTGATGCATTTAAAGCAGAGTTTGAGAAAATAAATGGCAACACGTGGGAAGAGATAAGAGATCAATATACCTTTGAACAGGATGACATCATAGAAGCTCTCACCAACTGTGGGTTTCAGAGCAGAGAATCTTCTGAGAGGATGTTTGAGAGTGATGGGCGAAATTACCATCTTGATATCGAAAGATTTGCAAAAAAAGTTGAGAAATATTGCAGGGAAAAAGGAGATCATCATCAGGTCATTTTCTTGATGGACGAAGTAGGTCAATACATAGGTGAAGATAGTGAATTAATGCTCAACCTTCAGACTGTTGTAGAAGAACTTGGGACAAAACTAAGAGGGAAGGCGTGGGTGATTGTAACATCCCAGGCAGATATTGATACTGTTACAAAAGATAAAGTCAAGGGGTATGACTTCTCAAAGATCCAGGCCCGTTTTGATACGAGACTAAGCTTATCAAGTGCTAATGTGGATGAAGTTATCAAGAGAAGGATATTGGACAAAAAGGAAGAACACAAGGAGATACTCGCTTCATTCTATACTGATAAGAAGACAATCCTGAAAAACCTGATCTCGTTCTCACGTGGCAGCGCAGAAATGAAGAATTTCAAGGAAGAGGATGATTTTGTAGGTGTTTATCCTTTTGTACCATATCAAATCAATCTCCTGCAGAAAGTATTCGATAAAATCAGGCAAACCGGATTTACAGGGAAGCATCTGGCGAAAGGTGAACGCTCCATGCTTAATGCCTTTAAAGAGGCAGCAATGGAGTATGGCGAAAATGATGTGGGTATCCTGGTTCCATTTTATTCATTCTATTATACTATTGAGAGTTTTCTGGACCCCATAATTACCAGGACAATTAAGCAAGCAGACCTGAACGATCATCTTGAGGAAAATGATTGTGATATCTTGAAGATACTGTTCATGATAAGGCATGTCAAAGAGTTACAGCCCACCCTTGACAACCTTGTTGTGTTGTCCATTTCAGATATTGATGAGGATAAACTGAAATTGAGGGAAAAGGTTTCTGAGTCCCTCCAGAGATTGGAAGAGCAAACACTCATAAGCAAATCTGGCGACACCTTCCATTTCCTGACAAATGAGGAGCAGGAGATCAACAGGGAGATAAAGAACATAGATATTGAGAATTACTTGATACTTGATGAGATATATGATGTGGTCTATAATTCCAATGAAGTATGTCCGACCAAGTACAGGGATTATAGATTTAACAGGTCAGTGGATGATAAAATTAAGAGCGTGGCAAATGCTGACCTTATCATAAAGTTCTTGACACCAATCTCTGATGAGATGTTGCGGGGTAGTGGACAGCAATCACTGCATGGAGAAAATCTTAGTAATATTGATTCTACAGATACCCTGCTTTTCATTTTCCCTGAGCGGAGCAGGTTTGTTGACGACATTAAGAGCCATCTTCAAATAAATAAATATCTTAAGTTGAATAGCTCGAACAGGAATGATCCTGAAATACAGAATATATTGCTTGCAAAACGTCAGGAAGCAGAGAAATTGCAGGAATTTTCGGTGCGGGCAATTCATGAAGGGGTGCGGGAGGCAAATATCTTCATTGACGGGAAACAGGTGACAAGTATCGAGAAAAAGAACCCAAAGGAGAGGGTCAAGGATGGAATCGATATCCTGGTGAATAATGTTTTTAGCAAATCATCATATGTCACCTTTGATTATGAATCTGATACTGACATCCTTCGAATATTGAGGTCTGATGACCTTGAGAAGTATGGTATTGGCCAATCCGAAACTAATAAACTGGCGCTGGAGGAAGTGCTAAATTATATCTCAATACGTGATGAGAAAAAAACTACTGTTGTTTTGAAGGACCTTAAAGAGCATTTCGTGAGGAAGCCCTTTGGTTGGAAGGATATGACCATATCAGGTCTTGTTGCCATTTTATTTGTTGCTGAAGAAGTGAAACTGCGATACCAGAAGACCTATCTTGTTTCAAATACCGAGGAGATTGCCAAGTATCTTACCAGAAGGGAGGATGCAGATAAGCTCATTATTGAGGTCAGGAAAAAGACAGAAGCTGAGATTATCAGTTCTGTGAGATCTATATTAAGGGATGTATTCGATAAGACTGATATTCCTGAAAAAGAGAACGAGCTGTATAGTTTCTCACATAATATTCTCAATGATGAGTTGATGCAGGTTGAGCAGATTTCAGGGAAATATGAGGAAGAAGGAAAGTATCCTGGAAAGAAAGACATTGAGAATTATGCAACATTCCTCAAGAGCATTCTGAGTATTACTGATCCGTCTTCTTTTTTGGGAAATATTACTGTAGAAAAGGATGAGTTGATCAGGCAAGGTCAGATTATTGAACCGGTAATGTCGTTCTTCGGCGGTGTCCAGGTAGAAATATTCAGGCGGCTTTCCAAAAAGATCGAGAATTTTAGAAGAAATGCCCAGTTCCTGAGTGATGAGGCTAAATCCAGTGTGGGTGAAATAGAAGGTATACTGGCTTCAGATGAACCATATTCAAAGATCAAATTATTGCCTCAGTTTGAAAGCGTAATAGAAGCCTCTCTTCAAAGTTCCCTGTCTGATCTGAAGCAGGATGTCCAGGTGAAATTGGAATCTGTGAAAGGAGATCTTGAAAGGGAACTAATAAGAAGCCATGAGGGATTCGCGGACGAGTTCAAACTATCCATTATGGATATTTTCAATGATGTTGAGAAAAATATTGTTGGGTCTGAGGACTGTGCTTTCGTCAAACTCCAGATTTCAAGGATCGATGAATTAAATGAAAGTGCTTATGAGAGGATTGAACGACAGAAACAAACTCTTAACGAGACTGGAGATGGCAAGAGTGAAATCAAAGTCGTTCCAGTGGAAATGTTGAGGGGCTCTTCAGTGTTCAAAACCCAAAAGATTCTCGAAACCGAAGATGATGTTGATGAGTATATTGAGAATCTAAGAAGAGCTATGAAGGGAATATTAAAAGAAGAGAAAAAGATACGGGTGCTCTGAACATGGATAAAGCCAGTATCATCCGGTTCTCAGATACTGTAAGGGAGAAGCTCCTGCAAGAGACACAACGAAAGGCTGCTTATTATGGCATCCTTCCTGATACAATCCAGGAAGTGGATGATGAATTTGAGGATTCCATTATCATAGGCGACAAGGTCTTTAATATAAAGATCAAACAGCAGAGAGAGCAGCTTGTAAAAGAAGTACGGGAGAAAGGGTATACCCTGGTCATAGATGAGATCACCTATACATGGTTCAATCGTTTTGTTGCGTTAAAGTTCATGGAGGTCAACGGGTATCTTCCTGTGAAAGTATTTTCCTCAGATGAGCCGAAAAAGCAGGAACCAGATATCCTCACAAAGTCCCTGAAACTGGATTTTTTAAAAACCGACAGGGATACTGTTATCGACCTGAAGTCAGGGGGAAAGGATGAGGAGCTGTACAAGTACCTTACACTGAAGTTATGCAACTACCTGAACCACATCATGCCCTTTTTGTTCGAACATATCGAGGATTATACTGAACTGCTGTTCCCTGGTAAGCTGCTACATACTGATTCAATCCTAAAGGATTTAAACGACATTATCAAAGAGGAGGACTGGAAGGAAGTAGAGGTTATTGGATGGATATACCAGGATTATATTGCTCCCAGAAAGGACAAGGTGTTCAATGATCTGAAAAAGAACATTAAAATCAGCAAGGAGAACATCCCTGCAGCCACACAGTTATTCACGCCCCACTGGATCGTCCGCTACCTGGTGGAAAACTCTTTGGGCCGCCTGTGGATGCTCAACCGCCCTAATTCCCGGTTAATCGAGCACATGGAATATTACATTAAACCAGAGCAACTGGAAACCGATTTCCTGAAAATCAACTCCCCTGAAGAGATCAAGGTCTGCGATCCTGCCTGCGGTTCAGGACATATGCTGGTCTATGCCTTTGACCTGCTGTACTGCATTTATGAAGAGGAGGGGTATAGCCACTCCGAGATTCCTGAAAAGATACTGACCTACAACCTCTTTGGTATCGAGATCGACGAACGTGCCGGTGAACTGGCTGCCTTTGCGTTGACCATGAAGGCCAGAAGAAAGGACCGGAATTTCTTCAGTAATCCAGTCCAGCCAAAAATTTGCGTACTGCAGAGTGTTTCTTTTGAAGAGGATGAGCTAAAGTCGTATATGGCAGCCATCGGTAGCAACCTGTTTAACACTGGCCTAAAGAGCACTTTACTCCAGTTCGTTGAGGCAGACAACTTTGGCTCCCTGATTCGCCCAACAACCACGGATGTATCGGACATCCGGCACATGCTGACCGAGAAGAATCTATCCGGCAACTTGACACTTTTCACCACCCACCAGAAAGTGATCAAGGTCTTAGAGCAGGTAGATTACCTCAGCCCAAAATACCATGTGGTCATTGCCAACCCGCCGTATATGGGTGGCAAGGGCATGAACACAAGGTTGAAGACATTCGCACAGGAAATTTATCCAAACAGCAAATATGATTTCTTTGCTATGTTCATCGAGCGTAATCTCGACATGACAGTGCAAAAAGGCATGGTTGCAATGATAACCATGCAAAGCTGGATGTTCCTTTTATCTTTTGAAAAACTCCGTGAGAACATCCTGAATAATGACACTATTCTATCTATGGCACATCTTGGTCCACGAGCTTTTGACAGCATTGGTGGTGAGGTCGTTTCAACCACAGCATTCGTTATCGAAAATGAACTCCACGAGAATCTCAAAGGAGCATACTTGCGGCTCATTAACGGGAAAAATGAAGCTGAAAAGGAAGCTGAACTCAAAGCCCAAAAATCTGAACCATTTTATGCCTCCTCCGCCGACTTCAATAAAATCCCAGGAAGCCCGATTGCGTATTGGGTGAGCAAGAATTTAATAAATGCATTTGATAATTTTCAAAATATTGGCCAAATATCCGTAGTTCGAAAAGGCCTTGTAACTCTAGATGATGCAAGATTCATTAAAAGTTGGTATGAGCCAAACTATAACAACATTCATTTTAGAACACAAAATCGCTTTGAAAGCCAGCAATCGCAGAAAAAATGGTTTCCAATCAATAAGGGTGGAGGATATCGAAAGTGGTATGGATTTAATGAGAATGTAATAAATTGGAAAGATGATGGGGAAGAGCTAAAGGACTATATAGTGGAAAAATACAAAGGAGGCAGTTATACAAAAGAAATTAGAAGCGAAAATTATTATTTCAGGGAAAACATAACTTGGGGTAGTGTTACATCCGGTCCTGCAAGTTTTAGATACACTCCAATTGGATTTCTGTTCAGCTCTTCTGGCCCATCTGTTTTCCTAGAATCTGACATATTTGTTTTATGTGGGCTTCTAAACTCTGTAATTTCAAGGAAGATATTAGAAATTTTCTCCCCGACATTAAGTGTTTTATCAGGAGATGTCGCTAAAATTCCTTACTATATGAATATGGAATATCAAAATGATATAAATCAAGTTGTTAATCAATGCATCGACATCTCAAAAGAAGAATGGGACTCTCGTGAAACCAGCTGGGACTTCACCACAAACGAACTCCTGCACCATAAAACCACAAACAGGATCGAAGATGCTTACAAAACTTATTGCACCTACTGGAAAGACCAGTTCTTCAAACTCAACATAAATGAAGAAGAACTCAACCGAATCTTCATAGATATCTATGACCTTGCAGATGAACTCACACCGGATGTATCCTTAAAAGACATAACTATACTAAAAGACGAAGCCGACATAAAAGACGGCAAGCTCGTGTTTAAAAAAGAAACGCTGGTCAAGCAGTTCATCTCCTATGCAGTGGGCTGTATGTTCGGGCGCTACTCTCCTGATAAAGAAGGGCTCATCCTAGCAAACCAAGGGGAGATCATTGATGATTTCAGGGAGAAGGCGCCGGATGCCTCATTCATGCCGGATGAAGATAACATCATCCCTATACTTGAGGATGAATACTTCACAGACGACATCGTATCCAGGTTCAGGGAATTCCTCAAAGTCACATTCGGGGCAGAGAGCCTTGCCGAGAACCTTGATTTTATTGCCGGGGCGCTGTCTAAATCAAAGAAGGGGGAGTCGCCTGAGAAAGTGATACGGGACTATTTCATTAAATCGTTTTTCAAAGACCACGTGAAGATGTACAAGAAAAGGCCCATTTACTGGCTCTTCACATCAGGCAAGGGCAGGGCGTTCAATGCGCTGGTGTATATGCACAGGTATAATCGGGAGACACTGGCCAAGATGAGGACTGATTATCTGCTTAAGCTTGAGGATAAGCTTGATGCACGGATGGGGATGCTTTCATCTGAATCAAATAAAGATGCTCAGGAGATGAGCAGGCTTTCGAAATTGATCGATGAGCTTACAGATTATGATGCGGTTTTGAATAATAAGGCGCTGGAGTATATTGATATTGATCTTGATGATGGGGTGAAGGTGAATTATGCGAAGTTTGAGGGATTGGTGGAGAAGATATGAGTCCTTGCGGCAATTTAAGACAGAAATTCGACATAACTGATAGATTGAACCAAGAAGTTGAGGAAAATTTAGTCATCAAACATAAATTTCAGATTGATTTGAAAAGAAATGGATTTGCAAGGGATAGGGACAGGATACTTTTTACAAATGCTTTCTTAAGACTTCAACATAAAACTCAGGTTTTTTCAAATGAAATGGGTGATCACTTTAAAACACGATTAACCCATTCATTGGAGGTCTCTCAAATAGCAAGAAGTTTAGCGAGATATCTTTCTGTTGACGAAGATTTAGTAGAAGCAATGGCTTTGGGTCATGACATCGGACACACACCTTTTGGGCACGAAGGAGAAAGAATTTTAGATGATATTATGTCTGGAAAGGATAAGCTTGGTATGGACAAAATCATTTCACTTAATCATGGGGGCTTTAAACATAATTATAACAGTCTACGGGTTCTTGATGTCACACAGCCGAAATTTATACAAATAAGTGGTTTAAATCTAAGTTGGCAAGTGTTAGAAGGTATATTAAAACACACAAAAATCCATAGACATAAAAGAGATTTATGTAATGAATGTGGCGATTGCTGGGATATTAATAGATTTGTGAGTGAAAAGAACCTTATCGATCGAATGTATTTAAAATATGATTTTTCAGTAACAATTGAAGGACAAATTGTTGCTATCGCTGATGAAATTGCTCAAAGGCAACATGACATAGATGATGGTTTACGGGGTTTGCCAAGCATCAAATTAGATAATCTATTCAAAGGAATTATCAATAAATCAGATGAGATAATAAGTGAATTCGAAAATTCGGTGAAAGAAAATATTTATCTTAAAAATGAACGAGATCATTTGCGTAATTGTTGCGATTTATTGAACAAGTTCGTTGAAAAATTGAACGAAAATAATAAATTAGAAAGCAATTTTCACAAAACAGAATCTTTAGTCAGAAATATTATCGAATATTTCATCCTAGATGTTTTTGCAACAACAATATACAAATATAAGTCAGATAATCAACATAGTAATATTTTACAAAATGTATCTCCCAGAAAAAACATACTATTAGAGAAGCGAATAGTCACATTTTCAAAAATTGCTTATGAGATGAACAAATTTATTGAAAATTATGTTAATAAGGAAATTATTAATTCATTCGATATTAACAAGTATGATGGAAAATCAAGATATATAATAAGACAACTGTTTAAAGCATATTACAATAATCCATTACAGATGCCATATTATGCATTGAAGCGATTAGAGATACAAATTTCACAAAATTCTAAAATATATTCGATTGAATTGAAAAGTAAAAGTCCTCTCAATAATAAGAAGTTGGAGGAAGTCAGGTTTAAAGATGGAGACCGAAATGAAATTAATTCATTATTATCAACTCTAAAACTTAAAGAATTAAATGATAATATTGTAAATTATGATAAAATCTTGAATCATATAACAGGTGATTCAAAAACTAAAAGCAAGCCTGATTTAGACAAACTTATAATAAATTCTTATAAAAAAATTGAGGGCACATCTTTAGAAAAGTTAACATCTGAAGATGACAAATTCTTAAAATGTTTATTAGAAAATAACCATGCTTATTTTTCAACAATATGTGATTACATATCAGGAATGTCTGACAATTATGCAAAAAAGGAGTTTACAGATTTATATTAACGAATTAAAAATAAGCACTGTCTTAGTACCCGATACTTATAAATTTCCAAATGTTACAATCCGAAAATGAACCTGCTAGACCTAATCAAAACCGGAGAATCCAACACCGTCGAATTCAAAGAAAAATTCGATGAACGGACCATCGAATCAGCAGTAGCTTTCGCCAACTCAAAAGGCGGTACTATTTTAATAGGCATATCTGACCAAAACAACGTCAAAGGTATCAAAATCGGAAAAGAAACACTCAACCAGTGGACAAATCAAATATCCCAGAGCACAGACCCCCGCATAATCCCTGAAATCGAACAAATAAAGGTCAGTGGAAAGACCGTCATCGCAGTAAAGATAAAAGAAAATCCAATAAAACCTGTATCTACGAAGGGACGGTGCCTGAAAAGAGTAGACAGCAGCAATCGTGCCATGAGTGCGCAGGAAGTGGCACAAATGCACCTGCACTCAACAGGAATGAGCTGGGACAAATATCCTGTAAAAGGTGCCAGCCTTGAAGACATTGATATCGACAACGTAAATAGATACATCAGAAAAGCCAGGGAAACAGGTAGAAAAAAAGTGGGAGACGATGAAGAGCCAATACAGGTTCTTGAGAAAATGAACCTGATAACTGAAGGACAACCAACCTGGGCTGCAATTCTTCTATTTTCCGGACAGACAAATAAATTCATTTCCCAGGCTGCCATACACTGCGGAAGGTTCAAAGAAGGGAATATTGTCATTGATGACAGGATGATCGTTGGCACCGTTTTTGAGCAGATAGACGAAGCCATGGATTTCATACGCAAAAACATCAATGTCGAATTTGTGATGACAGGCAGGCCAGAACGGGAACAGAGATGGGATTACCCACTGGAAGCCCTGCGAGAAGCCCTCATTAATGCCGTTTGCCATCGGGACTATACAATATTATCAAATATTGAAATACGGATATATGATGACAAACTTATCATCAGGAGTCCTGGGTCATTACCTTACGGAATCACACTGGAAGAACTCTTCAAACCACACTCATCAACACTGCGAAATAAAGGGCTGGCAGAAGTATTGTATGATACTGAACTGATAGAACAATGGGGCAGCGGTATAGAAAAAATACAAAAATACTGTATTGATGCCGGACTTCCTGAACCAATATTTGAGGAATATCAGGGATTTCAGGTTGTGTTTAAAAAAGATATCTATAATGAGGAATACCTTCGCAGCTTGAAATTAAATGAAAGGCAGATCAAAGCCGTCATGTTTGTCAAGGAAAAAGGACAGATCACCAATAAAGAATACCAGGAAATTTGCACCACATCGAACAGAACAGCATCAAGAGACCTGGCAGATCTGGTGTCATCAGGACTTTTTGAGCAGGTCGGAATTACTGGGAAAGGAACTGTATACATTATACACTATCGCAAAGACGCCAAAGACGCCATAAAGACGCCATAAAGACGCCAAATGGGGCCAAAATATTCCATTCATGAGATGAAAAGATGCAAAATGTAGAAAAAACCATCCAGAGCATACTTAAAAAATTCGAGGTTCGGGATGAATACGAGAAAAGAAAGCTTGTATTCTGGTACGATAAGGACCAGACAGTTGAGGATGAAGAAGAACTTGAGCAGATCAAATCCTCTCTCGATGAAAATGGTATAAAATTACATATCCTTGACAACAACTACTTTGAAACAAAAAAGCTCCTTGAAAATGATGACATACAGTCTAATTATCTTATCTATTCCTCCAAAGCAGAACGGGACAAAAAATCCAACTGGCTGCTCGACATACAGCTCTATTCATCCAGATTCGAGAACAGCAAGATTTCAGATATTAAAAGTGAACTTGGTATCCAAGGCTACGACCTCGATAAATTACTGGAAGTACATGAAAAGTTCTTTGCAAAAAAAGACCGTGTTTCAGCCTTCAAGCGGCATTACCAGAGCGATTGGAACGAAGACAAATTCGTATTGGGAATGCTGGCAACCCTCTCAAAATCCCATTCAATAGATCAAAAAGAGATAGTCAGAAACCTGCTAATGAGTTCACTGATTGAAGAAAAAAACACGATCTGGGGCGAATTTGAACGATTCGAGCTTGTGGATAAATTCTGGGATCTGATAAGCAGGCGTTTCGGGCACTCATCCGAACACCCCACACTGAAGAAATTGTTCTTAAGCTTCATCATAACCCATACCAGCAGGAATACAAAAGTCAAACTGAAATCCTATCAGCAATACATCAACAGATCGAGCAATGAATGTGAGATATTCATACGAGGATGGATGGACCATTCACGAGACTCCATAACATTTGATGATTATTGCCAAATTATACTCTCAGAAGGCGATAATAAACTCTTTACGAACCTGACATCACAGTTGAATAAACATCAGGTGGAAGATTACCTTGAGGCTGAATCTGTTGATGTCTTCGATAAGAACATCATCCGTACTATTGTCAAAGAAATTAATGACGGCAGCGACAATTTCGAAAAATATCTTGAATGGATCGATAAGCGGAAAACAAAGCACTGGTATCAGGTATATGGGAACATTTACTGTGCTATTGAAAATGTCATAAAGTTGAACCAGTTCTCAAAAGATATTGAACAGCAAGGGATTAACGAGCAAAATCTGAATGAGCTCTTTAAAGCATACACAAAACGCTATTATCATATTGATTATTATTACCGCAAATTCTATTTCCACTACGATAAGGATAGTGATAAGGATATACTCAAGAAAGATATCCAAGAAAATGTCGAAAATCTGTATAACCGCCTGTTGGACAAACTTCTCACCAAATGGAGCGACCTAATAACTTCAGAGCTTGAGGATACCTGGAATATAGAACTCATTGACAACCAGAAAAAGTTTTACGACATTTATGTTGACAACATTATCAGAAAGAATGATAGAGATAAAGTGGCTGTCATCATCTCTGACGGATTGCGCTATGAAAACGCAATTGAACTAAAAGAAGTGCTCAACAACAGCACAAAAGGCATGTTGGAACTAAAAGCAATGGCAGGCTCACTTCCATCATACACAAAACTTGGAATGGCAAGCCTTCTGCCGAACAACAGATTCGAGTATAGGAACAATCATATTTTCGTAGATGGGATTGACTCGGAGGGGACTGAAAACAGAGGAAAAATCCTATCAACAGGCTATCCTGATTCCATAGCACTCAATTTCAGAGAGCTCATGGAACCGAAAAGAGATGATGCAAGGGAAAAGATCAAAGGTAAAAGAGTAATTTACATTTATCATAACCGGATAGACGATACAGGCGATAAGAAAACATCCGAACATAAGATTTTCGATGCAGTAGAGTCCACTATCCAGGATATTGACAAGATGGTCAATCGCCTTGGCAGATCCCTTAATGTGACAAAAGTAATAATCACATCTGATCACGGTTTCATCTATAAAAGAGAACACCTCGAAAGTGTGGAAAAGCTTGAAACACAAAGTTTTGATAAAAGCAGGATTAATGAATCGAATAAACGATTTATTATAAGCGAACAGGACCTGGAGCTATTGAACACACATAAGTTCAGTATGGCTCCAATGGCAGATTCAGATAAAAAGATGTATTTGTACGTCCCTCTGGGAGACCTGCGCTTCAAATCCCAGGGTGGAGGGGTGAATTATGTCCACGGAGGCTCATCATTACAGGAGATTGTGATACCGGTATTGGTCTATAATCATATCCGCTATAATGAAGACCTTGATAGAAAAGGTATAGAACATGGTAAAGTAGAGGTCACCATCTTAGAGTCCCATAAAAAGATAACCAGTCGCACCTTCAAGATAAGGTTGCTACAAACTGGAAAAGTAACCGATAAACGTGAACCTCTGAATTGCAGGATTGCATTATATGATTTTGATGGACGCAAGGTAAGTGATGAAAAACTGCTCATTGCTGATAGTACATCAGATGAACCAGAAGAGAGGATCCAGGAAGTAAAATTAACCCTAAGTAGCGATATTGAAAATAAAACGTATAATTTAATTGGGATAGATGACGATCCAAAGGCTTTGCAACCGGAAATATTTGAGATCCCCATGGTAGTGGACATTCTAATAACAGATGACTTTTAATAAATTCAACCATTCAATAATTCAAGGCAGATAAAAATGGCAGAAATAGATTCAGGCACCGAGATAGATAATAAACTAAACACCTATTTCCCGGGAAAGGTGGTGAGAAAGGACCTTACTAAACTTATGAAAGTAGGTCATAATGTTCCTGTATATGTGTTAGAATACCTCTTAGGATCCAACTGTGCCACAGATGATGAAGACCTTATCAAGGAAGGCGTCAAGAAAGTAAAAAATATACTATCAGAGAATTACGTTCGCCCTGATGAAGCTGAATTGATTAAGTCAAAAATACGAGAAACTGGATACTATACTATAATAGACAAAGTTACCGTTAAGCTCAATGAAAGACGGGATGTTTACGAAGCATTGTTCTCCAATCTGGGAATCTCGAAAGTAGAAGTTGACCCATTTTATGTAAAAAAATATGAAAAACTGCTCGGTGGTGGTATCTGGTGCATCATCAAGATGGAATATTTATCTGAAACTTCCCAGTCTCCATTTATGATCTCTGACTTAAAACCCATACAAATCCCGAACGTAAACATAAACGAGTTCATAGAACTGAGAAAGAACTTCACAAAAGATGAATGGATTGACGCTTTATTAAGAACCATCGGAATGGAACCAACCCAATTAGAAAATCCTGCAAAATGGCATTTACTGGAACGTCTCGTGCCTCTTGTTGAAAACAATTATAATATGTGTGAACTCGGACCTAGAAGCACCGGTAAATCTCACGTCTACAAAGAGATATCCCCCAACTCCATATTGATATCTGGGGGACAAACCACAGTTGCAAACCTGTTCTATAACATGAGTACAAGACAGGTGGGACTTGTAGGGATGTGGGATGTGGTGGCTTTCGATGAGGTTGCAGGAATACGGTTCAAAGATAAAGACGGGATACAGATACTCAAAGATTACATGGCATCCGGTTCCTTTGCCAGGGGAAAAGACCAGATTAATGCAAATGCATCAGTTGTATTCGTTGGCAATGTTAATCAGAGCATATCATCATTACTCAAAACATTCCATCTTTTTGCACCATTCCCAGAAGCTATGAACAATGACAGTGCATTTTTTGACAGGATCCACTTTTATTTGCCAGGATGGGAAGTTCCCAAGTTCAGACCACAACATTTCACTGATAGGTATGGCTTTATTGTGGATTATTTTGCTGAATTCCTAAGAGAAATGAGGAGAAGGTCATTCAGTGACAATATGTTCAATTATTTCAAGCTTGGAAATAATTTGAACCAGAGAGATGTCATAGCAGTGAAAAAAACCTATTCTGGTTTAATGAAGTTGATATACCCTGATGAGAACATATCCAAAGAGGAAGCGCAAGAGATACTTGAATATGCAATGGTTGGCAGAAGAAGGGTAAAAGAGCAATTAAAGAAAATTGGTGGAATCGAATTTTTCGATGTAAATTTTTCATACCTCGATAATGAAGATATGAGTGAACATTTTGTAACTGTCCCTGAAAGCGGTGGAAGTAAGATCATTCCTGCAGGGATGACCAAACCTGGACAGGTTTATGCAATATCTGGAGCTGCTTCAAG
>Ga0307379_10006345_pt1 | contig 16261 bp, 12 predicted proteins | sample UN2MG_FD_202237 | JGI IMG/M metagenome (GOLD analysis project Ga0307379, IMG submission 202237) | Soil microbial communities from Risofladan, Vaasa, Finland - UN-2 | ecosystem: Environmental > Terrestrial > Soil > Coastal area > Acid sulfate soil | place: Finland: Risofladan, Vaasa | collected... | reverse complement strand
TGTTCTTCGGATTCCTGGGTCTTATTATTACACGTCCGGAGATGAAAGCCCCGGGCATTGTCGCATTTTCCTCCAAAATGGGATGGATGTGGCCCATGCTGTTCGTCAATATTGCGTGCGGCGCCATCTCTGGATTCCATAGTCTCGTTGCAAGCGGCACAACTTCGAAACAGATTCCGCGAATGCGAGATGCTCGCGTAATAGGCTATGGAGCGATGATTATGGAAAGCGCGCTGGCAATTCTGGCGGTAATGGCGGTCTCGGCCGGTCTGTACTGGAAGAGCGCCCCGGCTGGTATCGAAGGGCCAGTATACCAGGAGCTGTTCAATAAAGGCGGTTGGATTAAGGCTTTCGGAACAGGATACGGAGAGCTTACAAAGCTGTTTTTCGGCAGCATGGGAACGCTCATCGGCATTACCATGCTAAAGACTTTCATTATGACGACTCTCGACACGGCAACAAGAATTACCCGCTACCTGTGCAACGAGCTGCTCGGCGAAACATTCAAAATCCCCTGCATGAAAAACAAATATGCAGCGACCCTGCTTGTCGGCGTTCTGGCAGGTGCCCTGGCGCTGGGTAACTGGCAAGCAATCTGGCCCGTATTCGGTGCTGCGAACCAGTTGATAGCCAGCCTTGTTCTCATTGTCACAAGCGTGTATTTATTCACGCATCGTCGCAACTTTCTATTTACCGCCGTTCCGGCAGTCATCATGCTCGTGACCACAATCGGCGCCCTCTTATACAACACATACATCTTTGCGACCGCCGAAAAACCCAATATCATGCTTGCAGTAATAGACGTGATGCTCATAATTCTTGCGATATTCCTCGCTTATACGGCGTTGATTGCCGTTGGAAGGGCAAGAAAAAACATTTCCGGCCGGCCGCAGGGAAGCTAAGCCCGGGAAACAAGCTGATTTTTATCGCAGTGGAGAATTGACTTGCAGGCTGTAGTCGAAGCGGAATTTTACGCCGGCATCGAGGATTTGACGGCTTTTCGGGCTCCGGCGTCCTACTCACCCTCGGCAGAAGGACGGGGTATCAACTTAAATTCGGCGGTAGCCGGTTCCTGGCTCAGTTCAATCGTGCCTGTGCGGACATATTCCGGAGGAAAATTGTAGTTAACCTTCTTACGCTGAACCTCCTGGCCCTTTTCCGTATCACTGTCAAAAATGTACAGCGTCATCTGCGGCAACTGCTGCCCTTCATAAGCTCGTTGTGCATCGGCAGTTGCTTTGACGGCGATAGGATTCAGCACGCTGGGCAGATTCGTAACCTCAACGTAATATGTCGCCAATAAGGTCGGACTCATAGCAATAACAAGCGTCGCATCTTCGATTCTTTTGACGCTGAGCAGATCTTCTACCGGCGCCAACTTGATCGTCACGGCTGTAGCCGACTCTCTAAGCTGCTCTGCCGACAGCTCGACGTACGGCTTTTTCTCGATAGGCTCTTTTATTGCCAGTTCGATTTCATTTCGCGTCAGCCTGACCTGGGCTATGAGTTTGTCCCGCCCCCAATCTCCGGGAACAAGCATATTAACTGTTGCCGGCACGATGCTCTCATACTTTTGCAACTCCCCTTTCTCATTGATACATTGAATAGTCAGCGGTCTTTGAACGAGTTTGACGACATCGACGGTAAGCGTGTTCGGCTCGCAGGATTCGGCGGTTATACCGCTCAGATCTCTCATCTCTTCGCTCTTTTTGATAAAATCCAGAACGTTTAGAGTGTACGGACCGGCGGTAGTTATTCCCTGCCACAAATTGAATTTAAGCTTCAGTGAGCCTTCGTTTAACTCTCGCTTTAGGTCCGCTATTTTGGATGCCGGGCCTTTGAGCACAATATTATCGATAGAAGTGGAAGCTTTCCCGCCGAAACTTAACCAGAGATCGTCGCTGGATTCGGCTATAATTATCGTAGCGCCTGGAACCGGTAACGTTTCGTCCAGCGCAAGGTCCGCCCAAACCCAGATCAGGACCGTCAAAAATATAACAATCGCTATCTTGCTGTATTTGATCTTTGTTAACATCATACTTCGTACTTCACATCCAAAGCGGCTCGACTCATGAGAGCACACTTGACAGATGCTTTTTTAACCTGGCTTCATCCATATTTCGCGTAAGTTTTCCGTTCTCAGCAACAGAAATTATACCGGTTTCCTCGCTTACCACCAGACAGATGGCGTCCGAGCCGGTCGTTATGCCTATAGCCGCACGGTGGCGAGAACCCAGGCTGGCGCCTCCGATGCCGCCGTCCTCAGCAAGCGGTAACTGCACCCTGGCGGCTATTATTCTATCGCCTCGTATTACAACGGCCATATCGTGCAGAGCCGTGCCGGGCTGGAAAATAGTCTTGAGCAGCTCGGAAGTCACCCGGGCGTCGACTCGAACACCGGTTTCTATAAACTCGCCCAACGCCACGCGCCTTTCAATAACAACAATGGCCCCGATCCGGGCAACGGAAAGTTCCGTTACAGCGGCAACCATCTCTTCGACCGTCCGCGATAGCTGCTGAGATGCGCTCGACCAAAAACGACTCTGGCCTATTCGCATCAAAGCTCTTCGTACTTCCGGCTGAAACGCCGCCACCGCGATAATCAAAACTCCGATCAAAAAACCATTGTAAAGATACTGCAGTCGCTCGAACGGAAACTGCCCGACGAGCAGCTTTAAGACAAGGAAGCCCACGATGAGAATAAATATGACGGCACGGAAAAGCCTTTCGCCGCGAGTGCCTTCGAGAAAATCCACTATCCAGTAAACCACCAGCCCGATGAGAATCAATTCGATAGCAATAATCTGCAGAGGGTAGTCCGCTACCCGATTGAAATACAAGTGTATTTGATCGATGAGTGTTTCCACAAATCAAATCCTTTTGTTACCGTTATGCGCTATAAGTGATTCGTATTGTATAAAAAAAACGACATAATATACACAATACTTTCATACGCGATACGAATTACGGTATCCTTTTATCGGTGAGCCTGCTTGGCTCGTCAAGCATCAACGCCGCATCTATATCCGCCATCATCTCCTGCTGATTAATCCTGGCCATGCGCTGATGCCTTCTATGGCCTTCAGCGGCGGTCTCGCCGGGCTGGCTGGAACTGCAGCCGAAGGGCACGAAAACTAAAACCAACATTATAACAGACAAAATCACCTTACATACAGAAACAAAAACACTCTTCATCGGTTCTCCTTTTATCGGCCAGCGCACGTCTTAATTATCAGGGCGGCACAAAACACACCTCTTATTATAAATCCATTATACAAGCTGTTATAGTTATTGTCAAAGCAAAAAAGCTCATTCCGGGATATAAGGGGACAAATTCATGCCGTGCAGGGTCCAATAAACTCATTAAAAACGAAATAAGAGCCGCAAATGCTGCGAGTATATCTTAGGGGATTAAAAATGAAATCTCTAAAATCTGAGTCCTGACCATAGATTAAAGCAAACGAATCAACAATTCAACTCTCAAGAACCAAAAACTTCCTAAATTTGCCGCAAAGGAATACGACCAGGCCGTAAAGAAGTACCACAAAGAGTTCCAAATACTGAATTTCCCGGATTAATCCTTGTCGTCATCCTGAGCGAAGTCGAAAAATTAGGTGGTGTAAACGAAAACGCATCGGATACGGCCTTCCCTCCGGGACTTCTCGATCATGATCTGAAGTTCTATGCTCCCGATCAAGAAAACATGGGTGCGGGCTAAGTTTCCAACCGCCCTTCTCCGCAATCTTCTTGAACGCAACATTAGAATCACCCTCCAACAGATAGCCAAGCATAGCTGCTTCGTTGGAGAAAGGCGAATATCAACACGTCATAAAATTCGATCTTATTTCGTTAATGTAGCCCCCCACGCTTCCCTCTGTCCTCAATACCTTTGCTTCCAGCGGCCACATAACTCTTTGATTACTCCATAGCACGAACGCAATATCATACTGAGGAGGTTGTGCAGGTGCGACAGCCCGGCTCTCACGTTCATAGGGACCATGCTGAACATAGAAAGGTTCATAACCAGTCATAGCTTCCCGGATCTTCGGCTCAAGCAGTTGAGTCACGTCCCTCTCCAAGTCCTCGTCCTCCTTCGAACAGTCAACCTCTGACAAAACATCCGCACAAAATGCGTCGTATGCCTTCCATATAAAACTTAAAAGGGTGACCGAGCCAGCAGTTCTCCACCTATCGATTACCGAATTGAATTCCGGTGTATCCGGCCAGCACCTTTCAGAGTACGTTTGTCTGCTAACCAACTATTTATCCCTCAGCATTCCACTTGGAGCCTGATCCTTCCCGCCAAAGCATGATGTCTCCCGCTACTTCATCTGCATCCCTCATGGCCATAGACCGCGTCCAATAGCGCACTTGGTCTGGCTTTACGATAAAAACGGTCGGGACATTACTTCCGCCGATTAACATGTTGTCGTATACACGAGCGACGCGCTGATAAAAGATGCCTCCATCCGTAGGACGGTTTGTAGATTTCAAAAACTTTGCATCCAGCTTCTTTAATCGTTCAATCAAAAAAGGCGAGTCAATACCTTCCACACGGATAAACGATTTCCCTGGTGTCTCAAGATGCACGCCAACCAAGCGTACAGGCACGGAAGTCTCACTTTCTTCCCTGAAGATTGTGGCTGATATTTGCTTGTCCCCTCCGAATCCAGATCGAAGCACACGGGTGAAATAGTCGCAATACGCCACTAAAACTGATTCGTTCTCTGCTTCTGTTTGTCTCCCATCCACTGCATGAGTTGGTTGTCGGCCCGCTGAATTTATATCTCCCTTGAAATCCTGCAATGTATAATTGAAAAAGTCATCGACCAATACCCATTCAGCCTCCCGTATACAAAAAATCTTACGTATTAGATGGTCCACTTCTTCGAAATCCTCAACTGCCTCCATTGTTGCTCTGTCAACACCTACTACAGGTAAACATAGAATCTCTTTCTTCAAAGCCTCTGGAATATAAGCCGCACATCGACCGCTCGTAAGGTACATATAGTATACTGATAATATACTATTGAACATAAGACAGGCGCCTTCAAGCCATTTTCTCTTTGCTTCCGGAATGTGAACAGTGACGTAGCTCTGAGAACAAATTACCCCAGGTTCGTCAATTGACTGGTCCACGATCACACCGTGAAATCTTCGCGTCTCTGTTTTCCAAGACTTCTTTAAAATGAGTTGTGGCGGAATGAAAGGTCTCAGATTTTTTCCTTCGCCCTTCTTAATACATGGATTCGGATTGTCCCGAAGATTGGCCGATTTCAACCTCAGAAATGTTCCTTTTGGAAAATCCCGATCTTCAATAATCTTTCTACCGACAAGCTCAGGTTTTTCCTCAATCTCTCTCCCACCTCTCACTATTCCCTTTCGAATATCCTTCTTCTCGACTATCTTTCCAAGTGTGACCATTTCGCCCAGCCGTTTTATTAGCTCGACGTCTCTCCTGCTACCCCAAATTAGAGTGGACCATATCTCTGGCATCTTTATCGCCTCATCGGCGAAAACCTGATTTTCGTCACTCGGCTCGATAACGAATCTTAAATCATCCTCTTTCGTTCGGCTCGGCTTTGGACACACGTATGTAATGGGCACACCGTCCGGCGGATCTGGTCTCATCCTGACAACGCAAGCAGGTGAAATTGCATTTCTGAATAATCCAAATCTCAAGATAGAAAGATTCACGACTTCATCTACCTTATACTCGCGGAACAATCGTTGACGGAACCTTTCTGCCGTAAAATCTCGATTGAAAAGAACCGCCCCTGCTGGTTGGAGCATCATGACAATCCCGCCCGGCTTAGTCAGATCCGCAGATTTACATAGGAAAAGCGGACCCAAATTTCGGTTGGGTATCGACCAGCCCCATATCCTAGCCCATCTTTTACCCGCTTCAGTCTCCGTGGCATAGCCCCAAGGCGCGTTCCCCATGACCAGGTCGTAGATACCGCTGTCCTGACTTGTCCGAAATCCATCTTTGTCTTCCGCGAAGAAATCGGATCCAACCAATCTCTTCTCACGTAAACGTGGAAATTTGACACTCCGCCAAACATATCTGGGTTCCAGTTCGTCACACATAGCAAGGTACAGACTGAACGATGCTACACGTACTGCATGCTCATTTATATCTGTGCCAAAAAGATTATTCTCCAATAATCCTCTGAGTAATTGCGCGCCAGGCTTGCGCTCAGGTCCATGTGCCTGCCGCCATCGATGCACCAGCCGCTGGTAAGCCTTCACCAAGAATATTCCCGATCCACATGCTGGATCCAGAATCTTGATATCCCAATCTGTACTATCCCACGGAAGTACGGAATCAAGCATAAAGTCGACAATGTGCCCCGGCGTATAGTGTACCCCTGATCCATCCTCTTTTGCAAACTCCTCGTAGATGCTGCTGATGAATTCAAGCGGAATAGCATCGAATGCGTATCTCCTCCACAAGCAAAGCTGGCCTGTCTTCATTTCCATTTTCCCACTCACAAATTTCGCCAGCAGCTTCAAATGAGGGTCTGCCCTCACCTGCCGCTTCTCGTCCCTCCAATCCTCTTCTCTCTCTTTGGGCGTTTCACCCTTGCCTGGAAAGAGGTCTCCATTAAACCTGTTATTCAGTTCTCCAAAGAATTGGTAGGTCTCCCTGTGATTTTCCAAAATGCTAGTCAGGTCTTTATGAAGTTTTGACAAGACACGTTTCTCATAGAGACTAGCAAGGACGTTGTCGCTGAGCGCGGCATTCCCTTGTGAGTCTTTGCGTTGAAATAGAAATTCTATGAAGATTATTCTTGCGATTAGATCGTGACAGATATCTTCAGGCAACTCGGCATCCAGAAGTTTCTGACGAAGCTCCCTTAAGTCCACAAGCATCAACTGATCCGCCCGTTGATCCCGGTGAAAGTAACTCGAATATCGTGGATTCCTGAAGAAATTTCCCGAAGCCAGCTCTACCCATTGCAACGCTTTTGCCGCTTGTTCTGATAACGAAAATCTCCGAGACAAATCTGCTTGCAAGGTTTCCACGCACAATTTCTGAATGTCTTCGTCAGGCTCTACTGGTCGTTTCCAACACGTCCAGACTCTCACTATGTTTGGCTCAACGGTAATCAACATCGGAGAGCGCGAGAAGCTCCATGCTAGCCTGTGTGTCTCTCGCAAGACTTTATCAGGAATTTTGCTCGCAAAATCGCAGACAATGGCAAGAGGATCTTCCGTCTTGTTCGAGCGAGGGTTAGCCGCTAACACACCCACATTAACATTAACATTATGCCGTTTAATTGACGTTTCCAGCTTGCGCTTGGATAAGCGGGCAATATACCCTGGGCCGGCCCCCTTGGGCGTCATTATGTCTTGTCTTGTCGGCCAACCAAGACGTTGGTGAGTTAGCTTGAGCAGTCCGTGCATAACAATAACAGGCTCCGTAAGAATTTATCTGCCATAAAATACTCAACATGGCTTAACGTTTCAAGAGAAATCACCTTCCCATGTACGGCCAGCGCATTACTCGTGATCCAGTCGACCTATCCCAAATACTCTGTTTCGCTATTTCGACAAGGTTTTCCGCTCTTGAGCATTAATCTGTAAAGGCACAAAAACAGGAAAAACTTCTTATCTGGTTTCTCATCTGAGGGAATTCCGGGGACATCTTACCTATTTCCAAAGGGACAAAAAGTTCCCTAACAAAATTTCTCCACATAACTACCTTTCGCCCGAAAACTCGCATCTTTTTCCTGTTTTCACAGGAATGACATTACTTACGCCTTCTGTCGCTTAATCAGTGTTGCTGTCGGTATTATACCCATTTTACAAGACAGGGACAGAGAAAAACTTAAAGACAGAAGTCTTTCTATTGATTATTGATTATTTACTATTGATTATTGTCCTTTTTCCCCGTAATCAGCATTAATTGGTGTCCATATCAATTTGCTATTTACGATCCGTTCGACTATGCTCAGAGCCTGCCCTGAACTTTTTGAATGGGACAGGTTTACGATTTTTTCTTCGTAGTTCCTTCGTGTTTGACGGAATTACTCGATACGCCCTACGCAATACTCACTACGCAATACGCACTTAGCCTGCCCTGAGCCCGGTCGAAGGGAACGTCGTCTCACGGAGATTTATTTAGAATATGCCCGCCTTTTTGTTTAATAATTCGTATAATGATTAACGAATAGAATAAAGAATACAGGAGACAGAAGACAGAATCACGCAGAACGCAGTCCTCGGGACTCCTTACGGAGAACGAATTTTAGCCCGCACCACTGGTGCCGGGTCGAAAAATGAAGCAAAAATTGAACTAAAATATGCAAAAAAAGCCAATTTTGTGTAGGTTTTTGGTGTTTTTTCGTGCTTAATTTGAAAAAACAAAGCCAATTTACAAATGGGCAAAATGAGCTTAAGTATCTATATGAAAGGATATTATGGAGATTTTTGCGGTTTTGGGCGGCGAAAAAACAAAGCCAATTCAAAGCCAAACAAAGCCAATCTGCCGGCCTTTGGCCGGAAATCCTAAGCACTAAATACTAAATCCTAAACCAGGATGAAGGGTGTGGAATGGCAAACGAAAGTGCGGAATTTTGACAATTTCACAGGGAAAATGTTACGAAAAGGATTGATTTGCCTGCTTAATAAGCTCGGCGGGATGAATATTGGCTGGCTTTTGGCGGGCGGGCCGGGCCTGCTTGTTCCGGCTGGATCGGCATGCAAAACAATAAGGCGGCGCGAAGCGGGCGGGCGCAAAATATCCCACGTTGCCTCTGGCAGCCTTATCTCGCCGCCTGGGTCAGTTTTAGTCCAGCCAAGTTCCCAAAGGAACTTTTGTTTCTTCGGACTTTTGCTCTTTTTGGATTTGTTCGAGCGATTGCGGCTCAGCCACTTTGCGGTAGCCCAGTGCCCTTATGACATCGAGAACTTCCGTCCACGTGGGGAAGGGCCTTGTATTTTTCCGCTTATATTCGTCGATTGCCATGACAAAATCGAACTGCTCATCGGACATTTGCCCTTCTTCAGCAGATTTTCGATCATCGCTCAGCCGTCTTCCCGGCCCACGCCGGCGGTCCAGGCCCAAACGCCTGTCGACAACACTGTCCCTGCGATCATCGCTTTTGCGACGCTCTGGAGATCGTTCTTTACCCATCTTAAAACTCATCCTCAAAAAAGTCATCGTCGAAGCCGCCTTCATCTTCGCCTTCCAGGGCGAAATCATAGAAATCGTCGTAGGCGTGCTGCGACTCGATTATTACATGGGCCTCATCAAGAAATTCTTCGGGGACCATTACGGCAATTTCCTTGGAGCCTATTTCATGCGCTTCCGGTTCGGTTATAGCAGCAGAGATATCGTTAGCCTTCAGAATAGTCTTGTATTCTGTGGCCTGCTCCATATCCTCGGCGAAAGCTACGACCACATACCCTTCAAGCTTTGCCTGCGACTTTTGGCCTTTTTTAGAACGCTTAGCCATTTTATTCCTCCACAACAAAATATTTTCCCAAACTCTTTACATTTCAGGAATCCTGCTTCATCTGTCCCGATCGCCCGGGACAGTTCTAAGGAACCTCTCACCGGAATCTTGTCGTCAAATTGCGCCCGGCATATTATTAAAATTATGAACTTGTGGAAAAAAATCTGCTTGAAGTTATCAGCTCTCGCAACTAATTTATGACTATCGGCCCTCTAACTATAAAAAAATAACGTTTTAGCATTTTTTTTATTGCATATTACATAGCTTATATGTAATAAAGCGTGATGACGTGCCGGGCTTAAGGAGTTGGCGCCGGCCAATTACATTTTAATCTTGTCAATATGGAGGTTTTAAGAATGGCAAAGAAAAAAGAATCTTTAATTGTAGCCAGCAAGATAAAGGCTTACATTAAAAGCAAGAAGATGATGACTTCATCCGATGCGCTAGAAGCCATTAGCGATCAGGTTTATGGTATGCTTGATGCTGCCGTAGCCCGAACGAAGGCAAATCGACGCAGTACAGTCAAGCCGCAGGATCTGTAGTCATTGTTAGAAGCCCGTTAGTGAATTATTTCTGGCCTGACGGGCAGGTTTTGCGCTAACGTCTTTTGATTAAGGATTTTAGCGGCAATATTATGCTTGAAACAAGCCGTTCCGATTAATTTATAACGGAACGGCTTGTTTTCATTAGACTCCGCCCTATAAAATGCGTTTATCAACATCAAAATTCACGATTTTTATCAAAATAATTTCAACTTATTTCCGCTAAAAGCCGAATTTATATAATAGGTATTGGCTTAATTACTAATATTTCTACGCTTAAGATAAAGATTGGGTGATTTCTTGCCGATGAAGGAGCTTATTGGCAGCCTATGATATGGCTGTGCAATCAGGTACTTCCTGAATTTAATGGATTAAATTTTTAGGTTTCATGATTATAATACCTTTTGTGATTTATTACTGAACGAATGATTATAGGTCTATACTTGCTGGTGATCATATGAGAATTTTCATGTTAGGCTGGGAATTTCCGCCCTTTATAAGTGGTGGTTTGGGCACCGCCTGCTACGGCCTTACCCGAGCAATGGACCAGCTTGGCATGGAAGTTATGTTCGTTCTGCCCAAGATGGTCGAGAGTAAATATGCCACTCACGTCAAATTGCTGACCCCGGGTTCGAAGAGATCCACTTCGTTCGTTAAGTTCAACGAGTTGAAAAACGTAAAATTTCACGCAATTAGCTCATCACTACAGCCCTATTCCACGCCGGACACTTACCAGCAAAGAATCGAAGAGACATTAAGACATAAACAGGAAATACTCGGCAGCAGCATCAGTTCTGCCAGTCAGTTATTCATATCAAAAGACTACGGCAGCGATATGTACACCGAAGTTCATCGTTATGCTGCTATGGCCGCTGATTTAGCTGAAAATGAGCAGTTTGATATTGTCCACGCCCATGACTGGATGACCTATCCTGCGGGAATCGCCGTATCGGCTATCAGTGAAAGACCGTTGGTTGTACACGTGCACTCGACAGAATTCGACCGCAGCGGCGAACATGTAAACCAGATGATTTATGACATCGAACGAGAAGGTATGCACCGGGCCGACAAGGTCATTACCGTAAGCCATTTTACCCGCAATATTATCATAGGCCGATACGGTGTCAGCGGTGATAAAGTTGAAGTCGTCTATAACGGCGTCGAGCGCAACGGGAAATGGACCGTGGACGAAAGCGTCATCGACAAAGATGAGAAGATTGTGCTGTTCCTGGGCCGAATTACGATGCAAAAAGGTCCGGAATACTTCCTCCATGCCGCCAAGAAAGTCCTCGATGTTATGGATAATGTCAAGTTCGTAATGGCCGGCTCGGGCGATTTGATGCACCGGGCGATCGAAATGGCCGCCGAGCTGGGGATTGGCCATAAGGTGCTGTTCACAGGCTTCTTACGCGGCGAAGATGTGCAGAAGATATACAAGATGGCTGACTTATACGTTATGCCTTCGGTGTCGGAACCTTTCGGGATCGCACCGCTGGAGGCGCTTGACAACGACGTGCCTGTCATTATAAGTAAGCAAAGTGGTGTATCGGAAGTTCTGATGCACGCCCTGAAGGTTGACTTCTGGGATGTCGATGAAATCGCCAATATGGTTGTTGCTGTGCTGAAATATCCACCGCTGCAGATGACGCTGCGAAGTCACGGCAATTTTGAGGTCAGAAGACTGCGTTGGAAAGACGCAGCGGTCAAGTGCGCAAAAATCTACGAGGAGATGCTGGTTCCGGTTTAAGCATCACGCTAAAAATAAGCCAAATATGATATCCGGAGGGAGCGAATTGCTGCCCTGCGGATAACAATGCGAGATTAAAGATTATGCCTTCTGTATGTTTCTACTTTCAAGTGCATCAGCCCGTACGATTGAGGCACTACACCGTATTTGACAAAAACGACCAATATTTTGATGATTATAAGAACGGCTCGATTTGCAGAAAGGTAGCGAACAAATGCTATCTTCCGACTAACCGGTTGCTTTTGGAGATGATACGCCGATTTGATGGCCGATTTCGAATCGCCTACAGTATTACCGGCCTGTTGCTGGAGCAGCTCGAGCGTTACTCGCCGGAAGTGATGAGCACATTCGACGCCCTGGCGGAAACAGGATGCGTAGAGTTTTTGGCCGAAACATATTATCACAGCCTCAGTTTCCTGTACTCTCGCAATGAATTCGTCGAGCAGATCAACAAGCACGTCGAAGCGATAAATTACTTTTTCGGTCAAAGACCAAGGGTATTTAGAAATACGGAGCTTATATACAACAATGATTTGGCCGCCCTGATCGAGTCGATGGGCTGTTTCGACGCGATCATTACCGAAGGGGCCGACCACATTCTGGGTTATAGGAGCCCTAATTTTGTTTACCAGCCCAAAGGCTGCAATAATCTGAAGCTCCTGCTGAAAAACTATTCGCTAAGTGATGATATTGCCTTTAGATTCTCCAACCACGACTGGCCCCAGTGGCCTTTGACGGCGGACAAGTTCGCACGATGGGTCAGTAATGTCAATGGCAACGGCAACATTGTCAATCTTTTCATGGACTACGAGACATTCGGCGAGCACCAGTGGGAAGATACCGGTATATTCGATTTTATGCGCCATCTTCCCGAGGAGGTTCTAAGGCACCCGGACAACGACTTCAAAACTCCAAGCGAGGTTATAAAATCCTACGGCAGCGCCGACACGGTTGATGTTCCGCATATCATAAGCTGGGCCGATACCGAAAGAGACCTTTCGGCCTGGCTTGGTAACGCCATGCAATCCAATGCGATTCACGAGCTTTATCGGATCGAGAAGAAAATCAAGAATACAAAAGACGAGAAAATCATTGGGGACTGGCGAAAATTGCAGGCGTCGGACCATTTCTATTATATGTGCACAAAATACTTCGCTGACGGCGATGTTCATAAGTATTTTAATCCCTATGACTCGCCGTACGACTCTTACATTAACTTTATGAATGTTCTGGATCATCTGCACAAGCGATGTTCCGGACCAATGGATGGGGGCGCATTTGGTCCCGCACCAGGACAAGACCCACCTGAACTATTATCCGGCCCGACATCGGGGATTAAAAACCTACCTGATTTACAGCCAGTAGAATAGATGCCCTGTTTAGTTGCCTACTCGAAGCAATACTGGTTCTGTCCCAATCAGAAACTTCATAATTGGGAGCATAGTATAGAGAGGGCCTGGATTTTATCTTGATAGTGCCGTTTGGAGTAAGATAGTGTTAACATTGCAGAAAGCCGATGAAGCAACAAGCATATCCGTATCAATCACCGATCAAAACATTGATGATCTGCTGGCAAAAGAATGGTTATTAACTAACGGGCGCGGCAGCTACGCGTCGTCAACGATTGTGGGCTGCAATACCAGAGCCTACCATGGACTCCTGATTGGCTCGTTAATGCCGCCGGCACACAGGGTAATGGCATTATCCAATTGCCTGGAGATGGTCATATCCAAAGAAGAGATCTTCAATCTTTCGACCTTTGAATTTGCGAACAAGTTTGCGCCGGCGGGTTTTGGGTTTCTAAAGAAATTCCGCCGGGATATCGGGGTGCATTTCGACTATGAGCTTGCGAACATTGAACTGACCAAATCCGTGTATCTCGTACGAGATACCGATACGGTCGCCATCGTGTATAATTTCACCCGTGTCGCCGAGCCGGTTGAATTCGTGTCGCGTCCGTTTATCGGCTTAAGAGACTTCCACGCGCTGCAAAATTCCTACGCCATGTTATGTTCCAAATGGCTCGGGTCGGACGCACGCGGATTGCTGGTTCGCCACCAGATGCCAGGCAGTTGTGAACTGCAGTTGTGCTGCCCGTCCGCCCATTTCGAGAATGACCCGCAATGGTGGTTCAATTTCACGTATCGTCATGACAGGGAAAGAGGTCAGGGTTTCACCGAAGATTTGTGGGCGCCCGGCTTTTTCAAGTGCAGAATAGACAAGCCGGCGAAGATTATCCTCTGGGCAAGCCTTAGCCCCCCCACGGCCGGCCACAAGCATAGTCCTGTAATAGATGCCGATATTGATACGGTCTGCAAAGATTTGCAAAGGTACCGGAAAGAGCTGAAACATCAGGTGAAAAAGGCAAAGAGCGAATTCCGAATCCCTGCTTCGAACGGCCGGTCAAAAAATCAAAATTTGAGAATTGGAAACGGGAAATATTTTGAGATGCTTTGTTTGGCTGCCGAGCAGCTTGTTACAAAACGCCAGACAAAGCAATGCTGCAGTACGACTATTATTGCCGGCTATCCCTGGTTTGCGGACTGGGGCAGGGATGCGTTTATCTCACTGCCGGGCCTGTTGCTTGCAACCGGCAGGTTTGAGGAGGCAAAATCGGTTTTGACAACATTTGCCGCAGTGGCGGATGAGGGGATGATTCCGAATCGTTTCGATGATAACAGCGATTCGACTCACTTCAACAGTGTCGATGCCTCCCTTTGGTTTATCAACGCAGCGTTTCAATACCTGCGAGCCACGGATGATTCAGAGACTTTCATGCAGGTCCTGTGCCCGGCAATCCGCTGGATTATAGATTCATACCATAAGGGCACAAGGTTCGGCATTCATGCCGACGCCGACGGGCTCATCACTGCCGGCGACGAGCAGACGCAGTTGACCTGGATGGATGCCAAATGTGACGGCGTCGCTTTCACGCCCAGATACGGAAAAGCGGTTGAGGTCAACGCGCTGTGGTACAATTGTCTCTGCCTCCTGGCTGAATTCTATGCCGAGCGGGATGAAGAAAACGCCAAACGTTACGGATCTATGGCCGAGAAGGTTCGCGATGGTTTCTGTAACTCGTTCTGGAACGACAGTAAAGGTTACTTAAACGATTGCATTTTGCCCGATGGTTCGATAGATGACAGCCTTCGGCCGAACCAGATATTCGCAGTTTCCCTGAATTTCTCGCCATTATCGCAGCAGCAGCAGGCTTCGGTTGTAGAGGTGGTGCAAAACCATTTATTAACGCCTTACGGGCTGCGAACGCTTAATCCGGATGCGGCCGGCTACAAATGCGAATATGCGGGGCCCCCGCGACAACGCGATGAGGCTTATCATCAGGGTACAGTCTGGCCGTATCTGATCGGACCGTTTATAGAGGCGTATTTGAAAGTGAACAAATTCAGCACGGAGAGCAAATATCAAGCCGCCGAATTCATTGAACCTCTGCTTCAGCACCTAACCGAAGACGGCTGCCTCGGAAGCATCTCGGAGATATTCGACGGCGATCCGCCCCATAAGCCAAAAGGCTGCTTCGCCCAGGCATGGAGCGTCGCCGAGCTGATAAGAGCCTATCGGTTAATTTGCAGTTGATTTGTCACTCCGTGCAAAATTCCTGAGCCCACTCATCACATCACCTTATAAACACCAATGATCACATAGGGTTTCTCCTCTGGTTTTAGCTTCGGTTGAGTCAGGGTGCCCAAGAAAATAGCGTGGTTAAGATATTCATACGGACTGCCATTTGGAGCCTCAAGATCGATTACAGAGCGGGTATAACGAGCTACCTTTCCGTCACCGCGCCGAGCATGAATTAAGACACGATTTATGACCTGTATCAGGTAGCCGTCATCGGTTTTCAAAAGATATCGCGCATAGAGCTCCATGTCTCCATCGGGGCGGATGAGTTGCCAGTCTTCACCGCCCGGCACCACCTCGCCACGTATGTTCGGTCCCTCGAATGTACCACCTGTGATCGGGACAATACGGCGCATGCCATGCTTACTGTCGCCAAGTATAATCGTTTTTGCAATCGTTACTTTTGCATCCCAGATGTGCTCCGTTTTAAATACTTGATCAGAAGGCTCACTTTTGTTGGGGACAATTTTTGACAAGCTTGGCGGCTTTGCTTTATCCGATTGTTCAGGCAGAACAGCATATAGTGATACTGTAAGTATTCCCACAATAAGAAGAACGGGAAGGACAATTGTTGTAACTGCTTTTGCTTTTCTCATAATACACCTCTCTTTAAGCTAAAACGTACCATTTCATGGTTGCTTCAGCTACGCCGCTGAGCCTGCTTTCAATAGAATAACATATCTGTCTTGAAAAATCAAAATTTTTAACACTTCAATTCCTCTCGAATCAGGCAGCCGTCACAGGGACAGAATGCGCGGATGTTCTTTTCGGGCGTTGCCGGCGGCACCTCGCAGCCCGGCATCAAAATGAACTTGTCCGGCACCGTTTCAATACACGCCCTGGCAGCCTCGGCGACATCCTCAGGACTG
>Ga0307379_10006343_pt1 | contig 16263 bp, 15 predicted proteins | sample UN2MG_FD_202237 | JGI IMG/M metagenome (GOLD analysis project Ga0307379, IMG submission 202237) | Soil microbial communities from Risofladan, Vaasa, Finland - UN-2 | ecosystem: Environmental > Terrestrial > Soil > Coastal area > Acid sulfate soil | place: Finland: Risofladan, Vaasa | collected... | reverse complement strand
GGGAGGAATTCCATAACGGCGAATACTATTTTACTTTTCACGGCAAGGAAGTCAATCTGCCTTCAAATAGGCTGGACCACCCTTCTCAAGAATTCCTCACCTGGCATAATGAGCAGGTGTTTAGGGGATAAATTTATGAACGAATTAATAAAAAAACTCCGCAAATTTGCTTCTGACCGTGATTGGGAACAGTTCCATTCACCTAAAAATCTCTCTATGGCACTTGCAGTGGAAGCAGCTGAAATACTTGAACTTTTTCAATGGCTAACTGAAGAGCAAAGCCGGAATATAGATCAAGACACATTAAATAAAGTCAAACAAGAAATCGGTGATGTTCAAATATATCTTGCCAGGCTTGCAGATCAACTGGGATTTTCCCCATTAGAAGCTGCAAAAGAGAAGCTGAAAGAAAATGCTGATAAATATCCTCCAGAAAAAGCAAAAGGAAGAGCAAAAAAATACACGGAGCTAGATAAATGAGACTGTATGCAGGAACATCTCGCCAATTCATCACAGATTCAATTCAGAACCAGATAGCCGACAAGCTTAAGTCTGTATTTTTCGAAACCTTCCGCTTCAATCCTTCCCCTGGCGAGGTAAATTCCTGGCGTAATTCACTTCGTGCTATTTCACAGGTATTCCAATACTCAAATCTCATGGACCATGGAATAATCCTTGAGTACCAGCTTCCATTAACATCTCGCAGGTTGGACTGTCTGATCACAGGCCGCGATACAAACAATAAAGATAATGCAGTAATCATCGAACTTAAACAGTGGGAAAAATGCAGTGAAGCTGAAGGAAAAAATGAAGTTATTACATGGGTTGGATATGGCGAGCGTGAGGTTTTGCATCCTTCAGCACAGGTTGGCCAATACAAGATGTTTCTACAAGATGGCCACTCGGCTTTTTACGAGGGAGATAGTCCTGTTTCACTTGATGCCTGCACGTACTTGCACAATTACAGTTTTACTCCTGACGATGTGCTTCTTTCCGGAAAATTTTCAGAGATAATGAATAAATGCCCTTTATTTTCAGCTGATGATGTTGATACTCTTCGCGATTACTTGATTAAGAGACTAAAATGGGGGCAGGGGATAGATGTTCTCCGCCGAATTGAAGATGGAAAATACCGACCCAGTAAAAAATTGATGGATCATGTCGGTAATATCATCAAAGGCAAACAGGAATATGTTCTTCTTGATGAACAGCTTGTAGCTTATGACAAAGTAATAGCATGCACCAAAAAAGGTTTTCATGATAAACAGAAGAGGGTCATTCTTATTAAGGGAGGTCCGGGCACCGGTAAATCCGTTATTGCTATTAACCTGATGGCTGATCTCCTTCTTGATGGATACAATGCCCATTATGCAACAGGTTCAAGGGCTTTCACCACGACACTAAGGAAAATCATCGGCACGAGGGGTTCTATCCAATTCAAGTATTTTAATAGCTATATGAGTGCAGAAAGAAATGCGGTTGATGTCTTAATTTGTGATGAGGCTCATAGAATCAGGAAAGTAAGTCATAGCCGCTATACTCCGAGAGATGACCGTTCAAATCTGCCGCAGATTCAGGAATTGTTATCTTCGTCGAAGGTTTGTGTTTTTTTCATCGATCAAGATCAAGTTGTTAGGCCTGATGAAATAGGGTCGGTGGATTATATAAAAAATAGTGCGAAGGAAAATAATTGTGCTGTTCATGAATATGAACTTGAGGTTCAATTCCGGTGCAGCGGATCAGATGCATTTGTAAACTGGGTTAACAACACATTAGGCATCCATCGTACAGCTAATGCTATTTGGTCAGGAAAAGATGAATTTGTTTTCAGGATTTTTCAGTCTCTTGAATCTTTGGAGGAAGCAATAATAAATAAATCTCAGCGGGGTTTTAAATCAAGAATGACGGCCGGTTTTTGCTGGAAATGGTCAAAGAAACCAAAGGCAGACGGGACACTGCATGAAGATGTTCAAATAGATGGATTTCGGCGGCCTTGGAATGCCAGGCCAGAAGCAACAAGGTTAGCTAAATGTATCCCAAAAGCTACTTTATGGGCCAATGATCCTAATGGCATTAATCAGATTGGCTGCATCTATACTGCACAGGGATTTGAATTTGACTATGTAGGTGTAATATTTGGCAATGATCTTGTGTATAATTTAGATGAACAGGAATGGGAAGGCCATCCTGAAAATTCAGGTGACCCTGTTGTGAGATGTTCGAAGGATAAGTTTATTAATCTTGTTAAAAATACTTATCGTGTACTTTTATCAAGAGGTTTAAAGGGATGTTATGTATATTTTATGGATAAAGATACCGAAAGGTTTTTTAAGAGCAGGATGGAGATTTCAATTCATTAGGATGGACTTGTATAAATTTTACGACGTAATCATTCCAAGAGATATTTCTCACACTACAATTCGTCTTTATAGGCAATTGATATCATCAAATAATAAAACTTCTGATAAAATTACTAAAAATTCTAGAATATAAAATGAACGTGCTAGAATATGTTTAATTTATATTTTACTAGTGAATACAAGACTTCATTATTGTTTTTAGCTTTTATAAGGGAAAAGGGAATATGGGATTAACTGATATTTATATTAATTCATTTTATGATTCTGAGGAAGATGATATCCTTAATGATTTCTATCTACCTGTTCTAAGTGAGTGTAAAGAATACCGTAGGCTTACTGGATTCTTTTCATCAACATCACTCTCCATCGCTGCAAGAGGCATAAGAGGATTAATAGAAAATAGTGGACACATGAAAATAATCTCGGGGGCTGTTCTTCGCAAAGAAGATGTAAAAGCCATTAAAGAAGGAACAGAAAATCCATCTAATGTAATTGAAAATTTATCTCTAAACGATCTTGATAGCATCGAAAACGAATTTATAAAAAATCATATTAGAGCACTGAGTTGGTTGATTGCAAATAAAAAATTAGAGATAAAAATTGCATTAGTAAAGGATAAATATGGAGACCCTATTGATGTTGAAACATTAGAAAAAAATGGAATTTTTCACCAAAAAGTGGGCATTTTTATCGATAAAGATAAAAATATGATCGCTTTTAGTGGCTCAGTTAACGAAACTGCATTTGGCTGGAAAGAAAACATTGAAGAATTTAATGTTTTCCGGAGCTGGATAAAGGATGAATATAAATATTTCAAGAATCAATATGAAAAATTCGAAAAATATTGGAGTGGAAAAAAATATCGGGTAGAAGTAATGGATGTACCAGATGCAATTAAAAAACGTCTTATAAAAATGGCACCAAATAGATACGAAAAAATAAATTTAGAATATGTGCCAAAACAGGAAATAAAAAAGAGGAAAGTTTTGGAACCATGGACTCATCAAAAAAATGCTATTAAGGCTCTGAGAAATAATAAATACAAAGGAATCTTCAAAATGGCAACTGGTACTGGTAAAACTTATACAGCTTTTCTAGCTTTAGAACATTTCTATAAGGATGTAAAAGAAAATAAAAACAGAATTGTGATTGTCGTCTCTTCTCATAATCTTCTTCAACAATGGTTGAAGGATTTACGAGAATTTTTCCCCCATAAAAATTTCATCCTTAATTATGATTCTAAAACTTCAGAATCAGATAAAAAATTTGCATGGAAAGTTTGGATGTCTAATTTTGAAAAAGAAGAACTAAATACTTTTCTAATAATAACAATTAAGAGTCTTAAAAATTTTACGCTATTAAAATCATTTACACCAGATTTTTTAATTGCTGATGAAGTTCACACATATGGAACAGAAAATAATATAGAAATTCTTAAACATTTTTTTTCCAAAACAAAGTTTAGATTAGGCCTTTCAGCAACTCCTGAAAGGTACTATGATCTAAATGGAACTAATAATATAAATAATTTTTTTGGCCCAATAGTTTTTGAGTATGGAATAAAAGATGCACAGAATGATGGTGTTTTGGCAAATTATTATTACTATCCATATCTTGTGAATCTCACAGAAGAGGAAGAAATAGAACTGGAAGAAATCTCACTTAAAATAAGAAAAAAAGTAGCAATAAATTATGAAGATGAGATATCAGAAAAGGAAGGTTATTTATTAAAAAATATTGAGAATTTATTAATTAAAAGGGCCAAGATAATAAAAAGAGCAGAATCTAAGTTTAATGAGCTTAAAAGAATTTTAAGTGTTTACATGGGCAAACTTAAACAATGTATAGTCTATTGTTTAGATACAAACCAGCTAAATACTGTTCAAACCGTATTCGACAAATTAAAATTAGAAAATTATATAAAGTACCACTCAAAAACCCCGAACAGAGAAGCTGCGCTAAACTTATTTAAAAGGAAAAATTGCAACTTCATTCTTTCTATCAACTGTTTAGATCAAGGGGTAAATATTCCATCATGTGAATCATTTATAATGTTGTCAAGTTCAGCAAATCCAAGAGAATACATTCAACGAAGAGGACGAGTATTGAGAAATCCTATAAACAAAGTAAAACCTATGGTAAGAATTTTTGATGTATTTGCATTTCCATTTAGCGTTAACGAAATATACAGGGAAATGATAATTACACATTTAGCAAGAGCATGGGAGTTTATTGAATATAGCGAAACTCCTGAGGCAAGATTAGCATTTCAAAACATTATGGACTCATATGGAATTTCAGACAGCGAATTAGAGGAGATAATAGGAGGTTTTTAAAATGCAAAATAAAAAACCAGAAATTTTAGATGCATTGAATAAAGCGTGTAAAGGAGAAGAAAATTACGAAACTTGCTTTGCTTCGCTGAAAAAAATTTTCGAATATATCTCGGAACATGAAGTTGAGGTAAGAAATCATAGACATGAAATTGAGGTAAGAAATCATAGAGTAGTATCTATTAAAAAAATAATTGACGGAAAATGGAAGGAGAGTGAATAAAATGAAATTTCTAAAACTCCGATTGAAAAATTTTAAACCATATTTAACGAGAGGAGAGTTTCAAGAAATCCCTCTATTTGATACAGATGTCAAGTCAAGTTACATCACTTTAAACATAGGGCAAACAGGATTTGGCAAGACCTCTATAAGCGAGGCCATAATGTGGTGTCTTTTTGGGGAGGATTTCGTAGCACAATGGGAAGATTTTGTAAATTCTTTATCAATACAAATTGCTAAAGAGTATAAGGAAGAAACTGTAGATATGGTTGTTGAATTATTATTAGAGATTGGTCACAACAGTTACAAAGTAATAAGGCAAGGAATTTATTGCATTGATAGTAAACAAAGAGAAAAAAATACAGAGTTGTACGTTATTTATAATGGAGAACCTTTACCGAATCCAATAATTTTTATCGGGAAAAATTTTCCAGTAGTAAAACTTATGGAGTACTTCATATTCGATGCAGATGATATTTTAAAAAAGTTTCAAGACAATCAAAAAAAAGCAATTGGCGATCATATCAATAAATTAGTAGGAGTAGAAAAACTAGATAAGATTATTGAATCTTTAAGAGACGTATCTGATCTTCTTGATAGAGAAATCTTCGAAATGCAAAATAAAATTCAAGATGATTTATCAGAAAAAAGAAAAAATGTCTGGGAAGACATTAAAACAAAAGAGATAGCTTTAAAAGAATTGAAAGAAGAAATTGAGCAAAGAAATAAGAAAAAAAGAAAATTATTTGAACCATCACCCACACCAGAAGAAGAAGAGTTTTACAATCTTATAAAAAAAAGAGATTCACTGACGGATAAGATAGAAAAATTAAATGCTGAATTTCAAGAGAACAAAATAACCTCAAACTTGGATTTGCTTTTGTTGAAGCAAATCTTAGATTCAACAGTTAAAAAGATAAATGAGAAAAAAACATCGAAAGAAGAATTTGAAGGTTCAATTAAACTAATACAATCTGCACTTGGTGAGGCATATTCTGGCCTTTTCTTTAAAGCTGAGGATGAAATTAATTTAATAAAAAAAGACACACAAATTAGTGGAGCTTCTCTTGAAAAAGTTCATGAGTTAAATCTTGAATTCGGAGGAGAAATGAAATCTGATGCTATTTATACTTTTTGTGAACACAATACCAGAATGAAAGAAATTGAGGAAAAATTCGAAAACTTTCGCACCCGGTACAAAGAAGCCAAGGAAGAACTCTTGAAAACAATAAATAGAATAAAATTGAAAGGTGAAACAACTAAAACAAAAGAATTAAAGGAAAAAATAGAAAAATTTAAAGAATTGGAAAATCAGATTAATATAAGAAAAAATAGAATGGAAGAAATTGAAGAAAAAAAGAGGGAAAAGAAGAATGAACATAAGGAATTAATTGAAAAAATAAAAATGAGTGAAGAACAAGAAAGTGAAGTCAAAAAATTAAAAAATAAACAAGAATTTGTTAGAAGATTGAGCTTAATTTCAGATAAGGCAAAAAAGGAATTTTTAAGTGGTATTATTAACTACATTAATACCAACTCCTCAAACTCTTTAAGAAATATAGTCAGAGACACCAAAAGATTTAATTCTATCGAAATTGACAACGATTATTCTTTTAAAATAAAAAGAGAAAATGGAGAAGAGTTAAAACAAAATCAAATAAATAGGGGAACTCTAACTATATCAATGTTGTCCTTTTTCTTTGGGCTATCCCAATATCTGGAAAAAGGAATTCCCTATATTATTGATAATCCTTTGATTCGGCTTGATCCTGGCCACGATAAAAGATTAATTGAAGAACTTAGTAAACACAAAAATCAAATTATCCTGCATCTAATTCCAGGTAAAGAATATACAAAAGAGAGCTATAATTGGCTTAAAAGCAAAATCAACATGCAGAATTGGATTCAAAGATATGAATTTATGGATAAAGACTTAATATCTTCGGTAGATTCTCAAGATAAATATAAATTTATAGAATTTAATATTGATGAATTCTAAGGAGACTTAAATGCCATATGAAATTTTTGAAGGGAAAAAAAAAGTAAGAAAAATTAGAAATACAAAGGATAATAATGACTTTGACATTTTTAAAAAAAGATTTGGCTTCTCCGAAGAAATTGACTTGGCTTCGTTTTGTACTGCAATCTCCTTTTTCAAAAAATACAAAGGAGATCATGTGGAAATATTTCCTCCACCTAGTATGATGGAAATGGCTAATATGCAATCTTTCAAAAAAGCCAAACTATATGATTCTTTAATCTTGCATTACTTAGATATTGCAGAAGATAGATTAGTCGAATTTGAAAAATATTTTTATTCAGGCTTTAAATTTTTACGAGATTGGTTAGAAAGGTACGGGCCTAACTTGAATTTAGAGATTGAACTCTATTCTGAACTTTGGGATTTTCTAATGACAGAGAAAAAATCAGATGATTGACTACAACAAAATAATTAAGGAGTTAAAAAATCTATATCTAAGCGATCAAAGACCATGGATTATTGGATTTAGTGGAGGGAAGGATTCTACATGCATAACGCAATTAATCTATTATATGATTAAGAACTTGCCCTCAGATAAAAGAACAAAAAAAATTCATGTGCTTTCTTCAGATACATTAGTAGAATCTCCTTTTATTCAAGATAGGATAAAAAAAAGCTGTAGCAAAATTGAAGCACAATCCAGGAAAGACAGATTACCAATAAAAGTGGAAATACTTAGGCCGAAGTTAAACGATACGTTTTGGGTAAATTTAATCGGCAGAGGCTACCCCTCTCCAAATAGGTGGTTCAGATGGTGTACAGAAAGATTAAAAATCAACCCTATGACAAAGTATACAGTAGATCAGGTCAAAGAAAATGGAGAGGTAATAATTTTGCTCGGGGCCAGAAAAGGAGAAAGTGCTAGCAGAGCTCAAACGCTTAGAAAATACGCCATAAAAAACTTTAGATTACGAAGACATCTAAACATTGCAGGAGCATTTATATATACCCCGATAGAAGATTGGAGCTTTAAAGATGTCTGGGTTTATCTTTTGCAAGCACAATCACCATGGGGAGATAATAATAGAGATTTGCTTTCTCTGTATAGAAAATGTGATAGTGAATGTCCTTTGGTAATTGATAAAAGCACTCCTGCATGTGGAGGAAGCAGGTTTGGATGTTGGGTTTGTACCGTTGTGGAAAGAGATAGAGCGCTTGAGGGATTGATTGAAAATGGAGAAACATGGTTAAATCCCTTATTGGAATTCAGGAATTGGCTAAAGGACATAAGAAATAATGCTGAATTTAGAGAATCTATGAGGAAAAGTGATCAAAAAAAGAAGAGAATTGCAGACTATTTTAATAGGGATTTTTCCCAATCAGAACACCTAGGGCACAAAATTCTTGGACCATTTACATTCGAAGCAAGGCATGAAATCTTAAGACGCTTATTAAAACTTCAAGAAATGTATCAAAATAGAAAACTAAGTCTAATTTCATCAGAAGAAGTGAAGGCAATTGAAACAATTTGGGTGTATGAAGGGGATAATATTTCATCATTTCTAGATGTGTTAAATGATAATAGAAAAGCTTTGAAAAATAATGATATTAAATATAGAGAGATTCTTTCTGAGGTATGCAACAAATTTGAAATACCTGAAAAGCTAATAGAACGTCTTGTTTTGGTCGAAAAAGACTTTTCAAAACTATCGAGAAGAACTGGAATACATTCAAAAATAGAAAAAGTACTTGAAGAATATATTCATAGTATTCAATAGGCGAGATTCGTAATATAAAAATGCTGATTGAAACAATAACTCTTTGTAATTTCAAGAATTTTATCGGTAAACAAACCATAGATTTTAGTTTAAATAATTCCTTAGGCGGTAATATTATCCTTATTAGTGGGGCAAACGGAGCAGGAAAAACAACTCTTTTAGAAGCAATAAAAATTTGTCTATATGGAAAACAATTGGCGGGAAATGCTCTTTCAAAAAATAATTATCAACAATATATTTTATCACTAAAAAATAAGGAATCAGTGAAAATAAATGACCCAAAATTCTATGTTCGATTAGCTCTATTTATGAATGAATCCACACCTACATATAAGTTAACTTTGATAAGGCATTGGGATTTGAGCAATGATAAAGTAGAAGAGACTTTTCAAGTTCTCCAAGATGGAACTCCAATAGAAATAATCCCACACGAATATTGGCAAGATTACATATTATCTCTAATTCCTCCCTATATTTCCGAATATTTTTTCTTCGATGGAGAAAGAGTAAAAGAATTAGCAGTCGGAAATAATGCTGGAAAGATGTTAAAAGATTCTATAAGAGATATTGTTGGCTTAGCACTTTATGAAATTTTATCCTCAGATTTGTTTAAGATTACAAAGAAAATAAAGAAAAAAAATATAAGAGAAAAGGAAGGGTATGAAGCTCATAACGAAAAGGAAAAGGAGGTACAACTTTTAATAAAGGAATTAGATGAACTGGACAATAAATTAATAAGAAATGGGGATGAAATTAATAAACTATTAACTGAAAAAAAAGATGCTGAAATGAAGCTGAAAAGAACAGCTGGAGCATATGCCTCAGAGAGGAAAAGAAACGAAATAATACAATTTAAAACAAAAGAACATCTTAATTCAGTTGAAGAACAAATCAAACAGATATGTGGAGATATTTTACCGTTTACAATTTCTTCTAAATTAAATAAAGACCTAATAAACCAACTCAATAAAGAGAGGAAAAATAAGGAGAAAATATCAAACATAAATTTATTAAGGGAAACGCAGCAAAAAATTGTTAAACGCTTGGACAAAAGCAATAGTTTCTCAGATATTCCAAAGTCAAAAAGAGATATTATCATAAATGAACTTAATTCAATCTTTGTAGATATAATCAATGAAACCGAAAGCTATTCCTTGATAGATACTATCCATAATTTATCTCCTTCTGCTGTAGATTCAATTTTTCATTTTTTAAATGATATTGAAAAAGATATGCAGAACAAACTAATGATTTTTCTAAAAAAAAGAGAAAGGGACTTACTTAATATAAAAAAGATTAACAATAAATTAAATCAAGTTCCTGAAGAATTTTATGTGAAAGAATATATTGATGATATTGCTTCTATTCAGGTTGAGGTTGAAAATTTAGAAAAAGAAAACATAAAAATAGAAGAAAACAAAGTATCAAAAACAACTCTCATAGAAAAAATTAAAGAAGAAATTCTTAAATTGGAAGAAATGATTGTATATCTTGAAGAAGATAATAAGAAGATTAATCTTGCTTCTAAAATTCAAAAAATAATTAAAGAATATAATGCTTCCATGATTTCACTTGAAATCGATAATTTAGAAACTTTTATATCAAAAATGTATAACCAGCTCGCGAACAAAAACGACATGGTAAAAGAAATAAAAATTGAAAAAAACACATTAAAAACAAATTTGTATGACTACAGTGGCAATCTTTTTGAGAAAGAATATATTTCAGCGGGAGAGAAGGAAATTTATGCCCTATCTGTACTTTGGGGATTATCAAAAATTTCAAACAAAAAACTACCTATCATCATAGATTCTCCCTTGGCAAAACTTGATAGCACACATGTAAGGAACATAATTTCTGAATTTTTCCCAAACGCAGCTGAACAAGTAATTATTCTTTTACATGACCGTGAAATAGATAAAGATGGATATTCAAAACTAAAGCCATATATAAATAAGGAATATACTTTATCTCTCTCAAACAAGGACAAAATAAAAAAGGGATATTTCCCAGAGAAATTTAAAGATGTCAACAAGATTAAAATTATCAAAAGAAATATCAGAGCAACTTGATTTTCTTTCAAGGAAATTAGGCCTTCGTAGGAATATCGTGTGCAGGCTTGCTATAGGAAGATCCTTAGCTGAAAAGGATAGCGTCAAAAATAATGAGCATTCTAATAGCTTAGGATATGAACTTAATAGGACTACAATCACCGGAAATCATGATGACTTGTTCAAGGCATTAATAAATCAGCATGAAAAAACAAGGATAAATGATTTTGAATTTTTTGCAATGTATATCAGGAACCATATTGAAAGAGGGATTTTTCTTCTATATTCAGAATACTTCAAAATAAATTCTCCAATTGAATTCTTGGTTGGATTAATAAATTTGGACATAAAATCTACAAATCAAATCGATTTATTTGGAAGCTAAACTTTTATAAATCAATGTTTTCTTATTTGGAGTCTTTAAATGAGTTCTCTTATTCAGGTCAATGAAGCTATTGAATCTTCTGGAGTGCAATTTGTGGATTGGGTTGAGGTATGAAATGGTCTAAATGTCAAGACCAAATTTGATTTTTTTAGATGCATTTCCTTTAATATGCCATGGCCCATTTTGTTTGAAGATAAGCCTCACAAGGCGTATCATATCCATTCAAAGACTGATTAAGCCTCTTGGAAAATTCTTAATATTTACACGGACATTATCATGTTGCTTTGAGATCATTGCCAATTCAATTGACCTAATATCTTTCTTATGATAAGTTTCGGAAAGCAGGTGGTTGATTGATGGATCTAGAACAACGTACTCAAGCAATTTTAAAACTTTCCCGATTTACTGGAGTTAATGTTACTTCTGATTTTATTCGCAATACTTCAGAGCACTATCCACAGGTGGGGATACCCAGAATACACAATCTGATAGAAGGTATTTATAAACCAGCAAGAATTAAGATAATATTTTGAAATTTTTATTAATTAGTATAAGAAGTAGTTTTGAGGAGATTTATAAGGTAAAAGAGGTAGGGTATGAGTAATTTTGATTTGAAAAAATGCCTAGGATGTGCTGGACAAACTTTACTCCAAAAATTTGGTCGAGTTACTGACTTTGAAAACCTTGAATTAATTTTTTCAGGAATTAAGGGTACCGAAAAACCTCTTTCTTTCAGAATAATCAGAAAGATGATAAAAAAGAAATATTGGGATTTTGCAGACTATTGGATGATTCCGGGCTGGTGGAATTTATGTAAAAATCTCAAATTAACAAAAGGAATATTTAAGAATCTTCCTGAGGATGAAAGAAATACAATTTCTATACTTTATAATATATTTAAAAATATCGAAGTAGTTTCAATTATATTACGCTTTCTTGATCCACAAAACTATGGAATTATAAGTCCTCCCGTGAAATATGCTTTAAAACAACCTCCAAGCGAAAATTATATTAAAGAATATATGAATTATCTTATTACAATTAGGGACTATTCGCATGAATACGATTTTGCAAGAGTAGCTGATGCTGATATAGCTTTATGGGCTCTTGTAGAAAAATGTGTAATTCCCAAAGATTCATCGTGTCAAAATTTTAAAGAATACCAGGAAAAGATAGTAGAAATTGAAGAAGAGTATATCAAAAAAAGCTTGATATTTAAGCAACTCGAAGATGAACTTCTCTCGGTTGCCGAGGAGGATGTCGAGAAGAATGTCAAGAATCTCAAGGAAGAGAGAGACATAATCAGGAAGGAACTTGAAAGCTTAAGGCATAAACTGAAAAAATATCTGGTTGATTTGATAAAGTTGAAAAAATCACCTTTGGCAGCGGAAGGCAAGCTGATACATGACAGAAGAGAACAATTTGTTGATTCAGGACAGGATCTATTTCTGAGAAATCTTGTAAAAAATCCGTATGTCCATAAGGTGATATGGAGCGAGAATACTACGGCTAAACCGCCGACTAGGATATCGCATGTAGAGGAGTCGGGTGAAGTGACAATTCTGTATGTTACGAAAAATAATTATGCGGCAAAGATAAAAGTTTTGCCGATTGAGTGTCCAGATGGAACGCATGCCAAATATTTTGCGAGTTTGATCTCTGATCATATGAGTATTCCGATCCTTGGAAAAAAATAATGGATAAGAAAAGACATGAACCTTCAGCTTGGAAATGGGAAGAAGGAATTGTGAATACAAAGGAAGAGTATATCAAGGTTGGATATGGTGGTTTTGAAGACCCCTTTGTTCCCATGGCCCCAGGGGAAGGCAATTGTTTTATTGTTCAGTTTTTAGTAAAGAAGGACGAAATCGATCCGAATAAGCAGGAGAATTATGAGGCTATGATTAAGGAACTTAATTTTTTCCTAGTTGAGAAACGCGAAGAGAAACCATGGGAGTATGCAAAATACCATTGCGGAACAGCCTCTAATATGTATTCAACTATACGTTGGGCTTATTATCCGAAAGAAAATAAGGTAAGTCAGCAAATATTTTTAATGAAACAAAATAAAGATAAAAACGGGAAAAAAATCATTGTGGAGATTCCTATTGATGAGAAATAGATTGTGAATTAAAATATTTTGATTGGAGATAGATGAAAAAGGGACTAAATAGATATGTCATATATTGCTTAAATTCATGGAAAAAGTCCTTTCAATACGTTCGAGGATTTCTTAACAGCAGATGTGTTTGCGGCATTTAAATATATCCCACCGAATGTCGGTCTTGTGAGGTTCCTGAGAATGATCGAGGTAGTGGATGCAGAAGATCCTGTGGATCGATCCATTTTGACATTGGTGAGGTTAGAGACAGAAAGCGATTTTGACTTACCGACAGTGTTGTGTGGCATGCTTTATCATGATCCTCTGGCATTTGAAGAAATGAATGATTGGAAATTTTACAGCAACGATAGATTCAAGACTTTGAGCAATGCAAATGGCGAATGGAAAGATATCGAGAAGGTGGGAAAATGGTATTCGGCAAAACCCGGGGACAGGACCAAGATCAAAGAAATCAGAGGCTATCTTCTCAATGTGTTTGATCTGGATTCGGCTGATGGGGTTAAGAAGAATATTGTGTTGCCGTTAAAAGAGGGATTTGAAAAGGATAATTTTGTAGGAAAATTCTCAATCGATGTTCACGGATTTATGTGTGGTAAGGGAGATTGATTAATTGGACAGACATCTTAATTTATTCGTTAGTTACAATCATGACTTGACTGAAGATAATCTTACTCGTGCGTTTATTGTCACTCTTAGTTTGTTAAGCACTGATACAAATCATATATTCTTAAAAACAATTCTATCTAGATCACAATACTCTGAAAAACTGGATTTTGAGGATCTGTTTGAACAAGACTTGAATTCTATCCAATTTGCTTTGCAGGGAAACATTGAAATCGAAAGAAAAAAAATCTTTGCATTCCCTCATAAATATTTAGTAACAATTACTGGAAACAACGATTTTGCTGAAGTCGATGATTATCTAAGTACGGAAGAGGATGTAGAAAAAACCTTGTTAAAAAGGGAACCACCAAAGGGCTCTCCACAATTTCAACTGCTGAAGAAATTATGTTCTGATTCCCGGCCTGATGGATGGATATATAATAAAGATAAAGGATTTGTCTTCCTAATCGAGTCAAAAACAGCCAACTCTATCCTTTATTATTCCCAGGTTATAAGCCATGCATACAATTGGCTAGGTCTCTCAAAAGTGAGTGAAATATTAGAGAGAACAATAAAAATCAGATGGTCAGATATCGCAAATTCCATCGATCGCCTCATAAGAATGCAAATTACTGAATCTGAAAAAAGACTGTTGAAAGAGTTATCAAATTATCTTGAATACAACGGATTCAAAGCATTTAAAGGGCTTCAATGGAACAAGTTGAAACCTCCTCCTCAGATAAATGTCTTTGTTAGGGGTTTTGATGGATTCCGTTGGTCAGAGTTAAAGTATCAGCCTGAAATAAATATATTAAGAACCGATACGGAGGATATATATGGATAAAGAAATCATTGAAAATTTCTTTAGCAACGTTGAATGGTTTAATAATTTCTTCTCTGATATTGGAGAGATTTTTAACACTTTCAAGCAAAAAATAAAAAAGGAATTCGGCTTAGAAAAAGAACTTCAGTACTACCAAAAATCCATGTATCAACCGTCAATCCCAAACTATTATTGCTTGTTGATGGGAGGAAAGTTTTCAATACAGATCTTTGTGAATTTAACAAAGGAACTTATTGAGAATCATCCACACTTTGTAAACGAACCGTCTATCATTGTCATAAAACACCATCATCCTCGATATGATTGGGTAGATGAATTGGGATTAAAAGTTATCACGAACCAGAGTACTGAAGAGCTTGGTTATGAAGAAAAAATTTTTAAGGGAAAGATAAAGTTTAAAAATACTGAGGAAACAGTGCCATTTTCTGCATTTCAAGTTTCTTTGGAACATTTCAAGAAGGGAGTGAATCTGGAGGAAATCATTGAAGATGTCGTAATAAGAAAAATAAAAGAAATTGAAGATAGTGAAACAAGATGATAATTGAATAAAAAATTGTCTTTAAGCTTTTCTCTCAATTTATCTTAGGAGAACGGAATATGGAAATAATGGGATATTCAGAAAGAGGAGTTCTCAACTCTTTCCTCTATGAAATAAGGTATGATCATAATGGATTGGATCTCATCAATGAATTTTTCACAAAGGTTTCTTTCCCATATACTAATGCTAATTTTAAAGTAGAGGAAATAACCATACTGATAGAACAATCTTTCTCAGACTTTGGTGATGCAGATACTGTTTTATTGATTGATAATTATGTGAAGAGGCAAACTATATTTGTTGAAGCGAAGGTGAAAACTTACTGTAGGAAATCTTGGAGAATTGATGAGGAGTTTAATCGTTTTAAAGAAGGCGTATCAAAGGGTAAAGTTAGCTCATCGAATCTGTTCACACAACTCTATCATAAAGTTCGGCTATTCAATGAATTAAAGGAAAATGGAATAGAATCACTTAAAAAAGGAATTACTTTTCCGAATTTTTCATCAAAAAATGAAAGAAAAATTGGAAAGAACAAGGTTGTCTTGGAAGCTTTGGAAAGGATGAGACAATACACTGACGAAGCATTTTATATAGCATTGATCCCAGATACATCCTCAAGTGTTGAAAATTTCTTTCTTGAAAATTTAAGAAAATATCAAGCTCCCGGATTCATCGGGTGGAATATCAGAAATTGGGGATTCGTTAACTGGCCGGACATCGAGAAATTCTGTGACAAGGAAAATTTAAAAGCAACACTGAATGTCTTTAAGCACAACAAGGGACAAATTTATTAAAAATAATCTGTAGCTTAAGAAATACCATCATCTGTACGAATTTTGCTGACGGGAAACAATCCTAATCTGCATTGATATAAAGATCAGAGTCATTTGTAACTTTTTATTCTTTTTTGTGATAGGTCGTGGAACTGTCCCCCTTTTTTGACACCACTTTGGAGGCTAATTTTCGCTAGCATCTCAGTCGAATCATTTGCCCTTTTCTTTTAAATATTTCATTGGCGACTTGTAGTCAAGCGCCGAATGTCTACGCA